>ENA-UAHI01000080-UAHI01000080.1-human-gut-metagenome-genome-assembly--contig:-NODE-80-length-22241-cov-7.382629_pt1 | contig 22241 bp, 15 predicted proteins | sample MGYA00243415_ERZ654352 | MGnify/ENA primary metagenome ERZ654352 (study PRJEB26926, sample SAMN06165071) | human gut metagenome | biome: ENVO:00009003; feature: ENVO:2100002; material: ENVO:00002003...
ATGGGCTGCTTCCGAAACAAATCATATTCGAACAGATAGATGTCTCGGACAAATCTCCGAGCCGAATGCAGGGCGACATCCCGGATACGGACAAGCATCAGTCTGCGAGCGAATAAAGTAACCATAATTTTTAATTATAACTCTGAATTTCAATGAAAAGGAATCTACTTGGCATTATGCTTCTATCAGGCATTTTCATTTTACCGGAAGCTAACGCGCAAACGACCTACGAGGAAATGGAACAACTGACGGTGAACGAACAGATAACGACCGTCATCACGGCATCGGAACCGGTGCGGTTCGTGGACATCTCCACCGACAAAGTGGCGGGCGACCAGCCCCTTGACAACATCATCCGCCTGAAGCCCAAGGAGGCGGGACACGAGGACGGAGAGGTGCTCGCCGTCGTCACCATCGTGACGGAACGCTACCGCACGCAGTACGCGCTGGTCTATACCACAAGGCTGAAAGAGGCGGTAACGGACAAGGAAATCCTGCTGCAGGAGCGTAACGCGTACAACAACCCGGCTGTGGCTATGTCCACCGCCGACATGACGCGCCATGCACGGCGCATCTGGAACTCGCCCGCGAAGATCCGCAACGTGGCCACCAAGGCACACCGCATGGTGATGCGCCTGAACAACATCTACTCGGTGGGCGACTACTTCTTCATCGACTTCTCCGTCGAGAACAAGACGAACATCCGTTTCGACATCGACGAGATACGGATGAAGCTGACGGACAAGAAGCTCGCCAAGGCGACCAACGCGCAGACCATCGAGCTGACACCCGCACTGGTGCTGGAACCGGGCAAGACGTTCAGGCACGGCTACCGGAACGTGGTCGTCGTGAAGAAGCTGACCTTCCCGAACGGCAAGCTGCTGACCATCGAAATGACGGAGAAGCAAATCAGCGGGCGCAACATCAGCCTGAGCATCGACTACGAGGATGTACTGGCGGCAGATTCGTTCCATGCAGATTTATTGGAGGAGGAATGACCATGAAAAAGACAATCATCCTGATACTGGCCTGCGTGTGCATCGCCACAAGCGCGAACGCACAGCGAGGCAGCGGACGCCTCTCGCTCGGCGTGGGGCTGCTCTACAAGAACGGCATGGACGCGACGCTCGCCTACGAGCACGAGACAAACTACCGCCACGCGTGGGAGTTCTTCGTGGGCGGCTACCTGCAATGGACGGAATGCAGCTCGTGCAAGCATGTCTGCCCGGAATCCTTCTGGCGGAACTACCGCACCTACGGCTTCGGCGCGGCGTACAAGCCCTGCGTGGTGCGCGGACGAAACCATTACGGCAGCCTGCGTATCGGGGCTTCGGCGGGAAGCGACACGGAGAAGTTCCTCGGCGGCCTGCATTTCGGCTACGAGCACAACTACGTGCTGCGCTCCGGCTGGACGTTTTACTGGCAGGTGAAGAGCGACGTGATGATAAAGGGCGCGGACGTGCTGCGGGCAGGTGTCGTGCTGGGTGTGAAACTGCCCGTGAAATGAGGGAACAATAAAAACGGAAACAATATGATACGGAAGATACAATGGATGGCAATGGTGACGGCGGCCTTGTTGTGCGCCGCCTGCGACGCGCATTTCGATGTGCCCGATACAGCTATACGCCCGGGGCATGTCCTCTGTACAGACGGAACGGTAATGTCCTATGCAGCGTATGAGCAATCGGACAAGAGAGCGATAGCGGTCCTGTTCGATGCCGGACAGCGGGAAGATGCGGAAGGATACGGCTGTGCGGTTTACCTCTGGGACATTGAACCGCTGGCCTTTGCCGACAGCCTCGGCGTTGACCAGGGCACTTCTGCCGACTTGACGGCATACGACGGAAACGCCAACACGTTCAAACTTTACGAGGCAAAGGAGACGGCATCGCCGATGGCTGAAGCCGTTTTTGACATGTGGATGTATAAACAAAGTGCCTTCGTGCCCTCGGTCGCTGAAATGCGGGTACTATACGACAATCTGGAAAAGGTAAACCCCGTCATTGAACGGTGCGGCGGTCAGCCCTTGCCGGTGGACGGGGAAAATTGCTGGTACTGGACTTCCACGGAAGTGGCCGGACAGGAAACAGCCAAAGCGTGGCTCTACTCTTTGGGCAGCGGCACGATACACGAGACCCCGAAAATACAGGCGCACCGGGTACGGCCGATTATCACATGGAACAAGTAAACCTATCAAATTTAAACTGTAAACTTATGGATATGAACGGAATTGAAGATTTTATGACCCCGCAGTATATGGATATAGCTCATCCGGAGAAAGGATTCTTCGGGTACCTGTTGAGATGCAAATGCCCCGGGCAGGAGGATGTCTCCGGAGATTTCATATTCCTCGATGACGGAACCGGCTGCCACGTGAGGTTTCCCTCCGTAAAGAGCCACAGGGAGAAAATCCGGGCTGAATGGAACGCCCGCACCGGCCGTTACCATGATATTTTCCAAGGCCAGCTCTTCTACGTCAACGAAGGACTGACCGACGGCTTCTTTGATTTCATGACTGCCAGTCCTGACGATGTTGTCAGGGGATTCCTTGAGAAGTTCATGGCCGAGGTACGGGCTTCGGTCATACGTGACACATCAGGGATTGAGCCTCTGTATGCGGTATCCCATATCGGACAGCTTGCCCATGACGGTTGTATGCAATGGCCTCACATCCACGTCCTTTGGGGCATTAAAAAGAATTAAGCACGGCCATGGAAGAGAGCAAGGAACTACAAGGATTCTACAACATATTCCGCGCGGCAGTGTATTTCTCCGTGCTGATGGAGTTTTTCGAGTATGCCATCGACCCGGCGGTGCTGGACCACTGGGACGGCATACTCTGCAATATCCACGGACGTATCAAGCAATGGATGATATACAACGACGGGAACCTCGTGTACAGCAAGTTCGCCACGATACTGCTTATCTGCATCACCTGCCTTGGAACCAGGAACAACAAGCACCTGGAGTGCAACGCCCGCACGCAGGTCGTGTACCCGCTCACGGGCGGCCTGTTGCTGCTCGCCCTGTCGGTATGGCTGTTCGGACACCCGATGGAGGTACGGTTCTACACGCTGCCCCTGAACATCATTTTCTACATGGCGGCATCCCTCGCGGGGGTGATACTGGTGCATATCGCGCTGGACAACATCCCGAAGTTCACCAAGGACGGCCTGATGAAGGACCGGTTCAATTTCGAGAATGAAAGTTTTGAACAATGCGAGGAGAAAATCGAGAACGAATACAGTGTGAACATCCCCATGCGATACTATTACAAGGGAAAGTTCCGCAAGGGATGGGTTTCGATAAGCAACTGTTTTAGAGGCACATGGGTAGTAGGAACTCCGGGCAGCGGCAAGACATTCTCGCTTATCGAGCCGTTCATCCGGCAGCACTCGGCCAAGGGGTTCGCGATGGTTGTATATGATTACAAGTTCCCGACACTGGCGACCAAGCTGTACTACCACTACAAGAAGAACGAGAAACTGGGCAGGGTACCCAAGGGGTGCAAGTTCAACATGATAAACTTCGTGGACGTGGAGTATTCGCGGAGGGTGAACCCGATTCAGGCCAAGTACATCAACAACCTCGCGGCGGCCAGTGAGACGGCGGAGACGTTGCTGGAATCCCTGCAAAAGGGCAAGAAAGAGGGAGGCGGCGGCAGCGACCAGTTCTTCCAGACCTCGGCGGTGAACTTCCTCGCCGCCTGCATCTACTACTTCGTCAATTACGAGAAAGAGCCGTATGACAAGGACGGCAACATGCTGTACGCGGAGAAACGGCAGGACCCGCAGACGAAATTCTGGAAGCCGACGGGCATCGTGCGCGACAAGGAGGGCGGCAACATCGTGGAACCTGCCTACTGGCTGGGCAAATACTCGGACATGCCGCACATCCTGTCGTTCCTGAACGAGAGCTACCAGACCATCTTCGAGGTACTGGAAACGGACAACGAGGTGGCCCCGTTGCTCGGCCCGTTCCAGACGGCGCTGAAAAACAAGGCGATGGAGCAACTCGAAGGTATGATCGGTACGCTGCGCGTCTATACGTCGCGCCTGGCGACCAAGGAGAGCTACTGGGTGTTCCACAAGGATGGCGACGACTTCGACCTGAAGGTGAGCGACCCGAAACATCCGAGCTACCTGCTGATCGCCAACGACCCGGAAATGGAATCCATTATCGGGGCGTTAAACGCTTTGATCCTGAACCGCCTCGTCACCCGCGTGAACACGGGCCAAGGGAAGAATATCCCGGTAAGCATCATCGTGGACGAGCTGCCGACGCTCTACTTCCACAAGATAGACCGCCTGATAGGCACGGCGCGAAGCAACAAGGTGAGCGTGACGCTCGGCTTTCAGGAGCTGCCGCAGCTGGAAGCCGATTACGGGAAGGTGGGAATGCAGAAGATCATCACGACGGTAGGCAATGTCGTCAGCGGGTCGGCACGTGCGAAGGAGACGCTGGAATGGCTGTCGAACGACATTTTCGGCAAGGTGGTGCAAATCAAGAAGGGCGTGACCATCGACCGGGACAAGACGAGTTTCAATCTCAACGAAAACATGGACAGCCTTGTGCCTGCCTCGAAGATTTCGGATATGCCGACGGGCTGGATATGCGGCCAGACGGCACGGGATTTCATTAAGACGAAAACCGGGATGGGCGGTTCGATGAACGTCCAGGAAGCGGAAGAGTTCAAGACCACGAAATTCTTCTGCAAGACGGATTTCGACATGAATGAGATAAAGAAAGAGGAAGCGGCGTATGTGCCGCTGCCGAAGTTCTACACGTTCAAGTCGAGAGAGGAACGCGAACGCATCCTGTACAAGAACTTCGTACAGGTGGGGCAAGACGTGAAGGAGATGATAAAGGACGTGCAGAACAAGCGGAACGCCCGGTGAATGCCGGATTCCGAAATGAGGGATAAAAAGTGAAACACCTGCCAATGACTTCGGGGCCATTGCAGGTGTTTTTATGGTTTCAAGCCATTAACAAAAGTCTTTCGGACAAAAAAAACGTTTTTCGGACATTAAAAGAATATTTGATAATCAGATAGTTGTATTCTTTCGGACAAAAAAACTTGTTTTTCGGACAAAGCAAAAATTGTCTTCTCAATTAAAAGATGGGAAACTTGCAGTCTTTATATAGCGGGTATTTCTTCCCGCACCCTCTTTCTGTATAATACCTATCTCTTCCATTTTTGAGATAAACACTCGAACCTGTCTGTCAGATAGAATATCCGCAAATATCTCATTGAGAACAGTGCGGTTGATAAAGCCGTTTTTACGGAAACAGTCAGACACCATTTTAAGGTGGTTCATGTTCAATCCTTTCAGTTTTTCAACCGCTTCATTGCGGTAGTCTTCGGACAAACGATAAGAGCCGTTCTCGTCTATGACCAGACCTTCTTCAGTCAATTTTTGCAGGATATGCCTTTCAAGTCCCTCGTAATCCCTCATTGCGACTTTGTATAATGTTAGCAATTCAAAGACGTTCAACTGTTCGGCAGGAGTTCTGCGGTTCTGCTCGTTTCGGATGAATATGACAAAAGCCGCATCCAATATCGGAGCTTTGAACGTGAGGCTTACCTGATACGGGTCTGTTCCCGAATAGTCCGGCAGAGCCTTTCCCTCCATGATGCAGTTGTAGAACATCTTATCCACTCCCTGCCCGGAACGCTCCACCAAACCTGTCTTCTGCAAAATCTCGCTCATCAGCTTGCTGCGCGGAACACTGTTCACCGTCAGTATGTTGCTCATATCCACCCCGGACGGAAAGCCGCCGGCATTGGTAATGGTTATGCTGTCGGGATATTGTTTGATAACGACATCACTCTGAATCAACATAGAACGGTGGCAACAGGCATTCAAGATTGCCTCTCTGACCGCCTCCTTGTTGAATGAAGGTATATCAAAGATGTAAGGGCCGTCATTGTAATGCAGAAGCGGATTGCTCGCAGGCTGGTTGATGTAATCCCACACCTTGTCAATCGCGATGAATAGCGGAAGTTGGAACTCCTTGCGTGCGGTGTATTGTATCATCGAGTGATACATCCTGAACTCCACCACGATATTGTTCTGCGGCAGATATTTCCGTATGGCTTCGGATTTGCCGAGCAGGATAAGAGCCGCGTAATTCAGCTTGCCGTCTTTGAGCAAGTCCAAATCCGACAAGACCTGTTCGTCGGGATAGTTGCGGAACAGCGGATTTTCCTGTTTCCGGGCATATTGGTTTTTCATTTCCGCTATGGCTTCCTTATCCAAATCCTCTATGGTAAACCCTTCGCATATCTTTGCCGAGAAATCCGGCTCCTGTTCGGACAGCACCTTGAATATCTCAGTATCGGACATTTCACGCAGGCTCTCTCCGGTACGCATAAGGGGTACACCCTCGAAACGCAACAGCCGACCTATGGGACGTGACGGAACGGTAATGACAAGCACACGCTTATCCTCTTCGTACAATTCCGTTGTCTCCACCCTTATGCCCAGCCGTTTGTATATTTCATCGACAAGTTGTCCGACTTCATTTTGCGCAAAATCAGAGCCGACCACCGCATGGGGGATATGGTCTGCCATACCCAACACCAACCGTCCGCCCCTTTCATTCGCCAAAGCGACAATATACCCCAAGACACACCGCCGCCGGTCTTTAGGGTCTGTGTGTTTTCCTCCGGTGAACGGATAGTTATGCTTCGCCTCCTTAAATTCTATATGGTCTTCGCTTTCGCGCAGTTGCTTCAAATCCTCAATCGTCATTTCCATCAATGTAATCTTGGTCTAAAATAAAATGCAAAGGTACAAAAAATGTGGGAGACGGAGGCTATGTTTTGCTATCTAATTGATTGCTGCGCGATTAGTCCCTTAACAGTAAGTTCCTTGGGGACGTGCAGAGAAAGCCGGCAGCGGTGTGGATAAGATTGTGAGCGGATGGAAGTATCTGGGCTGGCCGCTTCCTACCGTTGCGGAAGAAACACGACCGGACTATGTGGTGCTGACCATGCAGTTGGGTACGAAACCCGACAAGAAAGTCCAATAAGCAGGAATTACGGAGGGAGCAAATCTTGGAGTTCTGCATTGAGCCAAAGTCGCTATCCGACATTATGCAGCATTCGGGATTGAAAGACAGGAAAAGCGTGATGAATGCCTGTATCAACCCGATGATTGGCAACGGAACGGCATACGAAAGCCGGTTATATATTTTGTTTCCCTTTTTTCCGGACGATTTCGTTGTGTTTTTCTACCAGTTCGGGGAAATTCCTTCTGATGAACTGCCCGAACGAGCAGTCGTTGAACCCGAACCGCCTGGCCAACGACTTCAGGCTTTCGGTTGTCGTGCCGTACAGGTGCATGGCCTCGCTGTATTTCTCCATGCTGCGGCGGGACACCGCGCCGCCCGTATCCGTCCTGACCATTCCCTGCCGGGCATACAGTTCCGGCTCGTGTTCCTTCAGGTAGCTGCGGAACGCTTCGGGTTGCAGCCCGAACTCGGCGGCGACCTGTGCCGTCGGCAGCCCGCTTTCTTTCAGCCGGCGGATGGCTTCGGCATATTTGGCCTTTGTCGCGGGGTTGTATTTCCGGACTTTAGACCAGTCCACTGGCTGCCCTTCCTCGTAGGGGATATTCTTCCGCCTGCATACCAGGTCCAGATGCCACCTTTGCAGGTGCTCGTAGAATCCCTTCTTCGATACTCCCGTCTTCCCGGCTATCCGTGCGGCCGACATGGGTGTCGTGGCATACAGATGCACCGCTTCGGCATACTTCTCCACCAACTCCGGAGAGGGGGCGTGCACGGTACCCCGACCGGTGATTTCCCCTTTCCGCTGCCGTCGGAGAGCCTTCTCGCGTATCCTGATGCGCCGCTTCACCAGATCCTTGTGGTAGAACAACAGGTGCTGTTCCAGTCCGGTATAGGAAAGCCCGCAGGAGTCGGCAACCTCCTGCACCGTGACATACGAGTTACCCTGCAAGAGCCTGACGGCCTCGGCATACTGTTCCTTGCAGGAGCGGCGCGTGCCGCGCGGCAGCCCGTCACCGATGCCCAGCCAATCGCGCACCTTCTCGCGCCATTCGATTATCTCGGGGTAGTGCGTGCGCAGCTGCCTGCCCAGGTTCGTGCCTTCCAACCCGAATTTACGTGCAATCTGCGAGACGTTGCACCCGATATGCTCCATGCTCCCGCACGCCTCGATGGCGTCCTTGTATTTGACACGGGTAGCGGGCAACTGTCCCCGGAGCTGTCCCAACTTAATCTGTCCGGCCTCTTCCTTGCTGCACAGGATGGCGTAACGGGCCAGCACGAGTTCACGGTGGTACTTGGTCAGGTAACACCGGAAACCCGATTCCGTCACTTCGCAGATGCGGCATATCTCACAGCCGGAAAGCTCCGTGGAAGCGTACATCTCGATCGCCCGGCGGTATTTCTCCACGGTCTCGGGTTTGACACCCCGAAAACGGTTGCTCTTTTTACTGTCTTTCCCGGATATCTCCATAGTCTTTTTCATGAGGCATGTTTCAGGACAAACGTTCTTCCACCTGCCCGAACGAAGCATCCTTGAGTATCACCCGCTTTTCCGCATCGAGCAGGTAAAGGGTAGGCATCGCCTTGAGGTCATATATCATTTCACGAGTCAGTCGCTGACCGGCGTCATAGCCGTCCATCCAGCCGGCGGGAAATTCGGCCTTTTCCCATGCCGGGGTCTTGCCTTCCACACACACGGAGAGGAGTTTCAGACGGCCGGACTCCAGCAAACCATTTATAGCCGGGGACAGGGAGAGCAATTCCTTCACCCGATGGCAATCCTCGCAATCGGGGTCGTTGAAATAGACAAGCACATAATCGGCCTGTATGTCAGACAACCGTCTTTGCTTTCCGTCCCGACAGACAACGGTGAAATCTGCCGCCACGTCTCCCGGACGATTTTTCAATGCCATTTCCAACTGATGGCGAGGGCGCATCTTGTCCAACTCTCCCAAATCTGGATTGTCCACCAACGCACGCAGGAAGAGGATATGCAGCTCCTCGTTGTGCATGGGCGAATTGGGCTCGAACAGATATTTGTCACCCAAGGAGATGAAATGATAGAGCATTTCATTGCTGACCAAAGCACGGCAAAAGAGCGTATCAACGGCTGTCTGTGCTTTGGAGGAATAAGGCAAGACGCTGATGAAGTCCACAAACGCCTGCTCGGTGATTTCGGGGCGGGATATGAGTGACGTGTCGGCAAAGTCGAAGTGGTCCCAGTAGTGCAGGGAAAGGTAGTCGGCACGGTCTTCCGGTGCCGTCAATGTAACAGGCACGTCGGGCAGGCGAAATTTCTTTGCCTCCTTCTTCTGGTTCTGTGCATGCGAACAAGATGCCAATCCTATACAGAAAAGACATACAAAAACGGTAAGATGCTGAATTTTCATGTTTTGTATCGTGAATTATGAAAAACTCCGAACGTGAAAGCGCCCGGAGTTTCCGTTTGTATCATTCAACCTGTCATGGTGCAGGTGCAGGCACAGTCGCCGGGGTGAGTACCACATTTCCCTGACTACCGAACAAGTCAGACAAACTTTCGTATGTGCAGTGGTAAACCTTGCCGTTCAGTTCGTAATGGAACTGCACCGGATTGGTGTACCAGTCGAAGGTGTACTCCTTGCGCAGACGCAGTTCGTACTTACCCTCTTCAGTCACGGTGACGGCACCGATACGGCTGCTGTTGCTGACGCGCTCGAACGCTACGAAAGCACCGGCAGGCACCGGTTGGTGTTTGCCGAGTTCATCCGTATAATAGATATTTCCGCCCATCGACTTGTTCGTCACGCGGAAGGTCTTGGAGTAGAACACGACCTGCTCCTCGTTGGAAGAGATAACGATGTCGCCTGCGCTCACGATGCTCTTCGTGGTAAAATGCAGGGTCTTGCGTTCGCCAGTCTGGTTCACGTTTGCATCAGGGGTATTGTCCTTGTTGATGGCTTCCGAATTTTTGAAATATTTCCTTTCCTCCTCGCGGTCGGCATCCACTTTATAGACAAAGCGTCCCGAACTTGCCTCGTAGAGTTTGCCCTCTTTGAGATCGGAATTGTTACCCAAAGTCAGCATGGGAGCGTCGATATAGATTTCGAACTCCTCGCCGAACGGGTCCACGGAATTGTCGTCCGAACCGGCGAAACTGGTTATGTCAATGGCGATGTCCACCGGTTTACCGGGTTCGTAAGTCCACTCCAACGGCGTGAGAAGTTCGGGGACATCCGCATTCGGATTCGTCACACGGTCTGGTTCTCTTCCTTGCTCACCTTCATTGTCATAGTTCAGCCTTGCCCCGAAGCGGAACGGGTTGTAATTAGCCAGCTCGAAGGTGACACTTCTGTATGCATTCCCTGCATACGTACCATCCGGTAAAGCATCGTCCTGCAGTACAGCCTCAATACCGGTGCGGTTTGATGCTATACGAATCACCTCGGCACTCTTAGGTCGGTTGGATTTCATGTAGATGGAATATTTTCCGGTTTGGCCCTCAGGCCTGTTGATGATATCTTCCCGGGGTTTAAACATCAACATACGGCCTCCATTCGGATTGTTCCTCCACCACCAGGCATCTGATGCCTCCGTATAGAAGAGGCAATCAAACCGGTCTACTCCTGCCTGATCAACTTCCTCGTCAGTGTAGAAATCCAGATACCGAGAATAAAGCATGAATTCATCCTTCGGTTCTGCATTAAATGGAACACCACTCCGGTCATCATCCAGATCGTCACCAGTTTTGTTTCGTAGCTGTAAATCAAACTGGACGTGGGCATTCTTTTTCTGCGGCACCAGACGATAAAGAATCAATTCGTCAACGGGATATCCTTCTATGCCACCACCGCCAGCATTATAGGCTTTCAAACCTTCAACTGTAATGGACTTGCGTGATGAAGAGTAAGTAAAAGTTCTTTCCATTGTCCCGAAATGTTCCGCCTCAATATGAAGAGTTCCCGTATAACCTTCTTGCTGAGACAGGATATTCTCGAAATAGACACGCTGCACACCGGGCTGTTCCACCACATAGAGGTATTTGTAATCAGGTTCCGGCGTGATGTCACCGCTGCTGTACCAGTCCTTGTCTCCATTACGGACCACGGTCAACTCCATGCCCGAGGCGTTGCGTATGTCCAGACCGCCTACAGATATGTAAACCTTCAGCGGAAAGAGTTCTACCGGGGTAGTTTCCGGAACGGTAAACATTACCGTTACGTGCGAACGGTCTTCAGTGGGATCTGATTGGTTCATGTTTCCATAAATCTGTGTGCCAACCCATGAAGGGACGAATGACTGTTTCTTCACCAGAATGACCTTGATCTTACGCTGCAACCGTCCGTGTTTGACAAGCAAAGTACCTTCCAGCTTTTCGTTGGCACCCATCGGAAGCAAGGAAATGGATATGGTTCCTTCACCCACGCCGCTACTGATATCAAAGTTATTCTCTATACCCTGTCGGGCCACGTTATTGTCTATCCAGGTCACTTCTGCCTTGTCAGCCGATGTTATCGCCATTCCGTCTTTTCCTTTTATGGTATAGGAGAGAGTGTAAGTACCGTCGGCGAGTTCCGAGTCGAGTACATAGTCAGTCTGATCAACCGTGAGAATATAGTCGTTGTCCTCTACCTCGTTCACCTTGTCAGAAATAGAAATCCACACGTTGTTCGTGGCAGCCGCTTCCAGCGCTTCGGCAAAGGTAGCCTGTCCGAAAGAGAGTTTTCCGGTAATGTTCAACTGATAGTCGTGGTTCCGACGAATCAGAATCTGGTCACCTGCATCGTTTACCAGCATGACGCGGTAATAGAGGTTTTCTGCATCTCCCTCATTGTGCCCATAAAGAATGATGCTGACAGGATCATCCGCACTATTCTCGCTCTCGAAAATATACTGTCCCATATTCTTGGTCACGTCCGTCACGTCGCTCAACTTGGCATCGTTGACCGGAAGTGTAACGAAGTCGTTCGCCTTCCAGTCGTCTTCGGTGAAATTAAAGCCTTTCTCCGGATGGAACGGAGCTACCGTACCGAAGGCATTGGTGTTGTAAACGGCAAAGCCGGTTACGGTAAAATATCCGTTGTCAGTAGGTTGGAGAACAGACACCTTGGCATGGTTGCGGAGCATCTTGATGTTGTTTCCTGCAGAGGTCATCTGCTCTGCAATGGATTTCTTCTTCATTTCTTCGGTGGAATTGTCACAAGCGAAACGTGCCCAATAGATCATGCGCCCGGAAGAGCCTTCGAGCAACGCCATCACTTCCGCTTCGGACTTGTTGCGGAAATGATCCTGCTGGAATTCCGTCATCACCTGGTTGGCGACAAAATGCACGGTCCGGGTATTCTCGGGTACTTCGGCCTGGAACGTACCTGTACTGACCGATGATTGCTTGATATTTTTTGCCGTTACAGTCGTAATGAAAAGCCCGTAACTGTCGAAACAGAACAGTGTCATATCCTGCACGCCGCCACCATCGGGGTCTACCGCACGGGTGGCCACTTTCTCCATGGCGGGAATATCCGCACTGAACCGCAGCGCCACATAGCCTTCGCGGGCAACGGGTGACGGCTCGAACCACTCGTCCTGCCGGCAAGAGACCAGCAGGACAGCTATGGCAGCCATGACCATGATTGCATGTATCCATCTTTGTATCATTTTCTTATCCATATACGTCCTCCTTTCTATTTACCGGTTTTCTTGTCGTAGGCATCGCGGATGCAGCGGAGAGATGCACTACTTTGAGTGGTAAGATTACCAGTACTCGTTTGTATGATACCGTTTGCCGCCCAATAATAGTCTCCGGTTAGTACTTTATCTATCGCATCTTCCAGCTTTTGAAATTTCATAATAATATTCACTTCGGCTTGAGTGGGAAGTCGCCAGTCATCATATTTTGTTCCGTCTTCGGCCACCTCCACGTATTGTTCACAATGACTTGCGGCCATTTCAGCAGATGTAAAACCATTACTTCTAACCGCTCCTAATTGCGATGCAATCATGAACGATGGTGACACTAATTCGGCATTATCTGCTCCAGAATCGGTCTTGCCATTTGTAATACGGGGCTTACCCAAAGTATATTCTCCTGAAGATGCCGTAATAGTCACATGGTACATTCGGGCATTATTAAGAGAACTACTACCATTATTATGGTTTGCTTCACGAGTATATGTGTAAGACTTATTAATGAAGCCTGACGACGATTCTTTCCATCGATAATAATAAATGTTGGATTGTCCTTGTTCGTCAGTAGATGTCACTACTTTTGAACGGAAATCAAAACTGGAATTGTTATCATTATTATTGCTATATTCCCAATTTTTTCTATTACTATTCCAATTGTGTGCACTGACATATCTATCAGAGATTCGTGTCCTTCCGGCATCGTAAGAACCATTGGGAACATTTATGCCATTCAGTAGTTCCCAAGAGGTATTAAAGTCGCTACGGTAACTGTACCACCCCTGAACATTGGTGATATATTCCAGCGGATATTGCGCCACCTTGACTTGACGCTTGATACCTTCCTTGTTTGTAACCGTGAATTCGATGTATCTCACGGCATTGTTTTCGGGTACGGTGCTAAAGACATCTATTTTGCCGGAGATGTTTTTATCCGGCGTAATCCGGATTGTACATTCGTTTTTCCAGTAAGGATAGCTGTTAATACGTTCTCCCCATTCGTCCGGATTATCTCTGTTGTTGGTTTTTTCCAGAGTCTTCTCCTGTCCGAACTTGTCGATATAATATACCCGGGTGATTTCTGCTGTCACTTCCGACGACGAAGCAAATTCCAGCGTCGTATTGTCATCCGCCATGTTGTGCATCTCCATCTCGTACTCGTTCAGTGTGAGGTATGCCGGACGCTCGTCCTCGCCACCGACATTTATCTGCTCTTCTTCCCAGTCGTACACTGAATACGATATGTTGTTCAACTCAACAGGTTTCGACGGGTCGCTGCCTCCCGGGGCATTGACTGTCACCGTGACCTGGTAACAGGTGTTGCGTTTCAGCGTCTTGTTCTGACTGACCGGAATCTGATAATAGCTGTTTGCAAGGTATTGCGAATCACCGGGTTTACCTTCTTCATCTTGAGGGGTATAAGTCATCGGGATGTTTACGATCAGGCGCACCTCCTTTTCCAGGGTACTTGCGTCCTCCCAAACATGGGCATAGGTATAGGCTGTCACCGTAATGACCCGATCTGTCCAATTGAAATAGCTTCCGTTGAACAGATCGGGGGTTCTCAGTTTGGCAGTTGCCGCATCCATACTCTCCGGTGGTATTACAGATGTGTTGTAAGGCATGTTGCGCAGGTAGTATCCTGCTCGATGGGCTGCCGGACTGTTATCGAATTCGACTTGTTCTCCTTTTTTTATACTGACCACAATCTTGGCAGCCGCACGGCGCAGTGTCACCTGCAACTCCGTGTTGTCAGCCTCTTTTCCGTTGTTCAATTCGACAGTTCCTGCGGTTTCAGGCTCTTTTGTCCCTTTCGGGTAGGCAATGCCGTCCATCAGGAATGTCTGCGGTGCGCCGCCTGCTATACCTGACAGTCCGGTGATATGGATACGTTCGTCTTCCTGTTTCATGGCTTTAAGTGCGGCTAAGTCAAAATCATCAGCTTTAAAAGTATTGACATCCGCAGTGCTGTTGGCTATCAGATATACCCAATATTTTTCATTCGCCGTGAAACTGCTTCTCTTGGCAGACAAGGTGATTGTCTTGCTTTTATCGGCAGTACTGACCCGCTCGTGCCATACCTTCGTTCCTTCTTCATTGAAAATCAGCACGTCGAGATGGCTGACCGCAATCTCCACACCGGTGGCTTCGACGGTTGCACGGGTCACGGGCAACGATGCGGATGCAAGGTCGAGTATGATACTGTTGCCGTCCCCTCCCGACCCGGCAGCGTGGAAGGTGTCATCCTTGTCACAAGCGGCAAAACACAAGACCGTCAGGCAACAGAAAACAATATGATGTAATAGCTGTTTCATAGCTCGTCAATTTTTAGGTACTTCTATTTGTCTTATCACGATCATTTCGGCAAACCGGCTTCCTTCCCATTTCAGGTCGTCGGTCAGCCCGTTAATCAGCAGCAGCGAACTTTCATTACTCCAAGTCGGTACATAACTGATACCCAGACTTACGGTTTCACCCACATTCGCGCCATCTAATGCCTTGACCCGTATTTGATAAGCATCCGGAGATGCCACCATCCTGTCAGTTTCAATTTTCTGCTCGTTCTGGAAAACCGCTACCTCGAATTTTCCGGGATTGTCAAGCAATGTGGGTGTCCATGCCTGTCCGGTAGGACCTGTCATCTTAAAACTAAAAGAGTAACTTCCTTCCGGGGAATCAAGATCGGAGTTATACCAAACTGTCGGTTGGGGATATTTCCCTCCTTCGGGAAGCTCTGTGCTGCCAAAGGGGGTAATCGGATTGTCGTAACTCGGATAGTCGAAATCGAGTTCATAGCTTTCATCTTCCCAATCGGCCACTGTATATTCTACGGTTATCTTGCCGTCGTTGTGCATCAGGCAACATACCGTGTAATAACAGTTCCTTTTAATCGGGGGCAGATAAACCAGCCCTGTGCGTGAAACTCCGTCGTATTCGTATTTAATTTGAAGGACGTTGCCTTTTTCATCACCCTTGACATTCCAGTCGATGCTGCCCCAAGGGTTCTCAAACGGATAGAAAGGTGCATCCAGCACGGGGGTATAGTTTGCAGGATTCTTCCTTTCGACATCGGAAATATCAGGGGATAAAGTCTTATCTACATTTCCACTGATTACTGCAAGCGAAATGTCTCCCGTGATACCCGTTACGTCTTTCAGCGTCTCATCGCTCTGTGGCATGAGATAGTTGCGTGTACGTGTACCGGATTCCAGCATGGTCAGTTCCGTTATCCGCAGCTCTCCGGCCTCGCCATACGGCTTGGCGGCAAATACGCCGAGCTTTCCCACGGGGCGTTGCAACTCGAACTTGATGTTGTAATCAAGCAAGGTATGTCCGGCGTGCTCGGGGTCAGACGGGGATTCTGTCTTTACGTTCGTGAAGTTGAGTTCTTCGGATTTTTTACAGAACATCGGAAGACCGTGCGATGCCATATCCCGGCTCAACTCCGTAAACCAGTATGCGTTCAGCTGGCTTTCTGTCGTGTTTTCCGACAAAGCTGCGGGAGCACCCGACCCTTGAGCTTGCATGGCGGTCTCGTTTGCCACGATGTAGAAGTCCACCTGCTGCGTGGTGGCCGAATAGAAAGTGAGATCCATGAAGAACGTGTGCGGAAGGCTTTCCACATCTTTTGTAAAGTAATGGCCCGCGGGCTGACCGCCCACGAAAGCATAGACACGAAGCGTATGGATGGCAGACTCTGCACTGGCAGGCGTGCCGTCGGTTTCGCTGACGGCGCGTGTCCCCACGTTGAGCCGCACCGCCACATCGTGCCGTTCGCCGAGCGATGCGGTATCTTCCTTGACACACCCGAAAGGCAACAGGCCACAGCATACTGCTGTAACCGCCCAGTATAATATTTTTCTTGTGTTCAGCATATTCTTTTCGGTTCGGTCTTAAAATTCAGGTTTCACTTGTTCGATGTACCATTCGGGTACGCTTACCGTGATCTCTCCCGACTTGAACTCGATGCGTATCGGGATGAGCACTTCGTGTTTGGAACAGTCAATGATAGGATTGTCAGCAAGGAACTGTGCAAGATTCACTTCTGCCAGCAGTTCTCCGGTAGAAGAGGAACTCAGGCGGACGTTCACGTTCTCGTGATCCTTGTGACGCATTATATTGGTACGAGCCGTGAGCAACGCTTTCCCGGCCTCGTATTCGGTTTCAAGCAAATAGTCGGTCGCCTCCCCGCAGGCCCGGTTCTCGAAATCGGTACAGGGCGAGACTCCGCATATCTCAAGTACAGGCAATGAGCCTGCGCGGTTTCCCGGGGCGGGAACTCCGGCCACTTCCACCAACAGATCGTAGTGAGAGCTGGCAAACTCTATGGTTTTGGTCTGGTTTTCCTCCTCACGACCGCTGTATGGCAGTATGGTATAGGAGGTAGCTGCATAATAAAGTGAATCATTGCCGGCAACCTGTTTCTCGTCGAAATAATCCCCGGCAGCAAAGAGCATCCGGCCGAAATCGCCCGTGGCGATGCCATCGACCTTCGTGTGGTGAGTGTTCCCCAGGCAGACAATCCGGTAGTCACCGGCAGCGAGCGGGGGAAGCGTAGCCGTGCGGTTCTTGACTTGTTCCTCTGGTAAGATACTCGAATTGACGCATCGATTCTCTGCATCGAATACGAACATCTCCACCCGGCAGATCTTGTCAGGAAATATCTCCGTGGTGCCGTCGCCCTTGTAGCTGAGCAACAGCTTGTTCGTGCTCAGACAGTCGTCCAAATCCTCACGGACGCAGGATGTGGCAACTCCAACGAGCAACGTCAGGCAGAAAACAATATTCGTCAATTTCATATCAATGTGATTGAAGTGTTAAAGGATACAGAGGGCGAAAGTTCCGCCCTCTGTATCGGGTTATCAATTATTAAAATTCAGGAGTTACAGAAACGATGCTCCATTCTGCAACCGTCACAGTCAATTCCACGCAACGTTCAGGTTGCTCCCATGAGCCATCCTCGATCGGGAAAAGTACACGATAGATTTTTCCTGGTTCGAAAGCTTCTGCATTAGTAAACTTGCCATGCAGGTACAGAGGCGTTTTGCTGCTATTTGCTTCTACACCATAGAAAGAGAGCAGGAGTTCCGGATTTTCGGTAGCAACAGTCGATTTTGCCACACCGAAAGTAATCATATCACCTTCATATGCACTTCCATCGGTATCTTCACTCGGTATGTCTGTGCTCGTATTCACGTATTTCTTTGCATTCTGTGCCAAAGTATAGTTGGTAAATTCGTTAGCCCACGGAGAGGAGGCTGCATCAATCCAATCCCATACCAGTGCAGATTCAGTAGGAGCGGCTGTAGTTGTTCTCGATCCAGCCACGCCCGTCTGCAAGTTGTAATTTGTGGCATAGTTGGCCAATGCGATTTTTTCAAGTTCCAATTTTTCATAACTGAACTCCGTTGTACCATCTTTTGGCTCATAAGTAAATCCGTAGATTTCGAAACGGGCTACACGAGGAGCCAATTCTACGCTTGCGGTGTAAACGTTGTTGTGCTGTTTATCGTCCACTCCTGTACTCAGTGTCAGATCGTCATCTCCGTAAAGCGGATAATATGGATGCCCTGCGGCATCAGAAGAGATATTGTCCCCTTTATCACCGTCGTTGAGTACGTTGTAATCCTTATTGATATCCGCATATTCAGCATTGCCACAGTTACCTACCACTACAACTTTGGCAGTTGCGGCAGGCAAGAAGTGATAAGTGGTTTTGTTATTAGCTCCTACATGGCTGGCAACATTATCGCCATTGAAAAACAATTCAGGTTGGGTAAGTTCTCCTCCTAACTCCTCCGTGGTCGGAACTTGATCATTGATACACTTACCTTGTGCATCAAGGAAGAACACCTTGAAGTCTTTCAAAGCAATCTGACCTGCTTTCATTCCTTTTCCGATAGCACGTGAATCAATCGCCTGATTGATGTTGGGCAACTTGATTGTTACGCTTTTGAGTGACTTATCCGTGGGGACATTAGGGTCACCTTCGTTCTTGTCGCATGAAACAAGAACCATTGACGCTGCTAAAGCTGTCAATAAAAAACTCTTGATTTTCATCTTTTTGAAGTTTAAAAAATTAATAAAAAGGTTTCTGAATCTCTTTTCTTTCATGGATAGTGTTTTGCCTGCCGCTATTTACAACTGGTCGATGACCTGCCGCACCTCTTCGAGGTTGTGCCGGGCCGTCTCGGAGCCAGCCTTCGCAGCACGCCGGAAAGCGTCTTCGGCCTTGTCATACTGTCCCGCTCCGGCGTATGCCACACCGAGCGTAGTTAATAACCCGGCAGACTGTGCGGTGACTTCCGACTTTTCGAGCAGTTCCACCGCCTTGGCGTACTCCTTGCGGGAGATGGCATTCACGGCATTCTCGTTGAGTGCGGCGGGCGAGGTCGGGAAATAACGTACTGCCGTAGCCATCACCTTATCATACTCAGGAGTACCTTTCCCATAAGAATCGGCTACTTTATACATTTCGGACAAACTCAGGAGGTCGGGACGCTCATCGACCATGCGGCGTGCCTCTTCGAGGTTGAAGTTGCGCACGTTGTACTCGATGCGATATTCATTGCGACGAAGGGCAGGGTATATCTCGGTGAGCAACCTGTGATAAATGGTCGGCGGTACGAGTTTCTGGAGCTGCAACTCGCAGAAGTCCCGCTCGTCGGGATAACGTTCGATGACCTCATATACCTCGTCGCGTTTCAGCAGGTTCGGAAAGTCGCCGAGCGCACGGACGAAGCCTTCCCAGTCCTCGCCCTTCCAGTCCACATGGAGCATGTCGGGCGATATGGCATCGTGCCGACGGATATAGTCGGCCAGCGCCTTGGCGCGGTTTTCGGAGAGGGTCATGTTGTGCGCCATGCTACCCTCGGGAGAGGCGTAACCGGTGATGTAGATGCCGATAATCTTGACATCGGTATTTTTCTTTACCAGTTCGATGGAGTTGGAAACGGTGTCCAGTTCGGCACGGTTGTCCTTGAACCCGGGCAGAATATTGTAGCTGTCCTGCCGGAACTGCAACCGCGCGGTACGGGTCTCGGCACGCACCTTCACCGGTTCGGGTTCCGGGGCTATGGAATCGAGACGGTAGTCCGGAATAAAGGTGGGCAGGATGCCACTCCACAGACCTTGCTCGGCCTTACCCTCGCCGCAGTTGGTGCAGCCGTGTACCTCCTCACGGATCTCGACCCGTCCGTCGAGCATCCACCGCTGGTAGGGCACGGCAGCCGCGTAGTCGTATTGCCGGTTCTTGCTGCCGTGGCGTATGATTACCTGTGAAGAATCATTATGATAAGGCGGGAGTTCCACGCTTTCGAGGCGTTGCGCCCGCAAGTAAACCTTGTGGCGGGTCTTGCCGTCGATGACAATAGGTGGAAAGGCTATTTCGCGGCTGCCGTCCGCCGACACGAGCACGGGCGTCAGCGCCACGGTGTGCTGCGTGCGGATTTTGGCCTCGCTCAAATCGACGGACATTGTCAGCTCGACCGTGCGGCCCTGCTTGACAACACCTCCCTGACGGATCCCGATCGAGGGCAGGTAACTGGTTTCGTTCTCGGCATGTAGCATCACGGGACTACCTGCCAGTATCAGCAATAGTATGATGTATAAGCGTCTCATAGTCTTTCCATTGTTATTTAATTATGTATATCAGGGAGATGCCCGCTTTGGTCGGGCCGAAGTAGTGCTTGTTCTGACTGCCTTTGAACTTGCCGCAGGTTGCGCACTCGTACTTGTCGTAATTCGTGTAGATGTAGCCCAGGCCGACCGTGGCTTCGATACTCCAGCGTTTGCCCAAAATCCACGAGTAACCGTATGAAAGCCCGACACCCGTGGCCCATCCCTGGTAGCGGTGATCCTTGGTGGACTTATCCTGGAAGAGGACCCTCACACCGCTGATATTGTAGAAGGCATAGCCGCTGTGCAGGCCGAAAAAGTGTCCGTTATGTTTTTCACAGAGCCAGTAGCGGAACTCCGGCATGACCATCCAGTGCTTGATTTTCTTGTTCGTGTCCTTATTCAGCGTCCACGGGTTGTAGGCACCCGTGAGGTCGAGGGTCGTACGTTGGCCCAGCCCAAATTCCAGACTCAAGTTGGGCGTGGTACTTGACCAATACAACAGATTGGTCTTTACTGCTATATCCTGCGCGTTGGCGGTGCCTGTACACCAGCATACGGCAAGGAAAACACCGAGGATCAATTTTTTCATATTTTCCTTTTTCTTGTTATCTCATTTGAACCGGCAAGACCGGCACTTCGTTATCAATAATGGGGACCTGTGCCCCGTGTTTTTTCTATTTTTTAGAGGGAATACCCCGCACCCGATCCATATTTCTCTCTTTAAGAGAAATACGAAAAGGTTGATTTAGATGATAATTAACTGATATTCAGCTATTAATCATTTCAAGAAGAAAGGCGAAAGCTCAATGCTTGTTGTGGAAAAGAGATAAGATGCAAATAACTGAAAAAAAACATGGCTGATTTTATAGCCGTTTGAGGGATTTTTCGTACCTTTGGCCGTAGTTAATTCTCTTAAAGAGAGAAACGTTTTTTCGCTCAACATTTTTCATGTCATTCAAGAGTCGTTTGCACTTTTTATTTCTTTCCATATTGCCTGCCTTTTTCTTTTAGCCAGTCATGACAAAGACTCTTTTTAACGGTTGTCTGTTCCAACTATTCGTCTTTGCCGATCAACCTGTCGCATTTCTCTTTTGAAGAGAAATTTATTTATCCAATCATCTATATATCAGTGATGTACACTAAAAATAGCGTTAATTGGCTCAACATATTCTTCTTGTCGCACAACTTTTTTTGCACGACAAGGCAATTATTCCGGCTGCTTTCATTGTCATTCTCAATGATTTTCGTATTTTTGCAGTTGTTCAGTACTTCTCTTCAAAAGAAATCATCCGATTTTTTGTATGTATCTATCGCTTAACGGTGTAAAAAATATGCGGGTGGGATTTGTCCGCCATCCGGTGACATCATACGTCCCCATACACGACATGGGGCTGTCCTGCCGGTACCTGTAGAAATGGAAGGGGTCGTTCTGTCCGGAGCGTATTATAACGGGATGCCGCGCTTCCGGTGCAACCGGTCGTAAACGAAAACACCGCCGATACGGATGTACGGGCGGTGCAAATGGCTGAAACCTATATGTCAGGCAGGCTGTCCTTTCAGTAATATGTCGCGTTGCTGCTGACAGAACTCGTCGTATTCGGCTTTGTCGGTGCCGCTCTCGATAGCCCGGTCAATGACATCACCCAGCTCATCGAAACAGACTTCCTCATGGACGCATTTCGTACCTGCTTCGTCCTGAAGATAGACTTCGTAATAGTCCGATCCGTTGAGTGCCACGATGACATATCCGGTGTGCAGGCGTCCGTTCACCTTTATCTGGAGCGCCGGCATATCCCTGTATATGATGGCGGCAAATTTCTCAATCCCCCACGACATGAGGACGGGCATGGGTGTCAGTGATACCAACTGCTGTTGGGCAGTCTGTGCGATTCGCAATACATATTCCTGTCTCTTATACACATCTCCGAGCCCACGAGACTCCT
>ENA-UAHI01000181-UAHI01000181.1-human-gut-metagenome-genome-assembly--contig:-NODE-181-length-16977-cov-7.824193_pt1 | contig 16977 bp, 10 predicted proteins | sample MGYA00243415_ERZ654352 | MGnify/ENA primary metagenome ERZ654352 (study PRJEB26926, sample SAMN06165071) | human gut metagenome | biome: ENVO:00009003; feature: ENVO:2100002; material: ENVO:00002003...
CCTTCGGATCGTCCAACGCGGCCTTGATGCGCTCGGACGGCACGACCTCGAGGATCTTCGCGGCGAATTCCTTGGTCATCTCGAACGGCACGGCCACCAGGTTCGGAATATAACGACCCACCAGACGGCCACGGTAGTCGATGTGCTTCGGCAGCAGCGCGTCAAGCTTGTCGCGGAACTCCGGCACACCCTTGCGCAGCAGCGTGGAGTGGAACGGCACGTCGATGCCCGGCACCAGCATGAACGCCGGCTTGCCGCCGTATTCGGCGACGCGACGGGCGGAATCGGCCTTCAGCGCCTTCAGACCGGCGATGGTGCCGGCCACGGCGTACTGCTGTCCGGCAAGGTTGTAGTTGACGATCTCCAGGAACTCGCCGGAAGCCTTCGAAACGGATTCGACGTATTCGCGCACGCCGTCGTCGCCCACACCGAACTGGTTCGGACGCAGCGCGCCCATACGGTAGTTGGAACGGCCCTTCTCGTCACGCGGAATGAGGTGGTGCATGGTGGAGCCACGGTGGAACACCAGCTCCAGCACGGTTTCCAGCGGAATCACGCCTGCGAAGGAGCTCAGCGCGTTGTACTCGCCCAGCGAGTGGCCGGCGAAGTAGGCGGGCCAGATGTCCGCGCCGGCTTCGCGCAGACGAGCGGTCTGGGCGAACGCCACGGTGGCGAGCGCCACCTGCGTGAACTGGGTCAGGTTGAGCAGGCCTTCCGGATGACGGTAGGTCACGCCGTTGGCGGTCAGTTCCTTCGGATTATCACGCACGACGGCGAGGATGGAGAAGCCGAGCTTCTCGCGGGTCACCTTGTCGGCGCGCTCCCACACCTCGCGTGCGGCCGGGGACTTGGCACGCTCGTCGAGCACCATGCCCTGCTTCTGGATGCCCTGGCCCGGGTAGACGAAGGCGGACTTCGGCGCACGCACGATGGCGGTGCCACGGGACACGATATTGCCGTCGATGCGGCTGGTCACTTCCAGCACCATGCCGGCGTGGGCCACACGGCCGACGCGTTCGATGGAGATCTCCACCTCGTCGTCGAGCTGCACCATGCCGTACATGTTGTACGTCCAGCCTGCGATCTCGTAATGCGCGCCCTTCTCGTCGAGCGCCTGCACCGCGTACTGGGCGGTGGCGGACAGCCACATGCCGTGCACGAGCGGCGCGGCGAGACCGGAGACGGCGGCACCGCGATGAGAGGTGTGAATCGGGTTGAAATCGCCGGAAGTACGGGCGAAAGCGGTCATCTCGTGCGGAGCGACGACCTTCACACGACGCAGCAGACGGCGCGGAGTGCTTTCGATTTCGGCTTCGATTCCACCATAGTCGGGCGCTTCCGGCGGCAGCGCGTCGGAGTACGCGCGGCCGCGGATGGCGAAACGCTCGGTTTCGTTGGCAAGCAGCGTACCGTCCTGAGCGGTGTGCGTGACGTGGATGGTCACCACACGGCCGGAAGCGGATTCGAAGTAGTCGTCGGCCCAGCTGGTGAGCTCGATGCGCTCGCCGGTGTGCTTCAGCAGCTCGTCCTCGCTCACCTCGAGTTCGATGAGATGGTCGAGATGCACGGCGTTGAGCAGGCCTTCGATGACCGGGAAGCCGTTGACGTACACGGAGCCGAGGGCCGCATAGATGGCGGGCCAAGCCGGTCCGACGAGCGCGTCCGGGGCGATGCGGGACGGCACGAGGTCGCTCGGCAGCGCGCCGCCAGTGGCGGCCTCATGGTCGAAACCGAGGTTGGCGGACAGCGTGTAGCCGGTGTGCGCCTGGCCGAACGGGAAGGCGGTCTTGTCGGACACTTCCTCGATCTGCGGCATGGCGGTGAGCTTGTCGCCGGTGATGGCGGTGTTGCCGATGCCCGCGGTGTCGGCAAGCATGCGGTAGACGTGCTCCGGCAGACGGTCGCGGTCCACGACCGGGAACAGGCCGGATTCGTTGCCGTCGACGTTCAGCGGAATGACGATGTCGCGTACGGCGTGCTTGGAGGCGCCGCCGTCCGGATCGTTGTCCCAGAAGGTGTCGAGATGGATGTCGAGGTCGTACTTTTCGACGCTGCCTTCAACGGCCACCTTGCGGATTTCATAGTTGGCGTCGCCGTTGGCGGTGCCGTACGCCGGGTTGGCCATGAGGTGGCCGACCCAGGAGATGTTCGGGGATTTGCGGATGAATTCCTCGGCGGAGACGGCCGCGCCCAACTGGGCGAAGGCGGTCTTGTCGGCGCTCGCCGATTCGGCGGACACGCGCTTGACCATGGCGGCTTCAAAGCGGCCGAGGATGTCGGCCACCGGCTCGTCCACGGTGGTGATGCCGGCCACGGAGATCGGGCCGGGGATGATGCGCACGGAATCGGCGGAATAGCGGGAGTCCTCGGACTGCCACAGCTGGTCCTGGCCCCACCAACGCAGCAGGTCGTTGTCGATGACCGGCACGAACGGCATCGGCTTCGGATACTCGCGTACGAGCACCGGGAACCATGCCTCGTCCATCGGGGTGACGGTCAGCTCGCCGGCCTGCGGGTAGGTTTCGGCAAGCTTGGCGATCGCGGCGTTCGGATCGGCTTCGACGTCGGCGCGGGAAGCGAACAGCGATGCGAATTCGCCGCTTTCCTGCGTGGTGACGCGGGCTTCGATGCGCTGCAGCAGGTGCAGGAAGCGATCGGCGTAGGTTTCGTCCACCCACGGGAAGGAGAGGTCGGCGAAACGCTGGGCCCACTCAAGGTAGGTCATGGTCTTCAGATCGCCGAAATACGGCTTGGCGGTGGCGTTCAGCGCCGCGATGATCTCGTCGCGACGGCTTTCCAGCTCCTCCGGGTGCTTCATGACGCGCACCAGCAGGCGGCCGCAGCGGGCGGAGGAGTTCTCCAGCTCGTAGATGTCGGCGTGCAGGTGGCTCAGACCGGAGGTGACGCCGCCCTTGGCCTGGCCGGACGGCACCCACTGCTCGCCCAGCGGGGCGAACGGATCGTTGCCATCGCCCTTGACCGGAATGCCAGGAGTGCTGACGAGCATCTGCTTGACTTCAGGGTTGGTGTGCGCTTCCTTGGCGGTCATGGCGGCGGTGCCGACAAGCACGCCGTCCACAGGCATGAGCGGACGGCCGTATTCGGCGGCCCATTCGCCGGTGATGTAGTCGGCGCCGCGTTCCGGCGTGCCGATGCCGCCGCCGACCACGAGCACGAGGTTGGACTGCTCACGCACTTCGGCGTAGGTGCTCAGCAGCAGATCGTCAAGCGATTCCCAAGAGTGGTGGCCGCCTGCGGAGCCGCCTTCGACCTCGATGAGCACCTTGGTCGGCGCGACGGCCTTGGCGATGCGCACCACCTGGCGGATCTGGTCGACGGTGCCCGGCTTGAAGCTCACGTACGGGAAGCCGTCGGCGTTGAGATTGTGGATGAGTTCCACGGCCTCGTCGAATTCCGGAATGCCGGCGGAGACGACGACGCCGTCGATCGGCGTGCCGCTGGCGCGCTTCTTCGGCACGATGCGCTGGGAGCCGAACTGCAGGTTCCACAGGTAGCGGTCCATGAACATGGCGTTGAATTCGACGGTGCGGCCTTCCTCGAGTTCTTCCTCGAGCTTGGCCACGTGACGGTCGAACACGCTGGCGGTGACCTGGCCGCCGCCTGCGAGCTCGGCCCAGTAGCCGGCGTTGGCGGCAGCCGCCACGATCTCCGGCTCCACGGTGGTCGGGGTCATACCGGCCAGCAGCACCGGAGCCTTGCCGGTAAGTTCGGTGAACGCGGTGCGCACCTTGTCTCCGGCGGACGTGTGGATGATGCTCGGCGCGAAACGCGTCCAGTTCTGGGTGCGTTCCGGCAGGGTCTCAAGCGTGGAGAGCGCGCCGCGATCGGCCACGGTGGAGGCTTCCACCACGCCGACGCCGGTGCCCTGGGCCACGGTGGAGAACAGTTTGCCGACGGTGTTGCCCGGACCGAAGTCCAGCACCCACAGGGCGCTCGGATCGGTGGACTTCATCAGGGCGCGCACGCGGGCGGCCCAATCCACATGGTTGAGCAGCACTTCGGCGGCGAGCTCACGGGCATGGTCGGCGTTGATGCCGCAGGCCTCGGCCCATGCGACGGCCTGGGAGACGGCATCGGCCATCAGCGGGCTGTGGAACGGCAGGGTCACGTCGAGATATTCGAGCGTCGGGTCGAACACGCGGCCGCCACGCACCTTCTCTTCGCGCAGCTTGGCCTGACGCTTGTGTTCCTTGGCGACCTCCACGCCGAATGCGGCCAGGTCCTCCGGATAGCCGGACAACACGTAATGCGTGGCGGAATTGGTGACGGCCACGGCGATCGGGCCACGTGCGCCGTCGACGCGTTCGATCAGCGCGTCCACCTGGGCGCGGGTGATGTCCTTGACGGACAGCATCGGGGTCGCCTCGCCGTGGCGTGCGGCGAGACCGAGCTGGCGTGCCTGACGGGTGCCGGCGACGCCGATCAGCGTTGCGATCGCAAGAATCTCGTCGATCTTGGCTGCGGCTGCGTCGATGGAACCGGCTTCGCAGATCGCCTGCACCATATGCACGGCAAGCACGCCCTGGGAGTGGCCGAGCACCGCGACCGGCTTGGCCTGGGCCGGATTGTAGCCGAGTGCGGCGGCGTCGAGCAGCGCGCCCAGCTGGGTCAGCGCGATGCCGGGAACGCTGGCGGAAGCCGCGGCTGCGGCGCCCAGACGTGCCGGGTTCGGTTCGAAGCCGAACAGGTCGACCGGGCGTCCGGTGGTGGCGAGCAGCTCGGCGGACACCGGATACAGCAGCGCCTGCGCGGCGGCCGCATGGGTGTGCAGGGCCTCGTCGAGCGCCGGATTCGCGCTCTGGTCGGCGAGCGCCACCGGCCACGGGGTGGATTGGCCGGCGAAGGCGAGCGCGTGGGGCTCGCTGTTCAGTCGATCAAGAAAAAAGGTGTTCATAATCTTCCTTACTTGTTCCAAAATTTCTTGCGATTGTTGTGGTTGCTTACGTTGGTTGCGTCGCGTTGCGTCCGTCACAGCGGCTGGTTGCCGTGGTGTTTGCTGGTTCGGCGCACGCGTTTCTTGCTGGCGAGCAGGCGGAGCGATTCGATGATGGTCTCGCGTGTCTGTTCGGGGTCGATCATGGCGTCGATCTCACCCATTTCCAGCGAAAGGTTCGCGTTGACGGTGGTGCGTTCGTAGTCGGCGATGTACTTGGCGCGCAGCGCTTCGACGTCCTTGCCGTTGTCTTTGGCTTTCTGCAGGTCCTTGCGGTGGATGATGTTCACCGCGCCGGCCGCGCCGAGCACCGCGATCTGGCTGGATGGCCAGGCGAAGTTCATGTCCGCGCCAATGGATTTGGAGCCCATCACGATGTATGCGCCGCCGAAGGCCTTGCGCAGGATGATGGTGACGAGCGGCACCTGCGCGTTGGCGTAGGCGTAGATGACCTTCGCGCCACGGCGGATGATGCCCGCATGTTCCTGTTCGGCGCCCGGCTTGTAGCCCGGGGTGTCCACCAAGGTGACGACCGGCAGGTTGAACGCGTCGCACAAGCGCACGAATCGCGCCACTTTTTCGGATGAGTCGACGTCGAGAATGCCGGCGTTGACGTTCGGCTGGTTGGCCACGATGCCGACGGGATGGCCGTCGATGCAGGCGAAGCCGACCACCGCTGAAGCGGCGAACAGTTCGTGCACCTGCACGAATTCACCGTAGTCCACGATGCAGCGGATCACGTCGAGCACGTCATACGGCTGACGGTCGTTGTCCGGCACGATGGTGGCGAGGCGTTTGGCCACGTCACGGTCGGCGCGGGTCGCCGCGTACGCGTAGACCGGCGGCTGCTGGTCGGAGTTGGACGGCAGATAGGCGAGCACGGTACGCGCGTAGTCGATCGCATCCGCCTCGTCCTCGCCGAGATAGTGGGCCACGCCGGACGTGGCGTTGTGCACGTAGCCGCCGCCCAGATCGTCCATGCTGATCACTTCGCCGGTGGCCGCTTTGACCACGTCGGGACCGGTGACGAACATGTTGGAATTCTCGCGGGTCATGATGATCAGGTCGGTCAGGGCCGGGCAGTAGACGGCGCCGCCGGCGCAGGGGCCGAGGATCAGCGATAGCTGCGGCACGAAACCGCTGGCGTCGCAGGTTTTGCGGAACAGGTGGCCGTATTCGGTCAACGCGGCCACACCCTCCTGGATGCGCGCGCCACCGGAGTCGATGAGCGCGATGATCGGCACCTTGAGGTCGAGCGCCTTGTCCATCAGATGGCAGATCTTGCGGCCTTCGGCCACGCCAAGCGTGCCGCCTTTGACGGAGAAGTCCTGCGCGTAGACGGCCACTTTGCGGCCGAACACCTCGCCGAAGCCGGTGATGACGGCGGAGCCTGCGCGGCCACCGTTGATGTCGCCGCCGCGGAAACGGCCGATTTCCTCGAAGGAACCGGTATCAAGCAGCAGGTCGAGACGTTCGCGTGCGGTCAGCTTGCCTTTGACGTGCTGGCGACCGCGGGCGTGGTCTTCGGCTTCGGCGGCGAGCTGCGCGGCACGCAGCACGGACGTACGGATCGGCTGCGATTCGCGGGCTTCGGCAGCCGCTTCGTCACCCAGTCGCTCCTGCTGTTCCATGACGACCTTCACGGCCTCTTTGACGGCCGGGCTTGCGATGATGTCGGTCATTTCGCGCCGCCTTCCGTCTTGGTTTCCGTATTACCGTCCGTTGCCGGCTTGCCGTCAGCCGCCTTGGAAGCGCCGTTGACGTCGATGGTCATCAACGTCTCGCCCGCTTCGACGCCTGCGGCCGGGCCGACGAAGATCTTGGTGACGGTGCCCTTGACCGGCGCGTACACGTAGTTCTCCATCTTCATGGATTCGAGCACGACGAGCAGGTCGCCCTTGGCCACGTCCTGGCCTTCGGCGACGTTGATGCGTGTGACGACCGCCTGCATCGGGCTGGCGATCACACCGGACTGGCCGTCGTTGCCCTGCTGCTTCTTTTCGACGTGGTGCAGGCCCTGTCCGCGCAGCGGCTGGATGGCGTGCTTGGCGTCACGCGCCTTGGCGCCGCCGGTCAGGTTGGCCACGATGTCGTTCGGCACGGTCAGCGACACACGATGGTTGTTGACTTCGATGACGAAGGTTTCGCTGGATTCCTTCTGCTCGGCTTCCTTCGCACCCGAAGCGCCGGCCATGGATGCCGGCTGGCCGCCCTTGGTGGAGGATGCTTCCTTGTTCAGGTACTTGCGTTCCAGCCATTTCGTGCTCACGTCGTAGGCCACGCCATGCTCGGCGGTGAACTCGTCGTCGTTGAAGATCTGCTCGAACAGGCTTGCCGGGGTCGGCACGCCTTGCACCTCAAGTTCCGCGAGCGCGCGGCGTACGCGCGCCACGGCGGCAGCACGGTCGGAGGCGGTGACCACGAGCTTGCCCATCATGGAATCGAACTTCGGGGAGATGGTGTCGCCCTCCACCACACCGGAATCCACGCGGATGCCCGGTCCGGAAGGCCACTTGAGCGAGGTGAGCGTGCCGGAGCTCGGCGCCAGATTCTTCGCCGGATCCTCGCAGGTCAGCCGGAGCTCGAAGCTGTGTCCGCGCAGCGGGTGGTCGACGGTTAGCTCGCCGCCGTTGGCGATGGTGAGCTGTTCTCGCACCAGATCAAGGCCGCAGACCTCTTCGCTGACGGTGTGCTCCACCTGCAGACGGGGATTGACCTCCAGGAAATACACCTTGCCCTGTTCGGTCACCATGAATTCGCAAGTGCCCAGACCGATGTAGTCGACCGCTTCGAAAAGCCGGCGTGAGTAAGTCTCCAGCTGTTCGAGCACGCCGTCGGAAAGGAACGGCGCCGGCGCTTCCTCCACCAGCTTCTGGTTACGGCGCTGCACGGAGCAGTCGCGGGTGGAATACACGGTGAAATTGCCGTGCGAATCGCGTCCGCACTGCGTTTCGACGTGACGGCCCTTGTCGATGAACCGTTCGACGAAATACTCGTCCAAATCGCCGCCCTGCAGCGCATCGTGGTTCATGTAGAAGCCACGCAGCTCATCGTCGTTGTGCACGAGAGTGATGCCGCGGCCGCCACCGCCGTCGGTGCGCTTGAGCATCAGCGGATAGCCGTGCGTGTGCGCGAAGTCGAGCAGCAGTCGCATGTCGGAAATCGACTGGGAAATGCCGGGAACCGGCGGCACCTTCGCGAAAGTGGCCACGCGGCGGGCCGTGATCTTGTCGCCCAGGTCGACGAGCGCCTTCGGATTCGGGCCGACCCACGTGGCGCCGGCGTCGAGGACCTTCTGCGCGAAGCTTGCGACTTCGGAAAGGAAGCCATAGCCAGGGTGCACCGCGTCGGCACCGCTGCGCTGCAGGATGTCGATGAGCAGATCCTCGTTGAGATACGTGTCCTTGTAGGTGTCGCCAGACAGCAGATACGCATCATCGGCCATCTGCACGTACTGTGCGTGACGGTCCTGTTCGGCGTAGACCGTGACCGTGGCAATCCCCATCTCACGTGCGGTGCGCACGACTCGAAGCGCGATTTCGCCGCGATTCGCCACCAGTAGTTTGTTGACATTCTTAGGCATAATGTCAAGTTTGGCGGTCGAGGCGTGATTCGACGAACTCGTTTCCCACAAAAGATTCGCGATCTTTTTGTAAGGCTCCACAAACGTTACCGAAACTTAGCAACCCTACGATGGGGAGCATTGATTGACGAAAGACTCATTTTCGTCAGTTTTTGTAGCATCCTGTAACATCCGCAAAAAAGGGAGGATTCCACCATGCGCAACGCAATCCTGACCATCTCATCCGCGGCCAAAACGGCCACCAGCGGCAAATTCGGCGCCGTTTTGAAGTCCACGCTGTTCGCCGTGCTGCTCGCCGCCGCCTCCATGGCGGGCGCCGTGCCGATTCCGGGCACTCCGGTTCCGATCACCCTGCAGACCTTCGTGGTCATGCTGGCCGCGCTGATGCTGCCGTGGAAGCAGGCGGGCGCCGCGGTGCTCATGTATCTGGCCGCGGGCGCGGCTGGTCTGCCGGTGTTCGCCGGCGGCGCGTCCACCATGGCTTTGGTCGGCCCGAGCGCCGGCTTCCTCATCGGTTTCCTGCCGGCCGCCGTCGTCACCTCGCTGCTCAAGGGCAAGGCGCGTGTCGATTCCCCGAAGCATGCTGCGTTGACCGCCGCACGGTATCTGTCCGCCTGCGTGGCCGGCTGCATCGTGCTTGACTATCTGCTCGGCTTCATCGTGCAGTCCGCCATTACGGGCGTGGCGATGCCGGTGGTGGCCATCGCTTCGATGGGCTTCATTGTGGGCGATTGCATCAAGGCGGTTGTGGCTTCGCTGGTCGCGAGCGGACTGGCAAAGCTGCAGTGACTTTTATCGGCAGCGACTTTTCTGCGGTAGTTTTCTACGACTTTTTGCTGGGAATTTTCTGCTGAGGGTTTTCCGCTGAGAATTTCCGCTGTGATTTCCGGGTTTCTTCGTGATTTCCGGGTTTTGATACAGTCTTCCGTTTTCGCTGTGATTTTCGTTTTCGCTGTGTCCGGTGGGGCCGGCGGATACCAACGTGCGACACGCTCCGGGCCGCTCAGGCCGAGTTTTTTACGGTCTTACGTTGGTATCCGCCGGCCCCACCTCGTTTTGGGGGAATGTTGCGTTTGCGGGTGGCGCGGTTTTTGGATATTGCGATTTTGGGAAATGCCGCTTTTCTCGAATATTGCGTTTTTTGAAACGTGCGATTTTCGAAAAAAGCGCTTTACGACTTTATGAGGGATGAGGGTTAGGGAATTATTGGGGTAGGACGCCTACGTCGGCGGTGCGCACGGTGTGCAGGTTGCCGTTGTCGTCTCTGATGGTGAGGGAGGCGTCGGGGTTGAGTTCCAGCGCGGTGCCGCGCAGGGTGGTGCCGTCCACGAAATGCGCCTCGCATGGCTTGCCGAGCGTCCAGCAGACCGGACGCATCTCCTCCATCGCACGCGTGGCCTCACGCTGCGGGTCGGCTTCGAAATCGGCGAGCCTTGATCGCAAACCGTCCACCAGATGGGCCGCGATCATGTCGCGCAATGTCATGGAATCGGGCAGGCCATGCGCGACCAGCTGCAGCGACGTGGCCTTGTCGGTTGGCAGATGGTCTTCGGGGACGGCCAGGTTCAGGCCGATGCCGAAGACGATGCCGACGCGTTCCGTTGCGGCAGCCACATCAGTGGTACCAGTTGTACCGTCCGCGATGGGAGTTGCGGCAAGCGGAACCATTTCGGCGAGCACGCCGCCCAGTTTCTTGCCGTCGACGAAAATGTCGTTCGGCCATTTGAGCGCGATGTCCTTGCCGAGCGGGCCGCCGCAATCGCGGATGGCCGCGATAATCGCGTTGCGCGCCTCGCAGCCGGCGATCATCTGCAGCCAGCCGTTGACGGACGTGTCCCGCACAATCGCCGTAGGCACGCTGACCACCAGGGAGACGATGAACGACTCCCCCACCGCGCTGGTCCATTGATGGTCGAGACGGCCACGGCCGGCGGTCTGCTCGTCGGCGCAGATCGCCACGATTTCATGACCGGTCCAATCGCGTCCATCGCAGCCATCGAGGCCATCTCGTCTGGCCGAGCCGAACAGCGCGCCTTTGCGCACCAATTCGGCGGCGTACGTGTTGGTGGAGCCCACTGAGTCCAGCGCGATCACCTGGTCGGCCGCGACGCAGGTGCGTGGCATGGTCAATGCGGAATCCAATATGGTCGTCATGATTCCTTCTCCTGTCCGTCGAGCTGTCGTCCATCAAGCTGTCGTCCATCGAGATGCCGTTCGTCGGCGTCCTGCTTGTCGGACTGCTGTCTGTCGATGCGACGCCCGCCGATACGCCGTTTGCCCGCCGTCGACGTGCCAACGTACGACGCCTCGTGTGCAGCAAGCCGCGCGGCACGCGACTCGCGCCAGAACTCCAGGCACAGGAATCCGAACACGAATGCGATCGGAAGCATATGCCGTTCGAAATTGTTGGCCGGTGCGGTGATCATCACACCCATAAGCAGCAGCAACGGCAGATGCCATGACAGCGACCGCCATCGACGCAGCACCACTTCGGCGGCGCCGATCAGCAGTGTCAGCGTGACATACAGGTTGCCGTGCGTCACCCAGCCAAGCACGGGAATCTGTCCCCATTTCTTGGCGAAGCCGGCCACCTGGTTGCGCCACTGGTGGTTGTACAGGTGAATCCATTCGTTGTCGGACTGCACGTAATCGTTGTTCACGTAGTAGTCCATCGACACGTATGGCAGGTCGGTCACGTTGAAGTATCCGAAGCATTCGGCGAAGAGCGCGTCGAGCGCGATCTGAGGATTCGCCTTGACGATCTGCCACCATGCGTCATTGAAATCCTTCATGTCGTCCTTGGTGACGGTACGCCACTTGTAGCTGACCTTCTTGGACTGGATACCCGACGATTTCACCGGGTCGGCGTCCTGCTGGAAGTACGATTCGGCCATCTGGTCGAGGTTGAAGACGGGAGCGAGTTTCTTGGCCGCGTCCTCGGGAATGCCCTGCGGATTGTATTTCGCCACGCGGGCGATCTGCTGCAGCTGGATGCCACGGCTTTCGATCGGATCGCCGCCGATGACGGCACCGCTGTTCACCAGATAGACGAGGCCTCCATGGATGAGCACGGTCGGCAGCATCAATGCGACCACGTACGTCTTCCAACGTTTACGGTCGTTGATGATGGCCAGCAGCGCGGCGAACAGAATGATGTACCACGCGTATTTGGCGCTGATCAGCATGACGCAGCTCGACATGAACAGTGCCGCCAACGAACGTTTGCGCAGTTTCATGGGCTTGCCGTTGATGGTGGGCAGCGCCTTGATATGCGTCATATGCAGCTCATACCACACGCCGAACCACCAGACGAACGCGAACGCGAACAACGGCGATTTGGTCAGTGAGATCGTGGCGAACACCGCCAACGGGCACACCATGAAGAACAGCAGAATCACGAAGCGTGTCTTCGCGCCGGCGCGTAGTCTGGACGGACGCGCCACCACACCCGCCTCGGGATGGGTGAAATCGCGCATGTTCCAGCAGTCGTGCCGTTCGGGATGGGAGAAGTCGAACGTGCCGACGCCCAGCCTACGCCACGGCAGATTGAAGAAACGATTGGCGGTGGCTGCACAACAAAACGCGGCGAACAGCCATTGCAGCGCGGCCAGCGCCACGATGCCGGCGTCATTGGAATCGGTGAAATACCGGGAGACCGCGGCGAACGCACCGTAGAAAACGGTCAGCACGATGTTGTGCTGGTCGGTCAGATACGTGGGATTGGCCGGCCACATGTAGTGCGCGGTCGGGTAGATGTCCATCGGCACGAATGAGAAGAAGCCGATGTACGGCTGTTTCAGTCCGGTCCACTGGTTCAACGCCCAACTGAATTCGCGGATCTGGGAGCGGATGTCGGCGCCGTACGCGGCGAGCAGGGTGGTCGGAATCCACAGCCAGCCGATGACGAACAGCAGCATGAGCTTCCACCAGCAGTCGGTGCAACGTGTCAGCTTGCGGCCGATCCAGACGATCACCGCATGGATGGCGCGTCCCGGACGACTATGCGCGGCGTCGCTCAGATGACGCAGCATGATGCCCAATACCGTCGTCGGCGTGCCGGACACCTCCTGGCACAGCTTGACGTACCGACGCGAGAAATACGTCGGCAGCACGCGCTCGCCACGGCCGTAACGGACCAGAGACCGCAATATAGCAAACGAAACAACGAAGGCGATCGCCATGTACAGCACGTTGGCCCAGCCGAAGTCGGCGAGTCCGGTGCCAAACCAGTACAGCGGGCCGATGCCGCAGCACCACGCCACCCACAGGCATGCGAGCACGCCCAACGTCCAGCTGAGGAACGTGTCGGCTTTTCCGGCTTTCTTGTTTTCGCTCATAGTCGGCATATTACCGCCACTGCGCGAATGGGGACCGGAACGGTCGGCGAACGTGCGGCAATTCGCAGATACGACGATTAGAATGGACGGTTATGAACTCCGAGCAGGCAGACATCCTCGACCTTTTGTCAGGCCATACCGACGATACGACCATCGAGCGGTTGGCTTTCGAATGCCTGTTGACGAACATGACCGACGATCGTGTGGTCTCCTTGATGAACATTCTCGGATGGCAAGGCGATTTCAACTGTTTTGCGATCGGCGGGGTGTCTTCGGCCAGTCTTGCCTCGACATCCCTCGCCATCCGCAAGGCGGTGCGCGATTTGGGCGGCGAGCATGTGGTCATCGGCACGTACGGCACTTTCCTGCTGGCTTTGGCTTGCCAGATGGGCGCGGTCACGCCGGAGGTGACCTGTACCGCGGTCATGCCGGCGTTCAGCGAGGACGAGCCACTGTATTTGAGCCCGGTCCGTTCCGGTGTGGCGGGGGCTTCGCATGCGTTGCGTGAGACGATGTTCTCGCTGCAGGCGGCTCCGGCGCTGTCCACTCCTTCCCGTCCGCTGCGTGCCGACGAGCTGTTGCCGGAGCGTGCGCTGCTGGGTGATGATTACGCGCGTGAGGAACTGTATCGGAACGTATATCAGGTGCTGCGCGGCGAGAATCCCGATGATCCCACTTATCTGACGGTGTCCACGTTCCTGAAGTATGGCAGTTCGTTGGAGAACACGGCGAAGGAGCTGAATGTGCATCCGAACACCGTGCGCTACCGCTTGAAGCGTGCCGCCGAAACGACCGGCTGGGATGCCACTGATCCGCGTGACGCGTATGTGCTGACGACCGCGCTGGCGATTGGCCGTATGCGCGACCGCTGAGCCGCTGCCCGGGTGGTGTGGCGTCTGGGTACGCCCGTTGCGCCCGTCAATCCGGTCATAAAGTCATGAATCTTTCCGAACATATGAAAAGACCCGCATGCTGCGATTGCAGATACGGGTCTTTTGGTGAAGCTTAGCTTCTGTGCACTCAGGCAACGACCGCCGGATCAACCGGGACGCCCGGATTCATCGTGGAGGTGATGGTCGCCTTGGTGACGTAACGGCCCTTCACGGTGGACGGCTTCAGACGCTTGACTTCGTCGGCGACGGCCTTGAAGTTCTCGTCCAGAGCCTGCTCGGTGAAGGACATCTTGCCGATGAGGAAGCTCAGGTTGCCGTTCTTGTCGACACGGAAGTCAACCTTGCCACCCTTGATGTCCTTGATGGCCTTGGTGACGTCCATGGTCACGGTGCCGGTCTTCGGGTTCGGCATGAGGCCACGCGGACCGAGCACGCGGCCGAGGCGGCCGACCTTGCCCATCATGTCCGGGGTGGCGACGACGGAATCGAAGTCAAGGAAACCGTCGGCGACCTTCTGCACGAGGTCGTCGTCACCGACGATGTCGGCGCCAGCCTCGAGAGCTTCGGTGGCCTTCGGGCCACGGGCGAAGACGAGGACCTTGGCGGTCTTACCGGTGCCGTTCGGCAGGTTCACGGAACCGCGGACCAGCTGGTCGGCCTTGCGCGGATCCACGTTCAGGCGCAGCACGGCCTCAACGGTCTGGTCGAACTTGTACTCCGGCATGCTCTTGAGGAGAGCGATGGCTTCATTGGCGGTGTAAAGGTTGTTGCGATCGATCTTCTCAGCCGCTTCGCGATACTTCTTGGAACGCTGTACCATTAGTCCTTCTCCTCTCAGTCGGTAACCGTGATACCCATCGAACGGGCGGTGCCCGCGATGATCTTCATGCCGGCTTCGACGTCGCGTGCGGACAGATCAGCCATCTTGATTTCAGCGATCTCACGGACCTGAGCCTTGGTGACGGAGCCGACCTTGTGGGTCAGCGGGTTCTCGGTACCCTTCTGGATGCCAGCGGCCTTCTTCAGCAGAGCTGCTGCCGGCGGGGTCTTCAGGATGAAGGTGAAGGAACGATCTTCGTAAACGGTGATCTCAACTGGGATGACCTGGCCCATCTTGTCCTGCGTGGCAGCGTTGTACTGCTTGCAGAAGTCCATGATGTTCACGCCATGGGAACCCAGAGCCGGGCCCAGCGGCGGAGCCGGGTTGGCCTTGCCGGCCTGAATCTGGAGCTTGAGAAGCGCCGAGACTTTCTTCTTAGGAGCCATTGTATGGTTCTTCTTTCTGTGAAGCGGTGGTTAACGGCACCGGAGTAGGTCTCCCGCGTCCGGTTCCTTCCGCAACGTATATTGCTGTGCTGTGCTAGCAGGTGCCGCCGCCTTGTTCAGGCACACGAAACCCTCCAGACACAACTTTTCTATTATGCGATTCCGCCACGACATTGCGCGTATGGCAATACATACAAAGAAACCCCGCCGAAGCGGGGTTCAAAAGAATCACGATTTCAGGTTCCTGAATGGATGTGACGCGTGCGGTAGCAAGGCGCCCAAGCGCAGGCGTACCAAGGTGCGTCAAGCTTGGAGCAACGCAGCTAACGCTCCGTCATGCACGTTCAGGCTAATTTTTCAACCTGGTTGAAACCTAGCTCCACCGGCGTGTCACGGCCGAAGATGGACACGAGCACGGTGAGCTTCTGCGTGGACGGATCCACTTCGGAGACAACCGCGGCCATGGTGGTGAACGGTCCATCGGTGACGGTGACCTGATCGCCAGGAGCGTAGGAGACCTCAAGCTTGCGCTTCTTGGCTGCGGCCGGCTTGTCTCCGGCGGCCTTGAGAGCTTCGGAAGCGATCATCGGAGCCATCATGGAGACGACTTCCTTGCGGGTCAGCGGTGCCGGATCCTTGGTCGGGCCGACAAAGCCGGTGACGCCTTCGGTCTCGCGGACGATACGACGGGCGTTCTCATCCGGCAGCATGCGGATCAGCACATAGCCGGGGACACGCACGCGGGTGATGACCTTCTTGCCCTTTTCGGTGTGCTTTTCGACTTCCTCCATCGGCACTTCGACCTGGAAGATCTTGTCTTCCATACCGAAGCTGGCCACGCGGGATTCGACGTTGGTCTTCACGCGCTTCTCATAGCCGGAATAGGTGTGCAGCACATACCACTTGCCTTCAAGCGTGCGCAGGCTCTTGGAGAATTCCTCGACGGCCTTGGCACCGGCATCCTGCTCAGTGTCTTCATCCTCAGTGGTTTCCGCGGTCTGCTCTTCCGGAGCGTCCTGCTCGGACTGGGCCTGCTCATCGGTCGCCTGATCGGCGGCGACGGCCTGGACGGCCTCGCCTTCGGCCGGCAGCGCCTCAACAGCGGCAGCAGCCTCGGTATCAGCCTTGGAAGCCTCGTCGAGGTTGTCGGAAAACACTTCGTCAGTCATGCACTTTCACCTTCAAGTTGTTTATCAGCCGAATATCCACAGGGTCAGCTTGCCCAGACCGTAGTCCATGCCGGTGACCAGTGCCATCAGCAGCAGCACGAAGATAAACACGGCGAGGGACCAGAAGAACAGTTCCTTGCTGGTCGGAGTGACGACCTTGCGGAGTTCGTCGATAATCTGTTTGATGAACAAGCCAATGCGCATGAAGATGTTCGGCTTAATGGCCTTCTCGCTGTTCTTCGCCTTCGCCATAATAATCCTCCGCTGGGCTTGTTGTAAGAAGCTTGGCAGGGAAGGCGGGACTCGAACCCACAACCTACGGTTTTGGAGACCGTTGCGCTACCAATTGCGCCACTTCCCTAGGTGAACTCTGCCGTCTCCACTTGCCGGCGAGGATTCTATGCAAAACCACGCAAGAAGCAGACGGCAAAACCGCCAAGTCGAAATAATAGCGGGTTTTCGCGACTTCGTCCAACCCGATTCACGACGAATCGCAAGAAACCGCTATTTTCCAACGAAAAAAAAGATTCGCGCCCGGCATGTCACCGAAGCGCGAATCGCTAAAAATATCGTCTATCAACTGAACTTTCCGTCAGTTGAGCGCGGGGCCGGTCGGCTCAGTCCTCGACCCAACGCTTCATGCGACGCATGCCTTCGACCAGATCGTCGTCGGCAAGCGCGTAGGAGAAGCGCAGATAGCCGGGAGCGCCGAACGCCTCGCCCGGGACAGCGGCGACATGGCCTTCGTCAAGCAACGCGGCGGCCAGTTCGGAAG
>ENA-UAHI01000202-UAHI01000202.1-human-gut-metagenome-genome-assembly--contig:-NODE-202-length-16154-cov-6.935400_pt1 | contig 16154 bp, 7 predicted proteins | sample MGYA00243415_ERZ654352 | MGnify/ENA primary metagenome ERZ654352 (study PRJEB26926, sample SAMN06165071) | human gut metagenome | biome: ENVO:00009003; feature: ENVO:2100002; material: ENVO:00002003...
GGAAGCGATGGATTATATGAAGTGGTATGATGCATATGATTCGTTTCTTAAACACAATGGATTTGCCAAAGCATTTCCTACAGTGGATGATTTGACCCGTGCCATGGGGAATGTGGCTTTCTATTATCAAGGTAGGGTAATTGAGAATATTCGTATCAGTAATACGGTGGATGCTTATGCTGTAAATGGTTGGGAAAGTATGAAACTGGAAAATCACTCCGGCATTGTTGATAATTATCGTTATCCTAAAGGAGATGTGGAAGTAATGGCTCGTTATAACCAACCGTTATTTTTAGCTGTAAAAATGAATCGGAAAGTGCTGAATGTTGGAGATACGACTATAGTAGATACTTATATTGTAAATGAAAAGAATTTGAAGGGGAATTATTCTCTTCAATTGATCGCGAAAGATGCGGAAGGTACTGTATTGGCTACCCATGTATCTAGTGTACATGTTAAAGGGGGGAATGTATATGGTCAATGTTTACAGATCGGCTGGAATTTTGTTCCTCGGGCAACAGGCTATGTTTGTATTGAAGCAAAGTTGGTCAAAGGCAAAAAAACTTTTGCAACTGGAAACGATTCTTTGTTTGCTGTAAGTTTGAATACGAAAGGAATTACAGCTAATGGTTCTATTGCTGATACTACGGGCGTTCTGAGCAATTTTATGAAAACAGTTGGTTTTGATATTCCGGAATATAAAGAAGGAACACCTTCGGGAGATTATTTGTTGGTTGGCGCCTTTGAACCTACTCAATGGGGAAGTGGTATGAGTGATATTATGGAATGGGTTTACAAGGGACATACATTGATTATTGTGGATAATGCGGAAAGGTGGGCTGAGTTCTTAGCGGATAAAGAAGTTTTGGATTATCGTGGTTCAAAGAAACTAGGTACGGCTTGGTATGGTGGGAACTTTTTCAATAGAGAACATCCTATTTTTGATGGATTGCCTGTCAATTGTGTCTTTAATTGGGAATATCAATGCTTTGCTACTTACAACCGTCATCGTGTAGGGTTGCGTTGCTTTAATGGGGAAACATTGGTTGCTTGTGTTTCCGATCATAAAAAAGAAGTTTATTCTGCCTTGTCTGTTATTCCGGCAGGTCGTGGAAAAATAATTATTACTACATTGGATATTCCTGCATGTATAAAGGATGTCAAAGCTTATACAGTTCCTGTTGATCTTGATGGCATGAACGAGTCGATGAATACTTTTAATACCAAAAGCGAGAATAGGGCTAATGTAGTGGGCCAACAGTTATTATTGAATTTAATAAAAGAAAGTAATAGATAATTATGAAGAAGAGTATTATTGCCATAGCATTTTTGTTGTTATGTCCATTTTATGGGGTGAGAGCACAGGAGAGACCATTTTTTGATTTGTCAGGAAAAGGATGGCATTTATGGCAGGATAAAAATGCAGCTTGGCAGACAGAGGATATTTATTTGACATTGGAAGAGGCACGGAAAAGTCCTGTAATTGTTCCTACAGCGGGATGGGATATATTGACTTCTGCCCAGACTCTTTCGGTACAGGTTCCTGGAACAGCTGAAGAATATCTTCAAACTCAGTCCGGACCCGAAGGAGATATTACAGGAGTTACATGGTGGAGTCGTACAATGGATATTCCGGTATTGAAGAAAGGACAAAAAGTCTTTTTGAATTTTGGCTCTATACGTTCACGGGCGGAAATTTTTATTAATCAGAGATTAGTGGATTATCAGATTGTGGACAATGTTCCTTTTGAAACGGATATTACTCCTTATATAAAATCAGGAGAACAGGTACAATTGGCTGTACGTATAACGGATGCGGGTGGTAACCATGATTGGCGTGACTACAGAACTATTCCGTGGGGAGATAAAATGTTGCCTCCCGGTCATGGCTTTGGAGGAATAACAGGAAAAGTTAGTATGAAGGTATGTAATTCTGTTTATGTGGCAGATATTTATATGCAGAATACTCCTCAGATAACTACCGCCAACGCTATTCTGACATTACAGAATGAAAAAGGAAAGACTGCGAAGCAGGATCTTCGTATAACGGTGTACGAGTGGAAAAATAAAGAAAAAATAGTTTATTCTAAAGAGATAAAGGGTATCTCATTAAATAAAGGTATGAATGAACTGAAGATTCCTGTATCAGCTCCGGATGCGAAATTATGGAGTGTGGATGATCCTAATCTGTATGTATGTGAGGTGGAGTTGTCCGAAGGACAGAACTGGGTGGATAAAGATTCCCGCCGTTTTGGATTCCGTTGGTTCGAGGCTTCCGGTATAGGTGATGATGCTGTTTTTCGTTTAAATGGAAAACGTATCATGCTTCGCTCGGCCATCAGTTGGAGTTTTTGGCCAGTCAATGGTATTTTTCCGTCGGAAGAATTGGCTGAAAGGCAAATTCGCATAGCTAAGGAGTTAGGATTGAATATGCTGAATTTTCATCGTTTTATCGGTAATACTGACGTAATGAATTATGCTGATGAGTTGGGACTGCTCTATTTTGAAGAGCCTGGCGGTTTTCGTCTGGACGTAAGACAGCCGTTTATGAATGCTGTTTTGCATGAAAAGGTCATCCGTATGGTAAAGAGGGATCGCAGTCATCCCTGTCTGGTTATCTATAATATGATGAATGAATCGGGAAATGCTGCTCCTGAAAAGTTAGAATTGGAAATTCAAGCGATGAAGGATATGCGTGTATTGGATCCTTCCCGGTTGATTCTTCGTACCTCGGCTTGGGCTAAGGGAGATGATATAGAAGATCAGGCTAAAATTCATATTCGTCCTTACGATGAAAAAGTGTATTGGAGTGGCTGGTATGATTATCATCGTGCCGGAGGACCTGCTGTTTGGAATGAAGGTTTGTACAAAGGCCCTGAAGATTATTATAATGATACAAAGAATAAGCGTGAAATTGTATTCTTTGGTGAGGAAGGGGCTTTATCATCACCTCCTCGTTTGGAAAAGAATAAAGAAGATTTGGAAAAATATAGCTATAAAGGATGGGATGGTAGAGAGTTTCTACGTTGGTATGATGAATTCAATAAATTTCTGGATGCTAAACAGTTAAGGACTGTTTATCCTACCGTGGATGATTTGTGTGTGGCTATGGGAACTGTATCCTATGAACATCAGGGACGTAAAATAGAATCGGCCAGAATGAATAATTTGACGGATGCATACGTTGTTAATGGATGGGAATCGGAATTGACGGAGAATTATTCGGGAATTGTCGATTGTTTTCGTTATCCCAAATCAGATCCGGCTATCATAGCTCGTTATAATCAGCCTTTGTATGTAGCGGTAAAGACCAGGCAACAGGTTGCAGCCGCAGGGGGAAAGGTGACCGTTGATTTTTATCTGATTAATGAGAAGAATGTCCGGGGAAACCATCAATTGAAAATCTCGGTGACAGACTCTCAAGGAAAAGTGATGGAGGTAGGGACTTATGAAACGGAAGCTGCCGGAGGTGAGGTTTATGGTCAGTTGTTGGTGAAAGATGTAAAAATACCTGTTCCTACAGCTGGAGGACTTTGTAGGATTGAAGCAAAACTGTGTAAGGAAAATTCTGTTGTTACAACTGGGTATGATGATATATTGTCTGTAAATCTGGCATCCAATATGTTGGATGGTAAAGGGGCCGTTTGGGAAGATGGGAGTGCTTTACAGAATTTCTTGAAGGGAAAAACGAAAGAAGCGGTTGCAGCTTACGAGGATAATTTAGGAAAGTTGGATTGGATTATGGTGGCCCGTCCTCCTAGGAAAGATCAGTTGACAATGGTGCCGATGGAAGCGTTACGCTCTGCCGATGGCAAACCGGGATTGGATGTGGTCTATTATGAGGATATGGAATTTCAGAAGGAAGTTTATCATGAAGTGGCCAAGGTGGTTAATCTGAGTGCTATTGAGGGAGCTACACCAAGTCCTTTTGTGTATATGCTTGATGGTTATGGTATTAAATGGAGTGGTAAAGTACTTCCTTCTGTCAGTGGTGAATATACGATTATTCCTCAGAGTAATGATCGTAGTATGATTGAAGTCTTTGTCAATGGTAAGAAAATATATGAAATAACCAGGAAGAAAGAGCATTTGGGCGATGGAAAAGTCTATTTGGAAGGAGGCAAGTCTGCCGATATAGAGATCCGTTTCAGGCATCCTCGCAGTAACGCGCGTTGTCGTTTGGATTGGGCTGTTCCTAATGATAAGATGCCGGATGCACAGCGTTTAATGGAACGTGCCGTAAATGATGGAACCAAAATCTTTATTATTCAGAGTGCTGATGAATGGTCGGAATTTATAGCGGCTAATAGTAAAGCGGTGTTTAAGGACAAATTCTTTGTTGGAACCAACTGGCTGGGCGGGGTGATGTTTAATAAGCCACATGATATTTTCAAGGAACTTCCTGTCGGAAATGCTCTCAACTGGCCTTATCAGGCATTGATACATACAGGGGTGGAGCGTATGGGATTAGTGATGGAAGGTGAAGAATTGCTGGTCGGAGCCTATCATACTTATCCTATGGCTATCGGAACTGCTATGGGGATTGTACCTATGGGTAAGGGTAGTGTTTTGTTCTCTACATTGGATATCTATGGGAACATCATTAATGATTCGGCTGCCGGACTCGTAGCCAAAAAGCTGATTTTCAATATGATTGATTTTAAATAAAATAACAGATACCATGAAAAAACGAATCCTATGCTTTTGTTTATGCCTGTATTGTATAGGGCTATGGGCGGCCAATGCTTCTTTTAAGAAGACAGGAAATGATTTGTTGTTTCTTCTGCCTCAGGGAAATGTGAAATTGGAATTTTGTACAGATGATATGTTCCGTGTACGTCATTCTCAAGGTACCGTGTTCGCTGAAAATGAGCAGTGGATGGTTCGGAAATATGATTTTACTCCTGTACACTATACAGTGGAAGATAAAGGTGCTGCATGGTTGATTACGACCGGAAAACTGATTATAGAGGCTACCAAGAATCCGTTCTGTCTGTCTGTTTCTGATAAAAACGGCAAACTGCTTTATACGGAACTTGCGGAACAACGTTTTTATAAGGATTCTGTCAAGACGAAAGCTGTTCTACAACCGGATGAGCATTTCTTTGGTTTTGGGGAACGTATGGATTTCATGGATCAGCGAGGGCGTAAGGTCTATCTGAATGTAGAGTTGGGAAGAGGGATAAAACCGGCTGTAGGAGGAAAAGATATTTTACGTGCCAATTATTGTCCCGTACCTTTTATGATGAGTACCAAAGGATATGGTTTATTCTTTCATACTCCGTTTGCTACCGAGTGGAATATGGGGTGGGATAGTAGTGATTATTATTCATTCAAAGCTTTTGGCGGTGATTTGGACTATTATTTTATTTATGGTCCCGATTTTTATACCATGGTTGACAGATATACGGAATTGACCGGAAAATCCCCCATGCTTCCTCGTTTTGCAATGGGGTTGCATGTCGGTACTTATTCCGGTGGAACCTGGAAGAATGAAGAGATGACTTCCGATAAATACCCGCCTGCTTTATGTAAACGTTTGCGTGAGGAAGAAGTGCCTTTTGATTTGCTTTGGCTGGATTCTACTTGGAGGCTGTTTAATACCACTTACGGAAATGGTGGTTGCTGTTTTGAATGGCGTAATACGTTCAAAGATCCGAAAGCCATGTTTGATAGTTGCTATGCGCAAAATGTAAAAATGGTGGGGCTTCATATCCGTTCTATATTAGATAATGGCCCTGAATATCATCTGTTGGATAAGGCGCGTGAACAGGGAAACGTGCTGTATCCCGGAGCAAAGATAGAAGGAGTGGTGAATTTCTTTGATCCGAAAGCTGTAGATTGGTGGTGGGAGAACGGAGTAATGAAAGTCGCTTCTATCGGGGCTAAGTTTGTGAAAACGGATGTCGGAGGAACGATGGACCTGAAAGGACTTCATAATATTTTTCCTTTAGCTTATGCGGAGGCCCCCTATCGTAAATTTCAGGAATATAATAATATGAGGGGGGTGACACATACCCGTGAAGGTTATGCGGGAATTCAGCGTTATCCTTATATCTGGGCTGGAGACTGGGGAAGTGAATGGCAGTGGTTTGAACCGGTGATACGTGCAGGACTTAATATTGGTATGAGTGGTGTGGGTAACTGGACTCATTGCATGGGAGGATTTGAACAATATTCTCCTTACGATACAGAATTATATACTCGTTGGGTACAGTTCGGTATGTTTTCACCTATCGCCATGGTGTTCGGTATGGACCATCCCCGTTACCATGAACCTTGGACTTATGGTCCGGAGGCTTTGGCCAATTTCATCAAATATGATAGTTTGCGTTATACATTGATTCCTTATATTTATAGTAATGCCTATCAGCTTTATAAAACGGCACGTCCCATGATGACTCCTTTAGTGATGGACTATCCTCAGGATGAGAATACTTATCAGCTGACACGTCAGTATATGTTCGGGCCATGGATGATGGTTTGTCCTGTCACTACCAAAGGTGCACTGAGCCAACATGTTTATTTTCCCGGTGGAGAATGGTTTGATTATGAAACCGGTGAGCGTTACGAGGGCCGTCAATATAAATCTTTTCTTACTCCGTTGGATGTGTTGCCTATCTATATAAAAGCCGGAGCTATTATTCCCATGCAACCTGTTATGCAGTGGGTAGATCAGCACCCTGTAGAGATGATAACATTGGATGTCTATCCGTCAGGCATTTCTTCTTATGAGATGTATGAAGATGATGGTATATCAATGGATTATCAAAAAGGGATTGGTTCATTGACCCGTTTTACCAGCAGGCTTGCTGATGATAGTTGGACGTTTACTGCAGATAAACCGGTAGGGAAGTACAAACCTGCCAAGCACACTTATCTAGTAAAGGCTTATTTGCAGAACGCTCCGCAATCTGTGATAGAAAATGGTAAATCGTTGCCCGTTCTTTCATCAGTTACAGATGCAGAGCGGAATACAGGCTGGTTTTATGATATAGAGCATAAACGTTTGTATGTGAAGACAGCCGGAGATAACCGTCAGAAAATTGAAATTGTGGTACAATAACTTAAAGGGATGATTCTATGAGAAAAATTATCGGTTTTCGCACTTTATGTGTAGGTTTGGGAATATGGGTGGGGACTGTTGTGGTTTCTGCTCAGGGGGAGTTCAAGGCATTACCTTGGAGTCAAAGTACTGCTTATAATTCTTATCTGATGCGTGATGTACATCGGCAGTTTGCATCCCGGCAGTCAGCCATTCAGCAAGCATTTACTTCTCCTGCCGGGATGCAGGAGTACCTGGAGGGTTGCCGTGAACGATATAAACAAATAGTAGGTACTTTTCCTGAAAAAGAGAATTTAAATGTTCAGGTGGTGGGGAAGATACAAGGTACCGGCTATTATATAGAGAAAATAATTTTTGAAAGCAAGCCTGGCCGCTATGTCACAGCACATCTTTATATGCCGGAGAACATGACTGTTCCTGTTCCGGCAACATTGGAACTTTGCGGACATGGATTGAATGGTAAAGGTTCTTCGTCTCATGCCGCTATGCTGATGGCATCCAATGGTATTGCTGTACTAGTGGTAGATCCCATAGGCCAGGGAGAACGGTTGCAACTTATTGATAGGGAAGGAAAACCGCTGACACGGGGGGCTACCACGGAACATACCTTACTGAATGCGGGCTTTAACTTGCTTGGTACTAGTTTGGCGGCACAGGAATATTGGGATAATCATCGGGCTTTGGACTATTTATTGACTCGTAAGGATATTGATTCGGAGCGTATCGGAGTATATGGATCTTCTGGTGGTGGTACTCAGACCGCTTATTATATAGGTTTGGATCCCCGTGTAAAGGTAGCGGCCATTTGTAGTTTCTTTTCTACCCGAGAACGTACTATGGAGTTGCAAGGTCCTTCCGATGGTTGCCAACATATACCATACGAAGGGCGTGAACAACTGGAAGTACCTGATTTTGCTTTAATGATGGCTCCACGGCCTTTATTGATTTTAAGCGGTAAATATGATTTTGTCGATTTATGGGGTGCACAACAAGGGTTTGCTGAATTACAACAGTGCTATAAAGTATTGGGAGTTCCCGAAAAGGTGGATATGCTGACAGTAGAAACAGGGCATGGACTTGGAACTGAAAAAAGGCAAAAGTTGGTCAGTTGGTTCAAGCGTTGGCTGAAAGATGATCAATCTCCGGTGAAGAAATCGGCACAAGACCGTTTCCGGTTGTCTGATATGCTTTGTACGACTAAAGGACAGGTGAATGTATCTATGCCTGGAGCACTCAGTATTATGCAGGAAAATGTGAATCAGCTGGATGAGTGGGCTTCCAAGCGTGAGGCGTTTCTTTCGAAAGGAAAGAAAACTGTCCAAGCAAAGATGCTGGATTTGTTAGGTCTTAAAGGTCTTCCTGACCATAAAATAAGAATTGAAGCAACCGGACATGATTCAATGCGTGAATATGAACAATATAAGTTTCAGCTTATAAGGGAAGGGGAGATGCCTGTTCCTTGTATTCTTATCATGCCGTCCAGAGCGAATGCTGATTCTCCTGTTGAGTTAAGGTTACAGGAAGAGGGAAAAGGAACTTATTTGAGTGAATATGCGAATTTTGCTGCTGCCTTGACGGAAGGAAAAATCTTGTTGTTGGCAGATTTGCGCGGATTTGGGGAAACAACGGATCCTGCATTCTATACGGATGCTAAATATTGGAACCGTGAGTATCGCAATGCAATGGTCAGTATGCATATAGGGCGTCCTATTATGGGACAACGTGTTGTCGATATTTTGACTTTGCTTGATTTTTGTTCAGAACACGAATTTCTGAAAGGACACCCCGTCAAGGTATTTGCCAATGGTATTTATGGTCCGGTTGCAATTCATGCTGCTTATTTGGATGAAAGAATCAACAGTGTGGAGATAAAACATAGCGTGAAGACTTGGAAGGAATACATTGAGAGGCCTATGCAGTGGGATATGTATTCTAATGTGTTGTATGGTGCTTTGAAATATTATGATTTACCGGATTTGATAAGGTTAAGCAATTGTCCCATTCGTTTTGCAGATTAAAAAATAGAATTCATTTCCACTGTAGGAGCATATTAAATGCCCAAAGGAGGGCACAGCAATCTGCTCCTGCAGTGGATGGAATATATGGCTTGTCTATTTCTTTTCCAGGAAATCAGCACGCATCGGGCTGAAACAATCTATCAGCATACCCGGCTCCAGGCATACACAACCATGCACAGCATCCGGTTCCTTATATAGACAGTCGCCGGCCGATACAATTTTTTTCACACCATTGATGGTGAACTCAAATTTTCCACTTTCCACATAGGTCACTTGTGAATGGATATGATGGTGGACAGCTCCTACAGCTCCCTTTTCAAATTTTACTTTAACAACCATGATGTCATCATTGTAACCCATGATCTGGCGCACTACACCTTCGCCTGCAGGTTCCCATTCTTTGCCTTCTGCAAAAATGAAGTTTTCACTACCTGTTTTCATAACCTTTTTTTCAGTGTTTTTGTTTGTTTCTTCAGTACACTCTTTGTTGCTCTCTTTTTTTTCACTTTGTGCATTGCAGCTCTGCAATAGTAGTGGTGCCATCAAGGCGCAAGCATACAATGCGGTTCTTACTTTACGATTCATGATCTTGCATTTAATATAAAATGAATAACTAAAACTTTTCTTCAAATATACTTATAATATGGGGAGGGTAGTTCGTCGTGATTAAAATATACGAGGAAAAGACCAAATATTACAAATCCAAGCTCCGGAAAATGGCTTATTTTGCTTCATAATGATATTTAAACTTGAATCAAAACACTAAAACAACAATGAAAAGCACATTAAAGAAGAACTGGGAAAGAATTGTCCTTTGCCTGTGCATGGCAAATTTTGCTTGTATAGGTATAGCCCAAACTAATAAAAAATTAGATGACCAAGTTATAAATACGATGAAAACCGCCACTCGGTTTATGATGGACAAAGTGAGTTATAATGGTGGCTTCGTATGGAATTATTTGCCGGATATGTCCCGTTCATGGGGAGAGATGGAAGCCAAGAGGACAATGGTATGGATTCAGCCGCCGGGAACTCCTTCTGTCGGTCATTTGTTGCTTGACGCTTATCATGCTACAGGAGATGAGTATTATTATGAAGCTGCGAAAAAAGTGGCTAACACCTTGATTTGGGGACAGCTTGAATGTGGCGGATGGAATTATGTGTTCGATTTTGCAGGAGAGAACTCCTTAAAGTCCTGGTATGATACCGTTGGTAAAAATGGCTGGCGTCTGGAAGAATTTCAACATTATTATGGAAATGCGACTTACGATGATGCGGGTACTATGGAGGCTGCCAAATTTCTACTTCGTATGTATGTGGAAAAAAATGATCCTGCTTTCCGTCCGGCTTTGGAGAAAACCATTGATTTTGTCTTGAAAAGTCAATATCCGGTGGGCGGATGGCCTCAACGGTATCCTTTGATGTATGATCACCCTTTTCAAGGTAAGAAAGATTATTCGTCTTTTATTACTCTGAATGATGATGTGATTCCTGATGCGACCGAGTTTTTGATTCAATGCTATCAGGCAATGGGGTTGCAAGGGGTAAAGGAGCCTATTATGCGTGCTATGTACTTGATGATTTCCCTTCAACAAGGGGAACCTTATGCAGGCTGGGCAGACCAATATACAGTAGATGATTTGAAACCGGCTCATGCCCGTTCTTATGAACCGCGCAGTGTGAACACCGGTACTACCGTCCGTCTTGTTAATTTAATGATGGATTACTATAAACTTACAGCTGATACTCGTTTCCTGTCGGGGATTCCTGCTGCAATTCGTTTTTTGGAATCAATGAAATTACCGGAATCGGATGTGAAGAAATGGAAGAGTCAGTCGACTAATCCGGAAGCTATTTTGGTTCCTCGTTTTGTAGATCCTGATACTGGTAAACCACTGTATGTCCATCGTAAAGGAAGTAATGTGAAAAACGGTACTTATTATATAGATCAGAATATAGAAAATACAATAGCTCATTATAATTCGGCAACTTTTGTGAATCCAGGTGAACTGCGTCGTCGTTATGAGGAAGTGAAAAAACTTCCTGTATCCGAATTGGCGAAGAATTCACCTTTGCTGCAGGATCATTTGGTTCCTTTACCTAAATATTATACTCGTTTACGTGGAAAAGCTACGGAAGAAGTTGCCCGGAAATTGGTGAAATCACTGACTAAGGACGGTTGCTGGCTCTCTCCTTTAAAGTCAACCTCGAACCCGTATAAGCCATATACTGTTTCAGGACCTAGTGAGGAAACGAAATATATAGCTACCTTTGTAGGGGACGAGCACGATACATCACCTTATCCGTGTACCACCGGAGAATTGTGCATCTCTGTTGGGGATTATATTGATAATATGATAAAATTAATTAGTTACCTTGAAAAGTAAAGTTTGTTAGGTATAGGTTTATGAAGAATACTGTAATTTGTTTATTGTTGTTTGGGATAAGTCTGACGGCTTCTGCTCAAGAAAAGGTGGAAACAGTCTCTATGCGTTATGAAACGCAGAATGATATGCCGCTGTTCTATCAGAAGATGAAAGAAAACCTGACTTATCCTATGGCTTGGGGAAATTCTTCCATCAGAAATTTCAAGAAGTGGCGTGAGGAAGCTCGAAAAACGTTATTGGATTGCATGTTGCCTGCTCCTCCTGCTACGGCTTTTGATAAGGAAGTGATAGATACCGAGCAACGGAATGGATATAGGGCGGAGAAGATTTTGTTCAGTGTTTCGGAATATTCTCGTGTTCCCGCTTATCTGTTGGTTCCTGACGGGAATGGCCCGTTCCCGGCAGTATTGCTGCTTCACGATCACGGTGCGCATTTTTCGATAGGGAAAGAGAAAATGGTACGTCCGTTCGGTGTGGAAGCATCTGTACTGGCCGATGCGGACGATTGGGCGGAAAAATGTTATGACAAACAGTATGTAGGTGATTATCTGGCAAGTCACGGATATGTAGTGCTTGCTGTGGATGCCTTGTTTTGGGGGGAACGGGGACGTAAGGAAGGAGTACGCTATGACTCACAGCAAGCGTTGGCGGCCAATATGTTACAGATGGGAATGTCTTGGGGAGCCTTGATAGCCTGGGATGATATCCGTAGCGCGGAATTTCTGGCCTCATTGCCCATGGTTCATAAGGAAAAGATAGGTACTATGGGATTTTCTATGGGAGCACATCGTGCCTGGATGGTCAGTGCCGCTACAGATGTGGTGAAGGCAGGCGCTGCTGTGTGCTGGATGAATACTACAGATAGCTTAATGACACTTACCAATAATCAGAACAAAGGCGGGTCTGCTTATTCCATGATTATTCCCGGAATACGGAATTGGATGGATTATCCTCATGTGGCATCTATCGCCTGCCCCAAACCGATGTTGTTCATCAATGGCTTGCGGGACAAACTTTTTCCTGTAAAGGGCGTTGAAAGCGCTTTCTCTACCATGCAGGATGTATGGAAGAGTCAATCGGTAGAAAATCTGTTGACTACCAAGTTCTATGATTTGCCCCATTTTTGCAGTAAGGAGATACAGGATGATATACTTGAGTTCTTTAATCAAAATTTAAAATAGAAAGCGATGAAAATTAAGATGTTGATGGCATTTGTTGCCTTGTTGTTTTCTGCTTTTACGGCAGACCGCACAATTACTATCTTTATGATAGGTGACTCGACTATGGCTAACAAACCCTTAGAGGGAGGTAATCAGGAACGTGGATGGGGCCATGTGCTGGGAGGATATTTCAGTGAGAATATTCGTGTGGAAAACCATGCTAGAAATGGTCGGAGTTCTAAAAGTTTTATTGATGAAGGATTGTGGGAGGTAGTAATTAATAAAGTAAAGCCGGGTGATTATGTTTTTATTCAGTTTGGGCATAATGATGAGAAGGCCGATGAGAAACGTCATACTGATCCCGGATCTACTTTTGATGCCAATCTACGCCGTTTTGTAAAAGAAACACGTGCTAAAGGGGGAATTCCCGTGTTGTTTAATGCCATTGTCCGTCGTAATTTCCGGAATAATAAAAATGCGGTAGCCGAAGATGATGTGCGCAAGGATTTGTCAAAGGGGAGTGTTTCTCAAGATGGAGAAGTGTTGATTGATACTCATGGAAAATATTTGGAGTCTCCGCGTAACGTGGCAAAAGAGTTGGATGTGCCTTTTGTGGATATGAACAAGATAACGCATGATTTGGTGCAGGAGATGGGACCGGAGGCTTCAAAAAAATTGTTCATGTGGATTCCTGAAGGTGTGTGTGCAGCTTGTCCGAAAGGGCGTGAGGATAATACGCACCTGAATGTATATGGGGCGCGTACTATTGCTGGTTTGACGGTGGATGCTATAGCTAAAGAGGTTCCTGCATTGGCGCCTTTTGTACGTCATTATGATTTTGTAGTGGCAAAAGATGGCAGTGGTGATTTCCTTACCATTCAGGAAGCGATTCATGCTGTCCCCGATTTTCGTAAAGCAGGACGCACTACTATTCTAGTCCGTAAAGGGGTATATAAAGAAAAAGTGGTTATTCCTGAAAGCAAGATTAGTGTTTCTTTGATAGGTGAGGACGGAGCAATTCTGACAAATGATGATTTTGCTGCTAAAAAGAACTATTTCGGAGAAGAAATGTCTACCTCCGGTTCATCAACCTGTTATATCTATGCTCCCGATTTCTATGCTGAGAATATCACTTTCGAGAATAGTGCCGGCAGAGTGGGGCAGGCAGTGGCCTGTTTTGTTAGTGGAGATCGCGCTTATTTCAAAAACTGTCGTTTTTTGGGAAATCAGGATACTTTGTACACTTATGGCAAAGACAGTCGTCAGTTTTATGACCATTGTTATATAGAGGGTACAGTGGATTTTATTTTTGGCTGGTCTACGGCATTGTTTAAGGATTGCACCATCCATAGTTTGGGTGATGGGTATGTTACCGCTCCTTCTACAGATCAAGGCAAAAAATATGGCTATGTTTTTATAGGCTGTAAATTGACGGGTGTGGCTGAGGCTCAGAAGGTGTATTTGTCCCGTCCTTGGCGTCCTTATGCACAGGCTGTTTATATTCATTGTGATTTGGGAAAGCATATTCTTCCGGTGGGTTGGAACAACTGGGGCAAAAAAGAAAATGAGGAAACCGTATTCTATGCTGAATACCGGAATACGGGAGAAGGGGCGGCTACCGCTTCGCGTGCTTCGTTTGGAAAGCAGCTGAACGATATCAGTAATTATAATGAAGCACAGATTTTGGCAGGTGATGACGGATGGAATCCGGTGGAAAATGGAAATGTGTTGTTGCAGAATTTAAAGAGATAAGCTGTTCTTTCTACCAGTAATAATACTTTGTCACTGTAGGGAGGAATTCTATTTGCTCCTATGGAAAGTGTCAGGGAAGAGTAGAATGATAAAAGGGGGATTTAACTTTGCCCCTTTTATTTTTTTAGGAACTTGTATGTCAGTATCTCTCGTTTTTTATGTATTTTTGCCATACTATATATGAAAATCTACGAAATGAAAAGACACATTCTGTTTATACTTACTTTGCTGCTCTTTTTTTATGCAAAAAGTCAGCCTAATTGTATCTTTACTCATTATTCTTCGGAAAACGGTTTATCTCAGAACTCCATCATGAGCATGGTACAAGACCATAATGGAGTTTTATGGTTCTCTACTTGGGATGGAATCAACCGGTTCAACGGTTATGACTTCAAAGTTTATAAAGCCAGACAAGGGAATAAAATTACTATGACTAACAACCGGGTAGACTTATTGGAAGTAGACCCTTATAATTATATTTGGCTGCAAACGTATGATTACCGTGTGTATCGTTTTGACCAAAGAACAGAGAAATTCGAACAAATCCCTGCTGAAGGTGAAGAGGAGGGTATGCGTTTCTCTTCTATTAAAATATTGCCCGACAGTGTCATTTGGCTACTTTCTGAAAATGAGGGGGCTGTCCGTGTGAAAACAAACCCTAAAGATTACAGTATAACTACCCAAGTATATGCTACTCATAGTCGTGGAGGAAATGCCGTTCATATTAATCAGGTTTTTAGCGATGCTTACAATCAAGAGTGGTTGCTTACTGATAACGGTCTGCTGAAGATTACGAATGATAAAGAAGAGCCTGTCTCTTATTTTGTGAATATCCAGTCAGGCAAAGATGAACCCGTACAGGCCTTCTACTCTTTTTGCAGTTATGGTGACGAACTTTATTTTGGATCAGACAGAGGACGGATATGGTGCTATTCTTTGCAGAATGAAATCTTTCGTCTTTGGGAATTGCCGGTAAAGGATAAAGTGATTGCTATAAATGAAATAAAAGGTACGGGACTGTTGATAACGACTGCCCATGAAGGATTGATATTGTATCATTCGGATACAAAAGAGTGTAAAGTCTATAATAAATCCAATTGTCCCGAATTCCCGGCAGACGCTTTCCGTTCTGTTTATGTTGACAGTAAGCAGGAAGCATGGTTTGAGATGACCGAATGGGGAAAAGTTTGTCATTTCAATCCTTTGACGGAAGTATTTAAGCAAGAAAAGATGCAAGTGGAGCCTCGTGGTGCCGATCGTTCCTATCCCAGTTTTCATATTTGTGAAGACTTGAACGGTAATTTGTGGGTACATCCGCAAGGAGGAGGGCTTTCTTGGTATGACAGAGAGGCAAATCGGCTGTTGCCTTTCTATAATGATCCCGATTCACCCGATTGGCACTTTTCCAATAAATTACATTCCATGTTATCCGATAAGCAAGGCAATCTTTGGTTATGTACTCATTCTAAGGGGTTGGAGAAGATTACTTTTTTAGGAAGCCAGTTCCATATTTATCCCCGCATGGGTCACAGTTATGACTTGAATTCCAATACGGTACGTGCGTTGTTTGAAGATAGCGAACATCGCATCTGGATGGGAAAACGGGATGGTCAGATTGAAATTTATTCTTCTGATTTAGATTTTCAGGGTATTCTGACTGAAGAGGGGGATATAGCCAAATCTGGCAGACCGTTACGGGGAGTTCCTTATCATATCATGCAAGATTCTCACGGAAACATTTGGATTGCGACCAAAGGGGATGGTATTATTC
>ENA-UAHI01000218-UAHI01000218.1-human-gut-metagenome-genome-assembly--contig:-NODE-218-length-15447-cov-4.603365_pt1 | contig 15447 bp, 10 predicted proteins | sample MGYA00243415_ERZ654352 | MGnify/ENA primary metagenome ERZ654352 (study PRJEB26926, sample SAMN06165071) | human gut metagenome | biome: ENVO:00009003; feature: ENVO:2100002; material: ENVO:00002003...
GACGGAGCAGGGGAGTGCCCTGCTGGACGGCATGACCATCCGCCTGACCCGTGACGGGCAGGAGATCGGCAGCACCACCCTTTCCGACCTGGGCGTCACCGTTCTGCCCGTCTATGTCTCCAAGGCTGCCGGCTGCGACGTGCAGGACCGGGGCTGGGGCAGCGATGTGACCGCGTTCCTCCGCGGCGGCTGGCGCTTTATCGAGAGCTGGTTCAGGGCCGTGGATGTCACGCCCCAGCTGGACGTGGACGAGGCGAAGCTTACCGCCGCCTGTGAACAGCTGTCCGACACCGTGGGCTGCACCGTAACGGACGGCGGCTACCGGCTGGCGGAGGGTGAGGGCCTGTACATCACCAAGCCGCAGGACGGCGAGAAGCTGGACGCGGCGGCGCTGCGCGCCGAGTTGGCGCAGCGCTTCGAGAGCCGCGACCTGTCCGCGGCAGCCCGGTCCGTGGAATGTGTGTTCGCGGCCCACACCGCCGCGCCCATGGACGTGCAGGCGCTCCACGACGAGATCGCCGGCACCATGGCCGCCGCCATCTGCGACAAATCCACCGGCAAGCCCACCCAGTCCCGCGTGGGCGTACAGTTCGATGTGGAGACGGTGCAAAAGCAACTGGACGCCGCCCAGCCGGGCGAGGAATTCCTGGCTGACGCCCAGGTGCAGTTCCCGCCCGCCGCCACCGAGGAGTTGGAGCAGGCCATGTTCCGGGATGTGATCGGCACCTGCACGACCACCTGCGCCGGCCCCTGGGGCCGCCGCCAGAACATCAAGCTGGCCTCCGCCGCCATCAACGGCCGTATCTATAACCCCGGCGAGGAGTTCTGGTACAACGCCACTGTGGGCCAGCGCACCGAGGCCCGGGGCTTCCAGCCCGCCGCCGCCTACTCCGGCGGCAAGACCGTCACCTCCATCGGCGGCGGTATCTGCCAGGTATCCTCCACGCTGTACTATTCCGCCCTCATGGCGGACCTGCAGATCGTCCTGCGCTACGCCCATATGTTCGACCCCGGCTATATGCCCGTCACGGGCTGTGATGCCACGGTCAGCTGGGGCGGCCCGGACTTTGCCTTCCGCAACAGCACCAACTACCCCATCAAGATCACCACCAGCTACAACGACGAGACCAACCAGCTGACCATCACCCTGCTGGGCACCAAGACCGACGACCACTATGTGGAGATGACCAACCAGTTCCTCTCCTACTCCGAGCGCAAGACGGTCTATCAGGAGTCCGAGCGCATCGCCCCCGGCACCAGCGAGGTGGAGCAGTACGGCCACAACGGCTACGCCGTCCAGACCTACCGCAACGTCTACGCCGGCGACGGTACGCTCCTCCGCAGCACCAAGGAGGCGTACAGCGACTATGACCGGGCCGACAAGATCATCCTGGTCGCCCCCGGCGAGCTGCCGCAGTAAATAAAGAAACAGCCCCCTGCCGGGGGCTGTTTTCTGCTTTCGCTGTGTCTTTGCCGGGAGCAGACAGAGAAAAAGACCGGCGAAAGCCGGTCTTTTCTTTCTGGGTATCATTCTCTCCGCAGGGCTTCGATGGGGTTCAGCTTCGATGCCTTCATGGCCGGCACCAGGCCGAACACCACGCCGATGACCATGGAGAAGGCCACGGCGATGATGCACGCCGGTACGCTGATGGCCACCGGTGTCCCCATGATGTGGGACATCATCTCCGCCAGGCCGATGCCCGTGGCCACGCCCAGTATGCCGCCCATGCTGGTCAGCACCGCCGCCTCCGTCAGGAACTGCCAGAGGATGCGGCTCTGCTGCGCGCCGATGGCGATCTTCAATCCGATCTCGCGGGTGCGCTCGGTGACGGACACCAGCATGATGTTCATCACGCCGATGCCGCCCACTACCAGCGAGATAGCCGCGATCCAGATCAACTGCTTGTTGGTGCTCTCCGACAGGCTCTGCAGATCGCTGGCCTGCTGCAGAAGGTCCTTGGACTCGTACTTGTACTTCGTGGTCCGGATGGCGTTCTCGTTCAGATACTTGGCCACATTGTCGCCGGCGGCGGTCATGTCGTTGGTGCTGGTGGCCCGCACCGCCGCGTACTGGGGTTCATCATACCGGTACGGCACCGACCAGCACACGTCCGGGATGAAAATGGTCCCCGCCGTGCTGCCGGCGTACATCTGATAATCCTTAAAGTTGTTGATCACCGGTCCGCTGCTGGACCGGGAGGAGACCACACCCACCACGGTGAACGGCATCCCGTTGATCTCGATGGTGCCGCCGATGGGGTTCTCGCCCTGGAACAGCGACTTTGCCGACTTCGCGTCGATCAGCGCCACATTCCGCCGGTTCTCATAGTCCGCCGCCGTGAAGGAGCGTCCGTAGTTCACCGCGTAGTCCACGGCCGTCAGATAGTGGTCGTCCACGCCGTACAGCGACCCGCTGAACGCCGTATTGCCCACGTATACGTTGTCGCACCAATCCCGGGAGTAGTACATACTCACCAGCGACACGCTGCCCAGCTTCTCCATCTCATCCCGCATCTCCCGGGTCACTGGGTCGATACCCTCCGGCAGCGCCGAGTAGTTCAGGTCGAAATAGTTTTGGCTGTCCGTGGCGCCGATGGTCACCCGCACCACGTTGTTGCCCGCGCCGATCAGGTTCTGCTTGATCTGCTCGTTGGTGCCCTGAATGGTGGACACGATGGTGATGATCGCGGCGATACCGATAATAATGCCCAGCATGGTCAGAAACGACCGCAGCTTGTGGCTCCACACGCCCTGAAAGGCGAGATTTATATTTTCCAACATATGGTTATCCCGCCTCCTTTATATGCCGTAGTTGTACAGCTGGTCGGTCGTGGCCTCCTGGGTGTGGGCACCCTCCACCACGTCGCGTCCATAGGGGAACGCCACGTAGTCGTCGATGGTCAGCCCGCCCCGTATCTGGGTGTAGCTGCCCCACAGATCCCGGCCGGTCTGCACCCACCGCTGCTCCAGTCTGCCGTCCTCGCCCCGGGCCATCACATAGCTCTTGCCGTTGTCGGTCCGGATGAACATACTCTGCAGATACAGTGAGCTGCCGCTTTCTTCCGCGCTGGTGTCCTTCTGGTACTGTATATCCACATAGTCATTGGGCTGCAAATTCGCGTCCTCGGTGACAAACACCTTGAAGGGGTAGTAGGACACGTTACTGTTGCCGTCGCCCCAGTTGTTGCCGTTGCTGGTGGGATAGTCGTCGATGGACACGATGGTGCCCTCGCAGGCTGCGCCGGTCATCCAGCTGCTGATGGATACGCTGTCGCCCACCTGCACGCTGCCCAGATCCATCTCGCTGAGGGTGCCGGTGACGTAATATCCACCGCCGCCGGACAGCTCCACCACGGCCTCGCTGTTGTTATAGGCCTCGTCCGGGTCCCGCACGGCCTTCACCGTGCCGTCGAACTCCGCGTACACGTTGCCGTCGCCCAGCTCCGCCAGCTTCTTGTCCAGCTTCAGCTTCGCCACCTTCAGGTTGACCTCCTGCTCCTTTACCGCCTGAGCCTTCTCCAGAATGGCCTTGTTCAGATCCAGCTGGGTCATGGAGGACTCCAGCAGCTCCTGCACCTGGGCGATCTTCCGCTGCAGCTTCTCGATCTCGGCCTTCTTGTCGCCGTAATCCGGCGCGCCGTCGGTGAACTCTTTGAAGCCGTTGTTCCACGGCTTGACGGTCACAGATACCAGCTTTTTGGCCGTTGTGCCGCCGCCTTCGCCGCCGGCCGGCTGCTGCTGCGGGTCTTGGCTGCCGCCACCGGCTTCACCGCCGCCGGTCTCGCCGCCGCTGGGCACATCCTCCGTCACCGCCGTCAGGATATAGCCCTCGTTGCCCATCACAGCTCCGCCCAGCTTGTTGCCCGCACGGGTGACAAACACCAGATACAGCGTGCCGTCCGTCTTGCCCAGACTGCTGAAAATGCGCATCAGGTCAGCCTGCGACAGCGCGAAGCTGCCGTCGCTGTCCGTCGTGCGGTAGTAGTAGATGGCATTGTCCTTGTCGTTGCCGCTGCCGGTGCCCAGCTTCATGTCGTCGGTAATGATGATCTGCTTCAGATCCACCACGTCCGTGTTATCGTCCGGGCTTTTCGTGGCGTCCTCAATAAGCTTGTTCAGCTCCTTTTCCAGCTTATCATACTCCGCCTGCAGCGTCTCCTTGTTCTTCGCCTTCTTCAGCAGCTCCAGCTCGTTTTTCATGACCTCCAGGTTCTCCGTCTGCCGGTCATAGTCGATCTTGGCGCGCTCCACGGTGGCCTGTGTCAGGGTGGAGTCATAGCTCACCAGCACCGTACCCTTCTTGACGCTGTCGCCCTCCTTGACCCACACCTTCTTCACCGTCTGGCTCTGGGAGATGTAGATCTTCTGCAATTTGTCCGTGGTCACCATGCCGCTGGTGTTGGAGGTGTCCCCCCAGTAGTCGGTCATGGCGCACTCGTTGACGGCGTATACGTTCACGTCGCCCCGCTGGGCGTTCCGGGCGATGGTCAGTCCGCCCCACACCGCGCCGCACACGCCCACCACGCAGGCGGCGGCAATAATGCCCTTTTTCAGCTTCTTGCTCATGCGCGGCTTCTCACCGTCGGGGCGCTTTTCGCCGATATGCAGCTTTTCCCGCAGCGTCAGCTTCTCACTCATAGTCGTCACCTCCCGACAGTACGCCGTCCCGTATGGTCATGACCTTGGCGGCGTGGTTGGCGATGGAATGGTCGTGGGTGATCATGATGATGGTGGAGCCGCCGTCATGCAGCTGCTGAAACAGCTCCATCACCGCCGCGCCGCTTGCGCTGTCCAGCGCGCCTGTTGGCTCGTCGGCAAGCAGCAGCTTCGGCTTGCCCACGATGGCCCGTGCGATAGCCACCCGCTGGCACTGTCCGCCGGACAGCTGGTCAGGGCGGTGGTCCACCCGGTCGGAAAGCCCCACCGTCTCCAGCGCGGCCCGGGCCCGTTCCAGCCGTTCCGCCTTCTTCACCCCGCCGTACAGCAGGGGCAGCGCCACGTTTTCCAGCGCCGTCAGCTTCGGCAGCAGATTAAAGCTCTGGAACACGAAGCCCAGCTCCTTGTTCCGCACCTCCGCCAGCTGCTTGTTGTTGCAGGTGGTCACGTCCCGCCCACCCAGCAGATAGCTGCCGCTGGTGGGTACGTCCAGACACCCGATCAGGTTCATCAGCGTGGTCTTGCCGCTGCCGGAGGGACCCATGATAGCCAGGTATTCCCCCTCCTCCACGTCAAGGTTCACGTTTTTCAGGATATGTGCCACGGACTTTCCCATGGGGTAGTCCTTGCATATATCGCGCATTTCCAAAATCATGCTCAGCCCTCCATCGGCGGAATGACCGCTGACGCGGAGGCGGCCTCGCCGCCGGGAATCACGGCTGCGGTGCTGCCGTCGTCCGTGACGGTGTCGTTCTCAGCGGGCATATCGCCGCCGTCCATGCCGTCCATGCTGCCCGTGCCGTCCATATCCTCCATGCCGTCCGTGTCAACCATGCCGTCTATATCTCCCGTGCTGCCGCCGGCGCTGGGGTCAAAGGTGGCGTCGTCATAGGTGATGCACGTCATGCCCGCCTTCAGGCTGTCGTCGGGATAGGCGATGTAGTCCTCCGCCGTCAGGCCGTCCGTCACGGGATAGGTGTCCGTCTCCGTGTTGTACTCGCCCAGGGTGATGCTCCGCTTCTCCAGCTTGCCATTGCTGTTCTGAGCCCACACCCAGGGCTTGCCCTCGGCGTCGTTGATGAAGTAGCTGGGCAGGTTGATCAGGCTCTCGTCCTGGGTGTCCTCCTGACCGTAGTCCGGCTCTATGTACACGTGCTGGCCCATCAGCAGGCCCTCGCCGTCGCCCTCCAGCGTCACATAGAAGGGGTACTTGCTGGACATAGCCGTGTCGCTGTCGCCGTAGTCGCTGCGGCTCTGCTGGGCGTTGTTCCAGTCGATGGAGCTGATGCTGCCCTTCCACGTCTGGTCGCTGACCCGGGAACGGATGACAACCGCCGTGCCCTCGGTCAGCACGCTGGCGTTGTTTTCATTCACATAGCCCTTGATGCGGAAGCCGCCCGTCTCCACGATGGTCATGAACGGCAGGGCGTTGCCGGAGTTGTCCGTGCCGCCGTCCGGGTTCAGGGACTGCACCTCGCCGTCCACCGGGGACTTGACGGTGCTGTCGGCGGTGTTGGCCTTCAGCTTCTCAATGTCCTTTTTCTTGGTGGCGATGTTGGCCTTCGTCTCCAGCACCTTCACGTTCTGCTCCCGCAGATCCAGGGCGTACTGCCGCTTGGTGGCGTCGTCATAGGTGCTGTCCATCAGCTTCTGTATACGCTCCAGCTCCGCCTGCTGGTCCTCCAGCGTGGCGTTCAGCTGCTCCAGCTCCAGCTGGGCCATCTCCAGGTCGGTGCGGATCTGGCTGAGGTCATAGGTCAGCAGCACGTCGCCCTTTTTCACGCTGTCGCCCACCTTCACCTTGATGGTGTCGATGGTCATGGCGTCGTTTTTCTTGATGGTCGTCTCGCCCAGCGGGCTGACGATGCCTGCGAACCGGTCCGCCAGACCTACGGACCCCAGCCCGCAGATCATAGACACCGACTGCACGGAGGCCTCGCCCTCCGCTGCGCCGCAGCCGGACACACAGCCCAGCAGCATCACCAGCGCCAGTACAAAAGCCGCTTTTTTCATGTCGTGTTCTCCTTTTTCCTTCCCGCGCGCCCGCGGGATGATTTGCCTATTTACTTAGACGGCAGAAATTGTCATTCCGTTCCGCCGCTGCCCCCGACAATATCATATCATGCGCCTGGCCCTCAAAATGTGAACAAATCGTGAACACACGCTTAAGACCTTACTAAGGTTCCGTATCAAAACGGTGGCAAAACGCCCCGCGGAATATTGACAGCGTGCGGGGGAGTGTCCTATTATTATGGTGTGCCGTGTCCATCCCGGACATCTTACCGGTGTACGGGCACCTTTCGGCGGACACGGCCCGCGTACGATACCACCGGCAGGAGGTTTTGCCATGAACAGAAAACGTATCCGCCAGATGGATCTGGCCCTGCGCCGCCGCCTTTCCGACCGTCCCGCCGCGGACTATTTTGCCCCCGGGGACGCCCTGCTCCGCGCCATTGAGACCGAGGGCTATATGCAGCGCTTTGCCGGGCTGTTCAGCGGCGCGCGCCTCCGCTGCGCCGACGTGCTGGCCCTCTGCCGCCCGGAGCTGGAGACGCTGTGCCCCGGCGAACCGTCCGAGGGCTGGCTGGCCTATGCCTACGACTATGCCCGCCGCCTGCTCTACCCGGAAAAGACCGATGCGGAGCCCTTCGCCCCCGGTGCGGTGTTCCTGCTGTCGGTGCTGCAGGTGCTGTTTGCCGCCGAGGCGGAGCTGCTGCCACACGACCCGGCCTGGACCTTCGATTTCCTGACCGATGATGAGCTGGCCGGCAGTCCCTGTGCCCCGTCCTATCAGCGCTTCCTGCGCCTGTGGAGGCGGGAGTTCGTCTATGAACTGATGCGTTTGGGCCTGGAGGTCACGCCCTACCGCACCCTTGAGCATATCGCCGGTGTCCACCACCTCGCCGTCACCGCCGCCCGCGCCCTGCGGAAAAGCGGCGTGGCCGTGGACGTGGCCCTGGTCTCCGGCGCCGCCGCCGGCCACGATCTGGGCAAGTTCGGCTGCCGCCCCGGCGAGCGCGTGCCCTACCTGCACTATTTCTACACCGACCAGTGGTTCCGCCGCCGCCGGATGACCGATATCGGCCACGTGGCCGCCAACCACTCCGTCTGGGACCTGGAGCCCGACTACCTCTCCGTGGAGGCGCTGCTGCTGATCTACGCCGACTTCCGCGTCAAGCAGCTCCACGATGCGCAGGGCCGGGAGATCACATGTATCTCCACCCTGGTTCAGGCCTTTCAGGTGATCCTGGATAAGCTGGATGACGTGGACGGCGAGAAGCAGAAGCGCTATACCCGGGTCTACGCCCGGCTGGAGGACTTCGAGCAGTTCATGGTCAGCTGCGGCGTGGATGTCACCATGTCCGGCGGCGATACGCCCCCGCTGCCGGAGAAGCACACCGCCCTTATGACCGACGACGAGGCCCTCCGCGCCCTGACGCTCCGCTGCGTGGGCCACAATATGGAGCTGATGCACCGCCTCACCGACCAGCGCAGCTTCGCCCGTCTGCTGGAGGAGGCCCGCGGCGAGACGGATTGGCGCCGTCTCCGCGCTTATCTGGCGGTGATGGAGTCCTACTCCCTCTATCTGCATATCCCACAGAAGGTCCAGACCCTGACGTTCCTCTACGAGCTGCTGATGCACCGCGAGGGCGATATCCGCCGTCAGGCGGCGGCGCTGCTGGGCGAGATCATCGCCGGCTTCCACGCCGGCTACGCCAAGGAGCGCCCCGCCGACATCCGCCCGGACCCCCGGGCCATCACCGATGTGGACCAGTGGAGGCTCTATCTGGACAAGATACTGTATCCCGACCATAAGCTCATGCCCCAGCACCGCCGCTGGATCGGCTATACCCTGAAATTCGCCGTCGGCTCCCTGCTGAGCCACTGCCCCGGCCGGGAGGAGCGCTTCCTGGCCCCGGTGTTCGCCTACTACCGCAGGCCGGAGGATCTGGACGACTACACCGCCTTCCAGCTGCTGGATACCGCCGCCGCCCTGCCGGATACGGCCTATACGGCCAGCCGCGCCCGGCAGATGACGGACTTTGCCGCCGCCCTGTCCCTGCGTAAGGACCTGACCATCCGCATGGCCGCCGTGCTGCTGCTGGACCGTCTTGCCCGCCTGTACCCGGAGGACGGCCGCGCGCTGGAGGCCGTGACCGCCGTCCCCGACGGCGACAGCGGCACCCTGCGCTATCTCAAGCAGGATGTGCTCTCTCAGGGCGCGCCCCTTCTTCTGCCGGAGGACGTGGTCTCCGAGATCTTCCTGGACAACCTGAAGACCGCCACCCCCTGGATCACCAAGCAGGGCAACCTGCGCCTGCTGACGGACTTTGCCCGCAGCGGCAAAAGCCCCGCCCTCCATATCGCCACCCACCTGTCCAATCTCATCAAGGTCAGCGACCGCGTCACCGTCCGCCACAGCGCCGGCAACGCCCTGCTGGCCCTGGCGCCCCGCCTGACGGCCGACCAGCGCAACGAGGTGGCGGTGGAGCTGTGCCGCGGCCTGGAGCTGGGCCAGCAGGAGTTCACCAAGTATATCCCCGACTACCTGGGCCGTTTTGCCCTGTGGCTGCCCCCGGCGGAGCTGGATGAGGTGCTGGACGACCTTCGCGTGAACCTCAGCTCCTCCGACAGCCGCGTTACCGCCTCCGTGCTGGATACCGTGGGTGTCATCTATGAGGCGTACGATGCCTATCGCGCCCGCTTCCCGGAGACGGACGAGGCCTACCGCCGCCGCCGTGAACGGCTGCTGGGCCTGCTGATGCGGGGCCTCAGCGGCATTGACGGCGCCACCCGGCAGGAGGCCCTGTTCGTGTTGGGCCGCCGGGTCTTCGGCTCCGGAGAGCTGGGCCGCCACGAAAAGCGCCGCGCCTTTATGCTCACCCAGCGCAAGCTGCTCTCCGCCCAGGACGAATTCCCCGGCGAGGGCCTGACGTTCTACTACCGGGCCGCCATGCTGGGCAAGCTCTACCGCTTCATCACCGAGGAGCGCCTGTTCCACAGGGGCTTTGACTTCGGCGCGCCCCGCCCCGTGGCCTTCTTCCCCGGCACCTTCGACCCCTTCACCCTGTCCCACAAGGGCATCGTCCGGGCCATCCGCGACCAGGGCTTCGAGGTCCTGCTGGCCATTGACGAGTTCTCCTGGTCCAAAAAGACCCAGCCCTACCGCCTGCGCCGGCGCATCGCCGCCATGGCCGTGGCCGACGTGTTCCACGTCAGCATTTTCCCGGAGGACTTCCCGGTGAACATCGCCAACCCGGAGAACCTCCACGAGCTGCGCGCCGCCTTCCCGGGCCGCAGCGTGTCCATCGTGGTGGGCAGCGACGTGGTGCTCCACGCCTCGTCCTACAAAAAGCCCGTCACGCCGGACTCCATCCACACCTTCGACCACGTGGTCTTCCGCCGCACCGAGCCGGACGCCGAGCCGGCGGATTACAGCTGCATCACCGGCAAGGTGCTGGAGCTGACGCTCCCGCCCCAGCTGGAGGAGATCAGCTCCACCCGCATCCGCGAGGCGGTGGATGCCAACCGCGACATCTCCAACCTCATCGATCCCACGGTGCAGGAGTTCATCTATCGCCGCGGCCTGTACCTCCGCGAGCCCCAGGACAAGCCCGTTCTCCGCACCGAGGACCTGAGCTTCCTGCCCGCCTCGCCGGAGACGGCGGAGAAATTCCTCCGCACCATGCTCTCCGTGCCCACCGCTGCGGCGCTGCGGACGCAGATCGAGAGCCGCGGCGACGACGTGATGGTCTGCCGGGACACCGACGGCACCATTCTGGGCGCGGCCAGCTACGCCTGCCTGGACTCCGCCCGCCTCTTCGCCCGCCTGGGCGACCCGGCCCTCTCCGGTCTGGTCCGCCAGAACGCCGGCGGCCGCACCCTGCTCATCAGCGGGCTGTTCGTGCCCCGGGGCGAGCGCCAGAGCGACCTCTGCCAGCTGCTCATCACCGAGGTGCTGACCCTGGCCCTCAGCCGTGAGTTCACCTATGCCCTCTACCTTCCCCTGGAGGGCGCCGTCTCCGGCTACGGCCGCCAGCTGCTGACGCTTCAGGGCTTCGTCCCGGCTGGTGACAGCACGGACGCCCTGGCCGTGGATATGCGCTGCCCCATCGTCCTCAGCCGCAACGTGGACACCGCGGTGAAGGCGCCCTTCAGCTCCTCGCCCCGGGTGCTTGCCGCCATCGCCGCCGCCCACCGCCGCCTGCAGGCGGCGCTGACAAAGCTGCAGCCCGGATCTCTGGTGCTCAGCCTGTCCGCCGGCGTCATCTACCACCGGCTGCTCCAGCGTATCACCGGCCGCAACGGCGTCCCCGCGGAGCCCACAACGCCCCGCGTCCTCGGCCCGGATATCTGCGTCCCCTACGGCAAGATCCTCCGCGGCGTGGCCGTGCCCAACACCGTCACCAAGACCCTGCGTACCGACAAGGTCTACGAGCCGGACCTCAGCACCTATTCCATCGAAGCCTACCCGGACTACTCGCCCCTGCCCGACCAGGTCCGCACCATCCACGCCTTTGCCCGCCCCGTCATTCTCGTGGACGATATGCTCCACGACGGCAAGCGTATCCGCCGCCTGGCCCCGCTGCTCGCCGAGACGAACACCCCCGTGGACCAGGTGCTGGTGGGCTACCTCACCGGCATGGGCCGCGATCTGATGGAGCAGCTGGGCTACGACGTAGACGCCATCTACTACCTGCCCAACCTGCGCCTGCGCTTCGTCGAGTCCACGCTCTATCCCTTCATCGGCGGCGACACCGTCCGCCGCAGCGAGGCCCTGCCCGGCGGCCTTCAGCCCGCCGTCAACCGCATCCTGCCCTACGCCGCCCCCGAGTACACCGGCATGGACGACGAGACCGCCTGGGAGCTCTCCCTCTGCTGCCTCGAAAACGCCCGCGACATTCTTCTGGCCCTCGAGACCGAGTTCCGTTCCCTCTACGCCCGCAACCTCACCCTCAGCCGTCTCGGCGAAGCGGTCATCCTGCCCCTCTGCCCCGACAAGGGCGGCTGCATGACCTACGATCTCTCCCGCGCCGCCAGCACGTATCTTGAGGGAGATATAGAGCTCCTGAAACGTATGCGCCCCAGATAAAGGCACATCTTTTGCGCCAATACTTCGTTGCGTCGGCTTGACGTACACACGGTACGCCTGCGCCTCCGCGCCTCGTCTTGACACAAAATCTGAACCTTTATCAAGACTGTGCGGCACCGCCTCGTCATCGGCAGGACGCAAAATCCATCGCTTTTACGGGCATGACGTGTGCCGTCCCGCTATCGCAGGACGAAAAATCCGGCACATTCTCTATTCCTCAAGGGGGGGGGCCTGCGCCTCCGCGCCTCGTCTTGACACAAAATCTGAACCTTTATCAAGACTATGCAGCGTCGCCTCGTCATCGGCAGGACGTAAGATCCGGCACATTCTCTGCTCCTCAGGGGGCCTGCCGTGGCGTGAAATTTGCGCGTCAGCACCCCGCCGGAGGCAAAAAGATAGAAACAGGAGAAGCTACTATGATCGATCTCAACGATACCAACCTGCCGCGCATCCCGTCTAAGTGCCGCGTCACCCTGCTGGCCCTGGGCGATGTGGGCAGCACGCTGCTGATGGGCCTGCGGCTCATGGGCGGCGACGTGATAGGCTCCATCGGCATCTGCGACGTGCGCCCCGGCGTTTCCGACCGCTGGGAGTTCGAGCTGAACCAGATACAGTCCCCGGACGGTGCGGCGCTGCCCCCGGTGGACATCATCGCGCCGGAGCAGCTGTTCGACGGCGACGTGTTCCTGTTCTGCGCCTCCCGGATGATCCCGGATACCTCCGTTACGGCGGGGGATGTCCGCATGGCCCAGTACGGCCTGAACCGGGAACTGGTGTCCATCTACGCCCGCATGGCCCGGGACAGGCGGTACAGGGGCCTGTTCTGCGTGGTCAGCGATCCGGTGGACCCACTCTGCCGTGCCGTCCTGCGTGAAAGCGGCCTGTCCCCGGCCCAGGTCCGGGGCTTCGGCCTGGGCGTCATGCACGCCCGCGCCCTGTACTACGCCCGGAGGGACCCTCGCTTCGCGTCCTACCTCACCGAGGGCCGCGCCTTCGGCCCCCACGGCGAGGACCTGGTGCTGGCCAACTCCGTGGCGCATTACGACGACGCCCTGTCCCGCGAGCTGACGGATAAAGTCGCCCACGCCAATCTGGAGATGCGTAAGCTGGGCTACAAGCCCTATGTGGCCCCGGCCCTGTCCTCCGGCGCGCTGAGCCTGCTGGCCCTGCTGCGGGGGCAGTGGCATTATTCCTCCGTCTACGACGGCCAGGTGTTCATGGGATGCCGCAATCGTCTGACCCCCGCCGGCATCGAGACGGAGCCGCTGACCCTGCCGCCCGCCCTGCAAAAGCGTATCGACGACACCCGCGCCAAGCTGAACGCCATAGAATAACGGAGGTATCCGCCATGCTCACCGTTCTGCTCCCCGAAAACGACCGCAGCCCCGCCCTGCGGGACCTGCTGGCGCCCCTGCTGCCCCCGGGCAGCGAGCTCCGCGACCCCGATGACGGGTTGGAGGACCTGGCCGGCCGCCGTTTGCTGTTCGCTGTGGCGCTGGATGAGGGCGGCTGCAATATGGCCTATTACCGTATGCTTTCCCGCCTGCGCCGCAGCACCGATCTGCTGGAGGGCAGTATCGGCGCGTGCATCGTCACCGGCGTGGGCGAGTTCTACACCAAGGATGTGGCCCGGGACATGGTCTTCGCCGCCAACCAGGCGGGCTGCGGCTTCCTCGGCCGCCCGCTGGTGGAGGCCACCGGTTCCCTGCGGAATTTCCGCACCCAGGCCCAGATCGGCGGTACCGATGAGGTCACGGCCTTCCATGCCGCCGTGGCGGAGCTGCTCTCCCGCCTGAACGGCTGGGAAAAGCCCGCCCCCATCCGCCATGTGCTGGCTCTCCACGCCTCCCAGCGCGCCACGTCCAACACCCTTGCCTTGTGGGAGCTGGTGAAGGCCGGTCTTCCGTCGGACCTCGGCGTGCAGGAGATCTGCCTCCGCAACGGCACCATGGCCGACTGCAACGGGTGCAGCTATACCGCCTGTCTCCACTTCGGCGAGCAGGGCGGCTGTTTCTACGGCGGTCCCATGGTGGACGAGGTCTATCCCGCCGTGCGGAAATGCGACGCCCTGGTCATGCTCTGCGCCAACTACAACGACGCCCTGGCTGCCAATCTGACCGCCTGTGTCAACCGGCTCACGGCCCTGTTCCGCCAGACCCGTATGTACGACAAGCGGATCTTCGGCCTGATCGTCTCCGGCTACTCCGGCGGCGACCTGCTGGCCCGCCAGCTGATCTCCGCCCTGAATATGAACAAGTCCTTCTACCTTCCGCCCCGCTTCTCCCTGCTGGAAACGGCCAATGAGCGCGGCAGCCTTGTGAAGCTGCCGGGCATCGAGGCGCAGGCGGCGGCCTTCGCCCGGCACATCGCGGAGAGCTGAATAACCCCGCCGCAAACCGGGGAAAATACTTCCATCAATCAAAAGGAGGTGTGTTCCATGCAGGCAATGGTGTTGGAAAAGGCGTGCATCCAGTGCGGACTGTGCGCGGGGCTGTGCCCGGAGGTGTTTGCGCTGAACAGCGGCGAGCCCGCCCGGGTGACGGTGGACCCTATCCCGGACGCGCAGAAGATCGGCGTGCAGGAGGCGGCGGACAGCTGTCCCGTGGCCGCCATTCAGGTAACGGCGTAAAAATCCCCGGAAATGCCGCAAAAACCACTTTACAACGGTGATTTTCTGTGGTATCATCTCAAAGTACGCGCTAAGCGCGTCCGACCCCTGCCTTAGCCCTGCGGAGCGTTCCATCTCTCCCACGGCCCAGGCTGCGGGCGTATTTCAAGAAAGGTGGAAACACAACTATGATGCTGAAAGACCAGAAGACCTCTATCATCGAGGCCAATCGCACCCACGAGACCGACACCGGCTCCCCCGAGGTCCAGGTGGCCATTCTCACCGAGCGTATCAACCAGCTGACCGCGCACCTGAAGGTCCATCCCCATGACTTCCACAGCCGCCGCGGTATGCAGATGATGATCGGTAAGCGCCGTCGTCTGCTGGACTACTTGGCCAAGAAGGACATCGAGCGTTATCGTGCCCTGATCGCCAAGCTGGGTCTGCGTAAGTAAGTTGAAACAGGGTGATGTGCGCTTGCGCATCACCCTTCTTTCACATTCTGCGCCGTGTACAAATTGACCATTAGCAGTTGAAAATGCGCCGAAATTCAGGGTTTCGGAGCGTTTTCAAGTGCTAACGGCGATAGGTCGCGGGCAGAATGCCATTTCACAAAAAAGGAGAAACGATATGTCAACGATCATCACCAAGCGCCAGTTCCCCCACTATCACAAATACACCATGGACCTGGCCGGCCGTCCCCTGACGCTGGAGGTCGGCAAGCTGGCCGAGCTTGCCAACGCCGCCGTCATGGTGGGCTATGGCGACACCCGCGTCCTCTGCTGCGTCACCGCCGCCCCCCGTCCCCGCGACGGCATCGACTTCTTCCCCCTGTCCGTGGACTTCGAGGAGAAGATGTACGCCGTGGGCCGCATCCCCGGCAGCTTCAACCGCCGCGAGGGCCGTCCCGGCGAGAAGGGCATCCTGACCTCCCGCGTCATCGACCGCCCCATCCGCCCCCTGTTCCCCTATGACTTCCGCAACGACGTGTCCGTCATGTGCACCGTCATGGCCGTGGACCACGACTGCTCCCCCGAGATCTGTCTCTTATACACATCTCCGAGCCCACGAGACTCCTGAGCATCTCGTA
>ENA-UAHI01000244-UAHI01000244.1-human-gut-metagenome-genome-assembly--contig:-NODE-244-length-14745-cov-6.692172_pt1 | contig 14745 bp, 10 predicted proteins | sample MGYA00243415_ERZ654352 | MGnify/ENA primary metagenome ERZ654352 (study PRJEB26926, sample SAMN06165071) | human gut metagenome | biome: ENVO:00009003; feature: ENVO:2100002; material: ENVO:00002003...
GCTGTAAGGCTCGTCCGCCATGCGTTCCGTCAGCAAACTCATCCGTTCACTCCAGTCAATGTCCAGCGTCCAGCCGAAGAAAGGCGACTCCCACCCTGCAGGCACAAATTCCCGGATCATTTCAGGAGCCACCATGTTCATCCCGATAATGGCAATGACCACACCCGCCACCGTCATGATGAGGAACTGCACCACATCCGTCCACACAATGCTGAGCATACCGCCCAGCATCACATAGAAGGTAGCAATGGCCGTAAAGAAAATGCCGTAAAAATGAGGCACATATTGTACCGGAATATCCCAGGGCACATACTGCGACACTACCTTCCACGGAAAAAAGATCTCCATGAACTTGCCGATTCCGATAAACCCGTAGCTCAAGAAACCCAGCACGCTGAGCAGAGCAAAGACAATGACAATAGTATGCGAGAGCGTAGCCCCCCGCCCCTGCCCGAAACGGGTCTTTATCCATTCGGCGCCCGTCAGCACATTGCTCCGGCGGAGCCACACCGACAGATAGACCATCAGGAAAATTTGATTGAACACGGGCCACAACCATGGAATCCACAGACTTTTGAACCCATAAGCAAAAGCCCAATACACCATCAGCATGGTGCCGGTAATATCAAACATGCCCGATGCATTCGACAGCCCCAACATATAAAACGGCAACGACTTTCCGCCCAAAAAATAAGAATCCATATTCTTTGCCGCCTTCTTTTTCAAAAACAACCCGATGGCGACAATAACCATCAGATAAGCACAAATAATCAGAATATCAACGATATGCAATTTCATAGTATCCGCTTCATCTTTTATTCAAACACCTGTGTCATGGGGCGTCCTATCCACACCTGCGGTTGCTCCAGATTGAAAACAGATGCTATAGTAGACGCACAGTCAAACTGCATCATGCTCTCTTCGAAAGCTCCCCCCTTCTTGATGTTCTTTCCGGCGATAATGAACGGCGTTTCCATCTCCTCCATGGTCTTTCCGCCATGTCCCTTATTGATTCCCCCATGATCAGCGGTGACAATAATGATGCTGTTTTCATAAATACCCGCTTCCTTGATGGCATCCACAATACGGCCCACATAGCCGTCCAGTTCTTTCAGTTTGGCATAATAAGCCGGAGTATCGTGTCCGTCACCGTGCCCTACGTGGTCAGGGTTGTCGAAACAGAAAGCACTCAACACCGGTTTCTTCTGCATAATATACTCACAGGCCATGTCACACAAAGCCGTAGGATGCGTGTTATAGTCGGGTGCCTGCGCATGATGGTTCAAAGCCAGCGTATCTACCAGATACTTGATACCATCCCATTCATACAGTACGCCCATCTCGGCATCGGGGGCCGCCTTGCGCAACTCGCTGAACACGGTGGGGAAAATGCCATGCTCGTTCAGCACACGCGAGGGTAGTTCGGGTGTTCTTGATCCCCACTCCGTGTACCCGTGCAGTTCAGGACCTGCCCCCATAAACATGGAAGCCCAATTTACAGCACTGGATGAAGGAAGTACACTGCGTTTTTTCAACGTATAGCATCCGGCATCCATCAACGCCTTCACGTTCGGCATATCCGCCTTTTCCACACTGTAGGCGCCCCATCCGTCCAAACCGATGACAAACACATGTTCCGCTTTCCATTCCGGAGCCTTCCGGCAACCCGACAACACCATTACGGCTATGCACATAGCCCATAAAGCAATCTTTTTCATACAATATCTATTTTGGGTTTATAATTACAAAATTAGCCATTTATTCCCTTTCGACAAGAAAATAAATGGCATTATCCACTTCTCTTTCCACCTAAAAAACAGCCATTCCGCATTAAAAACGACTTTATCTTATCAATGCCTTTATATCCCTTCTATTTTACCCGTTCAGAAATGCCTCGTTGCGATCTATCAGCGCGTTCACCGCCGCCACTGAAGCTGCGGAACGCAATCCGTCGGCAGGCGTGTGCAGACAGTAGTCCACCAAGCGATCCACCGTAGAGACCGCCACGTGCATCCGCGTGTCGCTGGAGGCATAATAGATGTATACCGTACCGTCGTCATCGGCTATCCATCCGTTCGAGAAAAGCACATTGGACACATCGCCCACCCTTTCCCCTGCCAGCGGAGCCAGCAGATATCCGGCTGGTTCAGCTATGACGCGCCACGGTTCATCGGCTGCGGTCATATACAGATAGAGCACATAGCGCAGTCCGGCGGCACATCCGCGTACTCCGTGCGCCAGGTGCAGCCACCCTTGGGAGGTGCGGATGGGGTGCGGTCCCTCTCCGTTCTTCACCTCTTTGATCGTGTGATAATAACGGTGGTTTATTATCATTTCGTCCTTCACCTCCGCCCGGGTGATGTCGTCTATCAACGCCCATCCTATTCCTCCCCCATTTCCGGCATTAATAAAATCATCCTGCGGACGGGTGTAGAGGGCATATTTCCCATTCACAAATTCGGGATGCAACACCACATTGCGCTGTTGGCTCGCCGCTTTCAAGTCGGGCAACCGTTCCCAGTCCACCAGATTGCGCGTGCGTACGATTCCCGCCTTTGCCACCGCCGCCGACAGATCTCCCGCCGGTGCCTTGTCATCATGGCGTTCGCTGCAAAAGATACCATAAATCCATCCATCCTGGTGAGCGGTAAGACGCATATCATACACATTGGTTTCCGCCGGATCCACATCGGGCAATACCAGCGGACGTTTCCAAAAGTGGAAATTGTCCACCCCGTTAGGGCTTTCGGCTATGGCAAAGAACGACTTCCGGTCTGCTCCCTCCACACGCACCACCATCAGATACTTTCCGTTCCATTTCAGGGCACCACTGTTCATGGTAGCATTAAAGCCGATACGCTCCATACAACAAGGGTTGGTGGCAGGGTTGAAGTCATAACGCCATTCCAGGGGAATATGCTGGCGTGTCAGTACCGGATAAACATAACGGCGGATGACACCGTTCGTTTCTTCCTGCATTTCATTAGGACGTTGCAACAACGCTTCATGGCGTTGGCGCAATGCTTCTATTTGTTTTTTGAAATATCCGTTCATATCTTATTTTCTTTTCATTGTTATCAATCCATCTTTTACAGTAAAAGAATGCTATCCAAGCATCTAGAATTATACTATTTTATCAAAAATCAATCATATTCTATACAGTGTTGTTATTGGTTCTCAGGATAAAGAGACATACGGTAAACCCGCTGGTAAATCGCATCTTCCAATTCCAATTCAAACACAACATCCTGTGTTTCAGGATCTACTTCTGTCACGCGTGCACCACGATTGCCATTGCTAAGCACATTGCTCATTCCCGGACAAATTAATCTGTTACCCGTTTGTTCCAAATATTGCACCCCGGAACGGGCCGGAGTAAAATACGCGGCACCACGCTCTTTTCCATACTGCCAAACTTGGCGAACCGTACGGTTCACTTCATCCACTTCATATTCTATGCCGCAAGTATAAATATTTTTCCTGTCTGTAAAATCCAGTTTGAAGTTACGCCCATAACCATTATTGAAATAAAGAATGTGTCCATTAGGTAATGGGACAGCTGTATGACATCCCCAAGGCCATTCAAAATCATCACAATTCTTCGTTCCGGCTATCACCTCAGGATCAGTAATAGGAGTCCCGTCGGCATGAAGAGGATTCAATAATAATTTCAAGTATTTATCTCTCCAATACCCATGAGGCGATATAATCCACTCAATACCTCCAGCTTTATTAAACTTAAAGATTCCTTGATAACGAGCTGTAGCCAGATAATCATCTCCCCACTCTACTATACCATTATTATGCGCCCAATTACTGGCACTTTGTGCAAAAGGGTCTGAGGTTAGATCATAATCGGTCATTCCATAGCGAGCCGAATCCAACATGTGCACCAAATCCCATTCTTGCAATATCTCCCCTTTTTCGGGATCCATCATAATAATAAAATCATTTATCCGTACATCTTTCCCATTGGCGATTTTAGCGGAAGTCTTGCTCACAGTCGCTAATATATTGCCTTGCTTATCTTGAGATATGGCATGATGCATAGTGTATCCCCTTTCCAGCATATCCCAATTATGAATTGTATTTCCCATCATATCCACCTCCACCATCCGATGATGGTTTCCGTCACCGGTCATATAATGTCCGTTCTGCATCCGGATCAATCCGCACCCGATTCCGATATATCGATGTTCATCCGACTTCTCCCAATCAAGAATCCAACGGATTTCTCCGTCAGCATCTATCATATAAGGGATAGAAGTGTCTGTTTCATCCTGTCCGGGGGAGTTTACCAAATTCATGCCTGGCTCCATTCGGTCATATTGAACCTTTACCACTCTGATTTCCTTAGGCAGCCTTCTGCTTTCCAATGTTTTCGTCTGAAGCTTTAGATTGGACCGAGCACGTTCATTTCCTTGCAAATCCGTATAAATTAAAGTGATCTGGTTATTATAATTGGGATAAAGTCCCAATACCGGAATATTCTGTTTTAATCCCACATCTTTAAATGTATATTCCACGTCAGGCGTATGCTTTCCCGGTTTGCTGTGTACAATCAGTTTAATGCGTCCCAATACAGGTAATTTTACAACTACACTGGCCGATAATGGATTGCAACCGGAAGGATTGACTGTAGAACTCAATATCAAGTTGTCAATCGAAGTACCTAAGGTAGGTATAACATAAGTGCTTCCATTGGCAAATGTCAAAGTCGTTTTCCAGTTTTCCGCATCCACATCTACACTTTGGATTAACTCTTGCGGAAAAATTATCTTATTGGACTCGAATAACAAAACACATTGTTCACCTTCCTGAGAAACAGATTTCAATAAATCATTTTCCTTCAACTGGTTTTGTATATCCTGCATAGCTTGGGTACAATCCTGTTCTTCATCACGACATGACAAAAATACAAATATCATAACCAACAAAGAGCATAAATAATATCCTTTCCTTTTCATTTGGCTTCATTGTTTTTATGGGAGTGTGTCAAAACTAAACCGGGCCTATCCCATCGTCAGTTGTAGGGGAAGGGTTTACCTGCCCGAAGACACAAAGCAAACTGTTTTCGGGCGAGCGGACCTCGCCCCTGCGAACTAAACGATGGCATTATCCACGTTTTGACACACCTCTCATACTTTTTAATTATCAGTTCAATACAATCATCTCCATTCCGGCTTTTGCTCCAAATTCAAATTAGCGTCCACCTCTGCCTGAGGTATCGGGAAGTACAAGAATTTAGCTTCAAAATGGTCAAATCCTTGTGTATCCGAAATGCGGTCTGTCGGTTTATATCCTACCAATTCCTTTTCACCACTTTCATTTTCTTCGTAAATCAATTCATAATGTTGAGAATCGGTCTTGCGTTCGTGCATGATAGCTTTCAACTTAACAGGATCATTTCCGTACCAACGAACCATATCATCCCAACGTATATTCTCTCCGGCAAATTCCAGCAATTTCTGTTTCTGGAGTTCTGTCATTATAGCATCTTTTCCACTCAAGTTTTTCTCCGGCAGCCCGGCACGTACACGAATCCGGTTAATATCTTTCATTGCTCCGCTTTCATCATTGGTTTCCAGACAAGCCTCAGCGTGGAGCAACAAAACTTCTGCAAAGCGCATAATACGTAAATTGTTGATACGTCCGGCATCGTTAGAATACATCGTACATCCTGTGGGAACCCACCAAGCTGCAAACTTCTTCATCATGAAACGCCCTTGAACACCCTCGATAACCGGATAAGCAGGAGCATATCCTTGCTTGGCAATACCATATTTGCCATCGCCTTCGGGCAGTACCGTCCATTTAAACATATCATCAAATTCCACTTTACCACCATAGAATTTTTCATCCGGCTTCACATCACCGAAATCAGAATATTTAAAGAAGCACGTAGTGTACAAACGCTTATCCCATTTGGAATCAGATCCTTCCGGACGCTGCTCGGAAATGAATTCTTTTATCAAATAGGGAGAAGGCTGCATCTTATACCAACCACCGCCAATATTCTCACCTTTCAGTGTCGGGCCAAAATAATGAGCAAGGTTGCTTCCCATAAACGAGTCGTCACTAGTGCCATTGCCCCAAGAGTCACCCGAATTACCTTTGGCATCATAATTGATTTCCCAAATAGATTCAGCATTAAATTCCGTATCGTCACGGAAGTTGTCCTCATACTTTTGAGTCAAATCGTAACCATAACCATTCATTATAATTTCAAACTCATCCTTAGCGGCCTGATAATCCCCTTTCCAGATATAAGCTTTACCCAACATGGCAATAGCCGCACCTTGAGTTACACGACCGTTCTCATCGCTTGAACGAAGTTTAGGCAAACGAGACTTGGCTTCCTTAAAGTCTGAAATAGCCTGTTCCAGCACTTCATCACCGCTAGACAGTCCATGAGTTTCCGGATCTGCATCCTGCGGGAGAGTACGGATAACCGCATCACGATAATCAGTACGCAAACGGAAATACCAGAATCCACGTAAGAAATAAGCCTCACCTATCATTTGCTCACGTTTGGTTTCGTCCATATCAACCGTAGCCGCACGATATATGAATTCGTTCGCCATCTGAATGCCTTCATAGATGTTTCCCCAGCTCAAATCCTTTGTATTCGTTGTGTTGACAAACGACAAATATTCCCAAATATAAGGTTCTTCTCCGCGAGTGGGGTAAAGGTCGTCACCGCGCATCTGAAGATGCATGATGCCTTCCAACCCACCATAATATCCACTGGTCATACGGCGGAAAGGATTATAAACTGCGGACAAGCCTTTCATCACATTATCCTCGGATGTCCAGAAAGTGGTCGGAGTCTGACGGTTAGGATCAATCTCATTCAGAAAGTCATCACTACAAGAAGACAACAACATTGGAGCTACAGCCAATGCAGCTATGTATTTTATAAAATTCTTTTTCATATTCTGCAAATATTACTTATTCCTAATTAGAAATTTACTTGTAAACCAAAGGTGATAGTACGTGCCATCGGATAACGACCGTCATCACAACCACGGGTCATTACACCCGAACCACCTGATGTACCGGCACCATCGGCATCTACCATACCCAAGTCAGGAGTATATCCTTTATAATCGGTTATAGTGAAAAGGTTTTCCATAGCCGTATAAACACGCACATTCTGCAAACCGGCTTTAGATACCCATACTTTGGGCAACGTATAACCTAATTCCAAAGTCTTCAAGCGCAAGAATGAACCATTTTCCAACCAACGGTCCGTATAGCCCCAGTTTGTACCATTAGGATCGCTAGTACCAAACAAACAGCGAGGAATGTCAGAATGATTGTTTTCAGTCCAGCTGTTCATGCGTTCTGCATATTGGTTTCCCGTTGATTCATTATAAACCGTACTATAATACTGGGCATTGTAAATCTTGTTGCCAAAGTTTCCGTCAAAGAACATATTCAAATCCAAACCTTTCCATTCAGCACCCAGACTTACACCCAAGTTAACTTTCGGGAAAGCAGAGCCTACATCCTGACGGTCATTATTGTCAATCTTACCATCTCCGTTATAATCCACGAAACGCAAGTCACCCGGTTGTGCATTAGGCTGGATCTTATTACCGTTCTTATCCACATACGCATCAATTTCTTGTTGGCTTTGGAATACACCATCCGTCTTTATCAAATTGAAATAACCTATGGAATGACCGGTCTTGGCATAAGTGATCGTTCCTTTGGCATGAGGATTGAATCCCTGCCATTCATCACGACTTCCGTTTACTTCCGTCAGTTCATTCTTGATAAAGGTGGCATTGACACCTACATGATAATACAAATCGCCTACATTATTACGGTGATTCAATGAAATTTCAAATCCTTTGTTTTCTACTGTACCTGCATTTACTGTAGGATTCCCACTCAAGCCAAAACTCAAAGACTGCGGCATAGACAACAACATATCTTCTGTTTTCTGAATAAAATAATCAGCACTGACACTGAACTTATTGTTCAAGAAAGCAAAATCCAAACCCAAGTTCAAAGTCTTCGTCTTTTCCCAAGTCACATTCATGGGTGAAGTCCATTCCTTACCGGTAATGGCACCTTCCCAAAGTTCTGTGCCCATCATGTTATTCATACCTTTATAAACAACAGACTGGGTAGCATAATTGCCAATGCCGCTCAAATTACCCAGTACACCATAACTGGCACGAATTTTCAATTCATTCATGGTTTCCTTGATATTTTCAAAGAAATCTTCATTCATCACATTCCAACCCAAAGATACAGACGGGAATGTGCCCCAGCGGTTTCCATCTGCAAATTTGGAAGAACCGTCCCGACGAACAGAAGCAGACAGCATATAACGATCGGCATACGAATACATCACACGCCCAAACATAGAAATCATTGTATTGGCCCACGCGCTACCCGATGTATTTTGTGAAGAAACCGAACCGGCGTCAATCACAGAGAAACCTTCCGGGAAACCCTTACGTCCTGCACCAAAACCACGCGCATTGTTACGCTGGGCAGAATAACCCACCAAAGCAGAAACCGTATGATTGCCAAACGTATTATCATAATTGATTGTATTTTCAATCAACCAATCGTTCTCCCAGTCTGTACTTTCCGACAATTCCGCTTCATTCTTTTGTGAAGTAGAACTGAAATAATAAGGAGAACTATAGGCATAATTACGTCTTGTATATTTGTTTATACCTACATTGAATTTATATTTCAATCCTTTCAAGAACAAATCCACTTCGGCATAGCCATTCAATAAAATGTCTATCCCATGTCTTTGGTAATCATAGGCTTCTGTCCAACCTACAGGATTATCTCCTCTGGTCCATTCCGGAGCGACACCCCAAGTGCCATCTTCACCATATACATTCCACATAGGCACAGCTGTCAGAGCGGAGGTATATGAAACATCTTCGTACTTCTTTTTATAGAATTTCATCATCAACGTAGTCCCCATACGCAAATGATTATTGAAAAAAGAAAAAGTATTCTTAGCACGAATGTTCCATGCCTCATAACCGGTAGTATTCACAATACCATCCTGGTTAAGATAGCTTCCCGACAGATTATAGGTCGAAGTCTTGTTTCCTCCAGATACATTCAAGCTAACCTTGCTCACCATAGCCGAGTTATAAAGTTCTTTCTGCCAGTCTGTTCCAGCACCTCCATTCCAATTCAGCAACCCTTCTGCCGAACTATAACCGGTAGCCTTTGCCAAATCGCGAAGCTGATTACCATCCATTACATCAATGTATTTGGCAACCATCTGAACGCCTGTATAGGCATCCACTGTTACACGGGCAGGAGTTTCCAAACGACCGCCTTTAGTAGTGACCAATACAACACCATTAGCAGCACGAGAACCATAAATAGCAGCAGCCGAAGCATCTTTCAACACTTCAATAGACTGAATGTCAGCGGGATCAACCATATTGATATCACCATACACACCGTCAATCACATAAAGCGGACTGGTGGCACTCAATGAACTGATACCACGGACATTAATATTCAAGCCTTCCCCCGGCTGACCGTTGGCAGCCGACACAGTAACACCGGCAACTCTTCCTTGCAAAGCAGCTGAAGCACTACGTGCAACATTTGCCTGTAACTCTTTACCGGAAACAGAAGCGACCGCACCTGTCAAATGGCTTTTCTTCACTGTACCGTAACCGATAACCACCACCTCGTCCAACAATTCACCTTCCGACAATTTCACATTAATCACACTGCGGCCATCAACCTTAACAGTTTGCTCCCGATAACCTACATAAGAGAATTTCAAAGACTGACCGGAAGCGGCCTTAATGGTATATTTGCCATCAAAATCGGTAATCACGCCATCCGTAGTTCCTACTACAACAACAGCCGCACCAATCAACGGATTATTCTCCGCATCCGTCACTGTTCCGGTAACAGTAATTTGCTGAGCATAGGCACATATACTAAGTATGCACAGCAACCATGTAAATGCAATTTGTTTCATAAATAATGTATTAGAGTTTAATTAAAAAATATTGCTGTAAAATTAACTAAAAATAGATTTCCAACACGTTATTGCTTTCGCAAACAACGGTAATGCCCCATGGATGGAAGAATAGCAGCTGAAATTAAGAATGTCTTTGTTTTCATAGTTATTTGAATTAAAAATTAACATTGCAAAGATGGCAATTCAAGCAAGCAGGAACAAATACAATTCAAGCATTAAACAATGAAATCTTATCAATATCAAAAAAAAATTCTTCAAGACAATGGAAAACACATCTGAATTGAACGTGAAATATAAAATTTTTCCACACATTATTCTTCTAATTATCAACTAATTACTGTGAAAAAACATCCATAAAGGCTCTCAACCGGTAGGTAAGCGGCGGTATCGTTCATCAATGTACAACATAACAACCGCCACACACAAAATGACAAAACTTCAATAGATGTATTTTATCAACAGGATGCAACCGTGAAAACAGTCTTATGACTTTATTGCTTCACCTTGGTGAAGCAACCGTTTCACACAGGTGGCAACGGCACTTCACTTGAGTGAAAAGGCACGTTCAGCCGAGTGGTGCAACAAATGATGCAGTCTTCTTGCATGGAAACTCCCATCCCCTTGCACGGATACTGCCGTACATATATCAAGATTACGTACCCGACATGGAAACCGATATCCGACGAACCGGCTTCTGCAAGAAAAAAACGAAAAAGCACTTCGTGGGGATACAGGAAATTCCGTCACCGCATATTACTGTTTATCAGCGCAATACAATGACGGAACAAAAAACTATTGCAGCGTAGAAATAAAAACAGAACCAACGTTACAAAGACGAACTACTCAACACAGTTCCGGTATAGGAAACCACGCTACGGGCCGGCAATGTCAAGGTATAGACACCATCGGCAGGTTGAACAGCTTCCACCGGCTCCCATTTACGGGTGTCATCGGTGACATAGCCTTGCAAAGCACCGGAAACCTGAGCGCTTTCAAGAGCCAACGAAATAACTACTTCATGATCCGCAGGGTTGATGGCTACAACCGTGTAACCGTTGTCACCATATTTATAGCCAGACACCATATAGCCTTGTTCGAAATCATATTGCGCCGAGATGCGCTTGCTTCCTACAGGGATGTAACGGGAGAAGTTGCCGAACACCTCGCAACGCTTGGTCACTTCATAGTCCACGCGGTTCTTTTCAATGTTAATCAGCCCCTCGGTGGTTCCGCCATCCGGTATAGCACCTGCCCACCACACAATAGCGCCGGTATTGGCCTCACACAAGAAACGATGGAACTTCTTCGCCCATTTCAAGCCACTGGTCATGGTAGCATCATAACTTTCCGTAGGATCGCTGATTTCGGTCAGCCACACGGGAATTCCCTTCGATTCGGCTTTGCTGAACGGTTCAATGGCAGGATCTTTCCCGGTCACAGGATCCACATAGCCGTGTCCGGCGGCAATGACGGGAAAGTTGGTGATTTTAGGATTCAGGTTCAGAATGTCGCGCACATAATTTTTACTGCCCATGATAAAGCCCAGAATGGCAGACCACTGGGCATTCTCGCCAAAGATAATCCGGGTTTCGGGATGGGTCTGTCGCAACTTGGGACCTAAGTTATTCACAATGAACGGTCCCAGCGTAGTGGTACCGGGAAGCCAGAGGCATGAGTTCCAGCTTGCCGCATACTCGGGCTCGTTGGCCGGAGAGATGGCATAGACAGGCAGACCTGCCGCTGTGTAGGCATCACAGAAATTGGAAAGATAGTCGGCAAAGGCCTGGTAGCTGCGGCGTTTCAAAAAACCTTGCGAGGTACTGCCGTTGCTTTTCATATAAGCCGGAGCAGACCAAACGGAAAAGATGAGTTTGTCCACACCGTATTCCTGCTTCGCTTTTTTCATGATCCACAACTGTCCGTTGCGCTGTGCGATGCCTTCGGCAACACGATTCTCATCACGGTTGAAATCAATATCGAAAAAGGATCGTCCAAAGACAGATTGATATCCTCGTCCATATTAAACGTGGTTTCATCGTAATGGGGGAATACCTCGCCCCTGAGGATACTGAGGCGAAGCCCGTCCTGTCCGAACATCACATCCATGATCTCCTGACGCTTGCGGTGGGCATAAAGATAGTCGGACCAGCCGGCCTGCGCCACACCAAAACCATCGATGGTTTGTTCTTCGTTGTTCCACTGAAGAACTACGTCGGCCCCCAAGGTACTACGTGCATCGGCCGGGATTTGTTCTGCCGGAAGAGCATCGGTAACATCGGTACAGGCACAGAGGCAAGCGGCGGAAGCCGCCACGGCAAAAAGGTAAGATAGCTTTTTCATGACACTTGTCTTTTTTAAGGTTAGTATTCAAAGTTTTACCAGGTTGTAACCCAAAGGCAAAGATGGAAATTTACCGACAGACAAACCAATACTATCCGAACATATACTTATGATATTTTATCAAAATAGAGACCGTCAATATGAGAAGCCTTGTTCTGGCTATCCGAATAAAGAAAAAACAACTTACAAGCCGTTCGTAGTACCGCAAAAAGACACGGAACATTATTTCCAGGCATTCAAATCCTACAACATCCCCGAACTTTCAGAAAATCCGCTTTCTTTTAGTGCTGTCAAAATCAGGCAAGTCCATGAGAAAGTTCCGGCCGAACCTTTTAAATGATAGTCTTGTTCTTACGATAATTATCACGGAACTCTTTAGGAGTCACTCCTTTTTTCTTTTTAAAGATACGGTTGAAATTGGATAGATTATTAAAGCCACAATCATATCCTATTTCAGCTATTGACAAGGAAGAATCAACCAAAGCACGTGAAGCGGCCCCCAAGCGGATATCAGTAAGGAAATCGATAAAACTTTTGGAAGTATGCTGTTTGATAAAACGACAGAATGAGGCCTCGCTCATATTTACCATTTTAGCCACATCTGCAAGACGGATCACTTCCGAAAAATGAAAATGAACATAATCCAGCACCTTGTTCAACTTCTCGTTAGTATGCTCTTTGGAAACAGAGTTAATGGCAAACTACCCGGTTGACAGCTCACGCATCCCTTTGTCCAATGATAATTCATGAAGAATAACAAGCAGTTTTATCAAGGAATAGAAACTATCGTTCTCGCAAGACAGCGTTTTCAACAACGGACGGACTTTCGCGATAGTCTCCCTGCTGAACACGATTCCTTTACGGGCACGGTGGAAAAGTTCCCGAATGCTGATCATCTGGTTCCTGTTCAGAATCTGGTCGGAAAGCAGATCGGAATGAAACTGAATGGTTATTTCATGGATATTCTGCGGCTTGTTGTTATAATCCCTCCAAGCATGTTCCAATTGAGGATTGGTGACCAGCACCAGTTCCTCTTCTTCTATTTCTTCTATGGAGTCTCCCACAATGCGTTGTGCGCCTTTTGCATTCTCAATATAGTTCAGTTCATATTCGGGATGTATATGTATAGGAAAATTAAAATTCGATTTCTGACGCTCTATCAAAATAAAGCAATCCTTGGCCGACAAAGGTGACACTTCTTTGAACAATTCTGTGTTTATCATATTTCTCTTTCACATTAGATCTGATCTTGTATAGCAAAGATAACATGAAATATGAAATCGGAAACAAAAAAGTGAACATATTTTTATACTAAACCTGCAAAAGTACCTTCTATAAAAACGTAGATAACACAATACACAAAAACGAGAACCGTGTTATCCACGTCATTTCCATGAAGTTGCTTCTATTTCAGACAAGCCTTCATTGCTTTAATGATCGCTGAGTCAAACCCTTCGTGATCCAATTCATTAATACCCTTGATAGTCATACCACCGGGCGTACACACCTTATCTATTTCCACACTGGGATGAGTATCATTATTCAATATCAAGGAAGCGGCTCCTTTCACAGACTGGGCAACCATTTTCTGTGCATCTTTCGGATAGATCCCCAATTCAATACCTGCCTGCATAGCTGCCTGAATATATTTCAAGACATATGCGATACCACATGAAGTCAAAGCCGTAGTAGCAGCCATCTGACTTTCAGGAATAAGCATAGCCAATCCTAATTCATTAAAGATATCCAGCATCAGTTGTTCTTGTTCCTTACTGGCGTTACGACTGGATATCAAAGTCATACTTTCCAACTGAGAAATAGCAGTATTGGGAATCAAACGGAATATGGTCTGTTCCGGACCTACACTCTTTACCAGCTGTTCGAAAGTTACACCACCTGCAATAGAAACCAATACTTGCCGGGGAGTCAAATGAACCACACTCAACACTTGATCTATCAACCACGGCTTTACAGCCAGAATAACGATATCGGCATCCTTTATCGCTTTCGGATTTTCCGTTGTCACATTAATCTCCGGATAATCCGCCTGTAGAGTTTCCAGACTTCCGCTGAACGGATCGGCTACTGTTACATCACTCGCTGGAATGATAGTGCCTTGGGCAAGGCCGCGAGCAATGGCCCCTCCCATATTTCCCGCACCAATAATTGCTACTTTCATATTATTAAAGATTAAGTCTATAGCTACAAAGATAAGGGAAAAAAGGAGAAGAACGTATTATGAAAAGCTAAAAATAAAATTACTTTGAAGAAGATGAAATCAAAAAGTCTCGCCGGAACCGAAATGTTTCCTGACGAGACCTTATTTTCTTTCGCTGATTATTATCCCTCTTGAATCTCCAGCTTATACCAACACTTTACGAAAGCGTCCAATAAATTCATCAGCCTCAGCC
>ENA-UAHI01000294-UAHI01000294.1-human-gut-metagenome-genome-assembly--contig:-NODE-294-length-13678-cov-5.110915_pt1 | contig 13678 bp, 8 predicted proteins | sample MGYA00243415_ERZ654352 | MGnify/ENA primary metagenome ERZ654352 (study PRJEB26926, sample SAMN06165071) | human gut metagenome | biome: ENVO:00009003; feature: ENVO:2100002; material: ENVO:00002003...
CGAGATGCTCAGGAGTCTCGTGGGCTCGGAGATGTGTATAAGAGACAGGCGGTGCGGTGCCGCTGCCCACCCGGATAAACACGAATTGTCCCGGCCGGCAGCGCTGTGCGATCACCGGTGCGTGGAGTGTCATTTTATAGTAGCCGTCCAGAATACGGCTGTTTTCCCGTACGGTGGCCATTTCACGAGTCCTGTCAGACATATTCCGCCTCCTGCGGCTTACTTCCGCCGCTTATCCATAAAGTCCCGCAGCATTTCCTCGATATACGGTGCGTCCTGTCCGGGGGTGAACACAGGGGCAAACGCCTCCTTGTCCTCCAGCGGCGCGGTAGCGTCGATGCCCATCTTGGACGACGCACGGGGATACGGCGCGGAGGGGTCCAGCGTGGGGCTGTACATCACCGGCAGTATCATCACATCCCGGTCCGCCTGCATACGGGTGTTGATAGCCCATTCCACCTGCTGCATATCATGTACGTCGATATCCTCGTCCACCACCACACACAGCTTGATGCCGATGTTGGCCGCCAGAAGAGCGGTCATCACATTCCGCGGCTCATAGGGATGGCGCTTCTTGATGGACACCACGCAGTGGTGGCGGCTGGTGCCGCCGGAGGTCAGGCAGATGTCGTGGATGTCCGGGCAGATCTTGTACGCCTCGCGGTAAGCCAGCGCTGTGGCCGCCAGATCCATCATCCAGTGGTTTTCCGTCATGGGCATACCGGTATAGGCATTCTGGAAAATGGCGTCCTTCCGCATGGTGATGGCGGTGATCTCCACCACCGGGGCTTTGCGTACCTCGCTGTACGTGCCGGGATACTCACCGAAGGGGCCGTCGTCCTCCCGCAGACCGGGCAGGGTGCGTCCCTCGATAACGATCTCCGCGGTGGCAGGCACCTCTACGTCGATGGTCTTGCACTTGACCATCTTCACCGCCTCGCCCCGCAGGCCGCCGGCCATGCCCATCTCATCGGTGCCCAGTGCCGGCCGGCACTGTGACGCGATGGCGATGATGGGGTCGCCGCCGATGACCGTGGCGATCTCCGTGCCCTTTCCGTTGTCCTCGTTGCGTTCGATAATGGTACCCAGATGCCGTCCCTTGGGGGCAAAGCAGGTCATGTGGTTCTTGTCCAGCAGCAGCATCCGGTGCATGGAGGAGTTCCGCACACCGGTGATGGGGTCGTTGGCCATCTGCACGCCGGCGGTGATATACGGCCCCAGGTCCTTCTCGAAGTTCGTCAGGATGGGCAGCTTGTACAGGTCCACCGCGTCGCCGGTCAGCACCACCTCGTGCACGGGAGCCTCGTCGTCACCCACCGTTACCGGCGGGATAAACTTGTTCTCGTGAGCCACGTATTCCTTAATAACGCTCTTTGTATCATCGCCCAGACCCAGTGCCAGATGCACTCTCTCGCGGGTGCCGTACAGGCCGGACAGCACCGGCATATCGTAGCCCTCCACATTGGTGAAGAGCAGCGCCGGACCACCCATGTCCAATGACTTGCGCGTAAAGGCGCATATCTCGTGTACCGGGCTGACCTTCTTGTCGATGACCATCAGGTCGCCCCGTTTCTTCAGCTCCTCCAGAAATTCCCGCATATCGTTGTAATGTGCCATATGACTGTCGCTCCTTCCGTTCTGTCTGTGGCTATCGCGCCGTCCGTCGTCTGCGGACCGCGCTGTTGCGTATGATGTTGTCCACGGTGTTTCGCTCCTACTGGCATGGATGAGGGAGTCTGTGTCCGTCGACTGTGTACAGTATACATTACAGTGTACACCACGATTTTTTTCCCGCGCCAGGGGAGGGGAGAGGCGGCGGAACACCAGCCGCCGCAAAAATGATGTTACAGTTTACACGTCGGCCCGGGCCAAGTAAATAACCCATCCATAGCCGTTTCATATGACTGCTATTTGTTGAAATAATACATTTCACAATAAGAAAGTTCATGTGCCATTTATACGACACTATTGTCTAAGGAAAGGCAATGCTTTGGACAGGCTGCCGCACACAGGCCGCATTCCCGGCACCGCCGGTCAGATACCCGCCATTGCTTGGCCTGCCGGTCCACGGACAGCGCGCCATAGGGACATTTCTTCGCGCACAGGCCGCAGAATACGCAGCCCTCCGTGGTGTGCAGCCGCCGTATGCCGCCCTCTGCCTTTACGGGGCGGTAGGGTAGATCATGGATGTCCAGTCCCGTGGCATCGCATACCGCATTGATGATGGCCGGTGCGCTGGGCACCACCGCGCACTCCGAAATGCTCTTGGCGCCGTAGGGCCCGGTAGGTTCGCCCTCTTCGATAAAGTCCGTCTGCAAACGGGGCATTTCCGTGGCCCGGAAGGGCCGGTAACTGTGCAGGCTGCTGTCTCGCAGCTGCCCTGCCGCGTCAAAGGTCAGTTCCTCCCGGAGCGCGTAGCCCAGCCCCATCTGTATGCCGCCCTCCAGCTGTCCCTCGATGCCCATCCGGTTCATCACTCGTCCCACATCATGTACCGCGATGTAGTCCGTCACCGTCACCGCGCCGGTGGCCTTTTCCACCTTTACCCGCGCCATATGTACGCCGTAGGACCCGGGGGTGTGTGCCGATGCGTGGGTGGCCACACCGAATATCTCATGCTTTTGTACGCTCTGGGCGTAGTTCATTACCTCTGCCAGCGAGGCGCTGCCGCCATCCGGCAGCCACGCCCGTCCGTCGTGCAGAGAGATGTCCTCCGCCTGGTCGCCCAACAGTCCGGCGGCGGCGCACCGCAGCTGTGCCGCCGCGTCCTCCGCGGCCTTCTGCACCGCGCCGCAGCTGACATACACGCCCCGACTGGAAAAGTCGCCCAGGTTCCACCCGCACACATCCGTGTCCGAGGCTACGCAGGCCACCTGTTCCGGTGGGATTCCCAGCGTCTCCGCCACGACCTGTATCTGCACCATCAGCTGTCCGTTGCCCATATCGTGGGTGCCGGAGTGCAGCACACAGGTGCCGTCATCGTTCATCTTGACCACCATGCAGTTCTGGTCGATCTGCGAGCCGAAGGCCCCGCTGCCGTGCAGTCCCATGGCCCAGCCCTCGCCGATGAGGTACTTTCCGTCCTCATCGTCCATGTCCGGCCAGTTCTGCCGCAGTGCCATGGCCCGGCGCACGCAGTCCTTGGGCCGGGGGTTGCCGATGGGGTGCCCCGCGAACAGGTCGCTGTCCTCCGGATCCACCAGATTTTTCATCTGTAAGTCCGTGTAGTTCATCCCAAGCGCGTTGGCGATCTTATACAACTGCCGTTCCATGGCAAAGAATACCTGCGGCGATCCGTAGCCCCGCATGGCCCCCGCCACCGGCGTGTTGGTATATACGGGTATGCCCACAAAGCGCATATTCGGTGTTTTGTAGCCCTTGAATACCTTGGCGCTCATGGCGCCGATCACGTTCCCTGCGCTGGAGGCATATGCTCCGGTGTTGGTGATGGCCGTGATCTCCTGTGCCACGATGGTGCCGTCGTTTTTCACGCCGGTCTTCACCGTGATGACGCTGGCGTGCCGCACCCGGGTGGATACCATGCACTCCCGCCGTGTGGCGGTGAATTTCACCGGCCTGCGGCACAGCATCGCCAGCGCCGCGGGGATCAGCTCCACCGAGGACTCCATTTTTCCGCCGAATGCGCCGCCCATGGTGGGACTTACCACCCGCACCTTGCTCAGCGGCAGGCCGAATATCCGGCTCAATACGATCCGTTCGCCGAAGGTGTTCTGATACGGTGCGGTGACGGTCAGCCGTCCCTGCGCGTCCACCTCTGCGATGGCGGTGTGGGGCTCGATGGCGCAGTGGTGTACCGCCGGCGTGCGGTAGGTGTCTTCAAACACCCGGTCCGCCTCCCGAAAACCCTTCGCCACGTCTCCCGAGTTTTTCTCGATCCGCAGCGCGATGTTGCTGCTGCCGTGCAGGGGATAGGCGTCCTCCCGCATGGCCTCCAGCGGATCCGTCACCACCGGCAGCGGCTCGTATTCCACCTCGATCAGGTCGATGGCCGCCTGGGCGATATCCTCTGTCTCTGCCGCCACCGCCGCCACCCGGTCGCCCACAAAGCGCACCGTGTCGTCAAAAATGCGCTCCGTCTCGATAGGCGCCGGCGCCTGCATATAAAACCGCGTGGTGCTGTTGAACCGCGTCTGCGGTGTGTTCTGATAGGTAGCCACTGCCCACACGCCGGGCAGCGCCTCCGCCGCTGTGGTGTCGATGCGCTTGATCCGCGCGTGAGCCACCGGTGAGAAAAGCGCCTTGGCGTACAGCATCCGCGGCATGGTCATGTCGTCCACATACAGCAGTTCCCCTGTTGCCTTGGCCGCCGCATCCTGCACCGGGTAGCTCTTTCCGATGTACGTCAGTTCCTTCACCGGTCCTGCGCCTCCAGCCGCCGCGCCGCCTCCCGGACGGCCTCCTCGATCTTGTAGTAGCCGGTACAGCGGCACAGATTCGGTGCCAGCGCCTCCCGTATCTCCTCGTCACTGGGGTGCAGCGTCTTGTCCAGCAGTGCCTTGGCGCTCATCACCATTCCCGGCGTGCAGAAGCCGCACTGGACGGCTCCGCAGTCGATAAACGCCTGCTGTATGGGGTGCAGCTGTCCGTTCCGGCTCAGCCCCTCTATGGTCTCCACCCGATGTCCCGCCGCGTCCTTAATAGGTACCTTGCAGGCGTTCACCGCCGTGCCGTCCAGTATCACGCGGCAGGCGCCGCAGTCGCCGGAGGAGCATCCGTTTTTCGCGCCGGTCAGGCCCAGCGTCTCCCGCAGTACCCGCAGCAGCGTCCACTGGGGCGGCACGCATACCGTGCGGAGCACGCCGTTTATATATAATGAGAAGTTCTCCATGTGCCGTCCTCCGCTTCTGCCGCCCGGCGTTATCCGCCCATGTCCGAACCGGCTGTATCTGTCTGCCCCGGCATACTGTGTCCCGGGCAGGGGCCGCCGGTCATGGTATACAGCGCAGACGTTGTTTCTGCGTGTATTCGGATTGGATACTGTATACAGTATTCTTTGTGTACATATTTTACTCGCATTTCACCCCGCCGTCAATAGAAGTGCAGCATTTCTGCCCTTAGCACAAAAATAAACCCCACTTTTTTGACAATTATGACAAATCATACCCGCCCCACCCGCAGCCCTCAAGCCTTCCCCTTGAGGGGTTCGCGGTGTTGAAAGACACGCCGGTGGCCTGTCAGACCCGCGAACCGACCCGCAGGGAGACAGGTGCCCCCGAGGGGGCGGATGAGGTGTCCCGCCGCAGTGGCCCCCAATTCCCGTTTTCCATTCCCGATAACAGAAAAAATATGTAAAATTCCCATAAAAGGCTGGACAAATTATGCAGCCGTGCTATAATCTGACTATCCGCAGAGGTACCTCTGCTTTGGCGTTTTAATGGAGATTAAAACGAGTGCGCCTACGGAAATCTAAAACAAACGGGGTATGAGACATGAAGAAATTGTTAGCAACCATTCTGGCACTGGTCATGGCGCTGGGCCTGTGCAGCGTCAGCTGGGCTACAGATCCGGCGGTTGCCAAAGTTGGTGGCCAAGAGTATGCGACACTGGAAGAGGCTGTCGACGCGGCCACTGAGAAAGCGACCGTGACCCTGCTGGCGGATACCCGCGAGAATGTTACCATAAGCACGAATAGGCTGACCCTCGACCTGAACGGTCACACCCTCAACGGCGGCACCGTGAAGGGCAAGCCCGCGCTGACCGTTACAGCCCGCTACGTCACCGTCAAGGACAGCAGCGAGGCTCAGACCGGTACCATCATGCGTGAGGATACCGCGGAGACCTCCGGCGTCAGCTCCCACTATGTCATTGACGTTCAGGGCAAAAGCTTGCTGACCTTCGAGAGCGGCACCGTCAAGAACAACAGCGGCAACACGGAGGGGAAGGGTGCGTCTCTGGTGCGCGTCGGCGACGACAGCGTTTCTGCTTGGCCGCAGTTGACTATCAAGGGCGGTACGTTTACTCAGGACAACTTCGTGGCCATCAAGGTCGACCGCGGTACGCTCTACCTGAATGACGGCAAAGTGAATTCCGCTAACAGCTACGCCATTGAGAACTGGCACAACGCTACCATCAAGGGCGGCACGGTCAACGGCGCAGTGGCGGCCTGGACGTACAGCGGCGGGTACAACAGCGATCTGGAGATCAGCGGCGGCACCATCAATGGCAATGTTACTTCCGTGAACTACGGCAATGCCGAGGACAGGACCGCGACCGTTACTATTACGGGCGGCACCGTCACCGGCGAGCTGGGCGCCTATACCTATAACAATGGTTCGACTGCTGCCGCTGACGCCACCATGGCTACTATCAAGGTCACCGGCGGTACGTTCAAAAACGATCCCAGCAAATATGTGGTCGAGGGTTCTACCGCCACGAAGAACAGCGAGGGCAAGTACGGTGTGGAGAAGGCTTATCTCGCCAAGGTCGGCGACACCTCCTACTACACCATGGAGGAGGCGTTCGAGGCGCAGACGGCCAGTGGTAAGCCCATCGTTATGCTGCGCGATTATACCACCGGTTCACCGTTCAGATCCGGCAGCATTAACCGCACGGTGGATCTGAATGGCCACACCTGGACCTGCACCGGCACGGATGCAAACAGCGCGGCCTTCGAGATCAACAACTCCAACGTGACGCTGACCGTGAAGAACGGTACTGTGGTCAGTAACTCCATGGTGGGTCTGATCCCCTCCGCTATGGGCGGCACCATCAAGTATGACAACGCCGGTCTGGTATTCGAGGACGTCACCATGACGGCCAACGGCCACAGCGGTATCGAGACCAACGGCAACAACACCAACGACAGCATCACGCTGAAAAACAGCACGCTCAACGTGCCCAACGGCTTTGGCATCTACTTCCCCAGCAGCGGCACGCTGACCATCGACAACAGCAAGATCAACGCCAAGACCATGGGCGTGCAGGTCTGCGCCGGCAGTCTGGAGATCACCGGAGAGAGCGCCATCACCGTCACCGGCGATGCGGTGCCCAAGACCGAGAATGACGGCGCCATTCAGGACGGCGCGGCTATCTCCGTAGTGGACCGTACCGGCTACAAGGGCCTTGGTAAGGTTGAGGTAAAGAACGGCAGCTTCACCGCCAAAACCGATGAGGCACTGAAGGCGTATAAGTACGAGAATAAGGAGGAAGGCAAGTTCGACAACGACGATAAAAAGCTTACCGTCACCGGCGGTACGTTCTCCAGCCAAGTGCCCAGTGAGTATGTTGCTGCAGACAAGAGAGTCCGCGTGGACAACGCGAACAGCTATACTATTGTGACGAACGGCAGCATCACCAGCGGCACCTACACCGAGGAGCCCACGGTGGCCCCCGGCTACAAGGCGGTCAAGAATGATGATAATACTTGGCGTGTGGAGAGAACCTCCTCCGGCGGCTATTACTACTACGGCCCCTCTATCACCGCCGTTCTCAACGGCACCAACAAGTCTGCCACAGACTATCCCGGCGGCGACTACGGCCTGGTGTTCCGTTCCACCGCGGCGTTCAGCACCTTCCAGGGTGTCCAGGTGGACGGCAAGACCCTTGCCAAGTCCAACTACACCGCCGAGGAGGGCTCCACCGTGGTGTACCTGAAGGCCGCGTACCTCAAGACGCTGGCGGCGGGCAAGCACACCATCACCATCCTGTCCACGGCGGGCAACACCAGCATGGACTTTACCATCGGCGGCAAGAGCAGCAGCCCCAAGACCTTCGACGCGGGCGTGGGTATCTACGCCGTGACGGCTGTCCTGTCTGTGACCGGCATGGCCTGGACCGCTAAAAAGCGTCACTAAGCGAAAAAAGAAAGCCCGAAAGGGCTTTCTTTTTTTTTCCACGCGTCTGAAAACCCCTTGCAAAAGGGAAAGGAATATGTTACCATGTACTTTGTATACAGTATCCCATACACATATAAGAGAGACTGCACTGCGCCCAAGCCCCGGCAGGGGAGGGAAAATCGGCAGAATTTGCCGGTTTTGCTTGCTTTTTCCCGCAGCAGCGGGTATAGTGTGTATAGAACCGCCTGCTGCGGTACAAAAAGAAGGGGGCGTAGAGAGATGACAGCCTTCACACCGGTGGACCCCGCCAATCCCCAGCGCGAGACGATATATACCCAGCTGAAAAACGCCATTATCAACGGCGATATCGCGCCGGATGAGCGCATTGTCGAAACAAAATACGCCGATATTTTCCGCGTCAGCCGCACCCCCGTGCGCGAAGCCATCCGTATGCTGGAGCGTGAGGGGCTGGTGGTCTACGAGCCCCGTAAGGGCGCCGTGGCCCGGCCCAGGCTGACCCGTGCCGAGGTGGACGAGGTCTATACCATCCGTTCCGCCCTGCAGCTGCTCAGCGTGGATGCTGTGGTGCGGAACATCACCGACGCGCAGCTGGACGCTATGGAGGCCGACAACCGCGGCTGCGCCGAGGCGCTGGACAAGCATGACGTCGGTGCGTATTTCCACCACCTGGACGAATTCAACGGCCTGTTGACCCAAAGCAGCAATATGCCCCTGCTCATCAAGCTCCTGGACCAGATCGAAAGCTACAGCGCCACCACGTCGTTTCAGAACCCGGAGCACGCCCGCTTCCGCGAGAGCGTGCTGTCCGATGACGAACGCCGCCGCCGTGCGTTGGCGGAGCATGAGGAGATCGTGGCGTCCCTGCGGGCCCGTGATGCGGATCGCCTCCGTCGGGTGCTCACCGCCCATACCGCTAACGTTCACGAGGCCGCACTCCAGCGCTACGGCAAGGAGGACTGACGCACAGACCCCATCTGCATGACGGATATGTACCATCTGCATGGCGGATATGTATCGCCCGCATGACGGATATGTACCATCTGCATGACGGATATCTACCGCCTGTATGACGGAATGTACCGCCTGTATGACGGAATGTACCGCCTGCACGAGACCCCTGTGACCTGTCATGGGGGCTTCTCTTGAAGACTAAGTGTATACAGTATACATATCGGAGGAGGCATTTATGGACTGGGACAGAGTCATCTACAACGGCACGGTGGTCAACGATGACGGTATGCAGCGTGCCGATATCTATATCCGTGACGGCCGGGTCGCCGCCGTCACGTCCGAACGCCTGCCCGGCACCGTCGGCGAAGCCACCGACGCTTCTGGCCGCTATATCCTGCCCGGCCTGATCGAGACCCACGTTCACTCCCGCGACGGCCGTCTGGCCACCGGCGAGAAGGAGGACTTCCGTTCCTCCACCGCGGCGGCTGCCGCCACCGGTATTACCACCGTGTTCGAAATGCCCAACTGCACCCCTACCATTCACTCGGCGGAGTCTCTCCGCGATCTTGTCTCGGTCATCCAGCCCAAGGCCCATGCGGATTTCTGCGTCTGGGGCCTGGCTTTGGGCGATGCCAATCTTGCCAGCCTGCCCGCTTTGGCGGAGGCCGGCTGCGTGGCCTTCAAATTCTTCTGGGGCTACGCGGTGGACCGCCGGGACAACAGCCTGATCTACAACTACCGTGAGGGCATGGACAACGTCCTCCCGCCCCCGGACGACGGCCAGATCTATCGCCTGTTCCGCGCCGTGAAGGCCACCGGCAAACGCCTGGGCATCCACGCAGAGAATTTCTCCATTGTTCGGGCCCTGACGCAGGAGGCCCTTGCCACCGGCGCGCAGGACTATGCCGCATTGCTGCGTACCCGCCCCGTCAGCTGTGAGACCTCCATTATCGACACCGCCATCGACATGGCCAAGGAGCTCTCCATGCCCCTGCACGTCCTCCATGTGGGTGTAGGCGACGGCGTGGAGCACCTTCGCCGCGCCAAGGCCGACGGCGTGGATGTCACCGCCGAGACCTGTACCCATTACCTGACCTTCACCGACCGCGACGCCCGCCGCTGCGGCGCGGTGATGAAGACTTACCCTCTCATCCGTACCGCCGCAGATCGCCAGGCAGTCTGGCAGGGCCTTGCGGATGGTACCCTGGACTGGGTCTGCTCCGATCACGCGCCCCACACCTGCGAGGAAAAGCACCGTTCCTTCTGGGATGCCCCCGCCGGAATCAGCGGTATCGAGGGTCTTTCTCCTGTGTTGCTCACCGCTGTCCACCGCGGCCTGCTGACGCTGCCCCGCGTGGCGGCGATCACCTCCGCCAATGCGGCCCGTACCTTCGGCCTCTATCCCCGCAAGGGCGTTATTCGCCCCGGAGCTGACGCCGATCTGGCCATTGTGGATATGTCCGCGGCCTACACCTTCCGTCAGGAGAAGATGTACTCTAAAGCCAAGTGGTCCCCCTATGACGGTATGTCCTTCCAGGGCCGGGTGGTCGAGACCATCCTCCGTGGCCGCACCACTATGCGTGACGGTCAGGTCCTGCCCGACTGCTTCGGCCAGTTCCTGCCGGTCTGCACCAAATAGCTTGTTTTCTTCCTTTACTCCTTTTCCTCCCCCTTGCACCAAACGGCTCCCGGGCACGCACCCGGGAGCCGTTTGGCTTTTTCCGCATAAAAGGGACCGCTGTATGGTGGCCCCTTTTGCTGTTTGGCAGCCACCTTGTTGGTTTGGAATGTTTGGCACAAAGCGTTGCGGGTAACAGGGAATTCCGAAATGTCTACTGGGAAAAACAACAAAAGTTTTTCGCCGTGTTTAGGCAACTCTACAGAAATAGAGCCACGCCGGCCCTTTTCCGTTGACAGATCACAAAAGAGATGGTATTTTGAAACTGTGCTCGAGCACAGTCAATTCGTGCTCGAGCACAAATGACACATCGCCAAGGGCGACACAAATTTCGGAGAGGAGAAGCGGACACGTGACCATCAAGCAGATCGCCGAAAAAGCGGGCACCAGCCGCGGCACCGTCGACCGGGTACTCAACGGCCGCGGCAACGTAAATCCCGAGCTGGCCAAGCGTATATTGGACATTGCCGAGCGTGAGCGCTACCAGCCCAACCAGCTGGCTCAGGCGCTTATTCGCTCCCGTCAGCGCACCCACATCGGCATGGTCATACCCTCCGTCGGCAATCCCTTTTTTGACGAGGTGCTCCGCGGCGCACAGAGCCGCGCCAGAAAACTCTCCAGCTACGGTACCACCCTTACCATCCGCGAGATCAAGGGCTACGACGCCGCCACGCAGCTGCAGGCCATGCGCCGGCTGGTGGCCGAGGGCGTGGACGCGCTGGCGGTCATGCCGCTGGATGTGCCCGAGGTCGCGGCGTACCTGCAGTCACTGCCCATACCGGTGGTCACAGTCAACACCGATATCGATATCGACCGTGTGGCCTTTATTGGCTGCGACTACTATAACAGCGGCATGATCACCGGAGATCTGGCGCAGTTCATGCTCAACGGCCGGGGCCGCGTGGCGGCTGTAATCGGCAGCACCAATGTCCGCGGCCATATGGACCGCGTGCGCGGTCTGCGGACCGCACTGGAGGGCACGCCGGAGATCACGGTGGACGCCGTGCTGGAAAATCAGGACGACGACGATGTCTCCTATCAGGTGCTGCGGGCCTATCTGGCGGACCACACGCCGGACATGGTGTGCTTTGCCGCCGCCGGTATCGACGGCGGTATGCGGGCCATCCTGGAAAGCGGAAAGAATATCCGCGTGCTGGCGGTGGACGGGACGGAGGCCGTGCTGCGGTATATGGAGGAAGGGCGCATTGCCGCCACTGTGACCCAGGAGCCCTTTGCCCAGGGGGACGAGGCGGTGCGTGTGCTGTTCGACTATATCCACACCGGACGGCGGCCCGCCGCCGGCGTGGTGTATACCCACAACCGTGTGCGTGTGCGGCACTCGCAGTAAGTTTGTGATCCGATCGGCACAGGCCGATGATGATTTAACTTTTTAACAGGAGGAATGTATCATGGGAAACAGACCGGTAACTCTTTGCACCTGCCAGTGGGCAGACCTGCCCTTCGATGAACTGTGTGCGCTGGCGTCCAAGATGGGCTATGACGGCCTGGAGGTCGCCTGCTGGGGCAACGGCATCGACATTGATCGTGCATACAGCGATGACAGCTATGTGGCCTGGATCAAGGAGACCCTGGCGAAGAACAACCTGATCTGCAAGGCCCTGGCCTGCCACATCATCGGCCAGTGTGTGGGCGACGCTCCCGATCCCCGGCTGAACAACTTTGCTCCCGCGGCGCTGGCCGACAAGCCGGAGGAGATCCGCGCCTGGGCGATCGACACCATGAAGAAGGCCCCCGTGGTGGCCAAGAAGCTGGGCTGCTATGTGGTCACGGGCTTCACCGGCTCTCCCATCTGGAAGTGGCTGTATTCCTTCCCCCAGACCACCGAGGAGATGGTCGAGAACGGCTACGACGAGATCGTGCGCCTGTGGTCCCCTATCCTGGATGAGTTCAAGGCCAACGGTATCAAGTTCGCCCTGGAGGTCCATCCCGGCGAGATCGCTTTCGACTACTACTCCACCGAGAAGCTGCTGAAGAAGTTTGCCGACCGCCCCGAGTTCGGCCTGAACTTCGACCCCAGCCACCTGCTGTGGCAGGGCGTGACGCCCCATCTGTTCCTGCGCGACTTTATGGACCGCGTGTACCACGTCCATATGAAGGATGCGGCGGTGACTCTGGATGGCCGCAGCGGTCTGCTGGGCTCCCACATCGATTTCGGAGACCTGCGCCGCGGCTGGAACTTCCGCTCCCTGGGTCATGGTGACGTGAACTTCGAGGAGATCATCCGCGTGCTGAACGCCGCCGGTTACGACGGCCCTCTGTCCGTGGAATGGGAGGACAGCGGTATGGACCGTATCGAGGGCGCTACCGAGGCGGCCGCTTTCGTGAAGAAGGTGGACTTCAAGAAGTCCGATGTGAAGTTTGACGACGCTATTGCCAACTGAAACGCGACAAGGAGGACAATATGGGTATTCAGATCCGTTACGGCATGGTCGGTGGCCACATGAACGCCTTTATCGGCGAGGTGCATCGCAAAGCCATCGCCTTTGATCCCCGCGCACAGCTGGTGGCGGGCTGCTTCTCCACCAATGCGGAGAAGAACCGTGAGACCGGCGAGACCTACTCCCTGGACATGAGCCGCGTGTACCCCAGCTATGAGGCCATGGCCGAGGCGGAGAGCAGGCGTCCCGACGGTATCGATTTCGTCAGCATCACGACCCCGAACAACACCCACTACGACGTGGCCAAGTGCTTCCTGCAGCACGGAATTCATGTGGTATGCGAAAAGCCTCTGTGCTTTACCGTGGAACAGGCGCAGGAGCTGGTGGCCCTGGCCAAGGAGAAAAACCTGGTTTTCGGCGTCACCTATACCTATTCCGGCTACACCATGATGAAGGTGGCCCGCGAGATGATCGCCGAGGGCAAGATCGGCAAGATCGCCGCCGTCAATGCGGAATATGTCCAGGAGTGGCTCATCGATGAGCTGGGCGTCCCTGGCGAGGGCACCACCAAGCTGTCCGTCTGGCGCGCCGATCCGGCGGTATCCGGTATCTCCAACTGTGTGGGCGACATCGGCACCCACATCGAGAACTCCGTCCACTACCTGACCGGCCTGAACATCAAGCGTCTGGCCGCCACCGTGAACCGCTACGGCAAGGAGCTGGACCTGAACGCCAATATGCTCGTCGAGTACGAAAACGGCGTCAACGGCGCTTACTGGTGCTCTCAGATCGCGGCGGGCAAGCTCAACGGCCTGACCATCCGCATCTACGGC
>ENA-UAHI01000400-UAHI01000400.1-human-gut-metagenome-genome-assembly--contig:-NODE-400-length-11663-cov-4.371899_pt1 | contig 11663 bp, 10 predicted proteins | sample MGYA00243415_ERZ654352 | MGnify/ENA primary metagenome ERZ654352 (study PRJEB26926, sample SAMN06165071) | human gut metagenome | biome: ENVO:00009003; feature: ENVO:2100002; material: ENVO:00002003...
TAATTTTGCCATTATGTTTCCTTTCCTTTAAATCCCAAAAGTCTGTTTCAGGAATAAGTCTGCACCTTTTACTCCTGCAGCTGTCAGCATCATCATGAACATATTTTCAATGCATCCGGTCGGCAGGATTATGTCAGTAAGAATGTTGTCTCCCAAGAAATCATGCAGGTTCAGCTTCGAGACCAGTACCACGAACATCACTATGACAACTATTGAAAATGATTTACTGAGTAATGTTTTAATCCATGCTCCTGCAGCATTCTGTATTCCCGGTCCTCCGGGAATACACGAAACCGCAAGTGGTCCCGTTGCTGCAAGCATGTATAACTGTATAGTTCTGCCAACCATTGTGATAAATATGGTAGCTGCACATACAATCGCTATTATCAGGAAGATTATGCCAATAACCATCAGTACCATAAGCTGTACTTCATTGACCGATGAATCTTCCAGTCCTCTAAAATCACTTTCACCTATTATAACCCCTCCGGTTACTTTGGTTACTGAAAATACCCATTTGCTGAACCATAGTACCGAATTTATTGCAAGATTGCCGAGCAGTACCTTAATCAGCACATTGACTCCGGTTTCAATCGTCATGCTCTCCCTAAGGTTTCCAACCTGCCTGCATATGCCTATGTAAAAGAAAAGATTCAGCATTGTGGCTGCTATTGCCTGAAAGAACGGAAAAAGAGTACCACTGACATATGCCCATGCTGTAGACGATGCACCTTGAGGTGTATTTAATCCAAAACCAAGGCTGAATCCCAACATATAATTGTATAGCTTAACTCCAAGAGTATATAAAGGTGCAAGGCCGCTTGTAATCCAGTCCATTAAACCACTCCTTTACATTATTGCTACCAGTATCTGCGGTGCCATTGCCATTACAAAACCGCCTCCAATACGTTTGAATGCGTTTGCCTGCATTGTACCCTCAGACCCCTGAAAGGCAATGCCCCACTCTGCAATTCCCCAGAGTGTAATTATTGAACCGATGGATGAAACAATTCCACCTACAAGATTCTGCAGCGATGTGAATTTTGCTGTTACAACATTTGCTGCATCCGCTGCGTATACCGGTGACACTTCACCTGCCATGATTACTGTAGTAATAAGCAGTGCAAGCATAACCTGGAAGAAACGTACCGCATCCACGTTCTGTATTCTGTACTTTACCATTTTTATATGCCTCCCTATTTTTTCTTTTTTGCAAGTGCCACAATGCCTACTCCGATAAAGCTCAGCAGGAGCCATGAACCGAAGAATATCATTCCCATAAACTGTGCCATATCCGGCTTAAATTTAGCAAGCAGCGCCGTCAGCAATAATGCAAGCATAAATGCTGCTACAAATGTAACAATGAAACCAACTGGTATTTTCTTCTTTCTGTGCATAATAATTTCTCCTTTTTTAAAAAACGCAGAGCCTCACAGCCCTGCGTTAATCATTGTTTGTAGGTAATTGGGTAACCCCCTAGTGTTTCTTCTTTGATACTGCTTTCTTCCTGAAGAATGAACAGATAACTGCCATTACTCCTGCTATTCCTGCAAGTACATACATAACCACTGACATGTAATCACCGGTTTTTGGCTTTGGCGGAGCAATCATTGTAATGGTCTGGGCTGCATCGTTGATGTCATTGTGTGATGCAATGGCATAAGCGCCATCTGCAGTCACAACATCAAGCTGCTCAAATACTACAAGCTGCTTTCCTGTCATGCCTTTTCCGTTGAATCTGAATGTCACGTCAACTACGCCCTCGGTACCTGCCGCTGTAAACTCAGTTACTGCAGTTACTTCCTTTCCGTCAATCACAAGTGCTTTTCCTGTAGCCTTGTCCATGAGCTTTCCTGTCACTCTGTAGGTCTGTCCCTGTACCAGATTCTGGTACGCAACTGAATCTACAATAGTAACGCTGCTGTCAGCTGTTGAGTTGTGATCCTTTCGCTCACCATCGATTGCTGTAGTTCCAATCTTCGGCACATAAAGTGTCTGTGCCTCGTCTGTAATGTCTGCATGTGTCGCAATGAGATTATTCTCATAGTAGACATCCTCAAACATCACAATCGTTCTTCCTGCAAGAAGGCTCGCATCAAATGTAAATACCACATCCACTTTGCCTGTTGCTTCCTTCGCAACAAACTCTGCCTCTGCTGTGACATTGTTTCCGTTTGCAATAACCGGTGCTCCGTTTGACTTGTCTACTGCAGTTCCGACTACCTTATACTTCTTTCCTGGTACCAGGTTCCGGTACGATACAGTATCGACTATCTTTGCACTCTTCTCAGCATAAAACATGCTGGTGCCTGACTTTGCATCCTTTGCTGTGGTCTTAATCTGCGGCACGCAGATGGTCTGGTTCTCATCACTGTAATCTTCATGTACCGCAATGAGCACCTCTTTAACTTCACTGTTGTCGGCTGGATTGTTATTTTCATTATCTACCTCGACCTTGTTTGATGTGTTATCTGTTTTATTCTGTGTGTTTTCTGACTCAGATGCCTTCTGTGTATCATCAGATGTCTTGTCCTTGCTTGATGTATCATCAGGGTTTGCATCAGCATTATCCGCATTTTTCACGAGATAAAGCTTCTCAAACAGCACCATTGTCTTTCCGGCAAATTCCTTTGCACTGAATGTAAACTCAACATCCACAGTGCCGTCTGCTGTTTCAGGTGTGAATTCAGCCTCGGCTGTGATATCCCTGCCGTCATTCTGCAGTGGTTTTTTGCTGTCCTTATCCATTACTGTTCCTGCTACCCTGTATGTAAGGCCCGGGATAAGGTTTTTGTATGTTACTGTATCTTTTACTTTTACATCATCCCCTGCATTTGACAGATGAATGCCTGTCACCTCATCAAGAGCCTCTGTTGCAATGGCTGGCACGTAAATGGTCTGTGCCTCGTCATTTATGTCAGCATGTACTCCTACAAGCCTGTTCTCATAACGGATTTCCTCAAACATTACAATGGTCTTTCCGGCTAAATTACTTCCGTCAAAGATGAAATCAACATCCACTTTTCCGTCTGCTGTCTCAGGTGTTATCTCAGCTTCTGAAGTTACTGCTTTTCCGTCTGCATCCTTAATCACCTTTCCGGTTTCCTTATCCATCGCTGTTCCTGTGACCTTATATGTCTTTCCAGGAATGAGATTTGTGTACTCGACAGTATCCGTGATTTTGATATCCTTCTCAGCATATGTGAGCTTCGTCTCTGTCTTTGTGTCTGTTGCTGCAGTCTTTACTGATGGAACATAGATAATCTGTGCTTCATCGGAAATATCAGCATGCACGCCAACGAGCTTATTGTTGTAGTAGATGTTTTCATACATTACTACAGTCTTTCCTGCAAGTGTGCTTCCGTCAAATACAAACTCAACATCGACTGTACCATTTGCTTTTTCTGCCTTAAATGATGCCTTTGCGGTTACATCTTTTCCTGCATCGTCCTTTAATGTCTCGCCTGTTGTCTTGTCTATTGCAGTTCCTGTGACTGTGTATTTCTCACCCGGTACCAGATTCCGGTACGCTACTGTATCAGTGATGTGTATGTCCTTCTCTGCAAGTGTGAGCTTTGTTGCTGTCTTATCATCAATGGCTGTTGTCTTTACAGATGGGATATAAATTGTCTGTCCCTTGTCATTGATATCCTCATGGGCTGCAATCTCTGCTTTTCCATAGAACATCTTTTCAAATACAACCACAGTTGTATCATCAAGACCATTTGTATTAAAATGGAAATCTACTGTTGTTTCTCCGTCAGCTGTATCCGGTGTGAAATCAGCTGATGATGTAACGGTCTTGCCGTTTACTGTCACAGCCTTGCCGGTACGCTGATCCATGAGTGTTCCGGAAACGGTGTATGTCTTGCCCGGTACCAGATTCCGGTACGCTACTGTATCGGTAAGAGTCACATCACTGCCTGCAAGTGACATGTGCGAGTCAGTGTCCTTATCCTTAACACTTGTAAAAATGAGTGGAATGTGGACTGTCTGTACCTCATCATCAATGTCTGCATGTACTGCAATAAGCTTGTCCGTATAGTAGACATTCTCGAAGAATACCACTGAACGTCCGGCCATGGCTGTTCCATCAAATGTAAACTTCACATCCACACTGCCGTCTGCTGATGCTGCAGTAAACTTAGCTGTCGATACAAGCTCGTTTCCGTCTGCGTCTGTAAGAGGCTCTCCTGTTTCCTTGTCTACAGCTGTTCCCCTGACTGTGTACTCCTTGCCCGGTACCAGATTCCGGTACGCTACTGTATCTGTGACAGAGACTTCCTTCTTTGCCTCGCTCACGTTAATCTTTGAGCTGTCATCTGTTGCAGTAGTCTGTGCTGCTGGAATGTGGATTGTCTGGCCCTCATCATTAATGTCCTTATGCTCTGCAACCTCCACATCCTCAAGTGTAAGTGTCTCATAAACTACAAAGCTCTTTCCTGCAAGTCCCGTTGTGTCAAACTCAAACTTGAGCTTCTTTGTGCCTGATGCACGTCCTGCCGTGAAAGCCATCTCCTGTGTGACAGGCTCTCCATCAACAAGCAGCTCTTTTCCTGTTTCTTTGTCCATGAGCACACCGCTTAATGTGTATGTCTCACCCTTTAAGAGGTTTGTGTATGTGACAGTATCGGTAATAACCGCCCTGCTGTCTGCAAGTGTAAGGTGGTCAGCTGTCTCACTGTCTGTGGCTGTGGTGTGGATTTCAGGGAAATAAATAGTCTGGTCTTTATTCTCCATATCCTCCTCTGTAGCTGCCACGTAATCGCCGTATGTGAGTTTCTCGCATACAACTACTGTCTTTCCGCCAAGTGCAGATGAATCAAAGTTAAAGTGCATGTCGAGCACCTTCTTTGTTCCGTCAGATGTAAATGTCTGTGAAGCTGTCACCGGATTACCGTTTACCATGACTGCTTCGCCTGTGTCCTTGTCCATGAGTGTGCCGGTTATTGTGTAATCCCTGCCTGCCATGGTGTCTGTGATTGTAACTTTGTCAAGGATGTCTGTATCTGCCGATGGCTTGATAATCTGGTACTGTGTCTTTGCATCAGATGCCTGTGTTGTGATAACAGGTGTTGGCTCTGAATGGTTCTCGATTGTACCTATATCAACTGTAACCTTGTCTCTTCTGATAGAGAACTCGCCCTTATAGAGGATTTTTCCCCTGTTGTTGTCACAGGAAAGCTCCTCAAGTGTGTAATCACCATAAGGCATTGCTCCAACCGAGTCATCGACCTTTGCACTGCCATCTGCGGAAGAAAACCACAGTCCGTCATACGCACCGCCGCCGTTTGTGTTCTTTGAGTGTGCGTTCCAGCTGCTCTCTGAGCTGAAATAACCGTTCTCATCAGTTTTGATGATGTGGCTCTCTCCGGTGCCTTTGCATGTAACCCTGAATGGAATGTCGCTCATTCTGTTCTGATTGTCTGTGTCAATCTTAGTAAGCTTGAAGTCACCACGCTTGATTTTGTCGCTTACCTTAAAGGTGTTGCCGCCTTTTAACTGGGCAAGATTGCCGTTCTGTGTAATCTGTGCTACATATTTGCCTGTAATCTTCTCACCTACTCCGCCTACCTGAAGATATGCTCCATCAAGATTGTATCCTTCCGGTGCCTTTGTTTCTTCGATTGAGATTGTGCCGAGTGGTAATACTACTGTGCCATTTGATACTTTATAAAAATCATCACCTGAAACTTTACAAGTATTATTTAATGCAGCCATATAATTACCACCTGCAGTCTTTAGCGTCTTTATAACCCAAGTACGTGTGGCATTTGCCGGAAGATTTCCTGCATTGTAATAGCCTGCATAATATTTAACAGTAAACTCAGCATTCTCAAGACTCGCTCCGCCCTGTACCTTGTCACCGGTCTCACTGTCTACCTTGTTGATGCTTATTCTTACAGGATCGTTTGTAGGTGTATCTGATACGCTTAGCGCTGTATTCTGTCCGGCTGTTACAGTAAATGACTGTACCGAACTATCAAGTGCATATCCTGCCGGAGCTGTAAGCTCCTTGTAGTAGTATGTTCCGGCATTCAGTGAAACAGCAGCTGCATTGCCGCCTGCATCCGTTGTCAATGTAGTAACCTGAGCTGAACAGCCTGCATCAGAATAAATTCCGTATACAGCTCCTGCAAGTGAATAACATGAGTTTCCTGATGTGATTCCTGTGTTAGCTGACGTCTTGCTTAATGAAACTGTACCTGTCGGTGTGTATTCATAACCGAGAATGTTCTGGGTTTTTCCTGTTGCAAGAACAAAGATTTTAAATGAATCCGGAACCGGCTGCCATGTAAGTTTAAATCTTGGAGCGTTTTCATTAATAAGTTCTCCGGCCGTATTAAACCCAAGTACATTCTGATATGCCCAGTTTTTAAATGAAGAATTACAACCATGCATAGCTTCGCCACCTTCATAAGAAGCTGCATCTGCAAGGATAATGTGACTTAAAGCAATGTACTTGTCATCATCCATTGCACTGCCGTCATACCATGTGGCAGGAAAATTGCCTGCATTAAAGCCCGGTGCTCCCCAGCAGTAATAAGCTATATGTCTTAAATTTTCCGCTGCTGACTCATCGCCAGGAGTCTTCATATAAGTTGCTACATCGTAATGCTTTGTATACGTTCCTGCAGCTGGAGTTTTCTTGGATGGTGTTATACAATATGCATAATTGCCTCCTGCTGACATTTTTCGTGTCTCATAACCTGCATATTTAGCTGACTCATTTGATACTACAAGCTCAATTGAATCATCCGCCGCTTTTACAGGTATGGTACCTGTCCCGGTTAATAATGTTGGCACTGATAATATAACTGCCATGGCCAGTGCCAGCACTCTTTTAAGTTTTTTCATGCTTTATTTTCTCCTTTATTTTGTGCATTAAAAAAGGACCGGCCGTTATGGTCAATCCCTGTACTCTAATGCTTATGGAGGCGCCCGCTGCATGATGTTTGGACGTGATATAAGTTTTTTCATCCTGCCCTCCTGTTAAGCTGTGTTAAATTTTTGGCTTACAATTTGTAACAAAAAAGGAACTGCACGAGACCTCTGTACAATTCCTTTATCATCAATTATATATTACACTACCATGAAAAAGATATCTACTACCACTTACTACCACCCTATTTTGTGGCACCGCATACGCTGCACTTCTCGCCATACACATACTCTGTATATGCCGGCTTGTCCACTACCCATACTTGGGTTGTTTCTGCATCGTGATGAATTGTTCCTACCTGCACTTGTATACAGCTGTAACTTCCATCACAAATATCTCCATGATTTATTACATTCCAATCATCAGTTCCCAAATCTTTTCCGCATTTATTGCAAACATTATGCCAGTCATACTGTGGCTCATCATATGCAGCCTTTACCACCTTTGTCTCATAATGTCCCTCTTCCTTGTGCTGAATGGTATTGGACACATACTTTACCCATTTATGGGTACACTCCGATTCGCCCTGTGATGTGGTATTTGATGCTGCAGTACTGCTATCAGCTGCCTTATTTGTTTTGGTGCCTGCATTTGATGCACCTGTACTCTGTGTGCTGTTGTGCTTTACGGCTGTTGAGGTACTATTCTTTGCACTGTTCTTACTGTCTGAACTGTTCTTCTTTACTGTACTGTCAGCGTCTTTACTGTCAGCAGACGAAGATGCAGTAGTATCTGATTTTGATGTACCGGAACCAGATACCTTTTCATCGTCCTTTACTGTTGCAGCCGTTTCTTCAGACTGTGTATCCCCTGCAGTTTCAGTTGTTCTTTCCGTGCTGTTTTGCGTATCGGATACTGTTGCTTCCTGTGTATCTGATTGTATATTGCTGCTCTTACTTCCGGCTGTTCCGCACGAAGCTGCCGAAAATACAACCGTTATCGCAAGTATTGCTGTTATGATTTTTCTCTTCATGCTGTTACCTTCCTTTCTATAAACGTGGGGCTTTTACTGCCTTCTGCGGCTTTTTTACAAGTGTTGTTCCCTGTAAGCAGTTATCCGCTATCCATTCCTTAAGTTTTACGTTATCGTTGCTCTCATAATAATCAACAAGCATCTGCTTAAATGCACCATCATATTTGACCGGGACATTGAATATGCCTCTGCCGTTTTCTATAAGTATCTTATTGGCTGCAAACGAACCGACTCTCTTATTTCCGTCCTTGAACATCTGTGTACGCATAATGTAAAGACCGATAGACAAAGCTCTGTCCGTAATGCACTCTATCCTGTTTAGTTCCTGCAGATCCCGGTATATTGTTTCTACATCCGGTATCTCCGGTCTCCAGTCTGTGCCTGATATCATGACATCATCAACACGGAGCTTTCCAAGATACTGGTAAGGCACGTCAAATCTGGCTGTCAGTTCATGTATTGATTCAAGAAACACCAAATCTACAGGTTCATCCAGATGATCAAACAGATAATGCCATCCGTCCCTGAGGCAGCATACCTTGCTCATGTCGGTCGGTGTTACTTTATCTACATTTACATTATTAAGAATATCCTGTGTCTCTGCAAAGGTCACTCCTATTCCCTCAAGATTTGCCTGCTTATAGATTGAGTCTACGAGCACTCTCTTTGCACAGAATATATTTTCTTCTTTTGTCATGTTGTATATGTCTTTAATTTCTTTCATCATTTTACCTCTTTTACTGGTTATTAGTGCTTTTATCAGTGAAGTCGAAATACAGTTCATCATCTTCACTTTCAGTATTACCTCCCCAGTGATAACCTCTGTCAAAGGCTTCTTTAAAGATTTTCTGCTGGTCCTCCTGTATTATCTTTGCAGCCTCCTGTCTCATGTGCCATTTAACAACCGGTATAACTATCACAAGTGCTAATCCGATAACTAATGCTGTTGCCTTGATAATCTTATAAAATCTGCCATTATTCCCCATCTTCATCCCTTTTTGCCTCCAGTCTTTTTAATTCTACCATATATGCAAGCATTCTTTTAGTGTATACAGGACACTCACGGTCACCGGATATCCAGTGCCTTAAGGTTCCCATTGGAATACCAAATGTCTCCGAAAATTCTTTCTGTGTCATTCCCAGGGATTTTATCAGTTCCTTGAATGATACTTTTTCTTCCTGTGCAGACATAACACTCATTTCCCAGTCTGAATATATCATCCAGTCAGTCTTTTCATTTCCCATATATATCCTCCCTTCACTTATAAAGTAATCCAATGGGGTGTTTTTGTCAAGTAAAAACGTCCCATTGGATTGTTTTTGTGAGAGTTGCACAACAAAATGCTGCTCTTTAATCGTGATCACAAAGTTGTATTTGTGCAATATTTATCTTTTTTCACAATTATATAATACCACTTAACAGATATGCTATCTACCTCCATTTACCTCCACTTACTACCGGTCTTTTGTCGGCCGGAATATCTCTGAACTCCCATAAATGAGACATTTTATGATGATTTTGTAACTTTTAATGCACATCTGCCAAGCAACTAACTCTTAAAATTTTATTTAATGTGATTTTGCAAAATCCATATTTCTATATGAAATTCACAAAATATTTCACTTAAAAAGAGAAATAAAAATCATACTCTCTTTGAACAAAAAAGAAGGAGGATATTCCCAATGATTAAAACAATGCTAAAACTTCTGTTCAAATTAACAGCAAACTTTTTAATTCGCTGTCTGGTCAAAAAATACATGTCTCGTATTGTCTGGCCGCATATGAACATTCTGTTAACATACCAGAATAAACATGTACATATCATCATTTACATTTTTTCATAGCACCAGGCTTAGATATTGAAAAACTGTAATGCAGTTATTGGCTGCCTTGTCTAATAAGGCTTGTCTTTTCCCTTTTAATTTTTATTTTTCATTAATGGGACTTGTAAGAGTTTCAGATGGTTATACGATAACATGCATCATTTAATCCGGAGCGCAGCTCCCGTAAGTCCCATATATGGGAAAAGATAAGAATTAATTCCAGTAAAAGAAAAGGTAAGATATAAGAATGTATATAAAAGCGTTTAAATATATACCCTTTATGCCTTAAACACTGCATTTGAGCTTATCTGATGCCGGCGTTCTTTTGGACTGGTATATGCCATATATATCTGCATTTATGGACTGGTTTTCCGACATATGACATATATATCGCTTTTTTTGGACTACTTTAAAAATATATCCGTATTTTTGGACTGATATGTGCAGGGCTGCAGTGCCATGCATGTCATCCGGTCTTTCCGGAAATGTTTTTATTCATTTTTGAAGTATTTTTTGGATTTTATGCGTTTTGAAATGCAAGTGTGCATGTTTATGTGAACGTTTACGAGGCCTGCGTCATCCGACCCAGGCTGTTTGCCATATTTATATTGTTGAATTGAGAAGCAGGCTCTCCAGCTCTCCATAATCATTGTCACGCTGGCTGAAGCTGTTGAATCTGTTTTCCTTTGATTTGCTGTTTGATTTCACAGACCGTGTTTCCGGCACATCCTTTAAGCCTTCCAGAATGGCTTTTAAATGATGATGTACTGTCGGGGCAGACAGAGACCTGTCTCTCCATTTATGTCCGCTTATACTGTTATGTATCGCTGCTGAAAGGTATGTTTTTACATCTGCATGCTTTTTGGCAAAGGCTGAAGCATACTGATACATAAGATAAACTGTATCATCAAAGCCTGTTTTGTCATACTTGATGTTATCTCTGTTTAATTCCATTCTGACTGACTGCTCATTATACATGTCCTGGTCATATCTGTGGCCTTCCTGACCTTTAGCCGGCTTTTTAAAGCATATCCTTGATGTTATGCGGTAAAAACCATCCTTGATTCCTATGCTGAAAAATCCGTATACCTTGGACAGTGAATGTATATAGCCTCTGACTGTTCTGTCAGTTACCCCAAGTGATTTATCCCAGGCTTCATAAAATGCCCTGACGCCATGCTTGTAGCCTTTCCCTGTCTCAAAGCTTCTCTTTCTGAATTCAAGGGCCAGATACTTCTCTTTTGCTTTCAATGACTTGAACTCATCTGAACGGAACACCGGGCTTGCCAGATCTACATATCCCTCATTCCGGTATGTAGCCTCACTGCTTCCTTTCCATGGATATGCATTATCGTTTACCGTAATGTCATAATCACTTGTAGTGCCTGCGTCATTCTGGTTACGTCTAAAGGTCACAATTCCCTTATCAGCAAGTCCATACAGTGCATTATAAAAAGACTGCTTACATCTGTCATACTCATCGCAGTAGTCTTTGTAGTATGCCCCATACATGGTTCCACTGGCCTCATCAGAATGCTGCACTGCCCATACCAGCAGATCCATTTCACTGTTGCTTACATTATGAAGTTTTTCAAGTATTCTGTACTTAAGCTTCATCGGTTCCTCTTTGTTACTTCATTTTCTAACTGTTTTTTATGATTCCATTCAGACCTTTTCAGTCTTTCATTATCTGTTACGATTCTTATGTTATTTACGGCATCAGGATATTTTTTGAGCTGTGTACATACCTGCACCCATTCAGTCCATATCCATTTAGGTATAATTCTTACATTCACTTCTTTTTCTCCTCTGAAAGCTGATGTATCCATTTAAGCTGCTCTGCATCATCCTTCTCACGGTCTGTGGAAGCTGCCATACCTGTCTCTTATACACATCTCCGAGCCCACGAGACTCCTGAGCATC
>ENA-UAHI01000420-UAHI01000420.1-human-gut-metagenome-genome-assembly--contig:-NODE-420-length-11252-cov-8.346343_pt1 | contig 11252 bp, 7 predicted proteins | sample MGYA00243415_ERZ654352 | MGnify/ENA primary metagenome ERZ654352 (study PRJEB26926, sample SAMN06165071) | human gut metagenome | biome: ENVO:00009003; feature: ENVO:2100002; material: ENVO:00002003...
GCTTTGTATGGTTACGATTATGCTAATCGTGATTATGCAAGTCGCGATTATACAAACTGACGCTTTGGCATGGAGTTCGCTTCACGTTTTCGGGCGGACGGGGGTGTTGCGGAACGGCGGTGAGCGTCACAATGTGAGACGACACGCGGAAAACGGGAAAAATAAAAACGGCGGAATTCCAACGTTTTTTCATGCGCGATACAACAAGACCAATTAAAAATCAAGACTGTTATTCAAAAAACTTTCGTTCTATCTTGGCTTCCGATGCGCGCTTCGTACGTCGGGTACGTCGGGGAAATCGCGCCGAAAAGATTTGCGGAAGGAAGGTTCGACCCATGTCATCTCGCGTCGCGCAGCGCCACGCAGCCGGTTCCTACGATTCGTGCGATTCGCGCGTCTCGGCTTCCGGCCGTCTCATCACGCTCGTCGCCGCGCTGATGATCGCGCTCGCCACGCTGTTTGTCGGCATCGCGATGCCGCGGCAGGCGTCCGCCGCTGACGGCAACCAGACGAATTTCGATTCCTGGACTGCCGTCGCGCAGAATATCGCCAAGCAGCTTGCCACCGCCGAAAAAGACTACAATGACGGCGATTACGGCCAGGCCGGCACCGGCTTCCAGACCGCGCATTGGATCGGCTATGATGCGTCCAACTTCTCGAAAGTCGTCAACGACACCATTTCCGCCGAATGCCAGCAGACACTGCTCAGGCAGTTCACCGATTTGGAAGGACTCGCGTACCAGCAGGGCCAGGGGAGCGCGATCGCAAACGGAATCAACGCGCTGAACGCGGACCTTGACACGGCCGCGCAGACGCTTGACGGCAACGCGAACCTCGCCGACCCCAAAACCTACGCGAAGCAGCGCGCCGAACAGACCGCCGCGGAACGTAAGAAGCTCGACGCGGCCAAAAAGAATTCCTCCAAAGGCAAAGGCGACCGCACGTGGAGCGAAGTCGCCAGCGAAATGAACGTCATCCTCGACAAGGCATACAAGGCCGCCATCTCCGGCAAGGGCGCGGAAGGCTCCAGCCTCGTCAACGACGCGTACTACCAGTACTACGAAAAGCTCGGCTTCGAAAAGAACGTCATGAACGCCATCTCCGGCGACCGCGTCTCGCAGGTGGAATACCAGTTCAAGATGACCCGCAAAACCATGCGCGACGGCGGTTCCGACAAGGAGATCAAAAAGCTTGTCGACGACCTGAAAAGCTGGCTCGTCGAAGACGCGGCCACCCTCGACGGTGGCGCGGCTGGCAACGTCAACGCCTTCACCAAAGCCATCACCAGCTCCGCCGGACAGGCGTTCCTCATCCTGATCCGCGAGGGTCTCGAAGCGCTGCTGGTGGTGGCCGCCGTGGTGGCCTACCTCGTCAAATCCGGCAACCAGCGTTTCACCAAGTGGATTTACCTCGGCGTGCTCGCGGGCCTTGCCGGCTCCGGTCTGGTCGCCGTGCTCTTCACGTTCCTGTTCGGCGGCTCCGGCCCGGTCCAGGAAATCAGCGAAGGCGTGTGCGCGCTGATCGCCATGCTCATGCTGCTGTGGACCAGCAACTGGATGCTCAACAAAAGTTCCGTGGAAGCGTGGAACCGTTACATCCGCACCAAAACCGAGTCCGCCGTGGCCGACGCGCAAAACAAAGTCGCCGCCGGCGAAGGCGTGGGCCTGGGTATGGTCGTTTCGCTCGCCATGCTGAGCTTCCTAGCCGTGTTCCGTGAAGGCGCCGAAACCGTCATCTTCTACGAATCGATCTACTCGATGAGTCGCGACGCGCAAGGCATGTGGATCGGCGGCATCGCCGCGGGCGTGGTGCTGCTCGTCATCTTCCTCGTGCTGCGCTTCACCTCCGTAAAGATTCCGATTGGCCCGTTCTTCCTCGTTACGTCGATCCTGATGGCCGTGCTGGTCGTCATCTTCGCCGGCGGTGGCATCCACGCGCTCATCGAAGGTGACCTGATCGACGGCCACTACCTGTCCAGCGTGCCCACAAACGACTGGATCGGCCTGTATCCGTACGTCGAATGCCTTGCGGCACAAGCGATCGCGGCGATTGCCGTACTCGCGCTGTTCGCCGTCGGCTTCGCACGCAAACGCAAGTTGCGCACGCCTGACAATCGCAAGTAATACGCAAATTTTCCGAGATTTACCGATATTTTTTCCACATCCAACAACAAAGGAAAGAGAAATGAAGAACAAGAAGATCGCCGCTCTGCTCGGCATCCTGCTGGCCGGCTCCATGGCCTTCTCCCTGTCCGCATGCGGCAATTCCAACGATTCCGCCGCTTCGGACAAGTCCAGCGCCTCCGCGTCGGCTTCGAAGGCCGACGACTCCAGCAAGGACGATTCCAGCGATTCCGCCGGTTTCGAAGAGATCCAGGTCGATGAGAAGCACTCCGACCAGGAATGCGGCCCGCTGACCGTCAACGCCGTCTACTTCCAGCCGATCGACATGGAACCGTCCGGCATGGGCCTCAAGGCCGCCGATGCGAGCTTCCACCTCGAAGCCGACATCCATGCCAACCAGAAGGGCACCGAACTCGGCTACGGCAAGGGCGATTTCGTGCCGGACCTGACCGTCAACTACGACATCATCGACAAGACCTCCAACGCGTCCGTCGCCTCCGGAACCTTCATGCAGATGAACGCCTCCGACGGCCCGCACTACGGCGCCAACGTCAAGCTCGACAAGGCCGGCGCGTACAAGCTCGTGCTGAAGATCGAATCCCCGGAGAAGAAGGGCTGGATGCTGCACGTCGATCCGGAGACGGGTGTGAAGGGACGCTTCTGGACGGAACCGATCGAGGTCACCTTCCCGGACTGGAACTACACTCCGCAGGAGTGGTGATCTCCTAGCGTAGCCCGTTCGCGGTTTCGGCATGCATTACCCGACACACTCAAGGCCGTTCGGCCAAGCTTACGGTCGGGCAATGCATACCGAAACCGCTCTCTCGCGTTTAGGGGGATGGATTCACCTCTGCGATTGTGGAGGGGGTCCGGGAAATCCTCGCATTTTAGGGGAGGGATGAGAGGGGTGGGACTCTTTGGGATGGGGCGGAATGGGAATCGTTGGGCTCTTTGAGTTGGGTTTTTGGATGAAAGGATTTTGGGATGCTGCTGCAGTTTGTGACGGTGTTGCAGGGGGTGTTGGCGCCGGCGCTGTTCGTCATGGCGTTGAGCGTCATGCTCACCGTCGGTGAGGGGCGTGACAAGCCTCTGAGCGCGTACTGGCGGCTGGCCGGTTTCGTTGTTGGATTCGCCGGCGCAGTCGTATTCGCCGCGCTGCGCGCCACCGCCGTCATCACGCAACGCACGTTCGTCAACTATCCGACCCTGTGGTGCTGCGTGATCCTCGACGTGGCCGTGTTCGTCATCGTCCTGTTCGCCCGCCGCATCACCGCCGACTGGCACAACCACCGCGCGCTGCTCGACATCGCGAATCTCGTTGCGGCGCTTGCGATCGCGGCCACCACCTTTCGTGCGCTGCCCGACGTGATTCTGCGACTGACGATCTTCGTCGAGCCGGGCGATCCCATCTTCACTTCCGACATGCTGTTGCGCGCGCTCGGCTTCGCTTTGGGCGCGGCCGTCGCAATCATCGCCGCGCTTATCTTCCGCACGATGCGTTCCACCGCCGTCCGCTGGTCGTTCACGACGGCGGTGCTGCTGTTGGTCGCGCTGTTGTTCGCACAGCATTTCACCGACCTTGCGCAGATCCTCCAATCCAAACGCATCGTCAGCTTCCCGACCGCCGCCTTCCTCGCGCTCGTGTGGGGCATCAACCATCAGCGCAGCCTGACCATCGCAATGGCGCTCGTCTTCGCCATTCCGGCAATCGCCAGCATCGTCATGGGCTTCAAAGTCAAGCCGACCGGCGCCAACGAGGCGATCGCACGCACGCATATCGCGTTCCGCCGCCGCGCGAAAGCGGCCGGCGCGTTCAGCCTGGTCGCCATGATCTGCGTCACCGTGGCCCTGACGTACGGCGTCGCGCAAACGCAGAAAGTCGTCACGCTGTCGCCGCCGGAAGACTACTCGCTCGCCGACGGCGTGGCCACCATCAAATTCAGCCAGATTTCCGACGGCCACCTGCACCGCTTCGAATACCGCGCGAAGGACGGCACCTCCATGCGATTCATCATCATCAAGAAGAACGGCGGCGCGTACGGCGTCGGCCTCGACGCGTGCGATAACTGCGGCGACGCCGGCTACTACGAGAAGGACGGCAAAATCATCTGCAAGAAGTGCGATGTGGCCATCAACCTCGCCACCATCGGCTTCAAAGGCGGCTGCAACCCGATACCGTTCGACTACCAGGTCAAGCCGGGCAAAATCGTCATCCAAACGTCCACGCTCGACGCGCTGTCGAGCCATTTCCAGTGAGCGCCGAGAAAGGTAAGGGGGTACCATGTTCTTCCTGAAAATGATCTCTCGCTCGTTCAGCCGGCAGTTCAAACGCCGTCTGCTCATCGCCGTCACCGTGTGCCTGTCCGCCACCGTCAGCGTGGCCATGCTCGGCGTGGTGTTCGACGTGGGCGACAAGCTCAACGCGGAGCTGAGCACGTACGGTTCGAATATCGTCGTGCAGCCGAAGTCCGACGCTGTGGTGAGCGATTTGTACAATACCGGCGATTCTGCTGGCTCGGCTTCGGGTAGTTCGTCCGGTTCGGACGGGGGTTCCACTTCCGACGGCTCGGCTGCGGCGGACAGCGCCGACCCGACCGCGTTTCTGAAGGAGTCGGACGCGCAGAAGATCAAGACCATCTTCTGGGCGTTCAACATCACCAATTTCGCGCCGGAATTGAACATCCACGCGGATGCGGGGTGTGTCGGTTCGGGGGCTGGTTCGGCTGGCTCTGCTGGAACGGCTGGTGCGTCAGGTGCGGCTGCTTCCGCGGCGAAATGCAAGGCGACCAACGTGCCGATCGTGGGCACGTGGTTCGCGAAAACCCTGCACATGGACTCCGGCGAGTCCACCGTGGCCGGCATGAACGGCATGCGCTCATGGTGGAAAATCAACGGAACCTGGCCGAAAGACGACAGCGAGCAGGCGATGGTTGGCAGCGCGCTCGCCGCGAAACTGGGCGTGAACGTCGGTGACAGCGTCACGCTCGACAAGACGATCGCCGTCGGTGCGGACGACAATACGAACGGAGGTACCGGGAAAACCGGCAAATCCTCCACCGAACGCAATCGCGTGAAAGTGAAAATCGTCGGCATCTTCGATTCGGGCGATTCCGACAACAGCGCCATTTATATGCCGTCCATCGCCGCGCAAACGCTTGCGAATCTGCCGAATTCCATCGACAAGATTGAAGTCAAGGCGCTCACCACGCCCGACAACGACCTCGCGCGCAAGGCGTCGAAGAATCCGAACGCGCTCACGCAGGACGAGTGGGAGACGTGGTATTGCACCGCGTATCCGTCGTCGATCGCGTACCAGATCGAAGAGGTGCTGCCGGGCGCGGTGGCCAAGCAGGTGCGCCAGGTGGCCGCGCTGCAGGGCGATGTGCTGAACAAGACGCAGGCGGTGATGGTGCTGATGACCGTGCTGTCGCTGGTTGCCGCCGCGATCGCCGTGGCGAACCTGATGGCCGCGTCGATTGGCGAACGTGGTTCGGAATTGGCGCTGTTGAAGGCGATCGGCGCCACGGACGGCGCGGTTTCGCGCCTTATGCTCGCCGAAACGGCGGTGATTTCGCTGGTTGGTGCGATTGCCGGTGCGCTGCTTGGCTCGGGCGTTGCACAGATCGTGGGGCACGTGGTGTTCGGCTCGGGCATCACCATGCGTCCGATGGTGTTCGTGTTGGTTTTCGTGTTGCTGGCGGTCACTGTGCTCGTGGCCTCGCTTTCGTCGATTCGGGCGATTCTGGGTTTGCGTCCGGCGGAGGTGCTGCATGGTAGGTGAGTTGTGCTTGGCTTTCGTAGGGGGTGTGCGATGACGAATCGCAAGATGTTCTTCACCATGCTGTGGGGCGCGGTGTTCCGCCGTCGCTCCCGTGCGATGATGGCCGTGATCGCGTCGCTCGTCGGCGCGGCCACGCTGTTCTGCCTTGCATCCGTGTGCGTCGCGGTGCCGCAGCAGATGAACGAGGAAATGCGCGCGTACGGCGCGAACCTGATTGTCACGCCCGCGTCCGCAACGGGCAAATCGCAAGGCATCGATACTGCAACCGTACGCAACGTGACGGCGCTCATCGGCGCCGGACACAGCGTGAAATCAGCCGCATACCGGTATGAGAGCGTGCGCATCAATTCCGCGCCGTACACCATCGCCGGCGTGGACGTGAAAGCCGTCCGCGCGCTCAATCGCCATTGGAACGTAACGGGCGACTGGCCCGGCGCAGACAACGTGATGGTCGGCCGCGACGTCGCCGACGCGCTCGGCGTGAAAGTCGGCAGCCGTGTCACCATCGGTTACCGCGCCGCCGACGCGTCTTCTTCAGCGTCTTCTTCCGCGTCCGCAAAATCCGATTCGGACGAATCAACTGAAACGGCAGAATCGTCCGCGCAGGGCACGCAGAGTACGCAAACTACGCAAGGCGAACAGACCACGCAAGCCACGGAAAACGGCCGCGTCTCGTCCGACATCATGGATAACAACGGCACCGAATTCCGCATCTCCGGCATCGTCGACACCGGCGGCAACGAGGATTCCATCATCTACGCCACCACCGCGGACGTGGCCAAACTCGCCGGTTCCAAGCGCGGCGCCGACGTGGTCGAATACTCCGTGAACGCCATGGGGGATGAGCTGAACGCCATCGTCAACAGAATCAACAAAAATACAAACACTGCCGTCAAAGCGCAGACCGTCACCAGAATCACCTCGTCCGACACCCGCATCATCGCCATGCTGCAGACCCTGTTCTGGATTGTCTCGCTCGTCGTGCTCGTGCTGACGCTTGTCGGCGTGGGCACCACCATCAGCTCCATCGTGAGCCAGCGTCGCAACGAAATCGGCCTGCGCAAGGCCCTCGGCGCCGATTCACGCGCCATCGGCGTCGAATTCTACGTGGAATCCGGCATCTACGGCTTGATCGGCGGTCTGCTCGGCACTGCTATCGGCTATGTGCTGGCGCGTGTGCTGTGCGCCACCGTCTTCGGTCGCGCGATCGGCTTCGACTGGCTGCTCGGCGCCGGCTCGCTGCTGCTGAGCGTGGCGATCGCCGTCATCGCCTCCATTCCGCCGGTCCGCCGTGCCACCCGTATCGACCCCGCCATCGTTTTGAGGGAGGAATAATCATGGAAAACGACCACATGTTGCTTGAACTTGACCATATTTCCAAGATTTATGGTGATTTGCACGCTGTAGACGACCTGAGTCTGACCGTTCCGCAAGGGCAATGGCTGGCGATTGTCGGCTCGTCCGGTTCCGGCAAAACCACGCTGATGAACATGATCGGCTGCATGGATACGCCGTCGAAGGGTTCCGTCATGCTTGAAGGCCGGCGATTGGAGGATTTGAACGCCCGCCAGCTTGCCGATGTGCGTAAGAACATGATAGGACTCGTGTTCCAGAAGTTTTACCTCGTGCCGCATCTGACGGCGGTGGAGAACGTGATGGTGGCGCAATACTACCATTCTGTAGTCGATGAGAAGCAGGCGATGGAAGCGCTGGAACGAGTGGGATTGAAGGAGCGTGCGCATCACCTGCCCGGCCAGCTGTCCGGCGGTGAGCAGCAGCGCGTGTGCATCGCCCGAGCGCTCATCAACTGCCCGAAGCTGATTCTCGCCGACGAGCCGACCGGCAATCTCGATGAGAGGAATGAGAAGATCGTGCTCGACCTGTTCCGTCAGCTGCACGAGCAGGGCACTACGATCATCGTCGTGACGCACGATGCGCTCGTCGCCTCCTGCGCACAACGCGAAATCATGCTCAACCACGGTGTGCTCGTCGGCGAGCAGTGGAACGACGAGGAGGCGAAACGCGCGTACGAGGCGGCCGGCGGCAAGCCTGCGCACACCGGTTCCGCCGAGGAAGGCGCACAGAACGGCGGTGTCGCGATTTTGTTCGTCGACCCTACGAAGGCCGCAAAAACCGGAGATACGGACGCGGACGGCACGGAAGGGGAGCAGGCATGAGCACCGCACAATCGAACGCAGTCAAAGTCATCGCGCTATCCGCGGCGAGCATCGCGCTGCTGTCGGCATGCGGCGAGCCGAAAGCCACGCCGATGGACGACGAATACGCCGGCAATTCCGGCGAAAGCGTGCAATCGCAGGAAAATAAGTCGAAAACCGACGGCAAGGCGGCTGACAATACGGCCGGCGGCGACGCCACCACCAAAAACCATGCCGATGACGCGAATTCCACGACGTCCAGCAAGCAGGACACCGGCAACTACGCGGATGGCGATTATTCGGTCAACGGCCAGTACGGCCCGGTCGGCGAGGACACCATCGACGTGCAACTGACCGTCAAAGACCAGAACGTGACGGCCGTGAAGATCGTCGGCCATCCGTTCACGTCCATCTCCAAAAAGCATCAGAACGACTTCGCCAAAGCCGTGCCGGACGCGGTGGTCGGCAAGCCGTTGAAGGACCTTAAAGTAGACAAGCTCGCCGGCGCCAGCTGGACCTCCGAAGCCTTCAACAAGGCGTTGGAAGTGGCGCGTCAGGAAGCGTCAATCCAATAGCCCATTCCTTCTGAAACCGACACGGCATGTCCGTCTTGCGTCGGTGCGGACGGTTTTCCTGTGGTTACCGTGCGGATTCGGCGCATACGTTCGGCCAGAGCAACGTGGCCATGTTCTCGGCCCAGGAATCAGACTTGCGTTCCTTGCCGGATTGCCGTTCCCCTCCGGCTTCCTGTCCCGCCAACGCTTTGCAAGCCAGCATGGAACCCAGCACCGTGCTGAACAGGAACGTGTAGTCCAAACGGTTTTGAAACACTCCGTCGGCGATGCCACGTTCCATGAACCCCACGAACCGTTCTTCGGCCGGCGCTAGAACTTGTGCTGCGATCGCCTTCAGCGTGGCGTTGTCGGAAGACAGCACCACGCCCACGGCTTTCAATCCGAGTTCGCTGTCGAAGCAGTCCTGGATGCGTCGCAGCATGGTGGCCAGTCCGCTCCGCGACGGCTTCAAATCGTTGAAATTCGGTAGTCCGGCAACTTCCGGTTGGATGCGTTGCAATAAATCGTCGGCGTTTCGGTAGCGTCGGTAGATTGTGGTCTTTGCTACCCCTGAACGTCGTGCGACCTCTTCGATGGTCACCGCTCCGATACCATCGGAAATCACTATCCCCAATGTGGCTTTCATGATTTTGCGGTCGGTTTGCTCCCGTAATCGCTCACGTCGGCCACGTACTGTGCCGACGTCTTCCTGCGTGGTTTTTTGCACCGTCTTTCGCGTGCCCTCTTGCGTGGTTCCGCCCATCATGCCGCGATCACTTTCGTGCTTTCCAGCTTGCTTACGTACCAATGGTTGAACTTGACCAGTGGAATGCGCAGTAACAGGCCTATCAGCAGCAGCGGCGGAATGAACAGCAGTAGCGCGCCAATCGCAAACCAGTAATCGTTACTGTAGATTCCGCCGATCGCCGCACGCATTGCTGTGATTGAATGCGTCGCAGGCAGGAACGGGCTGATGCCGCTGATGATTTTCGGCAGCACGGCCAGCGGATATGCGCCGTTCGCTCCGGAGATCTGCATGACGAGAAACAGCACGCCGATGGCTTTGCCGACGTTGCCGAAGCTGGCCACGAGCGTGTAGGTGAAGAACGAGAACACTAGGCTGCTCACCCAGCCGGACAGCATGAACAGCAGCGGATGCACCGCCTGGACATGGAGGAACAGCAGACTGCCTCCCAAGGAGAACGTGCTCTGCAATAGTCCGATCACGCCGAACACACCGTAATGTCCGAGAAACAGCTGATGCGGTTTCGGGTCGCCGAGTTCCTTGCGCACCTTACGCGAGACGGTGGTCTTGAGCGTCACTGCCATGAGCAGCGAACCGACCCACAGTGGCAGGATCGTGTAGAACGGTGCCATCTGCGAACCGAAATTCTTGACTGGGAACACCGCGTTGCGTTTCACTTTTACAGGGGCTGCAAGCGCGGCGGCCAACGAGTCGGTATTATCGCTGAGCACATCTTTGACGGCGCTCATATCGCCGCTGTTCAGCGCATCGGTCAATGTTCCTGTGAATGCGCCCAGTTTTTTGCCCGCGCCGGCCAGACTATCGGCGGTGGAATCCAACACGCTGCTGATGGCGGTCAGATTCTTATCCGCGGTCTTGGTGGTGCCGTTCAGATTGCCCAGCGCGCCTTTCAGATCGGCCGCTGTGGCATTGAGCGCGGTGGTGGTGCTGGTAATGGACGTGGCGATATCGTCAAGTTGCGGTTTCAGTTGGCTCTCATAGTCGGTTTTGATGCCACTGACGGACGTTGCCGCCTGCTGCGCCAGTTTCTTGATCTCCGCACGTTCGGCCGTGGTATCGCTTACTTTGGCGTCGATGTTGTCGGCGCTGCCATTCAGCGCCGATGCTAGGTCGTTGAGCTGTGTGATGGTGGTGCCGACGTTGGTTTTGAGATGGTCGATGGCGTTCCTCACCGCTTCCGGCAGCTTTTCGTTTGCGCTGAGCGCGTCGAGCGAATCATAGATCTGCTGGTAGCTTTGCGCCTGCTTGCTGATGTTCGTGGCCTGGTTGCGTAATGCGTTGGCGGTGTTGCCGGCCTGCGTGCCCGCATTGCCGAATAGGCTGTCCACATCTGCTTCCATGGCTGTGAAGCTGTTGGCGGAATCAGTCAGAGCCGTGCCCAGCGCGGTGGTGCCGGTCTTCAACGCGCCCGTCAGATCCTCCACGCCGCTGCCGGCTTGCTTGAGTGTTGTTCCTACGCTTTTCGCATTGCCGCTGACATTGGCGATCAGACCGTCGGAGGACTCAATCAGATGCCGTGCGCTTTGGGTCAGCGTGCTGAACGTGCGGAGCGTTCCGGAAGCGTCGGTGAGCGTTTCCGCGAAGTCGCTGATATTGCCGTTGAACTGCGTGAGTTGTTCCTGCGCGGCTGGCTTGTCGAGTTGGTTGGCGAGCTGCGATGCCACACTCAGCGCGGTGCTGGTCAGTGTTTCGGAGAACGTCTCGTTGACCTGCGCGCTGACCGTATCGGCGCCTTGGCCTGTGATCTTCGGAGCCAAGGCGTTCTTCTTTTCATTGTTGTAGTAGGCGATTTCGGCGTGGTCGCCATCGGATGCGAAGAACGTCATCATACGGGTGCTGAAGTTCTTTGGAATCACCACAGCTGCGTAATAT
>ENA-UAHI01000437-UAHI01000437.1-human-gut-metagenome-genome-assembly--contig:-NODE-437-length-10996-cov-4.764647_pt1 | contig 10996 bp, 8 predicted proteins | sample MGYA00243415_ERZ654352 | MGnify/ENA primary metagenome ERZ654352 (study PRJEB26926, sample SAMN06165071) | human gut metagenome | biome: ENVO:00009003; feature: ENVO:2100002; material: ENVO:00002003...
ATTTTCCCAAGCTGAAGGCGGCGGCGCAGCAGCGGGCAGGCGTAGAGCAGTTCGGGGGACTGGACCGCCGTCCGGGCAGCGGCGCGGGGAGTCTGGAGCAGATGGAGAACCTGTGGAGCAGCGGGTATCCGGCGCTGGAGACGCGGCCCCTGCGGCGGACGGTGACGCAGCTGACAAAGCCCAACGGCATGACGGAGAAGGACGGATTGTTCTGGGTGGACGGCACGGCGCTGTATGTGAACGGCGCGAAAACGGGGTTGGTGCTGACGGACAGCCGGAAGCAGTTGGTGAGCATGGGGGCGTATCTGCTGATCTTTCCGGACAAGAAATACATCAATACCCAGGATCTGACGGATTTCGGGAGTATGGAGAACGTGCGGGCCACCACGGGAGAGGTGACGTTCACCCTGTGCGACGGGACGGGGGAGAGCCTGGGCAGCTACGCGGCGGGCACGGAGGCACCCCAGGAGCCGCAGACAGGGGACCTGTGGCTGGACACGGAGCGACCGGAGAGCGTGATGCGGCGGTATGACGGCAGCGCATGGACGGCGCTGACGGAGGTGTGCACAAAGATCGCCGCTGTGGGCGTGGGACTGGGCTTCCGCGCCGGGGACGGCGTGACGGTGGCAGGCTGCGGCGCGGCGGAGCTGAACGGCCTGCACATATTGCAGGCGGCGGAGGACGACTGGGTGCTGGTGCCGGCGCTGTGCCGGACGCTGGACAGCCAGACGGCTGCGGTGACGGTGATGCGGCTGATGCCGGAGATGGACTTTGTGGTGGAGCAGGGCAACCGGCTGTGGGGGTGCAAGTACGGCATCGTGGACGGTCAGGCGGTGAACGAGATATACGCCTGCGCGCTGGGGGATTTCCGCAACTGGAACAGCTTTGCGGGGCTGAGCACCGACAGCTACGCCGCCGCCAGAGGCTCGGACGGACCCTTTACCGGGGCGGCGGCCTGCATGGGCGGCGTGGTGTTCTTCAAGGAGAACTGCATGGAGCGCATCTATCCGGCGGCGGGCGGTGGGCACCAGATCGTGACGGTGCCGTGCAGCGGCGTGCGGAAGGGTGCGGAGAGAACCGTGGCCGTGGCGGACGGTGTGGTGTACTATCTGGGGAACGACGGGGTGTACGCCTTTGACGGAAGTATGCCGGTGTGCGTATCCCGGGCGCTGGGCGACAAGCGGTATACCGGCGGCGTGGCCGGCGGGGAAAGCGGCCGGTACTGGCTGTCCGCCGTGGACGCGGCGGGAGAGACGGAGCTGCTGGTGTACGACACGCAGAAGCGGCTGTGGCACCGACAGGACAATACGGCGGCGGTGGCCTTCGCCCGGTGGAACGGGGAGATGACAGTACTGTGCAGCGACGGACGGCTGCTGGATACAAGCGGTACGTTGGGAACGGCAGAGACGGGGTTCTCCTGGAGCGCCGAAAGCGGCGACCTGGGACTGTACACGCCGGAGCACAAGTATCTCTCGCGGCTGGAGCTGCGGCTGAAGACGGCGGCCGGGAGCACGGTGAAGGCGTATGTCTGCTATGACGGGGACAACGTCTGGGAACAGGTGGGCGGTGTCTCCGGCGAGGCGGGGCAGACCCGCGGCGCGGTGCTGCAGGTGCGGCCCCGGCGGTGCGGACACCTGCGGCTGAAGCTGGCCGGGGACGGACCGTGCCGGGTGTACAGCGCGGCAGCGGTGTATGAGAAGGGAAGTGACGGGCCATGAGCGTGCTTGCCCTGCCGATGGCACCGGCGGGATCGGTGCAGGAGCAGGTGACGCAGCAGTATGCGTATCTGGTGCAGATGGCCCAGCAGCTCAACCTGGCGCTGGGACAGCTGGAGGCGCTGGGCGGCGGGGCCGGAGAGGCCTCCGCCCGGCGGCAGGCCAACGGGCGCTTGGGCACGGCGGCATCGGAGACGGCGGACGGGCAGTATGAGACGCTGCGGAGCATGATCCTGAAGACGGCGGACCAGGTACAGAAGACCACGGCGGCATTGACGGCGAAGCTGGAGGAGGAATATGTGGCGAGCTCGGACTTCGGCAGCTATGTGGCGAAGCTCAGCGCCCAGCTGGAGGCGGCACCGGAGGCGGTGACGCAGTATTACAGCTTTTTCTCTGACCTGCAGGCCAACGTGGAGAAGGTGGACGCGGCCTTCGCGCACTATAAGCTGGACACGGAGGGGTATATCCGCACGGGTATCGTGTACTACGACGGGGCCGCGCCGGTGTATGGCGTGGCTGTGGGACAGGACCTGACGTGCAGAGAGGTGGACGGCGAGAAGGTGGTGGAGCAGAACAACTTTCGCGCGGTGTTCACCGCCACGCGGCTGTCCTTCTGGCAGGATGCCACGGAGGTGGCCTATGTGTCCAACAACCGGCTGTACATCACGAACATTACGGTGCTGGGCGGTATCGATGTAGGGCAGTGGAGCATGGAGGCGGCGGAGGGCGGACTGGCCTTCCGGTGGATCGGAGGGTGAGTGTGTGAGCTATACGGCGTTGGACAGCATCCAGTGGGGCGGCGTGCCGAAGATCGGCGTCAGCTTCGGCTATGACAGCCGACGCAGCGGCAGCGCGATGCAGTACAGGATCTATGTAACGGTGGCGCCGCTGACAGGGGCATCGTATTTTGGGTACCCTATCTATCTGTCGGTGACGGTGGACGGCGGAAGTGTGTGCAGCGGGCATACGCTGAAGGCGGCATCGCCCAGCCGGTGGAGCAGCGCGATCGAGTACGACAGCGGCTGGGTAACAGCGGCAGGAGCAGTGGGCACCGCGCCGCTGGGGATACGGCTGTACAGCGGCTCCGGGTCTTCCAGAGACGACAGCTACGGCTATGCGCTGCCGGTGGAGCGCGTGGAGGACATTGGAGATTTCTCGCTGACGGCGGGGGACGCGGTGATCGGACAGACGGGGACGCTGACGCTGACGCGGCCCGGGTATGGGTACAGCTTTACGTTCAGCTATGTGCTGGGGGCGGCCTCCGGAACGCTGAGCAGCGCCGCGCTGCGGACGATGAGCAGCAGCGCGGGGCGCGTGGTGTATCAGTGGACGGTGCCGGAGTCGCTGGCCGGGGAGCTGCCGGAGACAACGCACGGCACCGGGACGGTGACGGTGAAGGTGTACAGCGGCGGCACGCCGGTGGGGAGCCTGAGCGCGGCGTTCACGGCCTATGTGCCGGAGACCATGCGGCCAACGGCGGCGCTGACCACGGAGGTGGTAAACGACGGTACGGCAGCGGAGAGCTGGGGCCTGTGTGTGCAGGGCATCAGCCGGATACGGTACGCGGCGACGGCGGCGGCACAGGGCGGCGCGTCCGTGCGGTCGGTGCAATTCCGCTTTGCGGGGCAGGAGCTGACCGGCACTGCCGGGACGACGGCGGTCATCGGCATCAGCGGGACGCTGCGGCCCACGGTCACGGTGACGGACAGCCGGGGACGGTCGGCGACGGCGACAGGCGAGGCGGTGACGGTGGCGGCGTACTATCCGCCGGCCATCACGGCGTCCATGGCGGCGCGGTGCGCCGCGGACGGCACAGAGAAGGACGACGGGGCGTATCTGAAGGTGAAGTGCGCGGCACAGTGCGCCGATGTGCAGGGGCACAATACGGTGGTCCTGCGGGCGCGTTTCCGGCCTATGGGCGGCGCATGGAACGGCTATGTGACATTGCTGCCGGGGGCAGAGCAGCTGCTGGGCGGCGGGCTGGACAGTGGGACCTCCTATGAGGTGGAGCTGAGCGCGGAGGACACGGTGGGCAACGTGCGGGTGGTGCGGTATACGGCGGCCACCAGCCGGGTGACGCTGCATCTGCGCGCCGGCGGAATGGGCGCGGCCTTCGGCAAATATGCGGAGCAGGAGGCGCTGGAGTGCGTGTGGCCGGCGGTGTTTTACGGGGATGTGGCGGTATCCGGCGCGCTGACGGTGAACGGACAGACAGTGGAGGCGATGCTGTTTCCGGTGGGCAGCGTGCGCCTGACAGACAGCCCTGCGGCGCCGGAGACACCGGCAGGTGCGGTATGGGAGAGCGTGGAGACAGGCATCGCCGGCGTGTATGGCTGGCGGCGCACGACATGACGAGGAGGAGAGAGGCATGGCATCGACGTATACGATGGTGGCATACGGTTCACAGGGCAGCGCGGTGCGGCAGCTGCAGAATGAATTGAACAAGCGGGGGTATAGTCTGGACCAGGATGGTATCTTCGGCAAGAAGACGAGAGCCGCGGTACGGGACTATCAGAAGAAGAACGGACTGACGATGGTGGACGGTATTGCCGGCGATGAGACGTGGGGGAGCCTGCTGTCCGCGCCTACGGCGGCGGAGCAGGCGGCGCAGGCCGCTGCGGCAGCAGAGGCGGCGGCACCCAGGGCGGAGGTCACGGCGGGCACGTCGCGGCGCCTGCAGGAGCTGGAGAGGGGCTATACGCCGTCGGACGAGGTGACGGCGGCGCAGGCCTACCGGGACAGCGTGGCGGCGTTAGAGCCGGAGGCGTACCGGTCCCGGTTCGAGGAACGCCTGCAGACCCTGTATGACCAGATCGCGGGGCGTGAGGCCTTCGACTACGATCCGGAGGAGGACGAGTCGTACCAGCGGTACGCCAGATTGTATGCCGCCCGCGGTGCGGCGGCCATGGAGGACACGCTGGGCAAGGCGGCGGCCCTGACCGGCGGGTATGCCTCCAGCTACGCCCAGAGCGCGGGGCAGCAGGCGTACAACGGCTATTTGCAGGAGCTGGCAGCGCTGGTGCCGGAGCTGCGGCAGGCGGCGCTGGCGGAGTATCAGCAGGAGGGCAAGGCTTTGCAGAACCAGTACAGTATGCTGGACGCACAGGAGAAGGCGGACTATGACCGCTGGCAGGCGGCGCGTGGTGACTGGCAGAAGCAGCTGGAGGCGGCTCAGGCGGCGTATGAGGACGCGGGCAGTCAGGACCAGAAGCTGTATCAGACGCTGCTGGCACATTTTTCCGACAAAGCGGAGCAGGAGAGGAAACTTTCCGCCTCCGGCGTCCGTCTTACAGATAGTGGAGATACCGGCAGCAGGGGCGAGAGCCTGAGCTCTACGGCGGCGGAGAGCCTGCAGCGGGCTGTGGTGAACTATCTGAAGCGGGGCAACGGCGATCTGGCCCAGGCGTTGGCGGCGCAGTACACAGCCCGCATGACACCGGCGCAGCGGCAGCGGTTCGAGAAACTGCTGGGCCAGTACGGCATGACGCTGGCATAAGGGGCGGATAGAGGAAAAGTGCTTGCAATCAGGGACGCTGTATGGTATCATATCAAAGTATATTGCGACGCGGCGGACACGCCGCAGCGGCTCGAGAGGAAGAGAGGAGCCGCGGGAAGGAGCAGCAATGGAGAAGATGAAGAAGCACTTTTTACGCCGAATGGCGCTTGTGATGGCGCTGCTGACGCTGGGCTCTGCCGTGCTGGTGGGCTGCGGCGGGCAGAAGGAGCCGGAACCGGACCCCAAGGATGAGGTCATCGTGGAGCCGGAGCCCATCCAGCTGCCGGACGGTGTCAGCTTTGACGAGAAGAAGTACCCGGACGTGTTCGGGTTCATCCAGATCCCTAACGCCACCCAGTGCGCCATCAGCAAGGGCCACTATCTGGCGCAGAGTCCCAAGTCCACTAAGAGCAGCACCGGGTATGACGACGATTACTACCTGCAGCGCGATTTGGACGGCAAGACCAACAAGGCCGGCTCGCTGTACATCCAGGCGTACTACAACAAGTCTGACCTCAGCGACCCCATGACGGTGATCTACGGCCACAACATGGCCAACCGGACCATGTTCGGCGGTTTGCAGAGCTACGGCGAGACGCTGAAGTTCGACGACAACGCCGTGATGTACATCTATCAGCCGGGCCGTCAGTTGACCTATAAGTTCTTCGCATGCATCCCCTATGATACCAGCCACATCCTGTACTACCACGACTTCAAGGACGAGAAGGTGTTTAACGCATTCTTTGAGGCGCTGGGCAAGGCGGCCAGCGATCCTAAGTACAAGAGCGACACCAACCAGAACGCCTTTTACAGTGCCGAGGGCTGCGTGAACGTGGACAAGACCAACCTGCCCCAGGCGGGCGACAAGGTGGTGGTGCTGTCCGTGTGCAAGAACGGCGACGATCATCACCGCTATCTGCTGATGGCAAAGCTGGTGGAGGACTCCGCCGCGCCCATTACTATGACCCGCGGTGAGGCCGAGGCTGCCGGTATCCCGGCGGACCGCATCCAGGACAAGGCAGCGGCAGACGCCGCGGCCGCTGCCGCGAATGTCTCCGCGGTGGAGGATGCTGCCGCCAATAAGACCGACACTGCCAGCAAGACGGATACGGCCAAGACGGAGCACAAGGGCTGAGTCGGACCTGAAAAGTAAAAAACTCCCGGACCGTGGCGGTCCGGGAGTTTTTTCGATGCATTTTCAGAGAGCGCCGCCGTCGGTCTGCGTCAGGAGATCGGCCAGGGAGACACTGTCCAGATAGTCGTTGATGATGGCGTCCAGCTTTTCCCACATGGGGAGCGTGGTGCAGTGACCGGCGCGGGGGCAGGTGTTTTCGTCGCCCTCCAGGCAGGTGACGGGGGCCAGAGAACCCTCGGTGAGGCGGAGGATCTGGCCCACAGAGTAGTCAGCGGCGGGGCGGTTCAGGCGGTAGCCGCCGCCCTTGCCACGGAGACCGTCCACCAGGCCGGCCTTGGACAGCACGGAGATGATGCTCTCCAGATATTTTTCAGAGATGCCCTGCCGTTCGGCAATGGCGGGCAGGGGGAGATAGGCGGCGCTGTCGTCCTGAGCCAGCTCCAGCATGACCCGAAGGGCGTAACGGCCTTTGGTAGATACGAGCATGGGAAGACCTCCCTTATGTTAGTAAACATAGTATAGCACTATGTTTATGCGATTGCAAGGGGAAAACGCTCACATATAGTGGTACTTATTCCGCTTGAGCACCAGAAAGACGCCGGAGATGATAAAGGCAAAGATCTCGGCGGCGGTGATGGCCCACCAGATACCGTCCACGCCCAGAAGTACGGGCAGGATGACGACGGAGCCGGCTTGGAACACAAGCGTCCGCAGGAAGGAGATGGCAGCGGAGACGGCACCGTTGTTCAGGGCGGTGAAGAAGCCGGAGGCGAAGATGTTGAAGCCTGCCAGTAGGAACGACCAGCAGAACAGCCGGAAGGCATGGGTGGTCAGAGCGTAGAGGCTGGCATCGTAACCCACAAACAGCCGGGACAAGGGGGCGGCCAGCACACGGGCCAGGACCGTCAGGGTCACGCCGCCGATGGCCATCAGCAGGGCGCTTTTCCGCAGGAGATTTTTCAGCTCACTGTGGTGCTGCGCGCCGTAGTGGAAGCTGACCACCGGCGCGCTGCCGATGGAGTAGCCGATGAAGATGGCTACGAAGATGAACTGGACGTACATCAGAACGCCGTAGGCGGAGACGCCGTCCTCGCCGATCAGGCGCATGAGCTGGAAATTGTAGAGCATACCTACCAGGGAGGAGGAGATGTTGCTCATCAGCTCGGAGGAGCCGTTGCCGCAGGATTGGAGGATGGGGCGCAGACGCAGTGCGGCGGGCCGCAGGCGCAGCAGGCTGGTGTTGGGACGCAGGAAGTAGATCAGGGGCAGTACGCCGCCCACACACTGGCTCAGGCCGGTGGCGATGGCCGCGCCGGCCACACCCCAGTCGAAAACGGCGATGAAGAGCGCGTCCAGCACCATGTTGGTGACGCCGGCGGCCACGGTGACGAAAAGGCCCAGGCGGGGCTTTTCGGCGGCGATGAAGAAGCTCTGGAACACATTTTGCAGCATGAAGGCGAAGGTGAAGCCGGTGACGATGCGGCCGTAGAGAATGCAGTCGGCCATCATGGCGTCAGACGCGCCCAGCAGACGGGACACGGCGGGCATGGTGAGGATGCCCACGGCGGAGAGAACGATGCCCAGCAACAGGGTGAACAGTACCAGCATGGAGAAGGTGCGGTGGGCTTCGTCCGGCTTGCCCTCGCCCAGCAGCTTGGACACCAGGGCGGTGCCGCCGGTGCCGATCATAAAGCCCATGCCGCCCAGGATCATCACGAAGGGCATGACCAGGTTTACGGCGGCAAAGGGCATTTTGCCCACGAAATTGGAGACGAACAGACCATCCACCACGCCGTAGATGGACGTGAAGACCATCATGCAGATGGAGGGAAGCGTGAAGCGCAGCAGCTTGCCATACGTGAAATGATCGGACAGCCGTATGAGCTTGGACATAAAAACCTCCTGTCGAAAAAAGTAGCTCCATCATGAAGAAGGAGCTAAATCATCCCACCAAACGGTGGAGTTTGAACTTGGTGACCCGTACCGGATTCGAACCGATGTTAAAGGCGTGAGAGGCCTCTGTCTTAACCACTTGACCAACGGGCCGTATAGAAAATCACCGGCGGTAGGGTCGGTGATTTGCTATTACTGGTACACCTTCAGGGACTCGAACCCTGGACACCCTGATTAAGAGTCAGGTGCTCTACCAACTGAGCTAAAGGTGCATATCCTGTTAACGGTGTTATTATAGTCGATGTGCGCCGATATTGCAAGCTTTTTTTGCGAAAAGAACAGGATTTCTTTGAAATCAGGGAGAGAGCCGGAAAAGCGGGGGCTTTTCCGGCTCTCTGCGGGAAAGGAAAGAAGAACTGTCAGTTTTTCCACTCCACATACAGCTCGCGGACGGCATTATCATCGGCGGGCTTTGCGGCGGGAGCGGCCGCGGGAACTGCGGGCGCCTCGGCAGCGGGGTGGTCACGCTTTTCGATGAACTTGGGCGCCACCTGGGGGAACAGCGCCAGGCTCAGCACATCCTCGTCGGACTTGGCCAGACTCTTGAACTCCTCGCGGTACTTCTCCAGCTCCGGCTCCAGCAAATCGGCGGGACGACAGGTGATGACATCCTCAGGGGCGATGCCCGCCTTGGCGCGGACCTCCTCGTTGACCTCGCCGGGCAGCTTGCCGTATTCACCCTTGAGCATGGCGCGGGACTCCTTGGGGAACGTCTTGTAGCGCTCGCCCATGATGACGTTCATCACGGCCTGGGTGCCCACGATCTGGGAGGAGGGCGTTACCAGCGGGGGATAGCCGAAGTCCTTGCGGACGCGGGGGATCTCTGCTAGTACGTCATAGTATTTATCCTCTTTGCCAGCCTGCTTCAGCTGGGAGATGAGGTTGGACAGCATGCCGCCGGGCACCTGATACAGCAGGGTGTTGGTGTCCACGCGGAGGACCTTGGGGTCCAGGATACCGGCATCCTGCAGCCGCTGGGCCACCTTGCGGAAGTGGACGGCGGCGTCGGACATCTTTTCCAGGCTCAGGCCGGTGTCACGGACGGTGCCCTGCAGCGTGGCCACCAGGGACTCGGTGGCGGGCTGGCTGGTGCCGTTGGCCATGGGGGAGAGAGCGGTGTCCACAATGTCCACGCCGGCGTAGGCCGCCATCAGCAGCGTCATGTCGCCGGTGCCGGAGGTGTTGTGGGTGTGCAGGTGGATGGGAACGCTGACCGTTTCCTTCAGCGCCTTGACCAGAGAGTAGGCCTCCATGGGCAGCAGCAGGTTGGCCATGTCCTTGATGCAGATGGCGTCCGCGCCCATGCCCTCCAGCTCCTTGGCCAGCTTGACGAAGTAGGCCTCGCTGTGGATGGGAGAGATGGTATAGCTGAGGGTGGCCTCTACCTGTCCGCCGTACTTCTTGGTGGACTTGATGGCCTGCTCCAGGTTGCGTACGTCGTTCAGCGCGTCGAAAATGCGGATGATGTCGATGCCGTTTTCGATGGACTTGGCGCAGAAGGCGTCCACCACATCGTCGGCATAGTGCTTGTAGCCCAGAATATTCTGGCCACGGAAGAGCATTTGCAGCTTCGTGTTCTTCACATGCTTGCGGATGGTACGCAGGCGCTCCCACGGATCCTCGTTCAAAAAGCGCATACAGGCGTCGAAGGTGGCGCCGCCCCAGCACTCCAGAGAGTAGTAGCCGATGGTGTCCAGCTGCTCCAGTGCGGGCAGCATATCCTCGATGGTCATGCGGGTGGCCGCCTGGGACTGGTGCGCGTCGCGGAGGATGGTATCGGTGATGAGCAGGGGCTTATTAGACAGAAATTCCATAGTTACCTCCTATTAACCGAACAGGGAGATCAGCACGCCCGCGGCGATGGCCGAGCCGATGACGCCGGCCACGTTGGGGCCCATGGCGTGCATCAGCAGGAAGTTGCCGGGGTTTTCCGCCTGGCCGACCTTCTGGCTGACACGGGCGGCCATAGGTACGGCGGACACACCGGCAGAGCCGATGAGGGGATTGATCTTCTCCTTGAGGAACAGGTTCATGAACTTGGCCAGCAGGACGCCGCCGGCGGTGCCGAAGCCGAAGGCCACCACGCCCATGCCCATGATAGCCAGAGTCTTGGGGCTGAGGAAGGTAGCGCCGGTAGCGGTGGCGCCTACGCTGATACCCAGGAAGATGGTGACGATGTTCATCAGCTCGTTCTGCATGGTCTTGCTGAGGCGATCCAGCACACCGCACTCCTTGGCCAGGTTGCCCAGCATCAGGCAGGCGATCAGCGGTGCGGCGGAGGGGACCAGCAGGGCCACGAACACCGTGACCACGATGGGGAAGAAGATCTTTTCCTTCTTGCTGACCTCACGCAGGGGCTTCATGACGATCTGGCGCTCCTCCTTGGTGGTCAGCGCCTTCATAATGGGCGGCTGGATAACGGGCACCAGGGCCATGTAGGAATACGCCGACACGGCGATGGGGCCCAGCAGGGCCGGGGCCAGCATGGCGGTGACGAAGATGGCCGTGGGGCCGTCCGCGCCGCCGATGATGCCCACGGAGGACGCCTCTGCGCCGGTGAAGCCCATGAGGCGGCAGCCCACATAGGTCAGGAAGATGCCCAGCTGGGCCGCAGCGCCCAGCAGCAGGCTCTTGGGGTTGGCGATCAGGGGGCCAAAGTCTGTCTCTTATACACATCTCCGAGCCCACGAGACTCCT
>ENA-UAHI01000450-UAHI01000450.1-human-gut-metagenome-genome-assembly--contig:-NODE-450-length-10880-cov-3.189284_pt1 | contig 10880 bp, 10 predicted proteins | sample MGYA00243415_ERZ654352 | MGnify/ENA primary metagenome ERZ654352 (study PRJEB26926, sample SAMN06165071) | human gut metagenome | biome: ENVO:00009003; feature: ENVO:2100002; material: ENVO:00002003...
CCACAATGTCGCTGACGGACAGGCTGTGGCCGCGAAAATCCTCCGGGCGGCGGATGTTGAAGGTTTCATACAGCGCATCCAACCTGTCCTGCGTATCGCCCCTGCGGTCAAGGTTTCCCGCATAGACGGCGGCGTAATTCTCCTTTTCGACGGAAAGCCCCTTCTTCTCCAGATACTCGGCGTTCATAAAGCGAAGCTGCGCCGTATTATCATTATCCCGAAGCTGATAGATGGCAAAGCTGTCGGCGGGGTTATCGAGGAACGCCTTTTCATAGTCCGGCGGTGCGAAGCGGTCTTTGACCGTCTCCCATTCGGAGGCTTCCACGCCGAAGATACCGTCAAAGCTGCGGACTTCCTCTGCATCGAAGGCCATGGCCTCGGTGTTATCGGTGTGAAGCATATACACGCTTACATCCCGTTCCATGAGCTCCAGCGCACGCTCCTTTGTCAGCGGCAGCATATTGGAATCGGTGTAGCCGTAGGCGTTCATGCTCTCAACAGAAATCGCAGGGTCGGGGACGCAGCCGTTGTCCGGCGCTGTGACCGGCTCCGGCTCCTGCACGGCGATCTCCTGCACCGGCTGGGCGGCAAGGCTCTCCGTCTCCTTATCCAGCCCGCGCTCCTTGCAGATTTCCGCGTAATGGCGGTCGATATCCGTAATCAGGGAGGATGAGGTTCGGTTGATGGTCTCCAGCGATGCGCGAAGCTCGGTCAGCTCCCTGTCCTTTGCCCAGGTCGCCAGATACCCGAAGCTGTTTTCGCCTGTCTCAATGCCGTAATAGGCGCAGACGGCGAAGGAGATACTCTCCGCCTGAATCTCCTCGGCGGCGCGGGAGAGCTTTGCCTTTTCCGGGTACTGTGCGTGCCAAAACTCCTTCACGGTCTGCTCGCCGCCCGTGAAGTTCAGCCCGTCCTCGCCCAGATACAAAAAGCCCTGCTCCGGCAGCTCAATGGGCGCTGCGGCAATAACGGTTGCCGCGTGGTTCACCACAACGTGCTCCTGAATGGTCACGGGCAACCCCGGATCGTAATCCGAGCCGCGCAGGTCATACGCATACAAGCCCTCCGGCAGCTTATCCCGGTCGATGCGCCCGTTGGAGAACAGCGCAGGCTTGCCGAACAGCTCAATCTCCTGATATTTTTCTCCGATTTCGTCCTTATTGTGGAGCCTGGAGTGTGCGATCTCATGGACGGCGGCGCAGACCGTCTGTACCTCGCTCATGCCTTCTCTGAGGACAATGCGCTGTTTGTCCACGGAGAAGTAACCGTCCATATTCTCCGCCAGCTTCTCAAAGAAGATGGGGACGGGCGCGCTGCGGCGCAGAGCTTCCATAAACATCTCGTAATTCTGCACGTCCCCCGTAAGGTTCGCCGCCAGCTCCGGCAGGGGCTTGCCTGCGGTCTGCTGCACGTCGAACACCACCACGGGCTTGTACATGGGGATCTGCACCGTCTTTTCCTCCGTGATAATATCGCCGTTCTCGTCCCGCAGGGGGAGCTTGGTGTCGGGGTCTAACTTCTGCTGCTCGATTTTCTTCTTGAATGGCGTGGGGGCGATGATTTTAATGCCCTTTTCACCCTTTTTGACGCTTCTTCCGAACTGATCGCGCCATTTGTTGAAGCCGGCCACATGGGTGGCGTCGGGGCGCTGCATATAGATGAGCATGGTGTTGTTGACGCTGTACTTGTGAAAGCGGCTCATGGTGGCAAGGTACTGCCTGTATCTGTCGCTCTCAAACAGCTCCTTTATGCCCGTCTCGATGCTGTCGGTGATGTCCTTGAGCCGTTCCTTGTTGGTCTGTTTTTCAGCCATTTCGTGCATACCTCCTTTGGATCATGGTAAAAACAGCGGCTCCCGCAGGGGAATGAAACGCCCGTGCGGGAGCCTGCGAGGGTCATTTGGTGAAGTCCAGCTTATAGGAGGAACGCGCGCCGTCGTCCTCCAGCACGATGAATGCGTCGTAGGTCTTGCCGGTTTTCTCGGAGTAGATACCGCTGGCGTAGGCGCGTCCCTGCGTCAGGAGCGAGGAAGCCATCTTCTTTGTCAGGCTGATCTTCTTGGCGGCAAGGAAGCGGTTGTCCCGCCACAGCCCGAACTTGCAGCTCCGTCTCTCGCAGAAATAGCCGTTTTTGCTCTCCGTGACCTCTGCGCCGCAGCGGGGGCATTTGCCCACAACGGGTCTGCCGGAGGGGAACAGCACCTCCGCGCCGTCCACAGGCGCAGCGTCCCGAACCAGCGCTGCGACCATATCGCAGATGCCTGCGAGGAACTCGTCCGCGCCCAGCTCGCCGCACTCGATCTCCTTGAGGCGGTGCTCCCATTCGGCGGTCAAAAGCGGGGACTGGAGCTGTTCGGGCAGCACGGTAATGAGGGAAACGCCCGCTTCGGTGGGAACGAGGCGTACAGCCTTTTTCGCCTTTCTGCGCTCCGCAAAGCCCGTGGCCACCAGCTTTTCAATGACCGCCGCCCTTGTCGCGGGAGTTCCCAATCCCTTTCTCTCGGCATCTTCCGGCATATCCTCCTTGCCCGCCGTCTCCATGGCCGACAGAAGCGTATCCTCGGTGAAGTGTTTGGGCGGGGTCGTTCTGCCCTCTTTGACCGCGCAGGAGGAAACGGAAAGCGACTGCCCCTCGGAAAGCTCCGGGAGGGTGCTGTCCTGCTTGCCCTTTTCCGTGTATGCCCTCCAACCCATATGAAGGATTGTTTTCCCTTTGGCGGCAAAGGCATTTCCGCCGCAGTCCAGCCTTGCCTCGGTCTCCAGATAGACGAAGGGTGCGCTGACCGCCATAAGCACCTGACGGGAAACAAGGCGCAGCAGCTCCCGTTCGCCTGCGGGCAAGGTTTCCAAATCCGTTTCGCCCGCCGCCATGGTGGGAACGACGGCATGGTGGTCGCTGACCTTTTTGCTGCTGCACACCTGCCCCGAACAGACGGCTGCGGGCGGCTCCGTGCCGCAGACGCCAGCGCAGCACAGCGCCAGCGCGTTTACGCCGCCCTCCATATCGTCGGTGAGATAGCGGCTGTCGGTGCGGGGGTAGGTGCAGAGCTTCTTTTCGTAGAGGCTTTGCAGATAATCCAGCGTCTGCTGCGCCGTGTACCCAAGCAAGCGGTTCGCATCCCGCTGGAGCGTGGTCAGGTCGTAGAGCGCCGGGGCTTTCTCCGTCTTTTTTGTCTGCACGACGGAGGTAACAGCGGCGGTTTTGCTGTTGCAGTCCCCGGCAAGCCGCTCTGCCTCTGCCTGCTCCTTCATGCGTTCGCCTGCGGCGGAGAAGCCGTTAAAGTCCAGATGGACGGTGTAAAAGCTCTCCGGCTGAAAGGCATTGATCTCCGCTTCCCGCTGCACCAGCAGCGCAAGCGTGGGCGATACCACGCGCCCCACGTTCAGTGTGCGGTGGTACATCACGGAAAACAGGCGGGTGGCGTTGATGCCCACCAGCCAGTCCGCCTTGCTGCGGCAGAGGGCGGAGGCGTAGAGGTTGTTGTACTCCGCGCCGTCGCGGAGATTGTCAAAGCCCTGAAGAATCGCCGCATCCTCCATGGAGGAAATCCAGAGCCGCTTCACGCGCTTGCGGCAGTTGTTGAGATTATACGCCGTGCGGAAGATCAGCTCGCCCTCGCGCCCGGCGTCGCAGGCGTTGACGACCTCGCAAACGTCCTCTCTGTGCATGAGGGCGCGAAGGGTGTTCATCTGCTTCTGCTTGTCCCTTGATACGGTGTACTGCCAGCTATCCGGCAGGATGGGCAAGTCCTCCCTTCGCCATTTGCCGTACTTTTCATCGTAAGCGTCCGCATCCGAAAGTTCCGCAAGATGCCCGAAGCACCAGGAGACGAGATAGCCGCCGCCCGAAAGAAAGCCGTCCTCGCGCCTGCCTGCGCCAAGAACGGCGGCGATGCTCCTTGCCACGGAGGGCTTTTCACACACAACCAATCGGTATTCGTTCATATTCCTTTATTCCTCCTCATCGTTGATATCGAAATCATCCGGCGCGTCCCAGCCCTTTGCCCGCAGGAACTCCTTGCGCAGGGTGTTGTTCCCGCAGTCCTCGATGGCCTTCTCCACACACAGGTCGCAGTTTGCGTAGCTGTATTCGTCGAAATAGTATTTGAAGTCGTAGTAGATGGATTTGACGGGCTTGGGGGTGCGGAGCAGCGCCTCTGCGTCCCCGCAGCCCGCCTCCACTGCTTTTACGATCTTCTGCCGGATGAAGTATTCAAAGGCTTTCTTGCCGCCCCGGTATCCGGGCTTTTGGGAGAGCGTCTGCCGAATGAAAAGCGCCTGCTCGCGCTTCATGATCTGAATAAGCCGCTCGCGGGGAGACAGCTCCATGGGCGATTCTGTGCTGACTGTCTGTGTCATGCTTCGCTTTCTCCTTTCACAACCGTTCTCAACGGGTTGCCGGTAAATGCCAGGGGGACGAACCCGTACAGATTTACGCAGAGCGTTTTCACAATCTGGATGCAGAAGGAATAGATACGCTGCCTGTCGGGGCAGTGCTCCCGGAAGAACGCAAAAATCGAATAGCATGACAATCCTTTGTGATCCTCCATAACCAAATCCGCAACGGATTTCCAGTCCTCGTCCGCAGCCTCCGGGATTGCCGCATTTTCCAGCAGTGCCAGCACCGTGGTAAAATCCTTCTCCTGCTCCACGCTGATTTCCAGAATGAATCCGATAAACGCACTCAACGCCATGCGCGCCCAGCCCCGCTCCTCCATGGTCATAAAGGACAGCATCCTCGGAACGGCGGGAAATATCTCCTGCTCCACGAAGCAGGCTTCCCGCCCGGGCTTCAGCTTTTGCAGCGCATCGGCGCTGAGCTTCGGGATATACGGCTCGTCCTCCTCCGCAGCGGCAAAGTCCTCGAATACAGGCGCATCCGCCCTGTGCTTCTTTCCTCTGAGCGTTCGGCAGAACTCGTGAACGATGAAGCAGAGGAAAAGCAGATGGGTCAGGGTGATCAGGCTCATGCCCGCGATATTCAAAATTCTCATTCTTCCGCATCCTCCCCGGCGTCCGTCTCGTCCTCGGCTTCAAACTCGTAGTCCTCATCTTCCTCGTCCTCGCCGTAGTCGTAATCGTCCAGATCGTCCGCCCCACGGGTGTCGGCCTTGGGCTTGCGGAGCTTGAACCAGTACAGCGCACCGCCGCCGCCCAGCAGGAGCAGGAGGACGACCACAACAAGCCCCGCGCCGCTGGCGCTCTTTTCGGGCGCGGTCTCCGCAGGCTCAGCGGGCTGTGGCGTGGGTTCCGTAACTTCCTTGCCCGCGCACTCGCTCATATTGGTTCTGCACACCTTGCAGCCCGTGTTGATTTTGCCCACGGCGCATTTGTCCGTGCAGGCGCAGGCGGGGACGATGCTCTCGCCGTCCTTGGTCAGCGCCAGCAGGTCGGCCTCGTCCACAAGATTCAGGAAATGGACGTTCTCATTGCCCTTATCGTCTCGGTCGATGATGAGATAAAAGGTGTTGCCGCCCTTGGTCGTCACGGTGATGAACTGCTTGCCTGCGCCGAAAGCGGAGCCGATGTCGTCCATAAGCGTCAGGTTGCCGTCCGGGGTCAGGGGCGCGGAACCTCCGGCAACGGCGTAATATTGCAGCAGTATATCCAGCAGTCCCGCCATATCCGTATCGTTTCCGCTGTTTTCTGTCGGCGCGTTCATGACGTCAAGGTATTTGCCGTATACATAGCCGGTCTGCTCCGGCACGACCACCTTGTACCAGCCGTTGCTTTCCTCCAGCACCTTCACCTCCGCGCCGTTGAGCAGACGCCCGATCACAGTGTAGTCCGTGCCGGGGCCGGTGCGCAGGTTCAAATAGGTGCGGACGTTGACCACCTTTCCGGACTGCTCCCGTTTGGCGGGAAGCGTCCAGCTCCGATCCCCGATGGTCACGGTATGGCTTCCGTCCGCATTTTCGGTCACAAGCACGGTCAGTGTCTGTCCGTTTGGGGTCTGCTCACCGGCATTTGTATTCTCCGGCTGTGTGGTTGCAGTTGGGCTTTCCATGGTCGGGTCGCCCATTGTCGAATCAATCATATCGCCGCCTGCATAGGCCGTAACGGAAAAGACCGTCATGCAGAGCACGACGGCCAGCGTCACGGCAAAAAATCTCCATTTATTCTTCATCCACAAATTCCTCCGTTTTTCTGTATTCGTCGGGCAGCGCCGCCGTGGGACGCTTTTCCAGCATCGCCATCAGCGCCGCGAGCTGCTCGATGGTCAGCCCGTTCTCGCGGACGATGCCCACAATATCCGTGTTTTCCAGCTTCAGAATCTGCTCGTCCAGGGCTTTGAGCCGTGCGGTCAGCGATGTGAGCTTTTCCGCCAGCTTCTCGCGCTCCTGACGCAGCTTTTCAAGTCGCGGGTTCATAACATCCTCCTTTTTGCGTTGATATGGTTGTTGTTAAGGTAATCTGCCAAACTGGAGAAAATGGCTTCGCCAGTAGCTCGTGTCGATGGAAGCGTAGTGAATGGGGTCGCCGCAGTGGAGCATCCTGTTATTGCCCACATAGATGCCCACATGGGACGCGCCTGCGGTGTCGTAGGTCTTTTCAAAAAAGATCAGGTCGCCGGGACGGGCGCTTTCCGGGGAGACATAGGCGCACATGCCCCGCAGCCCCTCCGCGCCCAGCCTGCCGAAGCTCCAATGCAGGCCGCAGTTGTTGTAGACATACGAAACGAAGCCGGAGCAGTCGAAGGAGGTGTCCGGCGAGTTGCCGCCCCAGACGTAGGGGTAGCCCAGATACTTCTCCGCTTCTTTGATGATGGCAGCGAACTGCTCATCCGCCAGCGCTTCCGGGGGTATCTCGTACTTCTCATACTTGGTATAGTAGTAGCGGTTCACATACGGGGAGCCGGGGAACAGGTCGGGGCGGTTGCCCAGCACGCTCATATACACGGCGTACATGGAGAGCTGATCGTGGGACATGATATGCACCGGCACATGGGAGAGGTTGAAGTTTTCCAGCTCCACATGGCAGATATAGTAGGTGTAGGGAACCTCCGCCTCGTACTCGTAGCTTTGCAGATTGCCGTTTTCGTCGGTGTAATAGCCGATATGCGTTTCGGTGCGGTATCTGGTTTCCGTGGTGACGGTTTCCGTTAAGATATACTGCTTTTCAAACAGCGTCTCCAGAATCCCGCCTATTTCGTCAATCGTCCATTCTCCGCCCTTGAGGGCGGTAATCATGGAAATGAGCACATAGGGGTCGTGCTCAATCTCGTCCAGGTCGAAGTGGTACTCGTCGTAATCGTGGGTGCTTTCGTAGCTGTTCAGGTATTCCCGCAGCTCGTCCTCCATGGCGCAGTAGGCGGCTTCCGCCGCCAGCATATCCGCATCCTCCAGCGGGTAGGTGGAGGCCGCAATGCCGGACACCCCGCCCTGAAACAGCGTGGAGCAGGAGGAAATGCAGGTCATGAGCAGCAATATCGCGGCGGCGACGCCGCCCGCAATGAGAAAGCCCTTCTTGTGCCGGACAAAAAAGCTGCCGGCCTTTTTGCTTCCCTCGGCGGCGCGCTTTGCCGCCTTCGCGGTGGTCTCGGACGCTTTGACGGTATTCCTCGCGCCGTTCCCCGCTTTTGCGGCGGCGTATTCCTTTTTAATGGCCTGCTTCTGCTGCCAGCGGGAATAGGGGTTGGAGGACAGCTCCGGGTCGTGGTGCTGCGCCGTCTTATCCAGCGCACGGAGGTTGGCGCGGTCTGCCTTGGCCTCGGCCCGGTCTGCGCGGCGGTAGGGCTTCTCCTTGTGGGAGCGGTGGGCGTGCTGCGCAAGGCGCACGGCGCGCTCCGCCGCCTGCTCCACGCCGTGGGCGCTCTCCACGCCCACATTGTCCTGCTCATGCTCCCGAATCTCCCTGTGGACGGCGGACAGCGCCGCCGCACCGGGCGCGTCCCGCAGGGCGTGGGTGAGCTTGGAGGGCGGCCGCTTTTTGTCCACCTCCTCAAAGGAAAGGCGCGTTGTGACCGTGCCGGTTTTCGGGTCAACGACGCGCTGCTTTTTCTTTATGGTTTTCTTGGGTATCTTCGCCTCGGACTTTTCCAGCTTTTGATAGGCTTTATCCGCTTTTTGGATGGCCTTTTTCAGTTCCGGCGCTGTCCGCTCCTCCTGCGTGAACAGCAGCCGGGGCGAGCGTTTGCTCATGGGGATTCACCTCCATTCGGGGCATACGGTACGCCGAGAAAGTCCAGCACCTTGCCGCAGCCCAATTTGTGGATACAGAACTCGTACTGCTTGGGATGTGTCAGCGCCATGCGCTGAAAGCGGTTAGGCGGCTTCTCCAGATGGATGCCGAACATACAGAACATACAGCCGGTGCGCTTCGCACCGGTGGTGGTCAGCCTGCCGTTTTTCTCCACGATCTCGCCGTAGACGGAAGCATACGGGATACCGGTCATTCTGAGATATTCCAAAACGTCCTGCTCGGTCCAGAAGGACATTGGCTGAGAGGTGGGGTCCCGCTTATGATAGGCGTTGCATCCGATTTTGAGATAGACGCTCTGGCGGCGTGCGCTCTCACAGGCCATGGTCGCAATGATCTGCTTTCTACCGGTTTCCCGGTTATATCTGTGCAGGGGACGCTCCTTTATCACGGTGCAGCAGGCGTCAGAAACGGGAAATGGCGCATCCAGCAGGACGCGCCATTTCTGATACCGTTCATTGAATTTTGAGGGCGTACCGTCACGGTTTAATCCGTTCAGGTGGCAGAGCGCCCATGTGCTGCCCTTTCGGGCGTAGCGGATGCGCCGCGCCACATCCTTGGATATGACGGGATAGCCGTATTCCGATATGACCTTTGAAAAGGGCATCTCCGGGCGCAGCCATGTCACGTTGGGAACGGTTTTGACAAACTCCCGTATCTCCGGGTATTCCAGCCCCGTGTCCACAAACACGGCGGGAATGTCGGGGAACGCCCGCCGCGCAAGGTCCAGCAGCACGGTGCTGTCCTTGCCGCCCGAAAAGGAGACGGCGACTTTGCCGCCGTAGTGGTGATACCACTCGATGATCTTCGCCTGCGTCACGCGAATTTTCCGATCCAGCGGCCACGCCTGCATGACGCTCAGATCCTGCCGGGTGTAGGCGTTCATACCGCAACACCTCCGATCCGTTTCTCTGCCAGCGTACAGTATTCCGGGTTCAGCTCAATGCCGATGTAGTGCCGTCCGAGCTGCTTTGCCACCGCCGCCGTAGTGCCGGAGCCGAGGAAGGGGTCCAGCACCACGCCTCCGGGCGGGCAGCCTGCCAGCAGGCAGGTTTCCGCCAGCTTTGGCGGGAAAGCGGCGAAATGCCCGCCCCTGTACGGCACGGTGTTGATCTGCCAGACGTCGCGCTTGTTGCGAAGCTGTGGAATATCTGCATCCGTATAGGTTCCGGCAGCTCTTGGCAGATTGATTTTCTGGATATTCTGCTGTCCGGGGATGCCGCTTCCGTGCTTGGTAGCCGTGCTTCGTGCGCCTTTCATGCGCCGTACTGTCGTTTCCGCAACCGGCTCCGCGATGGCGGCAGCATCGTAATAGTAGCGGCGGGACTTGGACAGCAGGAAAATATGCTCATAGCAGCGGCTTGGCCTGTCCTTGGTGCTTTCCGGCATGGGGTTCGCTTTCATCCAGATGATGTCCGAGCGCAGATACCAGCCGTCTGCGCGCAGCGCGAACGCCAGCAGCCACGGGATGCCGATCATGTCCTTTGCCTTGCAGCCCTCCACCTTGCCGTTGAGGGCAACCGCCTGCCCCGTCCTGCCGTTGGGGTACTTGGGATCGAGGGCTTCGCCCTGATTGCCCTTTCCGGCATAGGTGTCCGCGATGTTGAGCCAGAGTGTGCCGTCCGGCGTGAGAACGCGCCTGACCTCCCGGAAAATGGAAGTCAGACGCTCCACATACAGCGCCGGGGTTTCCTCCCGCCCGATCTGCCCATCTACGCCGTAATCCCGCAGTGCGTAGTACGGCGGCGAGGTTACGCAGCAGTTCACGGAGCTGTCCGGCAGGGTTTTCAGCACGGTCAGGGCGTCGCCGCAGTAAATGCGGTCAGCCTGCATAGTCGAACTCATCCCTTAGAAGCGTGGTAAGCCCCTCGACAGCCGTGAGGATGTCCCTGCACACGCCGGTCAGCTCAGATATGGCCGGTTCTCCGTCATACTCAAATACGTCGGCGTCCTCATTGTCCTCGTCCGCCTCACGCTCTGCGGCGTATTCGCGCTCGATGCGCTCGGCATACTCGCAGCAGCGTTCGCCGGGGCAGCAGGGATTATCCGCAGGAACGTAACCGGCGTATTCCGGCTCAATCAGGTCGTTTTCAATGAGGTCGGACAGGTCCGCAAGGTCACGGGACTTGAGGTAATTGAGCGCCATGCCCCAAGAACTGAACATCTCCTCGCAGCGCTCGTTAAAGTCGAGGGTGGATCTGCGTACAAGGTCCAGATAGCCGTCCTTCTCGGCTCCGTTTTTGATGTAGTGCATGAGGATGGTCGCCATCCACAGCAGCTCCAGCTTTTCCTCGATGTGGCGCAGGTAGTCCTCGCCGTGGATCAGGTACAGATTTTCTTTTTCCATTGTGATGCTCTCCTTTACATTATTTATAGTAAAATCAGGTCAGGCGATCTCACCCAGCATGGTGAGAAACAGCGACTTGCCCTTGGGCGTGACAAGGGTATATACCCCCTGATGCCCGTTGACGGCGATATAGTCCTTTACGAAGAACAGGCCGTCGCTGGCGGGCTTGGCGTAGGGCAGCAGTGTACCGGAGGGCGCGCGGTAGAGATAGCGCTTGCGGATGAGGAACGCGGTGAACATTTTCTCCGGCACCTTCAGCTCCTTTGCGGTGGCGCGGAGATTGGTGCCTGTCTCTTATACACATCTCCGAGCCCACGAGACTCCTGAGCATCTCG
>ENA-UAHI01000458-UAHI01000458.1-human-gut-metagenome-genome-assembly--contig:-NODE-458-length-10832-cov-6.006031_pt1 | contig 10832 bp, 8 predicted proteins | sample MGYA00243415_ERZ654352 | MGnify/ENA primary metagenome ERZ654352 (study PRJEB26926, sample SAMN06165071) | human gut metagenome | biome: ENVO:00009003; feature: ENVO:2100002; material: ENVO:00002003...
CTCCTTATTTTGTCCGATAATTTTCATTAGAAAATAATCTCTATTTTTCTTTCTTAATCATAATTATCTTCATATCTCTTATAGTTATTTGTGGCAAATCTGGCCAACCATGTATCAGGCGGAAGTGTCCATAAAATCACCAAAATCCACACTATGATACCGATAGCCCTGTAAATACCACAAAGCTCCGTGCATGGTGCAATATCCAAACACGCAAATACAGAAAAAACACCACAAATAATAAATGCAATACCAAAATACACTAGCCAAAAATTATTTTCCCAGCGATTCTCAAAGAAAAACCCTTTTATTTTTCTCCGCTGTAATATAAGCAATACCACACCGGCTATAGTCATCGCTATATTAGCCGCTTGATAAACATATATTCCCAATATAAATGCAAGTAGTATCGCAGAAATAAAGACTCCGCATATTCTTGCTCCGGCTATGCCATCACTTGACACTTCATCTTTGATATTACTCATAGCACCTTTAATCTGTATTATAAAAAATACCAAATAAAACATAAGACCTGCTATCACAAGTCCAAGCCATTTGGGCAAGCCGAAAACTGCTTCTCCGATAAAGCAGCCTATTGCCAAAACACATAATTGTATGAATAAAATTTTTAAATTCTTCTTCATATTTCCCCTTATTTTGTCACTCCTGTTTGCAACCGTTCCTAACTCTTCAACTGTTGTTAATTTCTTTATATCCTATAATCCATATATCTTCAACCATAAATACATGAATGACACGAATGGTACTCAACAAATTTAGCAGGCTTATTTCTAAGATAAAAATAACATGACAAATACCATATTTCCCCGTGAACATTGCACTTAACTACTCAATACCTATTTTTATCATATTGTATTATACCTCTTGAAATTATCTATAGCTCAATTATAGACAAACTCACAGTATTTTTCAAACAAATAAATTATAACCATAAATGCTCTAAATTTTTAGATGATTTGAATATGTCTTAAATCCGCGATATCACAAGCCTTCCATCCTGCACATCAACCCTGACCTTATTAGACTCTATCCCCGCTGCCTCAAGCATCTCATCAGTGAGTTTTATCCTGTGCGCCTTGTCCAAAACCGTATATTCCATTGCAGGGTGTTTCTTCAATTTCTCCGTACTTACCTTTCCGTCAGATATAAGCACTGTGCGGTCTACACGGCCTGCAAGTGCCATATCGTGTGTGACTATGATGATGGTTATACCAAGCTCTTTGTTCAGCTTATGAAACAGCTCATAGATTGTATCAGCAGTCCTTGTATCCACAGCTCCGGTGGGCTCATCCGCAAGCAGTATGTCCGGCTTATTTGCCAGTGCCACCGCTATCGCTGCGCGCTGCTGCTCTCCTCCCGATAGCTGAGCCGGAAGCTTATCCTTATGCTCCTGTAATCCCACTGCATTTAACAGTTTAAGGGCATAGCTTTTATTATTATCCTTGCGTTTTTTTATAATTTCTCTGTGTTTTAAATTATCGGTATTACCTGAATTTTCAAACATCATCACGGCTTCGACATTCTGCAGCACAGTCAGGTATGGGAACAGATTTTTGGCACTTTTCTGCCACACAAAGCCCACCTTGTCCCTGCGGTATCTCACCATTTCAGCTTCTGAATATGTGGAAATGTCTTTTCCGTCAATAGTGAGCACTCCCGCCGTTGGAGTTTCCAGTCCTCCTATCATATTTAAAAGGGTGGATTTTCCACTGCCGGATTTTCCTATTACCGCAAGCATCTCCCCTGTTTCCACCGTCAGGTCAAGCCCCTCCAGTGCCATCACCTTTTTATCGTCTGTCTCATATATTTTTACCAGTCCATCGCAGTTTATCATCTGGTTTTCCCCCCTTTTAATTTTATACTAACTTCCCACTTGTAAACTTTATATTGAACCGTTTGGAGTGCGGGCTGCGTGACTGCCGATATCGGAACTAGTTTAAATTACTATGCCGTCACTAAGCTCAAACACTTCATCTCCCAGCTCCATCAGGTTCGGATCATGCGTGGTCATAACTATTGTGATGTCCTCATCGTCTATCAACTCACGGAACAATCGCATGACTTCAAATCCAGCAGCGGTATCGAGTGCTCCTGTCGGCTCATCCGCAAAGACCACCTTCGGGCGATGAACCACAGCGCGCGCTATCGCAACTCTCTGCTGCTCACCTCCCGATAACTGATCCGGCATATGATCCATGCGCTTTGAGAGTCCGACACGCTCCAGCAGCTCTGATACTCTGTCATGCGTATTCTCATTTATCACTTCGGTTTTTGCATCTCCAATGTCATTATCCATATCAGTCAAATTCTTTTGTATCTGACGTTTATTTTTCGCAAGTCTAAGGGCAAATTCCACATTCTCATATGCCGTCATCGTGGGAATTAGTGCTATAGACTGGAATACAAATCCCATCTCATACCGCCTTAGCATTTCCCGGTCTTTCTCGGTCATCTGCTCGAGGTTTTTATCCAGAAACTGCACACTTCCCTCTGTCGGCATATCAAGCGCACTAAGGATATTAAGAAGTGTGGTCTTTCCAGAGCCGGAACGCCCTTTTAAGATGGCAAGTGTTCCTTTTTTTATCTCCATGGATACTCCGTCAAGTGCGTGGACTGTTGTACCATCTCCCGCCTTAAAATATCTTTTTATATTTTGAGCAATTATCGCATTTTCCATATGTCACGACCTCTTTTTTTACATGCTAACTATCTTCTCCAAGCCTTAGTGCCTGTGCTATCTTCATACTCTTAAGCAATCTGCTGATAACCACATAGCATACGGCTACAGCCACGAAAAGTACTCCTGCAAGCTCCAGCATATCAGATTGATAAATATATACATTTACTCCGATATTGTGTTTCTGCGGCAGATATATGATCGATATGAGCCTTACAAACATCGCTGTTGCAGCTATACCTATGCCTGCTCCCGCAAGAAGCGGCAGAAATGATAAAAATATCTGCTCGTTTAAAAGCATTGCTTTTACCTCTCTCATTCTCATTCCCATTGCGCGGTATATACCAAACTGCAGCTCCCTCTGTTTTAGTGTCATAACCCAATACAGCAAAAATCCTACTGAGCACACTATCAGTGAAAGTATAAAACTTAATGTAAACATACCGTTTGTGATCTGCACTGTGGCTGAGTTTTTATTCTCGTCTATAAGCTGCTGCGCGGATGTTAAATTTTTGTATATATCATCCACCGTTTTTCCTTTTGACAGGTTCATCCACACACTGTACGGTGTCATGCCGAACTTTTCCACAACCGTAGCATAATTTGCAACGATCAGGTATTTCTCCTGCTCGGTCACATTTCCTTCTGCATCTGTCTCATAGGTGTAACGCTCGTAGCCCGGAAACCCTTTTACTATGGCACATACCTTTACATTCTCGGATGCGTAGATCTGATCATCATCGACAGCCTCCGGTACATACCTTGAGTAATTTAAGCTGTCACCAACTTTAAGTCCCAGAGCTTTTGCCAGATTTGAGGAAATGATGACTCCGTCCGGCTCTTTTGCCAGCTCATTCAGGTAATTGAACCAGTGCGCGTCATTAATATCATCATTTTGGTCACTCTGCAATTTCGCAGTCTCACCGAATTCTTTTGTGTTTATCGCCATAAGATATGCATCCGAAACCGAACCACTGCCTGCGGAAATATCTACCCGCTCGTCCTCAAGCACACGCGTGACACCGTCACAGATGCCCTCATTTTTGAGCGACTCGTATTTACCGAAATCAGGCTCGTCATACATCCAGCTTACAGAGCCATCTTTATTCTTCTGTATCCTGAGTCTGAAATCTTCGTTGTATATCGCATCACACCCCACATTGTAGGCGATCCGCTGTTCCATATTGCTGTTCATGGTGCGCGCCATATTCGCGTCAAAAATACCGCCAGCCACTGTCATGATAAGAAATACTGCCAGAAATCCCTGATTGTATCTGGTTCGTTTCAGCTGTAAAAATGATGCATACATTGCCGGAGAAAAACGCTTTTTAAAGAGCCTGTCCACAAGCAGAATAATAAGTCCGGTAAGTCTTACGCACAAAAGTGCCGCTGCAAATATAAAAATCGAATTGTCCAGTATCATGACAGGATCTATGCTCCTGTTCTCAAGAACAGATATCGCAAGCGTACTCTTCTGCTTGTTGTAATTGTAAAGCAGATATGCTGACAGAGCCAAAAGTATAACGTCTATAAAGCATTTCTCCCAAAGAGGCTTTTTCTTTGATATTCGTCCCCTGCTGTGCTCTGATATGGCATCCTTTGATTTTTTCCACACCGGAACTGTGATAAACAGCACCATGATAACTGCCGCTGCCACCGCATAGACAAGCATCTGCCATACAAATCTGTAAGTGCCTATATCCTTTGCCGTAAATCTTAAAAATCCGTCTGTAGATGCGGCAGCCCGGCACATTATATATCCGAGTACTATTCCAAGTACACAGCCCGCAAACGCTATTATTCCCGACTGCTGTAGGTACAAAATAAATACCTGTAATTTTGTCGCACCGCGGCTTCTTAAAACAAGTATGTCATTTTCCTCGAGCGAAAGTATCTGTGCAGATATCATTCTTATAAATAAAATCAAAAGCACAAGACACGGCAGCTCCAACGCCCAAAGCATCAGCTTTATCGTCTTCTGCTGTGTAAAAAAGCGCTCCAGCGTATCACGGATGTTGTCATTGTAGAGCTTGTCAGCATCCTTAAACTGCTCCATATAACCGTCATAAAGTGAGGCATTTTCCGTGTTGATCTGCCTGTAATCCAGCATGAGAAAATCACTGTAGCTGATATTGTCCTCGCTGTAATACTGCATCATTTCGTCAAAAACATCCTGCGAAACAAATATCACATCGCCCATATCCGAAAGCGTCTTGGCCCAATATGGATCGTTTATATCTTTTTCACGGCAGATCTGTGATATGACGAAAGAAATTTCCTTTTTCCCACTGCCATCAGGTACATGTAAATAGATTTTTTCACCTGCTACAAGTCCGTAGTGATCCATTGTCTTTTCGCTTATACTGCATTCGAATGTGGCTGTGTCAGTCTGAGATTTTACAACATCCGCGTACTCCGAAAGTCCCGGCAGATATCCTATTGTAAAATAATTGTTAGGTCCTCCAAACTCTGTATCTGCGCGTCCTCCTGAGAGTGTGATAAGCTGCTGTGAGGAAACCTTGTTTATATCCACATATTCAGTCCACTTCTTTTCGTATCCTGACAGCTTATCAAGCACTGACTGCGAATCAGGATAATCTGCCACCGCATATGTTCCCTCGCGGCTCATCCGTGCTGGAAACTCATTCTGCTGTGTGGCATGATCCGTAAAAAGTCTGTCGAGTATCTGATTTCCCGCACCCTTTTCAAACATAGGGTGGCACACAAAAAGTGCTATAAACAAAGCCACTCCCATAAGCAGACACAGATTTAACCATTTTCTGTTTTTTAATTTATTAATTACGAAGCCAAACATATTTCATCGCCCTCATCAATACCGTAAAGCACAAGTGTATTGCTGCCTGATGTATAATCGCCCAATATTACCGGCTGCTTTACCACGCTGTCCCCATCAATTTTCCACACATAGTATGATATATCATCTTTGTCCATAGGATTGACCTGCTTGTGTATGATCGAAGTCGGCACCACTACCACCTTTTTAAAAGAAACATAAGAAAACTTTACAGCAGATGCCCTGGTCAGATCATCCGGTATTCCATTGTCAAGTTTTATATAAAATGCTGCATTTCCATATCCCGAATCTGTGTTTCCGGTAATATGCACACCTTTATCATCCTGATTTATATATCCCTTTTGAGCAACACTACCGTAACCGGCAAAACCGATACAGCTTCCGTAGATCGTTGTACCGTCCAGCTCAAGTGATACGCGCTCTCCCACATCTGCTATATTGTCCTTATATACTTTATAGCTATTGCTATCCTTTACCTGAACCAGCAGTACGTCCGTGGAATTTCCGGTTATCTGCAGGATATCTGAGCCTTCCTCCACATTATCTCCTGCCTTGACACTCACCTTTGAAACTTTTCCGTCATTTTTGGCATATACTGAAATATTTCCTTTGCCGTCATTTCCAGCGCTTATGCTGTCATATGCTAACTGTAGCCGGGAAAGCTGATAGGTGTGGTCTGCATTGGCAAGTTTTTTCTGCAGATCAAGCAGCTGTAAGTTCAATTTCAACTGCTGCTCTTCATATGCTGTATCCGGCTTTTCATCCTCCTGGTTATTTTCTTCTGCGCTGCTACCACCTTCAGATAAATCTTTTACCTGTTTATCGTAATCTGCGATCTTGTGCGCATAGGATTTATTCTCTGAGTCGATCTCATTTTTTGCCTCTGTTATGGCAGCTTTGCCCTCTCCGGTATCCACAACGTAAAGCAGCATCCCATTTTCTACCGTATCGTCCTGCTTCACATTGACAGAAACGATCTGCCCTTCATAATCACAGGTTTCGGTTATCGTCCCTGCGTCAGATCTGCTGTAGCGCACACCGTAGTTTGCTATATCAAAGTCAGACCTTGTTACCGTATATTTGCTGTACTTTGTCGGAACCTGATCTGTAGAATTATAGTAGACTAGCTCCCCCTCTTTTAAGCCCTCTGTGACCTGTGTATAGTTTTCATCAAACTCACCTGTTGTTATGATGCGTTTCTCGCGGCCGCCCTCATCATTTTTCACATAGACATATCTAGTATCGCCATCCTTATAGATGGAATCTTTTCCCACGACAAGTGCCTGATTTGCTTTTGTCTTTTCAAAATATACCGGATACATCTGTCCTGCCGTAAGAAACGGCTTTTCCCTGCTTTCCACGCACACATCCGGATAGCGGTTGTTTATCTTCGAAAGTACCAAAACCTCTGATGTATATTGAGACTCGGTGACATCATATTTTTCGCCATCGACTATCACATATTTCTTGTCATAATCACTGTATTTGTACTCATTTATGGCTGTATCTTTTATATCCAGCACAAGGTCATCCGTATCTGAGACAATGACTATATTCTCGTATGCCGCAGCAGACCTTCCATCTGTCAGCTTCTTAGTGTAAGTGACAAGACCGCTGTGGGCTGCCTTAAGCGTTCCATCATCAACAATCTGCTGATATAAAGCCATCTGCTCATTGATCTTTTGCACTCGGTATTCGTGAAGCTGCTTATCGTACCGTTCATTTTCCTGTTCTGTGGCAATCTGCGTATTGTAATCCTCTTCTGTGCTCTCTTTTTTCTCAATCTGTTCTGTTGAAAATTCGTCCGTATCCGCAGCCTGACTCTCCCATAATTTGATCTGCGTATCCGAGATCTGAGCGGATATCTCATATGTCTCATTCTCATGCGCCAGCGCATCCTTACATTCCTGCAACTGTTTTTTTGCCTCATCCACATCACAGACTGCAAGCACATCCCCTGCATTTACTGTATCTCCCGGCTCCACATATATCTGTGAAATATTTACATTGGCACTGTAGTAATTGCAGTAATCCCTCGAAACTGCGGTAGCCATCAGCACCTGTATGGAGCCGATCGTACCGTATTCCACAGGTCTATAGGCTTCATTTAACGCTACAGGTTCTTCAAGCTTTGGTATGCTGCTTTCTGTCATTTTTCCACAGCCGCCTGCCACAAACGATACACATATCCCCAGTACTGCCAGTTTTTTTATTGATAAAAGGTTTCTGTTCTTCACTGCAAAACCACCTCATCCCCGCTTTTAAGTCCTTCTGTGATGATCCGGTAGTCTCCCACCTGATCTCCGGCACTTATCCATACCGCCTGTCTGTATCCATTCTCATCCAGTGTGTATACAAAATACCTGCCATCCTTCTCATGTACTGCGTCCTTTTGCACATACACAGCATTTTCTATAGCAGGGCGCGTCACTTCCATGGAAAATATCTGTGCATCCGATACTGCCGACATGTCCGATACCGGTTCAAAAACAACCTTTTTATCGTCCACCTCTTTTACCTTAAGTTCAAACTCTATATCAGATGCTGTTGCCGTGTATATATCACCTACATTAAAGTCATAACCTTCCGGTCTGTCAGCCTCGTAATTGCCGTTTCCGCTGATTTCTGTTATAAGATTGCTGCCCGGTTCAAAAACCCCCGCCAAAAGCGAATTGTTCATTGCTGTGATCGTGCCATCCTCGGATGCCGTGATCTGATATCTCGACAGTTTTTCCTCTGCCTCATCAAGATAAAGCTGCGCAACCTCTGTATCCTTATCAAGCTGGGCAATATCGCTTGAATAATCCTGAGTATCATCGATTTTCATAATAGCCCTGTAGTGCTCTGCCAGAAGCTTATTCTGACTGATCTGCCCGCTGTAGTCCTCAATCTTTTTCTGTATCTCCCCGGATTTAAAAGCCACCAGTATATCACCCTTTTTCACATGATCACCCACTGCCACATTTACCTTTTCGAGCGTAAGCTCCGTGTTTGTCGCACCATAGGAAAACCTGGTATAGCCCTGCGCGCTCAGACTGATGGTAGTCTGCGGTGTGAGTGAACCGCTCTGTACCGTAACTGTCTGGTATGATATTTTCTCGTAGGAAGCTCTGTCCGTCTGTGCAAGCTCCTTTTGTGCCGCCCCACATCCTGAAAATAAAATAGAGGTAATTGCAGTGGCAAGTGTCAAACGCCCTATATATTTTTTCTTTTTATTAATCATATATTTTCCACATCTTTTCCAAATAAATATGAACCTGATCTATTATCTAAAAATGTAACTCCATGTATAAACTTTATTGCAGCCAATAACAGTATCTTATATTAGATCATCACTCCTTATGATCGTGCCGTCTATCGCATTCACATACACCGGATATCTGTCGTAGCCCTTATCCTGTTTTGACAGACACCATGCCGGAACATAAGTACATTTATCCTTGTCAGATGCATCCTTCAAACGGATATATCCGAGCTTTAGATTGTTGTAAGTGTGATTTTGTGTAAAATCATACTGATCTGAGTTTTTTGTCATGTCATCCTTGATGATCTCTTTAATAGTGTCCATTGACAAGAGTTCTACGTTTTTTGACTCATTTACAATATCAACCGGGTAAGAAACAGTAAATTCCGTCACTCCCTGATCCGTCACAATAAAGGAACTGCTGCCATATGGCATAAAATCATCATAGTTATCGGGTGTCTCCCATATATCCATATTCCGGGTGAAATCGAGTGACTTGCAAAACGCTATGCCATCCACACCCTCGCCATAATCTATGATATATCCCCAGGCTGTATCCTTTATGACGCTCTCTTTATCATCAGTTTTTACAGTATCATCACCATCCTCTATCACTCCTGCGCTCCACTCGTAGTCTGATGTTCCTATATATACCTGTGAAGCCATGCCTAATTTATTTTGAAATTCTTCTGCCTTTTTTATAGCTTCGTCTTTTGATAATGCACACTCATTATCATATGAAGATGTAGTATCTCCACCTGTAGAGCCTCCGTTAAATCCCTCTACACCTTTCTCCTCTGCAAAGGATGGTGGTCCGTAATAGCCATACTCACTATCATCGTATAATGTCCCCTCACTTCCTGCCTTAAGAGGCTGTGCTGAAATATATTCAAGAGAGCCGTCCTCAGCAATTCCAAATCTAAGCTCACAGAAAACATTACCAATATATCCCAGATACTCATTACAATCCGTATAATCTGTAGCTTTTTCACGCGTATCCAGTGCAGACGGTTCTGCCTTTTCATACTGTTCCAGCAGATCATTTTCACTTTTCATCACCCTGCTGACGCCCTCTTCTGTGATAAGTCCCGCATCAATTTCCTGCTGATACCCGGCAATCTCATTTTTTACAACCTCCATGCTGTGATATATCTCTTCTTTCGTATAATGAGGTATGTCGTGATAATATACGGTACTATAGCCAAAATAAGCCTCTATCACACTCTTTTTGAAATCGGCACCCACCTTTATATTCTTCACCTCAACAACCGACATGCTTTTGCAGTCCGGCAGGGTAATGCCTGCTGAAATATCCACATCCACACTTTCGTCCGATATCTCAACAGAAAAGCTGTCATTCCATTTCGTACTGTCGTCAAACGCGCTTATATCGCTTCCTGCTTTTGTGTTTATATTTTCAGTTTCCATATTATAATCTACTTTTTTTCCTGAACAGCCGGTTAATGCTATTGCAAGAACCAACGCCGATATAATAACGTTTTTCCTCTTCATAGCCTCTCCTTTACAGTGAATTTTCCAAATTTATGATCGTTCCATCTATAGCGTTTACAAAGATAGCATTTTGCTCATTGGAGTCTACCATACGTGACAGTGCCCACGCCGAACATAGCTGTATTTTCCCTGCTCACTGTCACTTCTTATCTTAAGATAACTAAGCTGTAGCTTATTGAATGACGATGCAATATCATATTTATCAGGATTTTCCGTAATCTCCGCCTTGATGATCTGCTCTATATTTTTCAGAGAAATAAGCTCCACATCCTTATAGATCTGTGTTACATTTACCGGATATTCCATCTGCACATCAATTATTCCATCATCCGTGACTGTAAGAAGTGTACTGTCAGGCAGTGTAACATCATCTATATCACTATCAATTGCTTCATACCCCGACAAATAGGTATCCATATCAAATCCATCCTTAAATGTGATTCCGTCTATGCCGGTCGCGTATGAATAAATATATCCCCACACTGCTGTCTGATAGTCATTTCCCTCTTCGCTGTTATTAAACCCTATCCAGCTGCACTCACATTCACCTCGTTCCACCAGAT
>ENA-UAHI01000476-UAHI01000476.1-human-gut-metagenome-genome-assembly--contig:-NODE-476-length-10564-cov-7.605481_pt1 | contig 10564 bp, 7 predicted proteins | sample MGYA00243415_ERZ654352 | MGnify/ENA primary metagenome ERZ654352 (study PRJEB26926, sample SAMN06165071) | human gut metagenome | biome: ENVO:00009003; feature: ENVO:2100002; material: ENVO:00002003...
GTATAGGAGGTAATTTTACCAAAATGGATGTACGGGACAATATGAAAACATCTATTTCCAGCAGTGCGGAAAATCTGGCTTATAAAGAACGGATGCCGAATCTGCCCTATATGTTTGCTGATTCGGATGTTACTTTTTATTGGCGGGATTTAGGAAGGAAAGGCAATATGTTGACCGTGTCTTATGATAATCAATATCTGCATAGCTTTACTTATTATTCTTCCCGAATAGGCTCAAATAAAGGGGACTATGTGGTACCTGATCAATTCTCACACAATATATCCTTTTCTTATAGTTTGCAAAAAGGACGATATAACGTATCATTGGAATGTCGTAACTTCACAGATGAGAAGTTATATGATAATTTTAGTCTTCAGAAGGCCGGTAGGGCTTTTTATGGTAAACTGCGTGTTTGTTTCGGTAATTAAAGAATTGGAAAAAGGAGTTTATAATTAATTGGATTTAAAATTAAATAGAAGAATAAAATGAAGAAAGATTTCTTTTTGAACGGATTTGCTGCTATTGCCATAGTAGGAATGGCGTTGAGTGCATGTACGGATAATGAGCCGGATTACGGTTCGGGTACCGAGGCTAAAGGTGAGTATGTTATTGCATCGTCGGTCACAGCGTCTGGAAATACAACGAATGTGCTGCTTACTTCTGAAACGTTGGATAAAGGTACTGTTTCTACAGTGAATAATGGTCTTGTGAATGATGGTGCAACTCAATGGGTGTTTTACAAGAATCAATATCTTTATGCGCTGACTTATAATCAAGGGAATGCAGGTACGACCCGTTCTTATAACATGGATTCAAATAATGAAGTAAAGGCTCGTTCGGGGGAGTTTGCCGTAAAGAGATTTACTACTTACGGTATTTATGATAAATATATCATGACCTCGTCTACCGGTGACGGACCCACAGCGTATGCAGATGAGAATGGATATTTACCAAAGATGTTTTTGCTTTCTTATTTGGACGTATCTGCTGAAACATTTATAACGAATGATACTCAAAATAAGGCTTATATGTCCGAAAACTTCTTGGGAAATGGAGAATATGTAACATTGGCCGGCATATTGGAACGAAATAATAAACTGTATAGCGCTGCTATTCCAATGGGGTTAAGTCAATATGGTTCGGCTACTGACGGGGGAAAGTGGATACTTCCCGGCAATGAGGATTTGGTAAAGACAGAAGATGGTGGTTCCAACAGCAGCAGTTATAAAAAAGGTGAATTGCAATGGACGCAATATCCCAATAAATGCTGGGTGGCTATTTTTGATGATGAAACGCTGACAAATAAAAAAATCATAGAAACAGATAAGATCAGTTATGCTTGCGGGCGTTTTAAATCACAGTATTATCAAACGATTTGGGCGGCAGATAATGGTGATATTTATGTATTTTCTCCTAGTTATGCCAAAACAATGGCTGATAAACGGCAACAGACTACCTTGGATGCCGGAGTAGTACGTATAAAGGCTGGAACAGAAGAGTTTGATCCTGATTATTATTATAGTATCGAAGCGCAGACCGGAGGTAAATCTTTCATTCGTTGTTGGCATATTACGGGAGATTATTTCTTGTTGTTGATGTATGATCGTTCCTTGACTGAAACTGGTTTCACAGCTAATCAGTTAGCGATATATAAAGGAGAAACCGGAAAACTGACTTATGTAACTGGTTTGCCTTCTGCCGATTTGATCTCCGGCTTTGGCAATACTCCGTATGTGGAGAATGGATATGCCTATATGGCTGTAACTACAACAGAAGGATATCCGTCTATTTATAAAATAGATCCGGTTGGTGCGGTAGCGACAAAGGGTATTTCTATAGAAGCGACACAAATCAGTGGCGTCGGTAAACTGCAACCTCAGAACTGAGTATTGTAATAATATAATGGGAGTCTGCGGGCAGTATGTGCTTATGCAGACTCTTTTTATGAATCGTATCGAAGATTTTATGAAGAAAATATTTCGCCAAATACATCTTTGGCTTTCTGTTCCTTTCGGGTTAATCATTTCCTTGATTTGCTTCTCGGGAGCCATGTTGGTTTTTGAAAATGAAGTGATGGAACTGGTCAGGCATGAACTTTATTATGTAAAAAAGGTAGAAACAGTTTCACTTCCTGTTGATCGATTATTGGAAGAGGTAGAACTCACGTTGCCCGACAGTGTGTCTGTGACAGGAATCAGTGTTTTCTCTGACCCGGAACGTGCTTGGCAGGTGAATTTGTCCAAGCCTCGTCGTGCTTCCGTGTATGTGGATCAATATACTGGTGAGATTAAAGGTAAATATGAACGTCCTGCATTTTTTGTGACTATGTTCAGGCTGCATCGCTGGCTGTTGGACAGTATGAAAGCGGATGGCGGAGCCTTCTGGGGAAAAATGATTGTAGGTGTCAGCACCCTGTTGTTTGTCGTGGTTTTGATATCGGGTATCGTTATCTGGTGGCCTCGTACACGAAAAGCCTTGAAAAATAGTTTAAGAATATCTGTCGGCAGGGGCTTTAGAAGATTTTGGTATGACCTGCATGTTGCAGGTGGTATGTATGCGCTGTTTTTTTTGTTGGCTATGGCCCTTACCGGGCTAACATGGTCTTTTGGATGGTATCGGACAGGTTTCTATAAAGTGTTTGGCGTGGAAGTACAGCAGGGAGGTGCTCATGGTGGGGTGACCCGGCGTGGGGGGAAAGGCGGCGACCAATCCGGAAAGAATGTTTCTCATTCTTCGTCCTATGTTTGTTGGCAACAAGTTTATGAACAATTAGCCCTGAATAATCCCGGCTACAAGCAGATAACCTTATCAGATGGGGCAGCAAATGTCTCTTTCAATACCTTCGGTAATCAACGTGCTTCCGATCGTTATAAATTCAATCCTCATAGTGGTAAGATTGATAAGGTAGTTTTATATAAAGATGCTGAGAAGGCTGGAAAGATTCGCGGATGGATCTATTCTGTACATGTTGGTAGTTGGGGCGGTATGCTTACCCGTTTACTGACGTTTATAGCAGCTTTGATAGGAGCCACCTTGCCATTGACAGGATACTATTTATGGATAAAACGTATTTGGAGAAAGAAAGTAAGAGTAAGTTGAATATCTTTGTTATAAGATTAGGGGGCGAAAAGAATTTTATCATATGACCTGTTGTCGTGAATGACAGGTCATATGATATTGTTACAGGATTTTTTAGAACCACTTTATCTTTCTGAAAATAACAAAAGCCAACGCAGACAATGTGATGGATGCCAAAATAATAAAACTAAAAGCATGTGGTAATGCATCTACATGTACATCTACATTCATTCCATAGAAACTAGCTATTAATGTGGGTACCATCAGAATGATGGAAATACTGGTCATGCGTTTCATGATGGTGTTCACATTGTTGGATATGATGGAAGCAAATGCGTCCATGGTTCCGGTTAAGATATCACTGTAGATATTAACCGTGTTATATGCTTGTTTTAATTCAATAACTACATCTTCTACCAAATCGCGGTTTTGATAATCTTTTTCCTGGAAGATACTTTGCAATTTACCTACCATCACCTCATTTCCACGAATGGACGTATTGAAATAAACCAATGTTTTTTGTAGTTTCATCAATCTGAGCAGGTCCTCATTACGTATGCTCCTTTCCAATTCTTTTTCTGCGGCAGCTACATCATTGTTTATTTGTTTCAGATATTTCAAGAACCATACGGCAGATGAGTAAATTAACCGTAAAATCAATTCAAATTTATTAGGCACAATGATTCCTTTACGTCGGGTGTGGTCAATAAAATCAGGAATCATTTCAGTGGAGTGATAACACACGGTAACAATGATTTCATTGTTTGTAATGATACCGATGGGGATAGTGATATAAGGGATGCTTCCCTGTTGTTGCAGGGGGATTCGGATAATGGTCAGTAGCCAGTTGTCTTCCGTATCCGTTCGCGGACGTTCATCCATATCGGCGATGTCCTCTAAAAAAGCTTCGGGAACTTTTAATTCTTTAGTCAGAAACTCAAAATCACTTTGGTCGGGGCATTCTACATTCACCCAGCAGTTTGGCATCCATTGTGGCTTTTCTACAAAGCCATTCTCACAATAAAGATATTTTCTCATCTTATTGCCTCCTTTCGTTCGTTTATATCCGTTCAGAGGCATTCAGAGTAGTGATTGCCCTGTCGGATCAGTTAATACTATTGCACGTTCGTGGTATTGAATCGTCCATTTTTATTGATTGTTTTTTGTTTAAAGCGGTACAAAAGTACATAAAACCTTTAAAGGACAGACAGAAGTCAGGAGGCTTTTATATTTTTTTTAAGAATATCACCGGAAAGCAATCAGTGCCCGAGCAATGATGGTTTTGTCGCCATAGCACAGTTCTAACGTACTGTGTTTACCGATTAAGTTCCCTGGCGGAAACTATTGTTGTTAAAACATTTAGCATCCTTTTAATTACATGCAAAATTCACTTAAAAAATCGTTTGTCCAATACCTATTTATGATGAATCTTGTTCTATATAATCCTAATAATTAGGTATTGTGGAAGGTGCTGAAGTCGGTTACCTTTGCAAATGTAATAATTACAATTTAAAAATCAGTTTTAATTTAAAAATAAAAAGAGTATGGAACCAATTATTAATTCACAAGTTCCTGAATTTAAAGTTCAGGCATTCCATAATGGAGAGTTTAAAACCGTAACTAATAAAGATATTGAAGGTAAATGGGCTATTTTCTTCTTCTATCCTGCTGACTTTACGTTTGTATGCCCTACCGAACTTGTAGATATTGCTGAAAAGTATAATCAGTTCAAAGAAATGGGAGTGGAAGTATATTCTGTAAGCACCGATTCACATTTCGTTCATAAAGCATGGCATGATGCGTCTGAAAGTATCCGCAAAATCACTTATCCGATGTTGGCAGATCCTACAGGTGCTTTGTCGCGTGCATTTGGTGTGATGATTGAAGAAGACGGTATGGCTTATCGTGGTACTTTTGTAGTGAATCCCGAAGGCAAGATCAAATTAGCTGAAATTCAGGACAACAGCATCGGGCGTAATGCTGATGAACTTCTTCGTAAGGTAGAAGCTGCCCAGTTTGTAGCCACTCATGATGGTGAGGTTTGTCCTGCTAAATGGAAGAAAGGTGCTGAGACCTTGAAACCGAGTATTGATTTGGTAGGTAAAATTTAAAGTATAGAACTCATGTTAGATAGTGCGATAAAAGATCAGTTAAAAGGTCTTTTTGCCCAATTGGAAGCGCACTATACTTTTGACATCTTTGTCCACCCTCAGCACGAAAGTCGTGCCGAGTTGGTGGACTCGTTGGAAGAAGTGGCTTCCTGTTCGGATAAACTTTCCTGTCGGTTGCAGGATAGTGAAGGGCTGAAGTTTATCCTTTTAAAAGAAGGAAAGGATACGGGAATCACATTTCGTGCCGTACCTGGTGGTCATGAATTTACTTCTTTGTTGATGGCTGTTCTGAATGCTGACGGCAAAGGAAAGAATTTTCCGGACGAGTTTATTACCAGACGTATCAAGGCATTACAGGGGCCGATTAGTTTGACCACCTATTTGTCTCTCACCTGTACCAATTGTCCCGATGTGGTTCAAGCTTTGAATATGATGGTACTTCTGAATGGTCAGATACGCCATGAGGCAGTAGATGGATCTATAAATGAAGAAGAAGTAGAACGGATGAAAGTACAGGCCGTTCCTACTGTATTTGCTGATGGTGAACAGATTCATGTGGGGCGTAGCAGTATGGGGGATCTGTTGGAGAAGCTGGAAGCCCGTTACGGTTCGGTGGAATTGGAAGCTGTTGAGACAAAAGAATATGATGTACTGGTAGCCGGTGCTGGTCCTGCCGGTGCGACAGCTGCTATCTACTCGGCTCGTAAAGGGTTGAAAGTAGCAATAATAGCCGAGCGTATTGGTGGACAAGTCAATGAAACGATGGGGATTGAGAACTTGATATCTGTGCCTCAGACTACCGGTAAACAGTTGGCCCAGGATCTGAAAAAACATTTGGCGGAATATCATATTGATATTTTAGAAAATCGCCGGATAGAGAAAGTGGAAGTGGCAGAGGGCATGAAAGTGTTGTCTGTGAAAGGTGGAGAAACGTATAAGGCTCCCGTATTGATCATTGCTACCGGGGCGAATTGGAGAAAATTGAATGTTCCCGGTGAAGAAAAATACATCGGTCATGGAGTTGCTTTCTGTCCTCATTGTGACGGACCATTTTATAAAGATAAGGAAGTAGCAGTCATAGGTGGTGGAAACTCCGGGGTTGAGGCTGCTATTGATTTGGCGGGAGTCTGTTCCAAAGTGACTGTATTCGAATTCATGGATACTTTGAAAGCGGATACTGTTTTGCAGGAGAAAGCTAAAAGCCTGCCCAATGTGGATATTATTACTAATACTCAAACGGTAGAGGTGTTAGGAAACGGTGATAAAGTGGTGGGGCTTATAAAGAAAGACCGTTCATCCGAAAAAGAAGAGATCTTTGCCTTGGATGGTATTTTTGTCCAAATAGGTTTGACTGCCAATAGCACTTTGTTTAAAGAATTGCTGGAAACGAACCGCATGGGTGAAATTCTGACTGATAAAAATGGCCGGACCTCTGTAAAAGGTATCTATGCTGCCGGAGATGTAACGGATGTTTCCTATAAACAGATAGTTATAGCAATGGGGGAAGGCGCCAAGGCTGCTTTAGCTGCATTCGAAGACCGGATGCGCGGAACGATTTATTAGTGATAAGTGGTTGGTGGTGAATAGTGGGTGCATATCGCAGTATTTACCACTAATCTTATCACTAAAAAATGCACTCTTTGTATGTATATTGGTGAGAATATGCTTTCTTTGTAGGTGAATCACCGTTTACAGCATTGATATGGCAGAATCGAGACGTACTTCATTGAAAGATTTGGCACAGATATTAGGTGTATCCATACCTACAGTATCCCGTGCCTTGAAAAATAGTCCCGAAATCAGTCGGGAACTTTGTATTAAAGCTCAAAAATTGGCAAAAGAGATGAATTATCACCCCAATCCTTTTGCTATGAGTCTCCGGAAAAATACTCCCCGTACCATTGGAGTAATTGTACCTGATATTGTTACTCATTTCTTTGCGTCTATTTTAAGTGGTATAGAAGATACCGCTATAGCAAACGGCTATTTTGTTATCATCACGACTTCCCATGAGTCATACGACCATGAGAAAAGAAATATTGAGAATTTGGTCAATATGCATGTGGAAGGTATTATAGGTTGTTTATCTCAAGAAACAACAGATTATGCCCATTGGTTGAGTTTGGATGATATGAATATGCCGCTTGTTCTATTTGATCGTGTTTGCATGCCTGACCGTTTTTCTACGGTAGTGGCTGATGGAGTATATTCTGCTCAGATGGCGACACAGCACTTGTTGGATCATGGAAGCAAACGGATTGCTTTTATCGGTGGTGCAAACCATCTGGATATAGTAAGAAAGAGAAAACATGGTTACCTTGAAGCGTTAAGGGAAAATAAGATACCTATTGAGAAAGATTTGGTTGTGTGTCGGAAAATTGATTTTGAAGAAGGGAAAATAGCTACAGAAATTTTATTATCGCTTCCGGAGCCTCCCGATGCAATTCTTGCCATGAATGATACATTGGCATTTGCCGCTATGGAAGTGATTAGAAATCATAATCTTCGTATTCCTCAGGATATAGCGCTTATTGGGTATACAGATGAGCAACATGCCAATTATGTAGTGCCTCGCCTTTCGGCCGTCTCGCATCAGACTTATAAGATGGGGGAAGCCGCATGTCAGATGTTGATTGATAAGATTAAGGGAGATAAAAAAATCAGGCAAATCATTATTCCTACTTGTTTGCAGGTGAGGGAAAGCAGTATAAAAAGGAAGGATTGAGAACCGAAATGTATTTTAAGAAGAGAATAAGGCTGAACTCTTCACAAAGAGCCAACCTTATTTCTTTATATATTGGAGTATTATTGAGTGACCAACGTAATAATGGAACGTGCCGGGATCACAACTTTTTCATGGTTTTTGATGCTTCCTACCGGTAGAAGATTCTCTCCATCTTTATCCGAAGTACGATAGATTGTCCAGTTTTTTATAATTCCGTTACGCTGATAGAAAGTAAACTCTTTATCTTCCGCTGCATAATTAATCATAACGAAAACCTCCTTTCCGTCTGTATTTTGGTATGCTGAACACATTAGTCCGGTTACATCCGTATCGCCTTCAGGAATGATTTTCCCTTGGTTGTCTTTGGCTATAATTGCTTTCCGAACAGCTCCCGGGCGTATAAATCTACTGTAGTTTCCCAAAGCCCACATTAATTTGGAGTCTTTCACCTCACCATTCAGAAAAGTCGGATCACTATACTCACGGATTAATCCGTCTTTATAATCTCCACCGATAGATCGCCACCATTGCCAACTGCGAGCACCTGCATATACAATGTCATGATGAATGATCCGTGCTACATATAATGCTGTCTTCATGGTGAAGTCATATCCTCCGCCTCCGCCGATTTCTTCGTCATTGCCCATGATACAGGTTTCTGTCTGCCAGAAATCCACCTTATACTTGTCTAAAGTATCTTTTAATTGACAACGGATATCGTGTAAATTATTCAGAGGAGTATTAGTCCAATAACTATGCCCTACCATCAGCCGGGGAACATTGGGAGTATCACCCAGATAGGTGGCTGTACTGTCCGGATTAAAGAAAGACTGGATTTGATACCCCCGTTCCCAATTAGTCATGTGAGTATCGAACATACAACGATAGTCAGAGGACTCATTGACTAGAATCTGTGTGTCAATTTGGTTATTTACGAACTCTTTACTGATGAGGCGTATGGCACGGGCTATTTCGCGGTTGGTAGCCGGTGTACCTTCTTGTTTGGGGCCAATCCAGTTCCAATGCCCATCGGGTTCATTGAATGGACAGAGGTAATTGAACTTGATTCCATCGTGTTTCTCCACCCCTTTTATGACATTGGCAAGAAAACGGGCAAAATTCTTATAATGCTCTTCCTTTAAGTTTAAGGTTCCTCCACGGCCTGTGTTGGTGGCAAGACCGTTTTGTGTGAAATATACGGGAGGTGAATTAAGAAATGCCAAAAATTTGTTTACACCCCGTTCTTTTGCCAGACGCAGGAAGTTGCGCTGCCCTTGTTGTTTATTCCAATTATAGTTACCATCTGCCTGAAGGAAACATTCGGTGCGCATCCAGGGAGAGGCTATCTGGCTGGCTTCTCCTTGTTCCGCACTTCCGGCTCCTACATTGAAACGCCATAAAGACAAGCCGATTCCTTTAGGTTGTCCGTTTTCATGGTTTTCCGTACTGAACAGCCAGTCGGCTACTTGGTTTTGTTTTTCTTGCGGCCATAAGCCGATAAATTGCATGCTCCAACAGTCTGATGCTCCGAAATAGTCCATGGTTTGACAGGGTTGGTCTGTTTCTATTTCAAAGTGAATGGCAGGATGTTGAGCAAACAGGTTTGCTGTTGCAAATAAAGAGAATAATAATGCTTTGTATTTCATAAAGTTGAGGGATTATTTCAGATTATAAATGACAGTTGTAACACTTTCCGAAGGCACAATTACTTGTTGGTCTGCCGTGACGTGTACCTCTTGCAAATTTTTGTTATTTGTTGTTGTATAAGTAGTGATGGAGCTTATTTCACTTACCCATTCTTTATGAATTTCGTTTAGCCGGACTCCTTTTTCTGATAGATTGGTATAAACAGCAACAATTTTATCTTTTTTCGGTGAAATCCATGCTGACCCGAAGAAACTGGATGATTCATTCATGTTAAGCATGATACGGCGATAACCCGGTCGGATGAATAGGCTGTAGTTACCTAATACCCAAAGTGTGGGAGTAGCTTTATAAGTGCCTTCTTTCTCTATATCCCCATAAACTCCATCGGAGGGTTCCAGTGAAATCAGTAAGAAGCGGTTTTTGTGTCCCCAGCGGGGGATATCCATTGAGGTCCAGTAACTCCAGGAGGAAACTCCTGCTATAGTTAGGTCATTGTGTATTACTTTTGACATATAAAGTGCAATGTCCATTTCGGTTGCTTGGTCATAGCCTATAAACTCGGAAGAGCTGTATCCGTCGCCTAACATACTCCACTCACTTTGCCATATTTCTACATCATATTGTTGGGCTGCTTGGGCCAGTTGTTTCCGGACATTACGCATACCATCCCATGTGCCATCTGTCCAGTAGCTGTGGCCGCAGATAAGTTTCTTTACATGAGTCAGGTTGCCTATATAGGTGGAAGTTCCAGGTGTGAAAAATGCTGAAAGTACGTTACTATGGGCGGCATCATTCTTAAATTTGTAGAGATATTCATAATCTCCAGATTCCCCTGGAAGAATATCAATAGAAAGACCGGCAGAAGTGATGGCGGTATCCAATTCACGTATAAGTCTGGCTACTTCATCATTAGTCCATCCGCTGCCTTCCTGGCCGCTGTCCCAATTATATTGGGGTTCGTTAACTGGTGAGATATGTGTCACTGGATATCCTTCGTTTACAT
>ENA-UAHI01000478-UAHI01000478.1-human-gut-metagenome-genome-assembly--contig:-NODE-478-length-10537-cov-5.180118_pt1 | contig 10537 bp, 6 predicted proteins | sample MGYA00243415_ERZ654352 | MGnify/ENA primary metagenome ERZ654352 (study PRJEB26926, sample SAMN06165071) | human gut metagenome | biome: ENVO:00009003; feature: ENVO:2100002; material: ENVO:00002003...
GCGGATGACTGCGGACGTCACCTTGGGGGCGGGGAGGAAGCAGGTGTTGGGCACGGTGAACAGCAGCTCCGGCTCCGTGTAGTACTGCATCAGCAGGGAAAACGCGCCGTAATCCGCCGTGCCCGGCTTCGCGCAGATCCGCAGGGCTACCTCTTTTTGAATGAGCACCGTCAGCTGCCGGAAACACCCGGCCCGGACACAGGCCGTGAGAAACGGTGTGGTGATGTTGTAGGGCAGGTTGGCGCACAGCACCGCCGGCAAGCCCGAAAACTTCTCCGCCGTCACCGCCGCCAGGTCCAGCGCCATCACGTCGCCCTCGATCAGGGTGAAGTTGTCATAGTCCGCCATGGTCTCCGCCAGCACCGGCGGCAGGCGCTTGTCCAACTCCACCGACACCACCTTTTCCGCCCGCCGGGCCAGCTGCACCGTCAGTGCGCCGATGCCGGGGCCTACCTCCAGCACGCCGCAGCCGGGAACGCAGCCCGCCGCGGCGATATCCTCCGCCACGTCACCCCGGATGAGAAAGTTCTGTCCCAGCGCCTTGGCAAAGTGAAAGCCGTGCCGCGCCAGCAGTGCCTGTATATCGTTCCGATCGCACAGATCCATCGTGTTTCTCCTTCACTGCATATTGCCGCCATTGTACCACCTTTTCCCCACCCGCGCAACGAAAAGCCGGAAAAAGTTTGTCTTTCTCCGTACCGCATCCCCTAAAACTTGACAAAATTGGAAGATAGTGCTATACTCCACGGGTATTGCTAATCGGTAACAAAAGTTACAAATTGTTTCAATTTTTATTGTCCGCCCTGTTTGAACACCTCCCGGGGCGGCTATACTGCGAGGTACTATGGAACAAACAGTCGTCACACAACCGAAGCGCTTGCAGCCGAAAAAGCCGCGGCGCCGCATCACGCCGGTCACGGTGTGCCAGGCCATCCACGATGTGCCCTACATCGTGGCTCGGGCCCTGATCCGCGCCGTGCGCGCAGTGGGCCACTGCTTTGCCTGGACCTGGGACGCCATCGCTTCCGACGTCAGGGCCAACTGGCGCGCCTTCTGCTGCGGACGGCTGGTGACCGGCTGCCGTGACGCCCTGCGTTCCCCGGCCCTGCGGGAGGTGCACCACATCATGCACGATCATCCCTCTATCCGCGCCATCACCATGATCGCCGTCACGGCGGTGATCTTCGCCGCCGCCGTTATGGCGGAGCCGGTGCGCACCATGGACGCCATCTGCATCGTGGTGGACGGCGACGGTCCCCACGTACTGGACGAGCGCAGCGAGGAGCGCACCTATGACGATCTGCTGCTGCGCCGCAGCCTGGGCGACAAGTCCATGCAGCTGCTGCTGGAGCCGGGCCGCACCGTCACCATCACCCACGGCGACGACACACACACCCTCACCACCGAGGCCGAGCGCCTGTCCTCCCTGCTGCGGCGCAGCGGCATCCGTCTGGGTGAGGACGAGATGGTGGAGCTGAATGTCGCCGGCGAGGACCCCGCCATCCGCATCAGCGATACGCTGACCTACCAGCACTATGTCACTGTGGAGACGGACTACAAGATCCTTCGCTCACCGGATCCCCTGATGGACAAGGGCACCGAGGAGATCATCCGCAAGGGTATCCCCGGCCAGATCGTGGAGACGTATGAGGACACTGTGGTCAGCGGCGAGGTAGTATCTACCAAGTATATCGGTGCCAGCCACGACACCTCACACGCGGAGCTGGTGCGCTACGGCACCCGCGTCTACGAGGTGGAGGAGGGCGACACCATCGAAAAAGACTTCCCCAACGAGGTGGGCGAGGGCGGCTACCTGCTGTTCGCCTCCGGCGACACCATGACCTATAACAAGGTGATGCTCTGCTCCTCCACCGCCTACTACAGCGGCGGCGACGGCGGCGCGGCCTGGACCACGGCGGTAGGTGCCGCGGTGGGCGTGGGCACCGTGGCCGTAGACCCCAAGGTGATCCCCTACTACACCAAAATGTTCATCCAGACCACCAACGGCCGCCGTGTCTACGGCATGGGCACCGCCCTGGACTGCGGCGGCGCCATCAAGGGCAACATCGTGGACCTGTGGTTCCCCACCAAGGCGGACTGCTACTCCTGGGGCCGCCGAAACGTCACCGTGTATATTCTGGATAAAAAGGCAAGCTAAGAGCATGGCCCCGGCGGGGCCATGCTCTTTCTTTACCCGCAGCCCCCGGTGTGAGCCGGGGGCTGCTTTTTTATTCTCCGTAGTGCACGTGCAGCAGCGCGTGACACTTTTCCTCGCCGTACTCCCTGAGTAAAGACGTGACGATGGGGTTTTTCTCCGCCCGCTTGAACATAGCGGAGGCATCGGCGGCATACAGTCCCTCGCCCCGCTTCTTCTTCACGTTGCTCAGCCCATAGGGCTGTCCCGCGCCGCCCACGCAGCCGCCCTGACAGGTCATGACCTCTATCAGGTGGTAGAAGCACTTGCCCGCTTCGATATCCGCGATCAGCTCCTTGGCGTGGATCAGCCCGTTGACCACGGCGATACGCAGCTCCTGCCCGTCCACGTTCAGTTCCACATGGCGGATGGATCCGTCTCCCCGCAGATCGGTGACACGGACGGCCCGCAGCGCATTCTTGCTCTTGTCCGGCAGACAGTGACGCACCACCGCCTCGGCCACACCGCCGGTAACGCCGTAGATCACCGCCGCGCCGCTGCCCAAACCGAAGGGCAGGTCCGGGGACTCCAGCTCCAGCTCGTCCAGCTGCACGCCCGTCTCACGCATCATGTCCACCAGCTCCCGGGTAGTCAGCACCAGATCCACATCCGGCCGACCGTTATGGACGAACTCCGGCCGCGCCGCCTCCATCTTCTTGGCAGTGCAGGGCATAATGGCGATGTTGTACGTCGTCCGCCCGTCGGCGGCGTCTTTTTCGGCGTATTTGTCACGGATGACCGCCGCGAACATCTCCATGGGCGATTTGCAGGTGGAGATATGCTTCAGATACTTAGGGGCGTTGAACTCCAGATACCGCACCCAGGCGGGACAGCAGCTGGTGAACATGGGGAACGGCCCGCCGTTTTTCAGCCGCTGCAAAAACTCCTCCGCCTCCAGTATGGTGGTCATATCCGCGCCGAAGTTGGTGTCGTACACCTCGTCCACACCCATGAGCTTCAGCGCCGTGGTCATCTTGTCAATGACGTTCACGCCTGCCGGAATGCCAAAGGCCTCACCCACCGCCACACGGACGGCCGGTGCGATCTGCACCACCACACGCTTCTTCGGGTCATGGATGGCCGCCCACGCGGTGCCGATCTGATCGTTAACGGTGATAGCGCCGGTGGTGCACACGGCGGCGCACTGGCCGCAGCCCACGCACTTCGTCTCGCCCAGCTTTTTGTCAAAGGCCGGCATCACCTGCAGCTCGCTGCCCCGGAAGGCAAAGTTCAGAATGCCCTGTCCCTGCAGCTCCTCGCACACCCGCACGCAGTCGCCGCACAGGATGCACTTGTTGGGGTCCCGGAACACCGCGTAGCTGGTGTAATCCTTCTCGTACCGGGGCTTATTGTTGGGGAAACGGATATGCCGCACGCCAAAGCGCTGGGCCAGCTCCTGCAATCGGCAGTTGCCGCTTTTGGCACAGGTAGTGCAGGAGCAGTCATGGGCCGCCAGCAGCAGCTCCAGTATCATCCGCCGGTGCCTCAGCAGCCGGGCGGTGTTGGTCCTGATCTCCATGCCGTCCCGGGGCTCCATGGAGCAGGAGGCGTCGATCTTCCCGGTCTTTACGTCCTCCACGATGCACATACGGCACGCGCCGTGAACGGACAGGTCGGAGTAATAGCAGAACGTGGGGATGTCGATACCCGCCTTGCGGATGACCGCCAGCACGTTGCGCTCGCCGTCAAAGGGCACCCGCTGCCCGTCGATGACCATAATTCCCTTTGCCATGGCTCACTCCTCCTCAATGGCGTCGATCGCGCCGAAGGGGCACGCGCCCCAGCAAGCGCCGCAGTGGATGCACTTCTCGTTGTCAATGACGTAGGGCATACGGGGCTGCCCGGAGATGGCCTCCATGGGACAGTTCCGCGCGCACTTGCCGCAGCCCTTGCACAGCTCCGGTTTGATCTCCAACCGGCGTTTGCGCCCGTTGCAGATGGGACAGTGGTGATCCACCACATGGCGCAGATAATCCTGCCGGAAGTTCCGCAGGGTGGACATCACCGGCTTGCAGGCCGTCTGCCCCAGGCCGCACAGGGCCGTGTCCGTGATGGTATCGCTAAGAGACTCCAGCAGATCCAGATCGGCCAGACTCCCCTCGTTATTGATGATGCGCTCCAGCGTCTCCAGCATACGCTTTGTGCCCTCCCGGCAGGGGGTGCACTTGCCGCAGCTCTCGTTCTGGGTAAAGTGCATAAAGAACCGTGCCACCTCCACCATGCAGGTGTCCTCGTCCATGACCACCAGGCCGCCGGAGCCGATAATGGCCCCCAGCTTCTTCAGCGAGTCGAAGTCCATAGGGTAGTCCAGATGCTCCTCGGTCAGACATCCGCCGGAGGGCCCGCCGATCTGCACGGCCTTGAACTTCTTTCCGTTCGGTATGCCGCCGCCGATGTCGAAGATGATCTCCCGCAGGGTGGCGCCCATAGGCACCTCCACCAGTCCTGTGTTCACCACGTTGCCCGTCAGGGCGAAGGTCTTGGTGCCGGCGCTGCCCTCGGTGCCGATGCCCCGGTACCACGCCGCGCCCTTGTTGATGATGTTCGGCACGTTGGCGAACGTCTCCACATTGTTCAGCACCGTGGGCTTTCCCCACAGTCCCTGGTCTACCGTCCGGGGCGGCTTTACCCGGGGCATACCCCGCTTGCCCTCGATAGAGGCGGTCAGGGCGCTGCCCTCACCGCAGACGAAGGCGCCGGCGCCGCGGTTGATGTGGATATGGAAGCTGAACCCGCTGCCCATGATGTCGTCGCCCAGCAGTCCGGCCGCCGCAGCCTTGTCGATGGCCACCTGCAAACGCTTCACCGCCAGCGGATACTCGGCGCGGACGTAGATATAGCCCTCGTGCGCGCCGGTGGCGACGCCGGCGATCATCATGCCCTCCAGCACGGAATGGGGATTGCCCTCCATGATGGAGCGGTCCATGAAAGCGCCCGGGTCACCCTCGTCGCCGTTGCAGACGATGTACTTCACCGGTTCCTCTATGTGCCGGCGCACGCTTTCCCACTTGTGTCCGGCGGGAAACCCGCCGCCGCCCCGGCCCCGCAGCCCGGAGTTGGAGATCTCCTGACAGATGTCCGCGCCGGTCATGTCGAACAACGCCTTTTCAAAGGCGATGTACCCGCCCTTGGCAATGTATTCCTCCAGATTTTCCGCGTCACTGGTGCCGCAGCTGGCCAGCACCACCCGGTGCTGCTTCTTGTAAAAGGGGATATCCTCCTGCCGGGAATAGGACACACCGTCCTGGTGATAGGTCAGCCGTTCGATGACCTCGCCGCCCAGCAGCGTTCTCTCCACGATCTCGCGGCAATCCTCCGGCTTCACGCGGACATACATCACACCCAGCGGCTCGATATGCACCAGCGGTCCCATCTCGCAGAAGCCGTGGCAGCCACTCATCTTGATGTGCAGGCTCTTCTCCGCGTCGCCGTGGTGGGTCAGGCCCACATACACCTGCAGTCCCCACTGGGCGCACTCCTCCCGCAGGTTCTCATACACCTTCATGGACCCGCTGGCGATACAGCCCGTACCGGCACAGATCAGCACGTTCAGGGATGATCTGCTCCGTTCCAGCGCCTCCGCCGCCTGTTCGTGCATGGCGCGGAAGCCCTCCCGTGTCAGCTTGCTCATTCCGCCGCCTCCTTTCCGCGAATGGCCTCCAACTCCGCCAGCGCCGTCTCCGGCGTCATCTTGGCGTACACCTCGCCGTCAACCGTCATCACCGGCGCCAGACCGCAGGCACCCAGACAGGCCACCGTCTCCAGCGTAAATACGCCGTCCGCGCTGGTCCTGCGCTTGCCGTCCAGCTTCAGGTACTCATAGATCGCGTCGTAGATAGGCCCGGACTTCCGCACATGGCAGGCCGTGCCGTCGCATACCTTGACGATGTGCTTTCCCTTGGGCTCCAGCGAGAAATTCTCATAAAACGTGGCCACGCTGTACACCCGTGAGACGCTGATGTGCAGCATATCCGCCACCAGCTCCATATTCTCTTGGCTCAGGTAGTTCTCCGACGCCTGTATCTCCTGCAAAATGGCGATGAGCTTCGCGCTGTCGCAGTCATGGGCCCGGACGATGGCCGCCGTTTTCTCCTGTTCCGATCTCATGCTCTCTCCTCCTAAAACGTGTTGAACGCCGTGTCGCTTAGCCTGTTAATTTTCTAACACTCCACCCGTACTGTACCATAGGCCCGCCCGCCTTGCAACAGCAAAAGAGGGGAAATTCTCGCCGTGCGAACTTTTCTCCACCCTGCACAAAAACGTCCCCGCTTTTTTGCCTTAAACGGCAAAAAGCAAGGGGGCATAACTTTTTTTCATGGCTTCGACAGCATAAGTGCCCCCCGCAGGCCCATGGGCCTGCGGGGGGCACTCTCTGTTTACATGATACCGGACTTTTCCTTGCTGGCAGCGATAGCCGCGTTCAGTCTTCGGGCCGGGTAATATACCAGCAGGCCGAACACCGTGAACAGCGCGCACATGCCCAGCAGCACCAGCGCGCAGCGCAGGTATGTGTCGCCGTACATACCGCCCACCGTCTCCCGGATCATATCCATGCCGTAGTGGAAGGGCATGAAGGGATACAGGGTCTGGAACAGCTGCGGCAGCACGTGCACTGGGTACGAACCGCCGGACCCGGCCACCTGAATGACCATGATAACGACTGACAGCGCCATACCCACGTTGTCCAGGGCGTACACCAGCGCGTAGTTCATGCTGGCAAAGTTCAGTGAGCACAGGCAGCAGGCCAACACGAACAGCGCCGGCTCCGCCGTCTCCATCCCCACAAAGTACAGGCAGCCGAAGGCCGTCACCAGCGCCTGGGCCATGGCCATCAGGAAGAAGGTGAGAAACCGCCCGAAATACCGCTCCACGGCCCGGCACCCGGCAAACTCCGGCTGGGTCACCGGCACCTTCAGCATCACGGCGGTCAGCAGGCTGCCCACAAACAGCGCCAGCATGACGTAGTAGGGCGACATGGCCGCGCCGTAGTCCTTGATCTCATAGATGATCTCCGTGTTCAGCTGCACCGGCGAGCTGAGGTAGTCCGCCATGCTGTCGGCGTCGCTGCTCTCCATCAGCTCCGTAAAGCGCTTGAAGGCTTCGCTCTCCGTTACCCGGCGCACATCGTCCTCGATATCCGCCAGATACGTCTCCACCGTGTTGGCCAGGGTGATACCCGCGTCCAGCGTAGGCTGTACGGTGGTCATGGCGTCGGCGTAGCTGTCCAGCGTGCCGGACACCTCCCCCAGGCTGCCGCCCACGGCCCCCAGCAGCTGCTGGACGGACCGCAGCGTGGTCTGGGCCTGGGCCCCGGTGGTGTGCAGGTATTCGTTGACCTCCTTATTGGTCCGCACCGCCGCAGCCAGCAGCTCCTGCCGCACCTGATGCAGCATATCCAGCACCGGTCCCTGCAGAGCCGACGGTTCCAGCGTATCCACCAGTGCGTCCAGCGCCTCCAGATCGGCGATAGCCGTCTCCAGCTGCGCCTTCACGGCCTCGTCCTCAGCGGCCGCCAGCTGGTCCTCCAGCGCGTCGATGGCCGCCTGGATCTTCCGGTGCAGGTCCGCCTTCAGCGCTTCGTCGGCGGCAGAGGTATCCATACTCCGCAGGGCATCCTCGATGTCGCCCAGTACCTTATCCGTGTTGTTCAGCACCGTCAGCAGGTCGCTGTACGCCGTGTCCGCCGCGCTCAGGCCCGTGCTGATGAGCTGCACCGTGCTGCCCGCCGCCGCATCAGCGTCCTCCACCGTTCCCCGGGCGTCCGCGATGGTCACGGACGCCGCGGTCAGCAGCCCGTCCGCCCCGTTCATCACGTCCTTCAGCGACAGCAGCACCTTCTGCAGCTGCGCCATCTCCTGCCGCGCACCGGTCAGCTTATCCATAATGCCGTCCGCCAGCGCCTCCGAGTCCAGCCCCATGGCCTTGAACACGGAGCCCGCCGTGGTCAGCGCCTCGGCGGCCTTGCCGATGACCGTGGTGTTGATCTGCTCCTGCACGGCGGTCTTGGCCTTGCTGGTGATCTTGGGCGCGATGGCGTTCTTCTTCTCGTTCTCGTAATACTGTATCTGCGGGTGACGCAGATCGCCGGACAGGATGCTCACAAAGTCCTCGGTAAATTCCTCCGGCACGATCAGCGCCGCGTAGTAGTCGCCGGACTCCACCCCGTCCAGGGCCTCCGCCCGGCTGTCCACGAACACCCAGCCCATCTGGTCGTTGCTCTCCAGTCCCTGCAGCACCAGCGCGCCGATGTTCACCTCCAGGCCCAGCACCTCGCAGCCCGCGTCCTCGCTGGCCACCGCCACGCTGATGCGGCTGGTGGACGCCGTGCCGTAGGGGTCCCAGTTGGACAGGATGTTGAACCAGGCATACAGACACGGCACCAGGCACAACCCCAGCAGCACCACCACCGCCACCACACTGGCCGTCAGCCGCCGCCAGTCGGCGCGAAAGATATTCCAGATGTTCTTCATCGGTCCACCTGCCCTTCCCGGCTCTCCGCCGCACCGCGCCGCAGGTCATCGGACAGCCCCTGTATCGCCCGGGTCAGCGCGTCCAGATCGGACGCCAGCTTCTCCGGGTCGTCCAGCAGCCGTTCCAGCACCCGCGCGCCGCTGTATACCGGCGCGGCAGGCGTCGGCGCGCTGTCTGCCTGCGGCGCTCCGCCGTGCACCTCCCGCAGTATCTCGTCCACGGAATATGCCTCCGGCTCCGGCGCTGCCGGTGTCTTTGTGACCGGCGTCTCCTCCGCAGGTGCCGGGGATATCTCCTCTGCCGCCGGCGTCTCCTCCGGCGCAGGTGCCGCTTCCGCCGCCGTTGCCTCCGTCTCCGGCGTCTCCTGTTCCTCCCGGGCGCCGTGGCGCAGCAGCAGACCCATCCGTGGCACCTTGGGCAGCTCCGGCAGCTCCAGCAGTGTGCCCAGGCTCTCCTGCTCCATCTGGGTGATGCTCTCCAGCTTCTTTTGCAGCTCATAGTCCGCGTACTCCACGGCGATCAGATATGCCGCCACTGCGAACATGGACAGTATCCACAGCATCAGGGTGAACACCTTGTTCCCCTCCGCCAGAAACATCAGCAGCATCAATCCCAGCGTCACCGCCAGCAGCATCCGCATACCGACGCGTATCCGCCGCCGGTTGTTCCGGTGCAGGGTGCTGACCTCCTCCAGCAGGCGGTCATACAGCTCCTGATAGTCCCGTTCTTTTGTCATCGGTCAACACCTCCTTTCACAGCAGCTCCGTCTCCTCCAGCTTCTCCTCCATAAAGTGGTTCAGTCCCATGAAGGGCCGCCGCACCAGCAGGCCGATCAGCAGCGCCGCCGCGGCGAACAGCAGCAGGAAGCCGATCTGCTGCCAGTAGTAATTCCCGTACATCCCGCAGATGCACTCGCGCATAGCGTCGATGGCATAGGGGAAGGGGAAGAAGCGATAGATATTCTGATAGATGGCCGGCAGCAGCTCGATGGGGAACGTGCCGGAGGAGCCTGCGATCTGCATGACCATGATGACCACCACGATGGCCTTGCCCACATCGCCGAAGGACAGCGCCAGCGAATAGATCAGCAGGCTGAATGTGAAGGCCGTCAGCGCGCCCGTGAGATACAGCATCCCCGGGTGCAGGCACTGCACCTTCAGTATGTACAGATCACCGGTGACGATGACCGCCGCCTGTATCTGGCTCAGCACGAAAAAGAACAGGTACCGCCCGAAGTACAGCTCCGCCGGCTTCGGGTCGATCAGGCCCTCCGTCCGGGCGTGTATCTTGATGAGGGACGACAATATCACGCCGCCCACCCAGATGGCCAGCACCGTGTAAAAGGGCGTCATGGCTGAGCCGTAGTTGGCGATGGGATACACCGCGTTCACGCTGGTCTGCACCATTTCCGGGAAATACTGGCCGTACACCGCCGGGTCGCCGCCCAGGATATTCACCAGCGTATCCATGTATTCGTCTGTGGTCAGCCCCTCCAGGTCGTCTATGGTGCTCTCCAGCGAGGTCAGCAGCTTCTCCGTGGCCGGCCGCAGCAGCGCCATGGTGTCGCCCACAGCGTCAGCGGTCTCCGCCAGCGCGGTCTTCATGGCCTTGGCGTCTCCAGCCAGCGCAGCCATGCCCTCCATGGTGTCCGCCACCTGACCGGCCACGGTGTCCAGTTCCTTTTGCAGCGCCTTTGAAGTCACGGGGATCCTGTCCACCATCGTCCGGATGGACTTCACCAGCGCGTCGCAGTCCGCCAGCAGGTCGGCAGAATCCGGACTCTCCGCCAGTGCCCGCAGCTGCTTTGCCGTTTTGCGGCACTCCGCCGCCGTCTGCCGCGCCGCCTCCGCCTGGGTCTTACCCGCCTCTGTG
>ENA-UAHI01000484-UAHI01000484.1-human-gut-metagenome-genome-assembly--contig:-NODE-484-length-10456-cov-5.711374_pt1 | contig 10456 bp, 9 predicted proteins | sample MGYA00243415_ERZ654352 | MGnify/ENA primary metagenome ERZ654352 (study PRJEB26926, sample SAMN06165071) | human gut metagenome | biome: ENVO:00009003; feature: ENVO:2100002; material: ENVO:00002003...
AAATAGAAGTTTAAATAACATTTTGAAATCATCGTAAAGGAGCATTGAAATGGCAATCTTAGAAGTAAGTAACCTCAAAAAAATATATACCACCAGATTTGGTGGCAACCAGGTACAGGCATTGAAAAACATCAATTTCTCTGTAGAGGAAGGTGAGTATGTGGCAATCATGGGAGAGTCCGGCTCAGGAAAGACGACACTTTTAAATATTCTCGCGGCACTTGATAAGCCGACAGCGGGAGAGGTACTCTTAAATGGAAAGAACCTTGTCTCATTGAAGGAAAAGGAGATATCTGCCTTCAGACGTGAGCATCTGGGCTTCGTATTTCAGGATTTTAATCTGCTTGACAATTTTTCACTGAAGGACAATATCTTTTTACCGCTTGTGCTGTCAGGTGTGGATTATAGGGATATGGAAAAAAGGCTTGCACCTATAGCTTCGCTGCTTGGAATTGAAAAGCTGCTTAATAAATATCCATACGAGGTGTCAGGAGGACAGAAGCAAAGGGCGGCAGTGGCACGTGCGATAATAACAAATCCCGAATTAATTTTGGCTGATGAGCCAACAGGAGCACTGGATTCAAAGGCAACAGACAGTCTGCTTAGGCTGTTCAACAGGATAAACGAGGACGGACAGACCATTCTCATGGTGACACACAGCACAAAGGCTGCAAGTCATGCCAACAGGGTGCTTTTCATAAAGGACGGTCAGGTGTTTCATCAGATTTACCGTGGCAATCTTACAAATGACGAGCTCTATGTGAAGATTCAGGATGCACTTATGCTGATTACGACAGGTGGTGAGAAGCATGAATAAAATATATAGCAGGCTGGCATTTACAAATATAAAAAATAATAAGACTCTTTATATGCCTTACATTATATCGGGAATGGTCATGATAGCCATGTTTTATGTGATGATGTTTTTAAACAACTCAAAGGGACTTGGCAAGGTGCCGGGCGCGGATGCACTGGCGTCGATAATGGGGCTTGGATGCGGAACAATAGCGGTTTTTTCATATATATTTCTGTTTTATACAAACAGCTTTATCATCAAAAGGCGCAAGAAAGAGGTAGGAATATACAATATTCTTGGCATGGAAAAGCGTCATATCGCGAGAGTTTTGATAATTGAGACACTTACCGTAGCACTCGCAGCAATAGTATCTGGAATCATAGCCGGTATTTTATTTTCCAAGCTGATGATTATGTTTCTTTATAGGATTATAAATATTAAAGCACAAATTGATTTCGCTGTATCTACTGGCGCTGTCGTAAATACAATACTTATTTTTGAAGTGCTGTATTTTCTTACTCTCATCTATAACCTGATGCAGGTGAAGCTTGCTAATCCGATAGAGCTGCTTCGCGGTGGCAATGTCGGTGAGAAAGAGCCGAAGAGCAAATGGCTTATCGCTATAATCGGACTAGGCTGTCTTGCCGGGGGATATTATATTGCGATTACCACAAAGAGCCCTCTTCAGGTGCTTTCACTGTTCTTTGTCGCAGTGCTTCTTGTCATCGTCGGAACGTATCTTTTATTTATTTCAGGAAGCATTGTGATACTTAAGGCACTCAGGAAAAACAAGAAGTTTTACTATAATAAAAAGCATTTTGCGGCGGTTTCAGGGATGATTTACAGAATGAAGCAGAATGCGGGCGGACTAGCAAGTATATGCGTGCTTTCTACAATGGTGCTGGTTGTTGTTTCCACAACCGTGAGCATGTATGCGGGCATGGAGGGAGAACTTAAGCAGAGATATCCTTCGGATATCAGTGTATATAGCTGGTATAAGGAAGTGCCGGCTGATGTGAATCTGGATGATGCACTTAAAGAAGCTGCTGCAGATTCGGATAAAATAATAGCTGACTCTGCTTGTAATGTTAAAGACAGCAAAAGCTACACTTATTTTAGCTGGACAGTGTTTAGAGAGGGGACCGAGTTTAAGCCGGTGTTAAGTTACGATAACGATATTTCCCTGTTGTATTTTGTCACAGGAGATGAAATTGATGAGATGGAGACCGGCTTTAAAGAGAGTCTGAATAAAAAAATCCCACAGCTTGATACCGGTTCGGTGGCTGTATATGGAACAAAAAAGTTTAATGGCGATATAATTAATCTGTTGGGCAAAGAATTTAAAGTGGCTGCGGCAGAAAAAACTGCTGTAAGTAAAGACAGCTATATGTCCTCTATGTATAGTGGTGTGTACTATGTAGTGGTAGACAGCAAGGCAACACTTGCAGAGATATTTAACCTGAACAGCTCGCTGGGAGAGGATAGTGTGCCGACTATGCTCAACAATGAAATTGATTATAATCTGTATGGCAGCAGTGAGGATAAGCTTGCTGTGGCAAAGGCTCTGGATAAGCATTTTGAGGAAAATAGTGTAAAATCAGATGTGTCAGGCTTCTATGAGGAAAGCCGTGATGCAAACAGAGAACAGATTTATGTATTGTATGGTGGCCTGTTCTTTATCGGAATATTCCTTGGAACGATGTTTCTTATGGTTACTGTGATGATTATTTTCTATAAGCAGATTTCAGAGGGCTATGATGACAAAGCACGCTATGAGATTATGGAGAAGGTGGGCATGAGCAATGACGAGGTGAAGAAATCCATTACTTCACAGGTGCGTATGGTATTTTTCCTGCCTATTATACTTGCCGCGTGTCATCTTGCAGCAGCATTTCCTCTGCTTCGCAGACTGCTTGTCATGTTCAATCTTACGGATGTTAAGCTTATTGTGGTCTGTATGGTTGCTACGCTTTTTGTGTTTATGGTCATATACTATATTGTTTTCAAGATTACTTCGAGAGCATACTACAGGATTGTGGGAAACCAGATTTAGGGGTTTCATATGAATTATGAATGCGCTATAATAAGACATAACAATGATGCATAAGAATATAGAGCGAGAGGAACAAGCAGTATGAGTATGACAGAAACAATTAAACTATACGACAGGGATGCATATGCCATAGAGTTTGAGGCAGATGTTATATCCTGCGAGCCGAACAAGGCAGATGATAAGCAGTTTGATATAATATTAAATCAGACTTTATTTTTCCCGGAGGAGGGCGGACAGAGCCCGGACATGGGAATACTTGGAGGCTACAGGGTCGTTGATGTGCAGATTAAGAATGGAGTCATTACTCATACGGTGGATATTTCCGCAGGTGATTGTTGCATAATGGGCAAAGAAGAGGCTCAGACAGAAAAGAAGACTGATGGACAGATTATAGGTATGGAGTGCGCTTCTGAGAAAGCTGAGCTTGCAGCAGGCGTCCACGTACATGGCAAAATAGACTGGCAGCATCGTTTTTACAATATGCAGCAACACAGTGGAGAGCACATTTTTTCGGGAATTGTCCACCGCAGGTTTGGTTTTGAGAATGTGGGCTTTCATCTGAGTGATTCTGTAGTGACAATGGATTTCAGTGGAGTGATTTCACCGGAGGATATAGCAGAGGTGGAGCATGAGGTAAATGTAGCCATTTCAAAAAATATTCCGATAGAAGTGACATATCCGTCAAGGGATGAGCTTGCGCAGCTGGAGTACAGAAGTAAAATCGAGATTGAAGGACAGGTCAGAATAGTGACAGTGCCGGGGTATGATGTGTGTGCATGCTGTGCGCCGCATGTGAAGCGCACTGGCGAGATTGGCATGCTTAAGGTTATGAATTATCAGAATTATAAAGGAGGCGTCAGAATCAGCATCCTTTGTGGTTTCAGGGCACTGGAGGCTTTCAGACAAAAGTGCGGCATTATCTCAGAGCTCATGGGGATATTTACCACAAATCAGGAGGCTATTGTGGATAACGTCACAAAGCTTAAGGCAGTAAACCAGTCACTTAAGTCAGAGCTTGGCACTGCAAAGTCAGCGCTTTTGGATTATAAGGTAGCAGAGCTTCCTGCTGATACGGACAATGCAGTATTGTTTGAGGACGGCATTGATACGAATACAGCAAGAAATTGCGTCAATGGCCTTGTGGAGAAATATAGTGGTTTTAGTGCATTTTTTACAGGAAATGATGAGGCAGGCTATAGCTTTATTATCGGAAGCAAGAATGCAGACTGCAATACAGTTGCCGCAGCACTGAGAAATAAGCTGGGTGCCAGAGGCGGCGGTAAGCCGGTTATGGTGCAGGGCTCTGTCAAGGCAGCAAAGAGCGAGATTGAGGAAGTGCTAAAAGAGGTGCTTTAACTTTTTGAAAATATAGTTTGTGGGACGGATTAAGAACACAAAAGCGGTTTCAGGACATTGCGTCCTGAAACCGCTTTTATTGTAAAAATCATATACAAAGTTAATTATTTGTTAGATCTTCTCCAAATGTGCATCTTCTCAGCCTCTTTGATGAGCTCATCACGGAAATCAGGATGAGCAACAGAGATGATTGCCTCAGCCTTCTGCCATGTAGAAAGACCCTTTACATTTACCATACCATACTCTGTAACGATATAGTGAGTGTTGGCTCTTGTGTCAGTAACGACAGAACCCTCTACAAGAGTAGGACGGATACGTGAGTGAACTACGCCCTGCTTGTCGGTGAAAGTTGAAGAGCAGCAGATAAAGCTCTTTCCACCGTTTGACATATAAGCACCGAGAACGAAATCAAGCTGTCCGCCGGCACCACTGATGTGCTTTGTGCCTGAGCTCTCTGAGCTGATCTGTCCGTAGAGGTCAAGGTCTACACAGTTATTGATTGAGATGAAATTGTCAAGTGCGGCAATATTCTTGATATCATTTGTGTAGCTTACCGGGGCACTCATGAGCTCAGGATTCTCATCGAGGTAATCGTACATCTTCTTGGTTCCGGCACCGAAGCCGTAAGCCTGACGATAACGGTCGATGTTTTTCTTTGCTCCTGTGATTTTTCCGGCTTTTGCGATGTCAACGAATGCGTCAACATACATCTCTGTGTGGACACCGAGATCCTTGAGGTCTGACTCAGCGATGAGTGAGCCTACTGCGTTTGGCATTCCGCCGATACCGAGCTGGAGACAGGCACCGTTTGGAATCTGGTCAACGATAAGCTCTGCAACCTTCTTGTCTACATCTGTTGCAGGACCACCGGCACCAAGCTCTCCGATTGCAGGGTTGTCACCCTCAACAATGTAAGAAACCTGTGAAATATGTACATTGGCCTCTGAACCGCCGTGACAGCGAGGCATGTTTTCATTGACCTCAACGATGATTTTCTTTGAAGTCTCGCATACAGCACCGAGGTGAGATGCGTTAGGACCAAAGTTGAAGTATCCGTGTGAATCCATCGGTGCAACCTGGAACATAGCGACATCGTCAGGTGTTGTTGAATCTCTATAATAACGAGGAAGCTCTGAGTAACGGATTGGTGAGTAGAAAGAACAGCCTCTCTTGATAAGCTTTCTCTCATAACCGCCCATGTGCCATGAGTTCCATGTGAAGTGTTCGCCGGCATCCTCACGCTCGAAAATGGCAAGTGGCTTAAGCAAAATACCACCACGTACATTGACATCCTTAAGTTCATCTGTTCTTCTGGCAAGTGCCTTGTCGAGGGCATCAGGTGTGCCTGTGCACCAGCCGTAGTCAACCCAGTCGCCTGATTTGACAATCTTTACTGCCTCATCTGCTGAGACAAGTTTCTGCTTGTACTCTTCTAAAAAGCTCATAAAATCCTCCTTAGATACCTAAAATGATAGTAGCAAAAAGCTACGTTAAAAAAATAACAAACCCTATACTCTCTATATTATCACTTTAGAGAGGATTTTACAAGTTGGTAAATGCTGGTAGAGACTTTTATATGACAGCCTTTGCTAGTCACCCTCCGGAAGCATCCATTCCTCAGCCTGCTTCTGGTAATCGGCCGCCTGGCTGCGCAGTGAATCAATCAGCTCCTTATCGCCTTTAAATACATTCCTTGATTTAGGAGGAAGCGAATCAAGCTTTTTCTGCTTCTCATCAGCCCATCTTGAGTAGCACTCAGACAGGGCATGAAGCGCCTTGCCACCGCCGCACTCCACATCGAGTACCGGCTTTGTCTCGAATGCAGCGTTGTAATACCACAGGCTTGCCTCCTCATAGTCTGCCTTGTCGAAATAGTACGCACCGAGCTCACAGCACACCTCGCTGCAGCCATCAACTGCTACATTTTTTAGGGCAACAGAAAAAAATTTGTCGTAGTCGCCATTCATGCGATAGTAGCGTGATAGCACGCAGGTGGATTCGATGTCGGGGCTGTTGCGGTATTCACCCTGAAAATATGGCAGGGCATTGGTAAAATCCTCGGGGCTTCCGCATTTTAAAAGCTCCTTGGCATACATAGTCGCTATACTTTTTGGCAGGGTGCCGTTTCTTTCAAAGGAGCGCTTGAATATGGTGAAATCTCGCTTGCCGTGAGTGCCCTGCGGCAGATGTTGTATACAGATATCGCTGTCATAGACTACAGGCTCTAAGCGAACCGTTTCGTGCACCGGATTAATCCATGTAAACGTGCGAAGCCTCTTGAACAGCTTCGGGCGATACTCTGAGGATGAATTTTGCACTGTGTTGAATTTGCTTGGAGTAATGTATTTCATCTGGACAATCTCAATTTCCGGCAGCAGCGCAGCCTTAAGCATCATGAAACGCCTGCGGTTGGTATCATCGAGCACCTCGTCGGCATCAGGTGCATATATGTATTCCTGCGTAGCCTTGGAAAACGAAAAATTTCTGGCCGCAGCAAAATCATCGCACCATGAGAAATCATAGATTTTGTCCGTATACCGTGCAGCTATCTCCTTTGTGCTGTCAGTCGAGCCGGTGTCCACTATGATGATTTCATCCATCAGCCCTTTGAGACTGTTCAGGCATCGTTCGAGCACCTCTTCTTCATTTTTTACTATCATGCATAAGCTAATTGTAATCATATTTATCTCCATTTATCGGTCGGATGTTATAATAGTTACGATTATATTATAATATATATATCGGCATGTTTTGCAGAAATATTTGTGTATTGTAAATATTGCCGGGATTTCATATAATTGAAATGGAATGTCGACAGATAAACTTATTTCTAAAGGCTATAGAATTTCAGATAAACTATATAATCAGATTTTAGCAAGGAATAATGAAGTAATTTAGAAGAGGAACAAACATGGAAAATCATACAATTGTAACACTGAAAAAAGGCGAAGGACGCACTATAAAGGCAGGCGGCGCATGGATTTTTGACAATGAAATAGACACAATCACAGGCACCTTTACAAACGGAGATATTGTTGTGGTACACGATTTTGACGGATATCCGATGGGGCGCGGCTTCATAAACCAGAATTCAAAAATCCGTATCAGAATGATGACAAGAAAAGCAGACCAGCTGATTGATGACAATTTCCTCAGGATGAGAGTGCAAAATGCCTGGGATTATCGCAAGCAGGTGATGGCAGGAGGCAATGATAATGTGTCTGATTTAAACTGCTGTCGTGTGATATTTGGCGAGGCTGATTTCCTGCCGGGTATTACAGTGGACAAATACGCAGATGTGCTTGTGGTGGAGTGTCTTGCACTTGGAATGGAGCAGTTTAAGGTGAAAATCGTTGAACTGTTAAAGGAAGTGCTGGCGGCGGACGGAATAAATATTCGTGGAGTATACGAGCGCAGTGATGCAAATGAGCGCAAAAAAGAAGGTCTTCCTAAGGTAAAAGGCTTTATAGGAGCTGAGTTTGACACAAATGTGGAGATAGTAGAAAACGCAGTTCACTATATGGTCGATGTGGAAAAGGGACAGAAAACAGGCTTCTTCTTAGACCAGAAGTATAACAGGCTTGCTATGCAGCGCATCTGCAAGGGGAAAAGAGTGCTCGACTGCTTCACGCACATGGGCACATTTGCCCTCAATGCAGGAATTGCGGGGGCAAGTGAGGTCACAGGACTTGATATATCAGAGTATGCGGTTAAGCAGGCTACAGAAAATGCGAAGAGAAATAATCTCTCAGACACAGTGAAGTTTCGCGTTGCAAATGTGCTGGATGAGCTGCCACGGCTCGCTGCAGATGGTGAAAAATATGATGTAGTCATTCTGGATCCTCCGGCATTTACAAAGTCGCGTGAGGCTACCAAAAATGCGATAAAGGGCTACCGCGAGATTAACATGAAGGGACTTAAGCTTGTTAAGGATGGTGGATTTCTGGCTACATGCTCATGCTCTCATTTCATGACGCAGGAGCTGCTTGCAAAAACGGTCAAGGAAGCGGCAAAGGCCACTCACAAGAGGCTGCGCCAGGTGGAGTTCCGCACACAGGGACCGGATCATCCGATACTGTGGGCCAACTCAGCTAATGTACCGGAGTCGTATTATCTTAAGTTTTTCATTTTCCAGGTCGTTGATGAGAAGTAGATGACAGAAAGTGGCGGAAATGCTTGATTAACAAGGGCTGGAAGGTCTTTAGTGATTAGCTTACAAACCTTGTAAAGTATCGCAAAATATCGTATCACAGTGGTATAAAGTGGTAAGAAAAGTGAATACGGAAATTTGTAGTATACTATAGAAGAACAAATACCTTTCTGTGAAAGAGAAAGGGGAAAGGATACGCGTATGACAGTTGATAGAAGAGTAAGCAGTATTGAATCCAGCTTCAAAATGGAAAGCATGCCATTTGATGCAGAATGTCGTCAAAGAGTAAGAAATGTCTTAACCAAGAAAGTTTCTGCTACAGATGCAATTTCAGAATTAAATAAGAAATACAGAGTATCCAAGAAGCAGGTTGAAGGATCAAGAGTATGATTATTGGTTTATATTTGGGCTACAAGGGTGCAACCATTGCCCGGTTAGTGGCGGCTTGCCACTAAGTACTGGGTATTACCTGGCGAAATAGCCGCAGGTTTGAAATAGCGGCTTTGCTGAAAAAAGAGAATACAAAGACCTGTCCGGAAGAAACCTCGTAAAGTATCGCAAAATATCGTATCACAATGTTATAAAGTGGTAAGAAAATAAGAGACGGCAAATCGTCAACAAGTTGTTGGCAATTTGCCACCTTTAGTTGTATGTAGTATTGATTAAACGTATTTGAAAAGTATAATGTGAAAATTATTATAAGGGTGAAATTATGCTGAAAAAAATAAGAATTCTAAATTAAAAAAGTGGATAGAATTTTGGTGTGTATGTGCGATTATAGGATGTATAAGTGGATTTACGTGGTCGGATAATATGGTTATGAATATAATTGTAATTATAATTAGTGCATTAATATTGGCTATAATAAGAGTTGTATTAATATTCTATTCAAATTCAAGAAGGTAGAGGTATCAGGAGCAACACAGATAGGACCTTTAATTCAGCATTCCAAGATAAGAAAAGATTTTAATGTTTGTGATATATCATAAGAGATATCACAAACTAAATGCAGGGGTGAAGAGTGAAAAAATATATCGTACATTTTATTATATGGGGACTAGGTATAATTAGTTACTATATATTAGACAAGACAACGGCCGGAGATGAGTTTCAGAATATTAGCTTATTATTAATTGGATGTTTGATGTTTTATGCAGTGTATTATATTTCTATGATATCAGAAATCAAGAAAATTGAATGTGAATTGAATGAATCGGGAATATTTGGCGGACGCGGCATGGGGATTTTAATAAACATGTTTAGCTTGCAGTATATATTTGAACTTTATAAGAAACCATTAGTTTGCATTGTTCTTATAGTAGTTTCTGTTATTGTGCTGATACTATCACGTAAATATATAAAATCTTTTTGGACAAAAAATATATGGAGTAGACAATTTTTACTTATTTTTATTGCATTTAATGTATTGGCGAGTTCTATAGGCAGTGTTCTTGGTTATAAGTGGGATGATATTTTGTTAGTTAATGTAGAAAATGTATCAAACGTAACAAAATTGATTCTTATAATATTTTATATTGTGATTTTTAAAAATACAGAGTTGCCAAACAGTTTTTTTATAAGATTTGCTTCTAAAAATGACGCTTTGTTAGACAGAAGAAATTAGAAAATAAGCTTTTAATATATAGCATACGAAAGGGAAACAATGCGATACACATTTATAAAGCAGCATGATGCAACAGACTGTGCAGCGGCCATGCATCGATGATACCTTTTGACCATTTAATCATCTTATATAAGAGGTAAGTGATATGGAATACTTGAATTTCGAAAAGTCAGGACTTATTACGATCCTGATTCCCCTTAATTTTTTAATTGGAGAATATACATTGTTTTTTCGCTTGAATGGATGGAGCCGGAAAATAATTCACTTAATCACAGGTGTGATTGATCTATTTTTTGTGGTGGCAATAATTGCTAGTAGAGAGCACCCATATTATTCATTTGTGATTTTCGGTGGAATGTTAGTTGGAATCATTCAAAGTGAATGGTGTTATAGAAAAATCAGTGAAGAAACAAATTGGAGCAAAATAGATATATTATTTAAAAAAGGGAGAATTTTGTTGGGAGCGATATTAATTCT
>ENA-UAHI01000539-UAHI01000539.1-human-gut-metagenome-genome-assembly--contig:-NODE-539-length-9762-cov-4.120016_pt1 | contig 9762 bp, 10 predicted proteins | sample MGYA00243415_ERZ654352 | MGnify/ENA primary metagenome ERZ654352 (study PRJEB26926, sample SAMN06165071) | human gut metagenome | biome: ENVO:00009003; feature: ENVO:2100002; material: ENVO:00002003...
GAGATGCTCAGGAGTCTCGTGGGCTCGGAGATGTGTATAAGAGACAGCTACTACATCTATCAAGACGAGTTAGACCGCTGGCTGGAGTGCGGACGCAAGAATCCCGTTCCGCTCACACCCGACGAGCAGAACGACGCGCTGCTCGCATCGCACCGCCGCAAACCCGACCCGAAAAACTGGTAGACTATGGAGTATCGTGAAAGAAAACAGCTCACAGCAGAAGAGGCACTCCTGCTGTGGCAGCAGTCGGTACTCAGCGTATCGGGCAACTATGAGAAATCTCCCGAGGTATTGAAGGTAAACGACACCGTTATCGGAACACTCGGAAATTTCAGCGCGTCGATTGGCAAGGCCAAAAGCAAAAAGACCTTCAATCTCTCTGCGATGGTCGCAGCCGCGCTGTCCGGCGGCAAAGTGCTGGGATATTCTGCGGAGCTTCCTGCCGACAAGCAAAAGATTCTCTATGTCGATACGGAGCAAAGCCCTTATCACTGTCTGAAGGTGATGAAGCGCATCCTGCGACTGGCCGACTTGCCTCCCGAAACGGATTGCGACCGTATTCAGTTCCTCGCCCTGCGCAGGTACACGCCCGACGAGCGCATCGCCATCATCGAGACTGCCATATACCGGACAGAGGGCTTGGGTCTTGTCCTCATAGACGGCATACGCGACTTGGTCTACGACATCAATTCGCCCGGGGAGGCGACCTATATTATATCGAAGTTGATGCAGTGGACTGACGAGCGGCAAATACATCTGCACACCATCCTCCACCAGAACAAAGGCGATGAAAATGCACGCGGACATATTGGCACGGAACTGAACAACAAAGCGGAAACCGTGATACTGGTCGAGAAAGACAAAGTGGACAAGGACATCAGCAAAGTGGAGGCGCTACATATCCGTGCGATGGACTTCACGCCCTTCGGATTCCGCATCAACGAGCAGTCGCTGCCCGAACTTGTCGAGGAGTACGAGCCGAAAGAGTCCCGCGCCGGACGCCCGAAGAAAGAGCCGTTCGACCCTTACAAAGAGATTCCCGAAGCCGCACACCGCCGCGCACTGACCAATGCGTTTGCCGATGGCGTGGTCAGTAAGTACGAGAATCTGATACCGGCGTTACAAACCGCATACGAAGCCGAGGGATTCCGCCTCAACTACAACAAGGCGGTCGTACTCGCCAAGTTCCTCAAGAACAAACGCATGATAGAACGGGTCGGCAGCGACTACACTTTTCTGACAGACTATCACTACTGACCCTCAACTTGACTTTATCCGGCAGGCGTATATATTGCGATAAAATAAAGTCGGCAGTCTCGGGTATCGGGGCGGGGTTGTTCACCAAAGTGCGGCTCCACCCCGAATCCTTGTATGGACAGGGACCTCCTACACGAACAATCCTTCTCTCTCCCCTCTTGTACAGTTTTCCCTTTGCGGACGGGCTTGCCCTCTTGCCACAAAATTTTTCTTGGGGGAGCCTAATACCCCAATTGATCGAAATCAATAGGGGTTTGGTCAATCGCCATGCAAGCAAAGTCGATTCTTATATGCAATATTCATTTAGCAGAGAATAGGCATTCGATTGATATAATTAAATAGTAGCATTGTCTATTGCAGACATCAGAAGACTCGCTAAATGTAATTTTCTTATAGCATCCGTTCTATCTACGACAACTCTTTCATGAGCTCTCGGATTACGTATGCATCGTACACTACCAGCAAATAATTCCATATATCCACACTGAATATCTCGTCCTGTTCTAGTGGAAGTGTCGCCTAATACGATTATCGGATTTTTCTCTGAAAACGCCTTTTGCATAGCAGATGTACCATCAACATCCTCTTCTGTTTTGTCTCGTATAATAGTTTTTACTCGAATCGTTATCTCTAAAAATGCAGCTTCTACAGCTTCTGGATAATGCGAATTCTCGAATAACTCTTGGAAAGATTTAATTATCTCAGGGTGAATTTCAGACCAAAAAGTTGCATCGTTATTCGAAGCGATATGAGCTTGTATATAGCGTATGGTCGCAATTACTTGTCCAAAGACAATCGGGTTAATACCATTGTTAGGAATAATTATCGGTTGTCCTAATCAATTGTACTGAACCGCATTATAAAGCTTTATGTTCGGAAGAATTATATCGCGAAGCCTATTTTGATATAGATTTAATGAACGAGGGAATAACGGTACTAACTTGTATAACGCGGCATACAAATCAGAGTAGTCAATTTTTCCACATGGCACACCGCCTTCAATATTAGAGACGATTGCTTGTATCGTATCTGCACATATTTTCAGTTGTACATTAAATGCTTGCATTCCCATTTATGATGTCTTCATATAATTTCTCTAAATTATCGGAACGGATTTTCTTTTTAAGTTGGCATTGCCACACGACAAGAACTTTATATCCTAAATTCTCCAATTCACGTTTCTTTCGTTCGTCACGTTCGATGTTGTCTGCAATCTTTTTCTTCCAATAGCTCAAATTAGTAGACGGTAGATGAGCCGGTCTGCAACCTTGATGGCCATGCCAAAAACAACCATTGATAAATACTACTGTTTTATATTTCGGGAAAACAATATCTGGAGTACCTGGCAATGTTTTTAAGTTCTTTCTATATCTTAATCCTCGAGAAAATAAATATTTTCTCACGATGATCTCAGGCATAGTTTCTTTGCCTTTCACTCGTGACATTATTTCAGAGCGCTTAGGTATAGGAAATGTATCTGCCATTACGCCTTATTAAGCAACTGGATTATGCGAGATTTTATATTTTCATATGTCGCAGAAAGACGACTCTTAGCTGCTTTTGTCAATCGAGAGGTGTGAGACATTGCATCGCGTATAGGCTTATATTCCACGGCATCCCTGCGTAAAGAGGCTTTTTTGATTTTATCAGTTTCGTCATCAGCCAAGTATGCCAAGTTATCCATTGCGCAATAAGACAGGTCTGTCGCATTCTCTCTTATTTCAAAACTTATGTTCGCATTATTTTTATGTGTTTCTGCCTTATTTTTCCAATCATTTATTTGTATCTGTAAATTCTGCGGGATGCTTATATTTTTATCTACGATATAATTTCGTAGTAAATTTTCAGCAACAAAACACTCTCCGTATGACTCAAAATTAAATTCGGCATCTTGACTAAGATCATTGATCCATTGTTCTACCTTTGACCTACTTGTTGTATTAGACTTAGGGGGAATAAAATCATTTGCAACAGCATTGAACAACTCTTTTGATTTACGTTCTTTCTGGGTAAGTCTTTTATTCTCAGAATCCCCATCTTGCTTTAACTCTGTACGCCACACATCCCAATCTTCAATAATAACCTTTATTATTTTATCTATATCCTGCAAAAAGTCCTTGTATTTAGGATCATCAGAAACGACCCCTTCACGACTACTCGTAAATCTATCTGTTTCATCATCTAATGCATTGTAATGAATCTGACCATACAAATAACTTTCGACTATTCGCGCGGTTGGAATATGTTTCATAATATCTTTTTCTCGCAGTCGACCATTGACATATAAGTCTACGCTGACTTTTTCCTCTGACCCTCGTATTTTCAACATTGACGGTTTTTCTACTGAGGCAATGAACCCTGAAACGGTTGGAATTGAAGATACTAACTCTTTTTTCCTCTTTAAGTTTCCGCTATTAGTCAATTTATCGGTGATATACGGATCGCTCGACTTGTTAATTTTCCACAATAGCTGAGTGCCATTAACTAAATCATTCAACTCATCTAATGTAATTTGGTCTTCATTCAGATAAATATTAAAGGATGAATCCAATAGCGAGAATCTGAAATACAATGCGACCATTTTACGTATATAATCTATCCTATTTCGAATGCCATCATTGATATCATCAAAAAAGATTATTGTTCCGGAAGACATATCTTTCCCGTATTCTTCGAGCAATGTTGCATCCGGTACAGTTAAATGATATTCATTAGTAGAAACATCTTCTTTAATAGCTTCATCAAGGCCTGAGTTGTCTATGACACCGCCAACAAATTCAGTTTGTGCCGTTTTTGTCCAAATGGTTATTCTTTTCGCACAAGACAATAGAGCCAACTTACCTATACCTTTACGTCCGATAAATGGACGCCCATCTTCTGTAACAGAGACATCGTTTTTGCGTTTGGAATAACCGATTTTCAAGAATTTATTTTGAAAATCATCGCTATTCATTCCGCGTCCATCATCTTTGATTATCAGAGTATTTTTAGCTTTATCAATGACTATATGCACATTTTTAGCGTCGGCATCCCAAGAATTCGATATAGCCTCGCCCAAAACGGTAATAAAACTTCGATAAAGGTTTCTTCCGAGATGATTTAAAATGCTTAAAGAAATATTAAAAGTATAGGCTGTGTTTTCCATAAAATTATATTGTCATTATAGTTTCAATATGTTCGATAATACTTTCGGCTATAACCTCTCCTAATCTCGGAGGGACGGCATTGCCGATATATCGTGACGCTTTAGTGATCGCCACATCTTTTTCATCTGCAAAAAATTTATATGTCTTAGGGAAAGTTTGTATTAACGCAGCCTCTCTTACGGATATAGCTCGGTCTTGTTCCGGATGCCCGAAACGACCATTTCCTAAACCGGTACATTGTGTGGTCATCGTAGGTGCAGGGTGCTCCCATACCATTCGGCCATATACGCTGCCGAAAGTTTTCCCTTTCTCCGACTTGTGACACTGCAAAATCAATTCTTCCGGCCAATCGTGCCAACTGCCGCCATAAGGCGTACATCTAATACGCTCCATATTTAGAGGCGATAAAACTTTTGCGCGATGCAAAGGATCATTCTTATCTGTTTCCCCAGCTTTCAGTTTCGGCAAATCTCCAATAACATCCTTGACAGTAACATAATCATCTTTGGTATGCGTAGGAGGAATCAGTTTTATATCGCCGAGTTTCGATGCCAACAATACCAATCGGCGTCGCGTCTGCGGTACTCCGTAATCAGGACAATATACAGGATTAACCCATACTTTGTATTCTTTCCTCCTCAAAAGTTCGACAAAATCATGCAACACAGGTTTTTCTTTGAATGACAGGATTTGTGCGACATTCTCCATCGTAACGATATCCGGTTCGACTTCTTCTACCAAACGACCGAATTCATACAAAAGGTCGTATTTATTGGGATCTTTCTTTTTATTCTTGAAAGCATACGATGAAAACGGTTGACATGGGGCGCATCCGGCTAATACTCGAATCGACTTCTTACTATATTTGGCACGTATTTCATCGGCTGATACAGTCTTTATGTCTTTGTATATGAATTTCGCCTCATTATTCGTTTCGTAGGCATATCGACATGTCGAATCAAGGTCGTAACCTGCAAGAATATTAAAACCTTTGCTTTTCATCCCGAAGCTAAGTCCGCCAATACCGCAAAATAGATCTACAACTTCTATTTTGGGTATTTTTTTACAACTTTTCGATGCCGGTCTCTTCATGTGGCTAAAGGGTAAATTCAAACTATGCGGACAAACGCTCTATTTCTTGGCGTATCTGTTCGATTACTTCTCTGTTGGCTATTTCACCATCCAAGCTAAATACAATAAATACTTCGCCGCCGAGTTGCTCTTTGAAGGATTCGAAACTTGCCTTCATTCGCTCAGTCAGCGAATAACTACCGAAGTTCGCACTTGCCGTTATCGGTTTTATTTGTATGCCGATACATTTGTCGCCAACCTTTGCGATGTAATCGATATCTCCGGCATGGTCTAATTCCGGATCGCTCTCTTCGAATACGATGTCGGGAAATATCTTTGCCAAACCATCATTGATAACCGACTTCTCTCGCAAATATCCGTCATAAGTGCGATTTATTGTCAGATTATAGATGTAATCGATGCAATCCTGTTCCGTCAATTCTCGGAATGCGGCCTCCCATTCGGGTATAACCACCTCCGTAATTTTCGCATATAATCTTTCTCCCAACTCTTTCAGACTTTCGACGGTAATTTTCGTCGAATTTTTGCCTGCTGTATGCGCATTATCGAAATACCATGTCTTCCACTCGTCGAATGATGCCGGCTGGCAGTCGCGAATAAGAGCCATAACAGCGCCGACCTTATTCGGGCGTGATAGTTGATATGTTTGGCAAGCGTAGTTCAATACACGTTCTTTCTTGCCGAAGTTCATAGAGTATTTTTCCATATCTATGGTATTTGATTATTCTGATTAGCCTGATTCCATGCCGTTTTAACTTCCATACTTCGGACATTAATATCCGCAGCTCTTGCAGTAAGTGCATTGATATAATCAGACACCTCCTGCTTATTATTTGAGCGCCAATATCCTTTATTTGGGGAGCTTATGATAATGTGTCCTTGTTGAATAGCAAATCTAATTAACGATCTCGTCTCTACTTGATTTCCCCCTGTTGGATAATTGAGTGCTCTGGCTATATCTTTTGCATGTATTGCATGCATTCTTCCCAAAGGAATAATTCTTAATAATCGCTGTACTTCTTGTGGTGTATTAGCCATATCAGTATGTCATAAATTTAAGTTTGTATTTATAGTTCATATTTGTATCTACCATTGCCAGTTTATTTTTTAGCAAGTGTGCGTTAATGAAAGTTTTGTTATCCAGATATAAATAACATAAGAGATTATTGTTGTCGTCATATTTTACATCATCAAAACGCATATAAACTTTTCTCCCTTTTGTTTTACCTTTGATATAGTCAATTGCTTGGTCGGATACATTTGTATCGGGGGTTATCCCAATGAGTTTGACAACCAATCCAGTGTTGAGCAGAATTAAATTAGGAGATATTATCTCTTTTACAGAAAAATATTCCTCACGTTCTTTACTGTTCTTATCTATCTTAGAGCCGAACTGCAACTTCTTGATGTCTATTTTACTATTCATCTTATGCGGATCGCTGAACACATAAGGTAGCGATTCTATTTTGTTATCGATGTCGAATCTCGAATCGTCTTGTTCGAATGAATAATCTACCTCGCCGAATGGTAACGATGAAACTACCTTCTGCTCATAATATTGCTTGAAGTCAGGATTTATTTCATATCCGATAGAATTTCTTTGCAGATTGCGAGCCGCTAATGCCGTCGTGCCACTACCCATAAACGGGTCGAATACAGTCTCCCCGGCAAACGAAAACATCTTTATCAAACGATGCGGAAGCTCTTCAGGGAATACTGCTATATGTCCGTCTTGTTTCGCTCCGCCGAAATTCCAATGCGAAGCGAAATAGGTATTCCACTCCTCTTTCGTCATCTCCGAAAGTTTTTTCTGCTCGACAGTCGGTACAGGGGCTTTGCCTTGTTTCTTGAAGATGAGTATGAACTCATAATCTATTTTGAGAATGCCATTACGCGGATAGGGGAAACTGCCCATAACAGCACCGCCTCCGGTCGTATTCATCGTTGTCTGTTTCTGCCATATGACTGCCCCCATGTAATCCATTCCAAGCATCTCACAAAAACGAATTATCTCGGTCCTAATAGGAATAACCTTATATCTGCCATAATATACAGAACGAGCGAACTGGTCACCGATATTTATGCACAAACGACAGCCATCATGCAGCACACGATAACATTCCGCCCAAACTGCATTCAGATTGTTAATATAACTTTCATAGTTATCATGAAATCCGATTTGTCCATCATTTCCATAATCTTTCAACTGCCAATATGGAGGCGAGGTAATTATAAGATGAACGGACTTGTCTTTTATACGGGATAAGTTGCGACTATCTCCAAGGATCAATCTATGAATTGTTTTCATTATCATACGTATTACGATTTTCTATTACCATTTGCAATGTTCTATCTGCCAAATCGGATTCTTCATGAATTACCGATACTATTCTATCGGCTAACCATAAACATAACAAGTCTTCGGTCTCGACTTCAAGAATCTGCGAAAGCGTTATTACTTGTTCCCGCTTTGCCCGACGCTCTCCACGCTCGATGCGACTATACATAGGTACATCAATGCCCAACGAAATTGCCATTTGGCGTTGTAACAGCTTACGGCTTTCTCGTAGCTCTTTTATCTTATTTCCGAACAACATTCCAATTCAAGTTGTCATTATTTGGCAAATATAGCACTTTTATTTCGAATATAAGCATAGGCATAATAGATATTTCACATCGATATAACTTGCAGTATGAAGGATGGCTTATTGTTGCGATGTGCATTATATATCGTTATTGTATAGGGAATATATACAACGTGATGCGTCGATTTATTAGATAACGGTAATACAAATGGATATCTGATTGTATAAGGCAGCCTATACATTGGTTAATATTATCTAACTTGATTGATACTATACTATTTTAGTCAGGCTTACCTGATATCCACAAAATTTTTCTTTGGGTAGCCTAATCCCCCGAAGTTCTTACGACTTCGGGAACCATGCCACTCAATCTGCAAGCAAAGTGGAATGTATTGTACAATATGAAAACTTGGGGCGAGTGGCAAATGCGTGGTAAAGTTTGCTACTTGTTCTGTCGCTCGACAATGCGCTACGATATGGAGAAGATTGGGCGATATGAGGGAAAGAATAAGAAATTCTCTTTCTCTCCCCTCATATCGAGATTTAATTTCATCCACTGTTGCGACCTTTGGGCGGAGCAGTGGATGACCTGTTATACGCGAAATCATCTACTATCTTGGCGAAATGAGAGGCGAAGTATTCACGTGCGACTATTGAGGGTCAGTTGGGCAATGCGGGGTCAAAACTGATCGACCGACAGGAAAGACGTCTTAAAAATCGTTAAAAGCACAAAAAAGTGAGTTTTTTTGAAAAAAATTGTTGGCAGGCAAATTTTCTATCGTTTAAGACATAGAATATTTATAATCAACTATATATGCCTACTGCATCGGCAAATAATCAAAAACAAACCGGGACCGACATCCGATCAGAAGGTGTCGGTCTCGTCGCTTTATCGAATGGACAAGGAATCTACCGGACGTGTCTTAAGCATTCTGCCTGCGAAAATGCGAGACACATCCATCGCCTCTTCCGGGAAAAAGGGTATCGGGGCGGAATCTGGATAAGGGAACCGGTTCAACTACCGCCGCGGCTTCGGAAGATGCCGAGCGATCAGCGTATCGGCCGCATAGAGACCGGGACCTGTGGCGTACATCAGCACGTAAACCGACAGATAGGCCAGCGCCAGTTCGCGCGCCGCGAACGGATCACCGCCGTGTACGGCGAAGAAAGCCACGCACATCGTGAAAATCATCGGGATAAGAGCCAGCCGGTAGAACAACCCCGCGATAAACCCGGCAGAACCGATGACTTCACCGAAGATCGCCAGCGCAAGCGAAACACCGCCGCCGACACCCAGCGGATCGGGAAACGAGGCGGAAAGCGCATCGAAGTTCTGCCACTTGGCGATGCCGTGCGACATCAGCAGTCCTCCGAAAATAATGCGGGCCGCGAGCAGCAGCCACGAATTGCCGGCGGTATAGGGTTTGTCCGGAAACAGAAATCTCAGTATTGCATACATAATCTTGGGAATTTATGCTCTAATATCATAATAAATGCCGGAATTTCCAACACTCCGCCACACAATTTCGGACATCCGCAATGCGATATGCCCCGGACCGTGCAACGGCAAAGGGAGCATGCTCCGATTTTTGCTATCTTTACCGCAGCAATTTACAACATCGCCATGATCCAGCAGCTGTCTCTTATACACATCTCCGAGCCCACGAGACTCCTGAGCATCT
>ENA-UAHI01000541-UAHI01000541.1-human-gut-metagenome-genome-assembly--contig:-NODE-541-length-9741-cov-6.503923_pt1 | contig 9741 bp, 7 predicted proteins | sample MGYA00243415_ERZ654352 | MGnify/ENA primary metagenome ERZ654352 (study PRJEB26926, sample SAMN06165071) | human gut metagenome | biome: ENVO:00009003; feature: ENVO:2100002; material: ENVO:00002003...
TACGGTCATAGGAGCTGTGAACATCCTCGACCTTCTTCTCAAGATCGGCGTATTGAAGCAAGTTGTTTTCCGTGAGATAGTTGAGTGTCCGTGCCGCTTCCTTGAGGATACTTCAACTGTTATCTGTTCAAATTTCTCTCAATCCATCCGTGCATCTGTTTATCAATTTTGAAATAGGACCTTGTGCCTCCGCCCTCAATCCAGTCATAGTTCGGATAGAAGGAGATAAAGAAGCGCAAGCCAGAGGCGGTTTCGATTCGGAGATTTCTTCGATCATCGGCAAAAGCAGTGTGCGCTTCCTGTTGATTTTCTTCGGGGATACCATCAAATACTTCCGTCTGGAAGTCATCGTTTCCATAACTCACAAGTGTAATCGTCATGTGATAGAACTCAGTGATTTCCTGCCGATTTGTTACCGGTGAGTCAACTTCTTGTTCGTTGTTCCACTTCATTTCTGTAATGGATGCAATATCGTCTGCGCTCTCAATGCCATACACGCGATAAAGCTCGGTGAACGAACAGTTTGTGTTGCTGTCAAACTGATAGAAGTTGCAGAACAGCGCGGCATACCATGTGTCACCGTCTCGCAGAACATATACGCCATCACAAACAGCAGGTGCATACCGGTATAGCTCGATGTCAGTCTGGCTGACAGTGCTTTTATAGCCAATGCCTCCGTCAGATTTCAGGTAGGAAATGTGTTCGCCAGCCATATCGGCGGTGATTTCAGGCGGCAGACCATACTTCTCAAGCACCTCCGGAAGTTTGACAGCCTCGTAAAATTTGCCGTTGTACTCAAGTGCGGCAATGTTCTGCACGGGATCTTGGGTGTCAGGACCTCCCTTATGGTGAAGCACAGGAATGGCGATAGTCACCGCCAGACACAGGCAGGCTGCAACAACTCCCCATTTAACCCACTTGCGCTTCGGCTTCGCATTGGTGCGGACATTGTTGGTTTCCTCGATAATATCATCGTTCAGCATATTCAAAGCGTCACTGATGTGTTCTTTCTTCATAGCTCATAGCCCTCCTTTCCCAAGTATTCTTTCAAACCTTGCCTTGTTCGGTAGAGCATACTCTTGACCTTCGGTTCACTCATGCCGTAGTAGTCTGCGACTTCTCGGATAGGATCCGCAAAGTAGTATCTGCCGACAAAAGTGTTTCGTGCTTCTGCCGGGAGTGTGTAGAGATAGGTATTGATCGCTTCCGCAAGCAGTTTCAATTCTATGCTCTGCTCCGTGGTTTCGCTGCCGGAAATACAATCCTCCAGCTCGGAAAGAGAGACTGCATATTCCGAGTGCTTCCGTTTATCCCTGTTGCGTGTGCGGAACGCATCAATGGATAGTTGCCGTGTGATTTTTCCTAAATAAGTGGAGAGGACGCTCGGCTTATGCGTTGGCATGGAGTTCCACGCCTTTAAGTAGGTATCGTTGACGGTTTCCTTGCTGTCCTCCCAGTCGGAGAGGATATTGTAGGCGATCTTTGAAAGATACCGCCCATATTTCCGCTCCGTTTCGCTGATGGCACTCTCATCTCTTTTCCAGTATAAGTCAACGATCATTTCATCCTGCATGGGCGAACCTCCTTTCTCATCTGCTGTCAGGTTCCTTCACTATATATCCCGACAAAAATCGGATTTGGTTTCACGATTTTCAAAATTTCTTCAAAAAAATTACAGCAGATATTTGTGAACGCTTCTACCCATGCCGTTTACGCTGTTTTTCTTCGCTGCTTCAGTAGCGGTACATCGGCGCGTTATCCTCCGTATCGGCACGTTCCTCCATCAGAGATTTGAACGCATCGGGGTCTTCACGCCATTCCTCCCGCGGCAGCGGATTTGATTGCAGCAGGGCGTACAGGTGCTCTGCCAGCTCTGTTTTGCCCTGCTCGATGGCGGTCTGGATAAGGTATAGGTGTTGCTATGCAGAGTTTTCTGCTTTCATTCGTACCGCTGTGTCTATACCTGCCCGGCCGACCCCTCCGGCGGCAGCCAGCGTTTGCCTCCCAGCCGTATCAGATACAGCAGGCCCCGGACGCACAGCTCCGCGCACATGGCCGCCCACACGCCGGGCAGTCCCCACCGGGGCGCGGCCAGCCACGCCAGTGGCAGGCGGATGCCCCACATGGTGCCCAGATTGAACAGCGTGGGCACCAGTGTACTGCCTGCACCCTGAAATACGCCGCCGGCCACGATGGACGCGCCGTACATAGCCTCGGCAAAGGCCTCAATACGCAGGACGCGGGTGCCCAGGGCGATGATGTCGCTGTCCGGCGTCAGTATCGCCATCATCTGCGGGGCGAAGGCGTACAGCAGCCCGCCGGTGATGACCATGACAACGATACCCAGCAGTACCGTGACCCAGCCCAGGCGTCTGGCCATGCGGCGGCGTCCCGCTCCCACGCTCTGCCCCACCAGCATGGCCGCGGCACTCTGGATGCCGTAGGCGGGCATATAGCACAGGCTTTCCGCCGTGACAGCAAAGGAGTTTGCAGCGATAGCCACGGTGCCCAGGGGCGCCACGATGGCGGTGGACACGATCTGCGCGGTGGACAGTATCACCTTCTCCGATGCCACTGGCGCCGCGATGCGGAGCACCATGCGCAGCTGTGTGCGGTCAAGGTGCAGACGCTCACCCTTCTCCAACCGCAGCGCCGGGCTGCGGCGCAGGACGAAATACAGCAGGTACAACCCCACCGCCAGCTCCGCAAGGCCAGTGCCCAGGGCGGCGCCCGCTGTGCCCAGTCCCGCGCCGGGCAGGGATAGTGCGCCCAGCCGGATGGTACCGGTGGGGAAAATAAGCAGGGTGTTGAACACCACATCCAGCGCACACATGAGCACCATGCAGACACCGGGCGTGCGCATATTGCCGGTGGCCTGCAGCTGTCCCGCCGCCACGTTGTCCAGCTGGAGGGCGGGCAGGAACAGACTGTACACCAGGAAATAGGCAGAGGCATCCCGCCAGATCTCCTGCTCCGCCCGCAGCAGCCGGGGCAGCGGCGCAGACAGTGCCGCCGCCAGTGCCGCCATGACCACGCTGAAGGCCAGGCACAGCACCAGCGCCTGCTTGAGGATGTTGCGCGCCTCGGCCAGGCGGCCGCCGCCCACCCGCTGCGCCGTCAGCACGTTGAAGCCCATAGCTGCCGCGTAGGACAGCCCTCCGAACAGCCAGGTGGTGGAGGCCACCAGCCCTACTGCCGCCGACTGGGACGCGCCCAGGCGGCCCACCATGGCCGCGTCGATATATTGCATGATAATAGTGGCCAGCTGTGCCATGATGGCCGGCCAGCTGAGCTGCAGCGTCAGGCTGATCTGCTGCCGGGTGGACAGCGGCGCGCCGCTGCGCAGCAAAGCCAGATGATCCGTTTTCAAGGGTGTCCCTCCATAGAGCTTGTTTTTTCACTGTACCATCGATTGACAAGGACAAACAAGTCCTTGTCAATCGATGGTACCACGGACGCGCGCTTTTCGCAACCCCGGCGTGGCGGAGCACCGTGATATACAGCATATAAATGTGCGGGTACAGTCCGTTGTCCGGGCGTCCAATACCCGGCCGGGCTTGTTCAGGCCGCGCAATATGGTACAATGCCCGTAAAGAATATCGGCGGGACCGTATCCCGCGAAAAGAGGACAATATGGAGTATCGTGTTCTGCCCCACGGCGGGGAGAAGGTCAGCGCCATCGGCACGCAGCCAGAGGAGTTCGCCGCCATGATCACCGACCGCCTGCAGCTTGAGCTGCGGAATAACTGAACTGACCGACCGGCCCCACGGCTATGCCGTGGGGCCGGTTTTACTTTACTGGCACATCAGAAACGCTTTCAGCGCCAGCTGGAAGGTCAGCATCTGCTCGCTGTCGTTATAGTTCAGATCCAATATCTCGGCAATACGGTCCAGCCGGTACAGCAGCGTGTTCCGGTGGATAAACAGCGCCTTGGAGGTCTTTACGGAGTTCTGACAGTTGTTGAAATAGGTTTCCAGCGTGTACAGCAGCTGGGTGTTGTGCTCCTCGTCGTACGCCAGCAGCGGCTTGATCCGCTGGATCAGCGCCAGTTTCGCATTGGGTGAGTCATAGATGAGTTCGCAGAGAATATACCGGCGGTAAGTGGCAATACGCTCGTCGCATATCCTGCTGGCCAGATCCACCGTGCGGAGCGCCTGGGAATAGCTGCGGCAGAATTCCGCAAGCGAGGGCACAGGGTCACCGATGCCGAAGATCACACCCCGATCCTGCCCCTTAGCGCTGAGCATCTTCATCAGGTCCCCGCAGTACTCCCGCACCAGCGCCACCTGCTCATACACGGGCAGGCTCTCGCTCTGCTGCAGCACAAGGATCACGTTGTTGTACTTGGCGAAAGCATAGCTGATATTCCCGGACAGCATCTCCCACTTGTCCGCCAACTGGCTGCGCAGCAGGGCGCTGGTGCCCAGCCATTCTGACGTCTGCAGCAGCCGGTTCTGCTCGGTGAAGGAGATCAGCGCACAGATATAGGGCGAATACAGCGGGATATTGCAGTAGTTGGCGGATTTGACGATCTCGCCGTAGGACAAAGCTCCCTCCGTCACCAGGCCGTCCAGGAAGTGGCTGATCTCCCTCCTGGAGGATGAACCCCCGCGCTTTTTGATCAGCACCAGCGTACAGGCGGCGGCAATACGTCGGTACAATGTGTTCTCATTCTCGGTCAGCGGCGCATTGGCGGGGCGGATCGCGCCCAGATACCCCATGATCTCCTGCTCGGAGTGGATGGGATAGATGTGCACGCACTTGTCCTCCTGCTGTAAGGGATAGATCCCGGCGGACAGACCTGCTGTCCGCAGTTTTTCTACCTCCTTGACGCGCTCCGGCACGGAGAACAGCACCTGCCCCACAGCCAGTTCTTCCCGCAGCCCCGGCTGCAGCATCTGGGAAACGCACTGTATCTTCCGGCTCGGTGTCATATACAGCAGCGGCACGTGAAGCAGCGGGCCGCACTTTTTCAGCAGATATTCCACCTCCGCGTGTCCCTGCAGCACATCAAACATGGCCTGATACACCATCTGCAGCGCCTGTTCCTCGTTGATGCCGTAAACATATTTGCTGACGGCTTCACTGATCTCAGATAGGGAGGTGTGGTAGGGAATACGCATCAGCGGGAAGTGCAGCTCATCGGCCAGCTGCAGCATAGCGGGCGGTATCTCATGAAAATACCGTTTCATTTTAATAATAAGGCCGCCGGAGCCGCTGCCGGCCAGATCCCGCAGCACCTTCTCCTGCTTTACCGGGTCGTCCAGCAAAAAGTAGCCCGTAGTCAGCATGATCTCTCCGGCACGCATCCAATTGACCATCTCCGGGTTATCGAACATCACTGCGCCGGATATGGTGCGCGCCAGGCCGTCCGCACCGGCGGCCACCTCCACCACCCGCAGCTCATTCTGTTTCAAAAGCTCCCGCAGCGTCATAAGTACGCCTCCCTTCGGCAAAACACCAAAACACCCCCTATTTTGATGATACCATTATACCCCATAAGTGTAAACCGCCTTTTGTGCAGACGCACAAAAAACCGGGCGCGAATTTGTGCCGTGCGGCGGGCATGGCCGAGGAAATCGTGCTACCCTATAGGTGAAAATACTTCAGGCCGCAAAAGAGGGAGCACATGAAAATTACTGTTCTGACCTGGTGCGTCAGCTTTTTACCTATACTGCTGCTGATTATGCTGCTGGCGGTTTTCCGCGTATCTACCGCCCGCGCCGCAGGTGTGACACTGCTGCTGACCGTACTATCCGCCTTAGTAGTGTACAAAGCGGACATACAGCTGGTACTGTTCGAGAGTCTGAAAGGCGTGTGGAGCACAGCCACCATCCTATATATCATCTTCCCCGCGCTGCTGCTGTACGAGCTCATCGCCGCCTCCGGCGCCATAGATGTGATGAACGACACCATGCGGCAGCTGAGCCCCCACGAGCTGTTCCGCATCCTGACAGTAGGCTGGGTATTCGTGGGATTTCTGCAGGGTATCACCGGCTTCGGCGTTCCGGTCGCCATATGCGTCCCCATGCTGGTGGCGCTGGGCGTCCGTCCTACCATGGCGGTCATCATCGCCCTGCTGGGCCAAGCCTGGGGCAACACCTTCGGCACGCTGGCTGTGGCCTGGGACGTGCTGGTGCAGATCTCCGGCATCACCGGCACGGAGCTGCATCTGACTGCCCGCTACACCGCCTTGCTTCTGTGGATACTGAACCTGGCCGCCGGCGCATTGATCTGCTGGCTGTATGACCGGGGCCGCGGGCTGCGGCAGGGCGCTGTGTTTGTCCTTGTGATCTCCCTGATACACGGCGGCGGCGAGCTGTTGGTCGCACAGTACAACGCCTCCATCGCGGCCTTTATCCCCGCCACCGTGGCTATGGCCGCCATACTCCCCCTGTCCCGTCTGCCCATGTACCGCAGAGCATACGCCTGTGAAGGCAGCCCCATGATGGTACGCCGGACCTCCGCGACAGGCGCGGAAAAGCCTCGCGGCGCCGTCTGGCTGTACTTTGCCCCCTATATGGTGCTGATCCTTGTTACCGTAGTACTTCTGGTGATCCCACCCGTCCACGAGGCGCTGAGCCGCTGGAGCGTGGGGTTCGCTTTCCCCGAGACCCGCACCGCCTACGGCATCGTCAATGCTGCCACGGCCAAGTACTCTCCCTTCCACCCGCTGGTGGATTCCGGTACCGTACTGCTGCTGACCTGTATCATCAGCTACGCCCTGCTCCATGGCCGCGGTCTGCTGAAGCGTTCACAGCTCCGCGTCATGCTGTCACGGACGCTGCAGAAAACAAGACCCGTAGCCGTGTCCCTGATCCTGCTGCTGATCATCTCCAAGCTCATGAGCGGCAGCGGCCAGACGCTGGTGCTGGCGCAGGGCATCACCCACGTCATGGGTCGGTGGTACGCGCTGCTGGCCGGCGTGCTGGGCGTGATAGGCTCCTTTGTCACCGGCAGCAACATGTCCTCCAACATCCTGTTCACCGATGTACAGGTGAATGCAGCCGCCGACCTCGGCGTCAGCAGCAGCCCCCTGCTGGCGGCGCAGACCGCCGGCGCCTCCGCCGGCAGTATGATCTCCCCCAGCAAGATCATCCTGGGCACCACAGCCGGCGGCGTACCCGGCGAAGAGGGCACGGTACTGCGCTTCACGCTGCTGACGGCAGCGATCCTCACTTTGGTCACTGGGGTGATCTGCTGGATCATCCTGTAATAAGAAAGGAGAGCAAATCGTGAAAACTTTGTTCCGCAATGGCAGCATCCACACCATGAACGGCACAGAGGTCGTTCATTCCCTGCTGGTGGAGGACGGCCGCATTCTGGATGTGAACTGCGATGTCCCCGCTGGCGAGTGTCAGGTGGTGGACCTGCACGGTAAAACCGTGCTGCCCGGCTTCCACGACAGCCACGAGCACTTCCTCTGCTATGCCACGGATAAGGAGAAGATCAACTTCTTCGGTATCCGCTCTCTGGAGGAAATGGCCGAGCGCACCCGCCGGTACATCGCCGACCGCGGCATCAAAAAGGGCGAATGGATCCAGGGCGGCGGTTGGAACGAAAATGAGTTCGACGTGCCTGTGCTGCCCTCCCGGCAGGATCTGGACAAGTTCTGCCCGGACAACCCCGCCATCTTTACCCGTACCTGCTGCAGCGTGGCCGTGGCCAACACCGCCGCGCTGAAGGCCGCCGGCATTTTTGATGATATTCCCACGCTGCAGGACGGTCACATCGTGGTGGATGAAAACGGCGTCCCCACCGGCATGCTCCACGAGCGCGCCCGGCACCTGGTCTATGACATCCTGACCAAGTACACCAAGGAACAGCTGAAGCAGTTCATCCTGGACTATCAGAAGGATCTGCTGTCCACCGGCCTGACCACCGTACAGACCGACGACTTCAAGCTGTGGGACGCCACTATCGATGACATTCTGGCCGCCTATGAGGAACTGGACAAAGAGGGCAAGCTGAACGTGCGCTTCATCCAGCAGCTCCGCCTCATCACCGACGCGCAGCTGGAGGACTACCTCCACCGCCACAGCGGCCGCACCGGCGACGGCAGCGAGTTCTTCAAGATCGGTGCCTTCAAGCTGCTGCCCGACGGTTCCCTGGGCGGAAAGACCGCCGCGCTGCGTGAGCCCTATGAGGGCGACCCGGAAAATAAGGGCATCTTCGTCTATGACGAGAAGGTGTTCTATGACCTGCTGGAAAAAGCCTACCGCAACGGCCTGCAGCTGGCCATCCATGCCATCGGTGACTATACCATGGACGTGATTTTGGACTGCTATGAAAAGATCGCCGCCAAGTACCCCAAGCCCGATCCTCGGTTCCGCATCATCCACTGTCAGATCACCAGCGAAGATATTTTGGACCGCTTCGCCCGCAACGGCGTTTTGGCGGACATCCAGCCCCTGTTCATCCGTGCGGATATGGAGATCGCCGAGGAACTGCTGGGCAAGGAGCGTGTCTCCACCTCCTACGCCTGGAAGACCATGCTGGACAAGGGCATCCACGTTTCCGGCAGCTCCGACGCCCCTGTGGAATCCTTCGACCCCATCCTGGCTATCCACTGCGCCGTCACCTCTCAGAATTTGGATGGACAGCCTGCGGGCGGCTGGCTGCCGCAGCAGAAGCTGACCGTGCAGGAGGCCGTGGCGCTGTACACCACCGGCTCCGCCTACACCAGCTACGAGGAAAACGTCAAGGGCAAGCTATGCCCCGGCTATCTGGCGGACTTCATCGTCCTGTCCCAGGACATCTTCTCCGTCCCGGAGAATGAGATCGTCAACACCAAAGTTGAGCAAACCTACTTGGGAGGTAAGTTGGTATATTCCTGTTGACATCCCCTTTCCCACGCATCAGAATAAGACGATACAAGAGAGGAGAGAATCATGAAAAAGAAAAGAAATCTTATCGGTGTATGTCTGGTGGCCGTTCTCATGCTCGCTCTGACCGTTATCGGCTATGCTGCCGGTGACGGCGAAGCGGCACCGGAGTACGGCGCATGGTGCCTGGTCCCCCCGCTGGTCACCATCGTCCTGGCCTTCGTTACCAAGCAGACCATCATCTCCATGTTCATCGGCATCTGGGTAGGTGCCACCATCATCCATCACTTTAACCCCATCGACGGCCTGATCGGCAGCTTCACTGGGTACCTGGTGCCCTCTATTGCCGACAGCTGGAACGCGGGCATGCTGATCATCATGGCGCTCATTGGCGGCTTCATGTATATGCTCAGCGCCTGCGGTGGCGCGGAGGCCTTCGGCCGCTGGGCCGAGAAGGTGGCTAACAACCGCAAAAAGAGCCAGCTGCTGGCCTGGATCGCCCCCTTCGTATTCATCTTCAATCAGGGCTGCCTGCTGGTGGGCGTCATCATGCGTCCCGTCACCGACAAGACCCATATCTCCCGCGTAAAGCTGGCCTACATCACCGATGCCATGGGCGCACCGCTGGTCTCTATGTCCCCCATCAGTGATAACGGCGTGTACCTGGTGGGTCTGCTGGCCGCCGAGATCGCCGCCCTGAACCTCACCGGCGTGGGTGCCTACGACCTGTATTTCGGCATGTTCCAGTTCAACCTGTACGGTGTGTTCTCCGTCATCACCGTCCTGCTGGTCATCCTGTTCGGTCTGGATGTCGGCCCCATGTACAAGGCCGAGAAGCTGGCTATCGAGACCGGCAAGACCTACAGCCTGTCTCTTATACACATCTCCGAGCCCACGAGACTCCTGAGCATCTCG
>ENA-UAHI01000569-UAHI01000569.1-human-gut-metagenome-genome-assembly--contig:-NODE-569-length-9399-cov-8.975813_pt1 | contig 9399 bp, 6 predicted proteins | sample MGYA00243415_ERZ654352 | MGnify/ENA primary metagenome ERZ654352 (study PRJEB26926, sample SAMN06165071) | human gut metagenome | biome: ENVO:00009003; feature: ENVO:2100002; material: ENVO:00002003...
TTTAGAAGTTCGATTCGCGCGATTGCTGTGCGATTCGAACGCGCGATTTGGACACGTGTTGCGGATGTGCGGTTTGGCGCGTCTTTCCAAGCTTCATGGTGTTCAATGGAATGAGGGGCTACGAACGGAGGTCGACATGGCATTCGTCAAGGACATGCTGCGAATGTGGGCGCATTCGTGGAAAAGATTCATTTCCATCGCCATGATCACGTTGCTCGGTGTGGCCGTGCTCACCGGCATTTACGCGGGCTGCCGTGACGCGTTCCGCAGCACCGACCGCTTTTTCGACGCGCAGGGCCTGCACGACGTCCAGGTGCTGTCCACCGCGGGCCTGTCGAACGGCGATATCGCCGCGTTGCGCAAGGTGAACGGTGTTGCGAAAGTGCAGGCGGAACGGTCGCAGGAAGTGACGTTCGATTTGGACGGCCGCAAGTCGGCGACCATGCAGGAAATCGGCACGAACGGCATCGACCAGCCATACTTGCAGGAAGGGCGCATGCCGAAAAAAGCCGGCGAAATCGCGGTAACCCGAAAATTTATTCGCGATTCGGGCAAGCATATCGGCAGCCGCCTCACCGTAACCCCCGAATCGGCTTCCTCCGATACTTCCGATGCTGATAATTCCGGCACTGATAATTCCGGCACGAATGAAACGAACGGCACGGACGAGGCGCCGAGCTTCCCGACCAAGCTCACCATTGTGGGCGTGGTGCTCGATCCGCAGAACCTGAGCAACCCGGACGGCTACTCCGCCATGACCTCGTTCCGTTCCACCGCCACCACCGACTACACGTTCTTCGCGCCGTCCGATGGCGTGACCGGCACCCTCTACACGTCCGCCACGCTGCTCGTCAAGGGCACGGCCGCCGAAAGCACGTTCGACGAATCGTACGAAAACACCGTCAAGCAGGTGACCGACCGCATCGACGGCACCGTGAAAACCGACCGCCAGAAGGCCCGTCGGCAGGAACTGCTCGGTGCGGGCAACAAGAAGATCGTCGACGCGCGTGCGGAAGCCGACAAGAAGTTCGCGGACGCGCAGTCGCAAATCGACGCGAATCGGCAGCAATTCAACCAGCAGGTCGACCAGATTGTCGACATGCAGGCAAGCGCGGCTGCTGCGGGAGCTGCGACAAACGGCGCGAACGCAGGTGCGGCGGCGGCCGCAGGTGCAACTACCCCCCAACTTGACGAAACCACGCGTGAAACAATGCGTGAAACCATCATCGCCGCTAGTCCCGAACTGACGCAAGCCAAGCAGCAGCTCGACCAGGCGCAATCGCAATTGAACGAGCAGAAGGCAAGTACCGAACAAACGCTGAAAACCAAGGAAAACGAGCTGAAAACCAGCATTCCGCAAGTGCGCTGGTATGTGCAGGACCGGCAGTCGCTCGGCGGGTTCAGCGCGCTCAAATCCGACCTCGACTCCATCCAATCGCTCGGCAACGCGTTCCCGATTGTGTTCCTGCTGGTGGCCGTGATGATGAGCCTGACCGCCATGGCGCGCATGGTCGAAGAGGACCGCTCGCTCATCGGCACGTACGTGGGGCTCGGCTACGGGCGGCTGGCGGTCGCGTCGCGCTACCTGCTGTTCGCGTTGCTCGCCTGCCTCATCGGCGGCGGCCTCGGCCTGATCGCCGGCTTCCTTGGCATTCCTGCGTTCCTGCTGGTCGTATTGCAAGGCATGTATGTGATGCCCGGCCTGCGACTGGAATACGACTGGCTGTACGGCTCGCTCGGCATCGCGCTGTTCGTGGTCGGCGTGCTCGCCGCCACCATCTACGCGTGTGTGCAGGAAATGCGGCAGACGCCCGCCGCGCTGATGCGTCCGAAAGCGCCGCGCGCCGGCTCGCGCATTCTGTTGGAACGGATTCGGCCGGTCTGGAATCGCATCGGCTTCCTCGGCAAAGTGACCGCGCGCAACATCTTCCGCTTCAAGTCGCGCCTCATCATGACGGTCGGCGGTGTGGCTGGCTGCACCGCGCTGATCGTCTGCGGCCTGGCCATCAACGACACCGTCGCAGACCTCGGCATCAAGCAATACCGCGACATCTACCAGTACGACCTGATGGTGGTTTCCGACGATTCGGACGCGTCGGCGATGCGCACGAAAGTCGCGTCAGACGGGCGCGTCACGTCATCGCTTGACGTGCGCATAGAATCGGGCGATTTGACGGTTGCGGGCAGTGGCGACGGTGACAGCGGCAAGGCCGGCAGCAGCGGCAGCGAAAGCATCCAGCTGGTCGCGGTGCCGGAAAAGCATCTGTCCGATTTGGGCGAAATGGTCACGTTGCAGCCGGTCTCGTCCGGCATGCTGGGCACGTCCGGCGTCGGCAAAACCGGTTCGCTGAAACTCGATGACGATGGCGTGATCGTCGCGCAGTCGGCGGCAAGCGCGCTGGGCGTCAAGGCCGGTTCCAAGGTGCGACTGACCAACGGCGACGGCGTGCAGGCCACGGCGAAGGTGAGCGCGGTGAATCGCAACCTCATCGGCTCGGATGTGTATGTAAGCGAAACCTACTACGCCAAGCTTTTCGACTCGAAAGACGCGAAGAACACCAAGAATTCCAAGAGTTCCGAGGATTCCGAGGCTCTGACGTGGAACGCCATGCTCGCCAAGCTTTCCGGCTCCGACACTTCGCAAACCGACTATGCGGAATCGCTCGAAGAGGACAGTTCGGTGATGAAGGCCGTAAGTTGCGCGCACATGGCCGACAGCTTCAAATTCGACCTCATGGGCGCGGTGGTGGCGCTGATCGTGGCGCTTGCCGGCGGTCTGGCACTGGTGGTGCTGTTCACGCTCGCCAACACGAACGTGTCGGAACGCGTGCGCGAGATGGCCACGCTCAAGGTGCTTGGCTTCTTCGACCGTGAAGTGCACCATTACGTGAACCGTGAGATGATGATCCTCACCGTCATGGGCGTGATACTGGGCCTGCCGCTTGGCCGACTCGTCGGCGGCATGCTGACGATGGCGCTCAACATGCCCTCGTTGTATTTCGAGGTGGAGGTCAAACCGTTGAGCTACGTGATCGCGGCCGCGGCGACCATGACGTTCGCGCTGCTCGTGCAGCTGTTCGTCAACCCCGTCCTCGACCGCATCGACCCCATCAGCTCCCTCAAGTCCGTGGAGTAGCGCCCCTCCGAAGCCCTCTCAGTTCTTCGGGTAGCGGTAGCTGTGGGGGAGTTGGGTGGTGAGCTGCGGGTCGAGGCCGAGTTCCTTCAGCTGCCGGTCAATCTCACGTCGGGCGCGTTCCACAAGCTCGGCCCGATGTTCGTCGCCGCGCCCATGCGCTTCCAGTGCGTCCAACGTCTCCGCCATACGCTTGAGCTGGTCCTGATGATGCAGCAGCGCACGTACCTGCGCATGTTCGCGTACGATCGTCCGCCAATCGGATGGCGTGTGCGCAATCTCCCGAACCGCGGTGACGGGGTGTATGTCGGCCACCTGATACGTGATCGAGCCGAGCAGCGGCATCAGGAACACCGTAATCGCGCCGGCTGCGACCAGTGTCGACGCGGTGTCGCTTTGCATGGTGCCGACCTTCACCGCCAGCGACGTGACGGCGACGATGATCGGCAGCGCGGTCGTGCAATACAGGGCTACGGTGACGCGGTGATGCGATGACAGCGGATTCTTGCGTTTGTCGAGCGACAACGCAACATATACGGGCACCGCGCGAATCAGCATGAGCATGACGATGAACGCGACGAGCAGTGCGGGCCGGCCTGCCACGGCGCGCACGTTGATCGCGGCGCCTGACACCACAAAAAATACAGGAATGAGGAAGCCGTAGCCGACACCTTCCAACTTCATTTCCAGCGACTTGCTGCCGTCGGGGATGATGTAACGCAGGATGAAGCCCGCGGCGAACGCGCCGAGCACCGCGTCAAGTTCGAACAGTGCGGAAATGGTGACAAGGAAGATGAGCAGGAATGTGGTCAGTCGCATGAGCGTTTGCGATGACGTGTTCGCATTTTCCGTAAGGAAACGGTACAGGCGATGGCCGGTTCTCAGTGCTTTCGTAGGTAGCATCGCGCACAGTAGGCAGATGGCAAGGAACGCGCCGAGCACGAGCATGGTTTGCCAGCCGGTTCGGGTGGATAGCAGGATAGCCATGGCAAGGATTGGGCCGAGTTCGCCCCACGTTCCGTACGAGATGATGGCGTCGCCGATGGGGGTGCCTTCGAGGTTGCGTTCCTTGAGAATCGGCATGAGTGTGCCGAGAGCGGTGGTGGTAAGTGCTATTACCGTGGCTACGCCGTTGATGCCTTGCTTGGTGAAGAACGGAAGGAATGTCACAACCAGCCAGGCGAGGCCTAGCGTGATTCCCCATGTAAGCAGTCCGACTTTGCCTTGATGTCCGGCGAGTCGTTTTGGGTCGATTTCGTAGCCGGCGAGCAGGAACAGGAACGCCATGCCGAGTTCGCTCAAGAGTTTCACGGCGTCGTTCACCTCGATTACGCCCAGTCCGTACGGACCGAGTGCGGCTCCGGTGACGAGCAGCAGCACGGTTTGTGGAATGAACCTTCCTGGAATCAGCTGCGCCACAATCGGGCTGACGGCCGCCACCGCCATGATGATGGTCAAGGAAACAAGCTCTTGCGTCATACCGTCGAGCTTAGTGAGCCATTGTGACCGGAGGTTGAAGAATGTGATTTCCGCTATCTGTGGCAGGTTTCTTCGGGGAAACCGACCTAGGGGGCATGATTCCTACCCCCTAGGTCTGGATTTGCTCAAGGAACCTGCCACACATAACGCAAATCGTTTTCTTGTGAAGGGCGAATCTGCCACATATAGCCGTTTCACGACATTAAGGGGGTCGGTCGCGTTTGCGAGGCGGCCAACCCTCGGTTCTCGTCCGCCGCGCGCGCACCGCCCGCCAAATGCTATCTAGCTTATAGATGGCGGGTGGTTCGCCCCATTTGCCAGTTCGGGGGTATAAATCATACCCCCGAACCGCCTATTCTCGTCTAGCACCCGCCATCTATAAGCGAAATACCTTTCCGCAAAGCCCCAAATCCGCCATCTATAAGCCAGATAGACCCATCAGTTTGACCATGGATAGACTCGGTTAGAGATGCTCTTGGCAAAAATGCCAATTTCGGCCTCCTGCAAGGGTTTTGCTGGGGCTAACCCGCGATTTGCATAAAACCTAACCCACGATTTGCGTAAAACGTGGTTCGCTCAGAGCTGTGGCCGGAAAGACCGCCTAGGTCCGACCGATGCTATCGAAATCGTTAGGAAAGGAGGCACGCGGGCGCATTGGGCGGCTCCCGCGGTAGGGTGTGACCATTATGACTTTAGGGAATACGAATACCGGGAAGGCCGGCACAAACACGCAAGCTGCCGACGCGTCTGACGCAACGCAGAACGCGCAAAGCACACAATCGCATATCAAATCCGTCGAAAGCCTCGACAAAGACAACGACATGGAACGCGGCCTGAAAAACCGCCACGTCCAGTTCATCGCCATCGGCGGCACCATCGGCACCGGCCTGTTCTTAGGCTCCGGCAAGTCGATCGCGCTGACCGGACCGAGCATCATTTTCGTGTACATCGGCGTGGGCCTCATCATGTTCCTGCTCATGCGCGCCATCGGCGAAATGATGTACAGCGACCCAAGCCAGCACACGTTCATCAACTTCATCACGCGCTATCTCGGCCGCGGGTGGGGCAAGTTCGCCGGCTGGACGTACTGGATCGTGCTCATTCTGACCGGCATGACCGAAATCACAGCCGTCAGCACGTATTTCGTCACGTTCTTCGGTACGTTCGGCATAGACCTCAACGCGTGGAAATGGCTTATCGAACTGTGCTTCCTCGTGGCGCTCACCGGCATCAATCTCATTGCCGTGAAAGTGTTCGGCGAGGCGGAATTCTGGTTCTCCATGATCAAAATCACGCTGATTGTGGGTCTGATTGTCACCGCCGTGGTGATGCTGTTCCTCGGTTTCAGCTACCCGGCCACGCATATCGAAGGCGTGGACGGCACGGTCTCCGGTGCCACTGTGAGCCTTACGAACATTACCGACGGCTTCCAGCTTGCGCCGAATGGCTGGATGAACTTCTTCATGAGCTTCCAGATGGTGTTCTTCGCCTACCAGCTCATCGAATTCGTGGGTGTGACCGTGTCCGAAACCCAGAACCCGCGCAAAGTGCTGCCGAAAGCCGTCAACGAGCTGATCATGCGCATCCTCATCTTCTACGTGGGCGCGCTCGTGGCCATCATGGCCATCGTGCCGTGGCGCAACTTCCATCAGAACGCGGACGGCTCGTTCGGTTCGCCGTTTATCATGGTGTTCAAATACGCTGGGCTCGACTGGGCTGCCGCGCTCGTGTTCTTCGTGGTGATCACCGCAGCCGCGTCGGCACTCAATTCGCTGATCTACTCGGCGGGCCGCCACCTATACCAGCTTGCGCAGGATTCCGAATCGCCCGCTATGCAGCGCCTCGGTGAGGTGTCGGATCACAAGGTGCCGGCGAAAGCGATTATCGTGTCCGGCTGCATGATTCTGTTCTCCCCGCTGGTCAACGCGATTCCGGGCGTTTCCGGCGCGTTCGTGCTGTTCGCCTCCGCAGCCAGCGCCGTCGTGATCTTCATCTACGTGCTGACGATGCTTGCGCACCGCCGCTACCGTCAAAGCGCCGACTTCCTGCCGGACGGCTTCGTCATGCCGGCATGGCAGGTGTGCGACTGGATTGCGATTGCGTTCTACGTGTTCGTGTACGTCACGCTGTTCCTGTCCGCAGATACGCGCGGTTCCGCCATCGCCGGCCTGCTGTGGCTCGTCGTGTTCGGCGGCTACTGCCTGCTGCACGAGCGATTCCAGAACCGCGACCTGAAGGCGGCTCTAGGGAAGTAGACGTATTGCCTGTCGTGCGGTATGCGTGGCATGCGCGCGTTGCGCTACGTGCCGCGCATCCGACGAAAGAGGGCCGGTGGAAACCTTGCGAAAATGTGCGTTTCCACCGACCCTCGTCGTGTAATCGCAATAAAACAGTGCGAAACGTTAGTGCACGAATCGTACGAAATCGGCGCGAATCAGCCGATGTAGTCGGCCTCGTTCGTCGGGCTGGACGGGACGGCGTGGTCCTCCGTCACCTTGCCCAGGCCGGACAGGTACGCTTCACGGCCGGCCTCAATCGCATTCTTGAAAGCGCGCGCCATCAGCGGAATGTTGCCGGCGGATGCGATCGCCGTGTATGCCATCACCGCGTCCGCGCCCATCTCCATGGCCTCAGCGGCCTGGCTCGGACGGCCGATGCCCGCGTCGATGATCACCGGAACGTTGGCATTCTTGATAATCACTTCAATGAAATCGCGTGCGCGCAGGCCCTTGTTCGAGCCGATCATCGCGCCGAGCGGCATCACGCAAGCTGCGCCCGCGTCCTCAAGACGCTTCGCCGCGATCGGATCCGGGAACATGTACGGCATGACCACAAAGCCCTCCTTGGCCAGCTTTTCCGTGGCCTTGATGGTCTCCTCGTTGTCAGGCAGTAGATACTTCGCCTCGTGCTCGATCTCCACCTTCACGAAGTCCGTCTGGCACACTTCGCGGGCCAGACGTGCGATGCGCACCGCCTCCTCGGCGTTGCGCGCGCCCGACGTGTTCGGCAGCATGGTGATGCCCTTCGGAATGTAGTCGAGCAGGTTGTTTTCGGTGGTGCGGCAGCGGCGCAGCGCCATGGTGACGATCTGCGTGCCCGCGTTCTCGATGGTCGCCTTGATGAGGTTCAGGTCGTAACGACCGGAACCGAGGATGAAACGGCTCGTGAACTTGTGCCCGCCGAGAATCAACGGATCGGCGTCTCCTGTGGCGATCTCGTCGTACGCGTGCGCGTCCGGCTCTGGCAGAATCGCCGTGTTCGTGGTGGTGCCGACCAGCTCGTCAAGCGTGGCGTTCGGTGCGGCCGCAACATCGGCGGCTGCGGTGGTGATGGTGTTTTCGGTGCTCATCGTCGGTTCCTTTCGTTGGGGTGTTTGGTGTTGCTGTTGTTGCGATTGCTGTGCTGCTGTTGTGTTGCCGTTGCGTCGCTGTTGTGTTGTGTGCAACGTGCGTTTGTAATCGCAATAAAAATTTCGATTACGGCAGTGGAGTAACGTAGCAGTGCGTCAGGCGTCTTCCTCGCCGAGGATCAGTCGCGTGATCATGTTCGCTTCGTGGCAGGCGACCACGCCCACGCGCGGCGCCATCAGGCCGGCACCCGGTACCGGAGCCGTCTCGCCATCGCCACAGAAGTAGAAGTTCTTCGAAACGCGACGCGTGCTCACCAGGTTGGAGCTGCGGAAGCCGGCCATGCCGGACGCGCTGACGAGCTTCTTGCCCGGCAGATTCTCCAGCACCGCGTTGACGAGCATCGTCTTGTTTTCCGGCACGTCGAACGCCTCGCAGATGATGTCCTCGTTTTCGAACAGCGTCGGCACGTTCTCGTCGGTCACCTTGACGGTGTCGATGGTGATGTCCGTGAACGGGTTGATTTGGCGCAGATTGCTGCGCAGCGCCTCCGTCTTGTACTGGCCGAGGTCCTTCAGGAAATACTGCTGGCGATTCAGGTTCGTCATATCCACGCGGTCGAAGTCGATCAAGTGCAGGTGGCCGACGCCGATGCGGGTCAGCGCCACCGCGATGGTGGAGCCGAGGCCGCCGCAGCCGCAGATGGCCACGTGCGCCGCGTCGAGCTTGTCCTGCGTGGCGGCGGTGTGGCGGTCGAGCAGGGCCGCGCGGATCTCCTCGCGGCTGACCAGCGTGGCCGGGTCGGGCTGGTTGTCGAAAGCGTGCTGGCGGGCGTCGATCTGCGCCTGCGATGCGGATGGTTCAAAAGTCATGGTTGTTCTCGGGTTTCTCGTTTTCCGTTCGTATGGTTTGTTGCGCTTGCGTGCTGTGCCGCGCGTTATGCGTTGTACTGCGTTCTTGCGATTGCCGTGCGTGCGTCACGTACGTTGCGTGCGTTGCGTGTGTGACTTGCGCTGTCCGAATCGCCAGAAAATGCGAGCTGCGCTCAGCCGCCCTGCACGAACGTGACGATTTCCAACGTGTCGGTGCCCTTGAGCTGCGTTTGCGCACGCTGGGCGCGCGGCACGATCTCGCCGTTGAGCTCCACGGCCACGCGGTCGGCGCGCAGCCCGCGCTGCTCCACCAGTTCGGCCACGGTGATCGGCGTGGCGACGTTCTCTTCCTTGCCGTTGATGATCATTTCGGTTCCCTTCTGTATGTCAGGCCCCACGAGTGCCGTTCCCGCCGAAACGGACGTTCAGAACTGCTTTGTGGGCTTCCGAGCGTCTGCTTCCGGTGAATCGGACATTCACGGTTGGTACGAAAAAAGGGTCGCCGAAGGAACCGTACCCTGTGAGGTGGTGCGCCCCTCCGTGACCCTAATCACGCGATATTCGGTTA
>ENA-UAHI01000575-UAHI01000575.1-human-gut-metagenome-genome-assembly--contig:-NODE-575-length-9333-cov-5.765251_pt1 | contig 9333 bp, 6 predicted proteins | sample MGYA00243415_ERZ654352 | MGnify/ENA primary metagenome ERZ654352 (study PRJEB26926, sample SAMN06165071) | human gut metagenome | biome: ENVO:00009003; feature: ENVO:2100002; material: ENVO:00002003...
GCAAAATATAGGTATAATTATAAAAAATAAAAATATTGTTAAAGAAGGGAAACAAATGAACAAAGCAATCAGACTGACTAAATCGTTCACGGCACTGCTGCTCACAGCGATTATTACGCTCGGCACTTTTGCAGTGACTGCAAATGCGGCAGAGCCAAAAAGTATGGACGCCTCAAAATCGGCAAAGTTTGATACAGCCAAGCTGTATTATATTTATCTTAATTTGCCTGATAATGACACCGATAAGCCGCTTGCCCGCAACGAGTTCCGTTGGAACATCAACGGTACAGGATATGGAGCAAATGTAGCTCATCTTGATTATCTCGGCGGTAAGCAATGTAAGATGAAGCTTCAGCAAAAAGATGATTATTACGGTATAAAATGTGATGATTTTAAAAAATGGCTCGATGTTGAACATAAAAAGTCGGAGGTAGGTAATGTTATTCATCAATGGGACGACACATTGAAAAATGATAATCAATATTTCAGATTTGAGCCTGTACCGAACAAAGCAGATACATACTACATAATTGCTAAAATTACCGACCAAAAAAACAACAATCTTTATGTCGGTACGGAGAATAATGCTTATAAACAAGAATCAAAAATTGCATTGACATCTAAAAAAACAGAGTGGGTTGTTAGGGCTACGGATGATGTATCCGAAAATTTCGGAGAACAGCAGATTCCCGGCGGTGATTCCAATAAAATAAGGCCGCAGGAAAACGCTCCTGTTTTTATGCTTTATCCAAAAGATTATATCAGTGATGTAAATGTAAATAATGACGCAAAAGTTGAAGGTAATTGCCTGCAGCTTTATTACACCGGCACAACTCCTAAAATTACTGCGGAATGGGTCAGCTCAAGAAGAGCTTACAGACTGAGAAGTTATGATATTAACGAGAATGTTCCGTATAACATTTATGATCCGTCACTCTCGTATGACGCCGTATGGGATGTAGACGGTACGAATAACCCCGATAAGGCTGTTATTCATGTTTGGAATAATTCAGGCGACAATCATTTGAGTCAGCTTTGGAGATTTATTCCTGTTGATTCCGAAGCTAATGTTTATTACATTTATAATGTAGGCAACAAGCTGTATCTTTCGATTGAGGGATATGAAAATAAAAACGATAACAATGATGTAAAACTTATTCTTTCCAAAAAAGCTTTTAAGTGGGATTTGAAATTTCTTAACATGAATTCATTAAATTCATATACTGCCGAAGATGTAAAAAACAAAACCGATAAAAGCTATGCAATAAACAGCGGCAATTGGATGTCACATTTGCCTGATGATATGTATCTTTCAGAGGTTAATATGCCCGGAACGCATGACACAGGCGCAACTTATATGACTGATGTCGCAGAACAGGTTTCAAAAGTATGTTGTCAGCAGCTTTATCCCGACGAACAGCTTAATTCGGGAGTAAGAGCATGGGACATAAGAATTAACAGAAGAAAATCAATTAACGAAGACAGTAATCCTACTATTATTCACGGATTGAATTATTACGACTGCCACAACAGGGACGGCAGTGATATGACTCTGCGTAACATAATGGACACTGCCAAAGATTTTCTTAAAGAACATCCTTACGAAACTGTTGTGATGACCTTGAAAGGAGATTCAAACGGCAGCGACGAAATTATCGGTGATATTGTTTTAAAGCAATATCTGAATAATAAAAATTATCCGATTTACAAACCGCAGAAGGGCGGAAGTGAGTATTCGCCTAAGCTCAAGGATGTAAGAGGAAAAATTGTATTTATTCGCAGACTTGATTTTTCGGACAGTTACATAAAAAAAGCAGAAAGCAAAGATTTAGGCTTTTCTGTAATGGACGCTTTCGGTATGGATGCAAGCAGATGGGACGATAATGATTATTCTCTTAATAAAAATGCCGTTCGTGTAGGAAACAGCAATATTTATGTACAGGATAATTACGGCGAGCGCGACGCAGATACAAAACTCCTTTATTTTTACAGCACAATTTCCGATGCTACTAAGAATAAATATACCGAGCAAGGAAATTATCTTTTTAACTATTCGGGTGCTAAGGATAATATTAATCAGCCAAGAATAGTTAACAGGTCGCTTATGGAGGACAGCTTTTTGTCACAGCCTGCCACATCAAGCGCTATACAAAGCATTGGTTTTGTTATGGCAAACTATATTGACGCAAAGCTAAGCGAAAGAATTTATATGACAAACTTTGTATCCCAACACACTCATACATATAATGAAAAGGGCTTTTGCACAATTTGCGGTCAGTATCAGCCTGCCGTTTATAATAAGAGCACCGATGTGTATATGATAAACAACGCAGGTCAGCTTTTCTGGTTCTCATCACTTGTAAACGGCGACCACAGCTATGCTGATTTTGATAAGCAAAATGCAGGTGCAAACGCAGAACTTGCCGCAAACATTGACCTTGAAAATAAGGAATGGGCGCCTGTCAATAATTATAAAGGCAATTTTAACGGCAAAGGACACAGTATTTTAAATCTTAATATAAGCAAGGCTTCAGATTACACAGGATTTTTCGGTTCTGTAAATGAGGGCAGTGTTTCCAATATTACGGTTTACGGCGACATTACAGTCAAAAATTCCGCAAGTCATATCGGCGGTGTTGTCGGCTACATTAATTTGGGTTCTGTCAAAAATGTAGTTTCTTATGTAAATATAAATAATGACAAATACGGTTCGCAGGTAACGCACGCAGGCGGCATTATCGGCTCTGTAGGAAATGATAAAACAGATATTGAGAAATGTATGTACTACGGAAACATTCACCTCAATAATTCTTCCGATTGTATCGGCGGCGTAATAGCTTACTCAAACGGCGGCGCAAGAGTTAAAAACTGCGCAAACTTAGGCACAGTTACAGCAACGCAAAGCGGCGCATATGTCGGCGGTATTCTCGGCTACCTTAACAATACAAACCCGACAATTGAAAACTGTTACAATTACGCAAAGATAAGCGATAACGACAGCGGCAGTCATTGCGGCGCAATTATCGGTTGGGCAAGGAATTTTAACAAGTCGAATATCTCAAACAATTATTACAACAAAGATACGGGAAACACTCCGTTCGGTACAGACAGCAAGTTGGGGTTATCGGCAAACGAAAAAACAATTTCCGAATTTAAGTGCGGTGAAGTTGCATTTAAACTCAACAACGGTGTTACCGACGGCACACAGGCTTGGTATCAGAACATAGACAACGGTCTTACTCCTGACGATTACCCCGTATTTAACGGCGGTACGGTTTATTATGCGGACTTTGACAATACATATTCAAACTTTGAGAGAACACCCGATGAGTTTGACAAGGACGACGACGGCAGATTTATTATAAAAACCTACAGCGACCTTGTAAAACTTTCACAGGTTGTAAGAACCGATTATAAGCGATACGGCGACAAGAATTATATTCTTGTAAATAATATTTACGCAGATGAAAATTCAAGCTGGGCACAGGGAATCGGCTCTGTTGCTGAAAACAAACCGTTTAACGGCACATTTGACGGCAACGGCTACAGCATAGGCGCACTTAATATTTCCGCAGGCGAGTACGGCGGACTGTTTGAATTTATCGGAGAAAAAGGCATTGTAAAAGATTTGTTCGTTTATGACTGCGACTTTAAGGACAGTGCAAAAACAGGCGGCGGAATTGCGGCTGTAAATGACGGTGTGATTGACCATTGCGTAAGCGGTATAAACGCTGTATCGGGTACAATCTTTATCAAAAATTTAAAAATCAACGCATCGGATCTTAACTCGATTCTTAACGCAGATGTCTGCGGCGGTGTTGCGGGTATTAACAACGGTAAAATTACAGGCACACGAAATTGCTCAATCGTAAAGGGCAACGAGTGCGGCGGTATTTCGGCAATTAACACAGGCAAAATTTACGGTTGTGCAAACACAGGCAAGACAGGACTCGATACTTCAACAGTTGCAGGCGGTTTAGTCGGCAAGAACAGCGGCAAAATCGAAAGCTCCTATAACTGCGGCAATGTACTTTGCAAAATCAATTCTGCAAAGGGTTCGATTGTCGGCTTGAACGGCATTGCGGAAACTGACGGTGTAACAGTCAAGAATGTATTTTACACAGCACAAAATTCACTCAATGCAGTAGGCACTGATTCACAGGCAAAAGCCGACAGTACAAATATTGCATACGAAAGAACGGTTGAAATGGCAAGTGCAAGCCTTGCGGATAAGTTAAACAGTGTTACAGATGACAGCATAAACTTTATTTGCTCTGACTTTAACAGAGGTTATCCGTACATCAAAGGCAGCTTCCTAAAGTACAGCGTTAAATCTGTAGGCAACGGCATTACTCTTTCGGGCAATATGCACTCGTCACTCAATGTAAGCTACACTGCTTATTCAACAGATGACGAACAGTATAAAAAATTCGAGTCGCTTATTAAGGACGGAAAAATTCTTGATTTTTACAAGGGCACACTTTCAGACAATAACGGAAACTCTGCATTTGCGGAATTTTGGTGTGACAATAATTTAAAACTCACCTTGCCGGTAAGCGGCAAAAATGTAAGCCTTGCGGTACTTGACGGCGACGGCGGCATAAAATACATAAAGCCCGACTCTTTTGAAAACGGAAAAGCAGTGTTTACATTATCACAGCCGACTGATTTTGCACTTGTGGAAACCTCGTCAAGCGGCGCTAGCAACACAGGCAATACACAGATTGACAATACAACAATAAAGACGGGCGCAACCGTGATTTATACAATTTCATTTACGGCAATTATCGCTTTGCTTGCCTTTGCTGTATTGAAGAAAAGAGGACGGATTGAAAAATAAAAAAATATATTGCAATTACAGCGGCACTTATTGCTGTAATCGGAGTGCTAAACGCAGTATTAATCTACAATAACATAAACTCTCAACCTGCCGCACTTTAATAAGGAGGTACTATTTATGGGTATATTTGACAGCTTAAAAAATATGACAAATCAGACTGTAAAAAACAGTGTTTCAAATGCTGTTTCGGGAGCAGTAAACAATGCAATGTACAAAAGCAAAACATTTGTATTTGCCGATTATCCGAAAAATGCAGATGAACTCAAAAAAATGCCGGAGCTTGACTTTTCGTCACCTCTTTCAACAGCGGCATTTGCAATGCTTGTGTTGCTTGAATATGATGAAAGTCCGGAAAACACAATAGAAATGCTCAATGTATTAAAAGGACCTCAGCCGATGAACGGGATGGATATTCAGTTTTTGCGTGACAGAATCAAGGGCAGGGGATATATTCCTCGCTCGTATTTTGAGGGTTCATCCGTGAAGAACGATTATACACCGAATGTTCCGTACAAAATAACCGTTTCCGAGTATGCATATACCTATCAGAGCGAGGGTTATGCAAAGGTTCAGGTTCAGTCGTCGGGAGCGGACTCACCTCGCCCGATTGAGCTTCGCAGAAAGGGCGATCAATGGTTCTTGTGGCGCAATCTTGCACTCTCCGACATACGAACTCCCGCTTCGAATGACCCTTGGGCATAAAGGAGAGATTTTTATTAAAATCAAGAAAAAAGCAAAGCGTATTTCGAGTGTTGCCCTGTGTGCTTATGCTTTTAACGGCTCTTCCGATTACAGCCGTAACCGTAAATGCATTACAACAATAAAAACGGGCGCAACCGTGATTTATACAATTTCATTTACGGCAATTATCGCTTTGCTTGCCTTTGCTGTATTGAAGAAAAGAGGACGCATTGAAAAATAAAAAAATATATATTGCAATTATAGCGGCACTTATTGTTGCAATCGGAGCGCTAAGCGCAGTATTAATCTACAATAACATAAACTCTCAACCTGCCGCACCCACACAGGGTGTGGTAGGGGAGGTACGCACTGATTGGGATACAGGCATAGACGAAAACTCAAAAGGCAGTGACAATACCAAAAAAACAGGCGTGCAGATACCCGGCTACAGCACTGCTGAAATGAATGCGGGCGATACCTCTCTGCACATCAGTATCGGCAATCCAAAGTCAAACACCTGCGGCTTATACGCAACGCTAAGACTTTCCGACGGAACTGTGCTTTATAAATCGGATTTGCTTGAACCCGGCAGCGGTCTTACAGATGTACCGCTTTTAAAGTCGCTTGAGAAAGGCGAGTATCAAGCAATGGTTTTGTATGAATGTGTAACTCTTGACGATTCGCATCAAAAACTCAATTCGGCGGAATCGGAGTTCACACTTAAAGTTAAGTAAAATACCGATAAATTCGGTAAAAATAAAGAAAGAAGTGTTTATATGAAAAAAATAAAATTTATATCGGCAATTATGGCGGCTATGCTCGCCGCAACAGGCGTGGTTTCCGCATCGGCGGCAACCCTTACAAACGAAAATCCCGATTCTTCCACAGAAGTTACCGCAAGAATTGAGGGTACACAACCGGGAGATGTAAGCTATGTTATTACAATCCCCGATATGGTTGATTTCGGCACTCTTGCACAGCCGCAGACAGATACACAGAGCAACAAGTATCTCAACTTTGATGTGACTGCAACAGAACTTAAACTTAACGATAACAACTTTGTATCTGTTTATATTAACGGTCAGGACATTGACGATAAGTTCTACATTACGCAGAAAGACGCAACCAACCCGTTCAAAATTAAGTATGATATTTATTCGGAAAAAGTAAATGACGATAATGTTGCCGACAAAATCCCTATCAATGACGCAGGTGCTCCGGGAGCAAAAGGTTTCCACTTTACAACCTTCAGCGCCGATTCACAGGGTCAGGTTCAGGAGGGTACACTTGTACTTAATCAGCAGGCACTCTACGGACAAGACCTTGACGCTATTGCAGGCGATTACAGCGGTACAATGACATTCCACAGCTCAATTGTAACAATATGATTATGAAATGACTGATTTTAAAAAATTGCTTAGCGCAATTGCGGTTTGTACGGTGATTGCCGCAGTCTTTATAACGGCTACCGTTTCGGTAACGGCAAGGGATGAGGGCAGTACGCAGATTACGGCTAACATTTTATCACCGACAACTCAACCGTATTCCACAGTCCCGACCGTACCCGTACAGGATAACACGAGTATGGTAACGGGAACACAAACATATTTGCTGATAGCCTTGCTGTTGTGCATTGCATTGCTTGCTTTTGTTATATTATTATTTTTTATTCACAATAAACATATGAGGTGACTATGAAAGTATTTAATTGTATTTTGGGTATTTTGACTGTTCTTGCGTCAATTTATTGCATATTTTATCCCGGACTTACATTTCTTAACATCGGTTGGATTGTAACGATAATTCTCGGATTATGGGGAATTTCCTCAATTGTTTCGTATGCAGTTTCACGCAACGACGGTAATAATAAAGAAAAAGCTTTAATGGGAACTTTAGGTCTTATAGCAGGCATAGCTGCGGCGGTTGTGTCTGCGCTCGCAATGTTTATGCCCGGCATAAGAGTGATGTTTGATATATTAATCCTTGCGATTTTTGCGGTATGGCTTATTGTAGACGGAATCTCCTCTATAGCAACATCATTCAAGGTTAAAAAATCAGGTTCAAGTGTATGGGTACTTCCGCTTATATGCGGAGTGCTCGTACTGCTTGCAGGCTTATACGGAATATTTAATCTTATATTCACAGCGCAAACACTCGGACTGTTTATGGGCATTTTGCTTATGACATACGGTATAAGACTTATTCTTTCGGCATTTAAAAATTAATTTGCTATCCACTCATTTCCCTTATATAAAACAACAGCCTCTCGGTGTTTTTACATCAAGAGGCTGTTGTGCTTTTTTATATTTGGTTCTGTTGTAAATGATGGAGTAATATCGGTAAATTACATTTTAGCAGATTGCTTTATCAATCAATTACATTTTTTCTTTACCCTTATTTGCAAATCTTTTTGACGGTCTGTAGATAATCAACGCTATAAATATCAGCAATGCCGTTGTAGCTAAGCTGACAGGGTAAGCGGTCATTATCGTTACAAAAGTTCTGTTTGCGGGGAATACGGTATTTATCCATATTATTCGCAGCACACATACGCCTACGGTAGTGAGAATTGCAGGAACAAGCGAAAATCCGAATCCTCTTAAGTATCCCGACATTACCTCATACAGCATTGAGAATATGTAAGCTATAAAAATAATTACAAGTCTTGTATAGCCTATTTCTATTACTTCGGGGTTGTTGTTGAATATTGACAGCAAAAATTTTCCTGTTATAAGCACTATAAGTATTGCCGTGCCCGATGCAATTGCGTCCTCAATAAGACAGAGGAAAAGAGTTTTTTTACAACGGTCAATTTTATTTGCACCAAAGTTTTGTCCGACAAATGTTGTGCAAGCCTGACTAAACGAGTTCATTACATTGTAAGCGATAATCTCTATGTTGAATGCCGCACTTGACGCCGCAATTACAACGGTGCCGAGGCTGTTAATCGCACCTTGAATTACAATATTCGCAACCGCAAACACCGCACTCTGTATTCCTGCGGGAAGTCCTATCTGCATAATTTTCGCAAAGACTTTTCCGTCTATTCTTAGCTTTTTAAATTCTACTTTTATGTATTTGTCGCTTTTTACGAGCTTTATATAAAGAATACCTGCGCTCACAACATTTGCAAGCACTGTTGCGGTTGCTACTCCGTTTACCGACATTTTAAGTACGATTACGAAGAACAGATTAAGCAGTACATTCAAAATTCCCGACAGCGTAAGCGCAATAAGCGGCATTTTGGTTTCGCCTATACTTCTGAAAATCGCCGCCTCAAAGTTGTACAGCAGTATGACAGGCATTCCGAGAAAATATATTCTCAAGTACAACAGTGCAAGCTCAAGCACATCGTCGGGTACATTCAGCACCGTAAGAAGTGGCTCGGCTATAAGTTCGCCGATTATCGCAACCAATACACCGCCGATTACCGACACCACCATTGAGGTATGCACCGCCTTTTGTACGGTCTGTTTGTCATCTCGTCCTATGGCATTTGCTATTACAACATTTGCGCCGAGCGCTATGCCGATAAATAAGTTCAGTATCAGACCAATAATCGGGCTGTTTGCTCCTACAGCCGCTACCGCTGCGGTTTTGTCGGTCTGCGCAAAGTTTCCGACTATTGCTATATCGGACGCATTAAAAAGCTGTTCGAGTATTCCCGTTGCCGCAATCGGCAGGGCAAAAACAGGCAGTTTGTTCCATATACTGCCGTTGAGCATATCAAGTTTTTGCTTTTTTAATTCTTTTTCCATTCAATCCCTGTCTCTTATACACATCTCCGAGCCCACGAGACTCCTGAGCATCTC
>ENA-UAHI01000636-UAHI01000636.1-human-gut-metagenome-genome-assembly--contig:-NODE-636-length-8658-cov-6.878415_pt1 | contig 8658 bp, 7 predicted proteins | sample MGYA00243415_ERZ654352 | MGnify/ENA primary metagenome ERZ654352 (study PRJEB26926, sample SAMN06165071) | human gut metagenome | biome: ENVO:00009003; feature: ENVO:2100002; material: ENVO:00002003...
TTATTATATAAATCCATCGCCTCCTCGTAAGTACGTGCCAATACAATTTTGGGACGTCCCCTCATACGCAATGTACGCTGGTGAGCATTCAAAGCCTCTGTGGCAAATTCCTGACTTTGCTTCAACACAAATTTATATAAGTTAGGCAACACGGAAGAATAGAACCGGATGGAATCTTCCACCAATAAAATCATCTGCACTCCCACCTCTTTAATATCATGTTCCAAATTCATCTTATCTTCTATCAGCTTGATGATAGACACTAACAGGTCCGTATTCCCCAACCAGCAGAACACATATTCAAAGATGCTCAGATCCTCATGCTCCATACGTGCCGTAATACCATGCGAGAACGGGGTCAGTACCACCAGCGGAATATGAGGGTATTGTTCTTTTATGCTGCGTGCAATCTCAAATGTATCACTGTTATCAGATCCGGGCATACAAATCACCAGATCAAATGTAGTGTTCTCCAATTGCTTCCAGGCAGCTTCCTCAGTAGAAACTTGTGTAAAACGTGGCGGATAGCGAAGACTGAGGTTCATATATTCATTAAATATCTTCTCATCTATACGCCCGTCATCCTCCAACATAAAAGCATCATACGGATTTGCTACCAAAAGAACATTAAAAATCCGTTTGGTCATGAGGTTTACAAACGAAGTATCCTTGAAATACAACTGATTTAATTTTAACTTGCTGAGCATGGTTATTTGATTTACATGGATAATGTAATAGCAAAATACGTCAATAATATTGTTTTATGCAACTTATTCGCAATAAAAAAGAACTTTTGGGTAGAGAGGTCTTACCACAACGATTAACTTTTTATCACCACCAAACTAAAATTTAGCCAAAAATATTTTGCCAATTCACCAAAAAACATACCTTTGCATCAGAAATGATTTTCATTTTGTCAAAACCTTAAATGCATAATAGTTATGGATATTAATCAAATCATGACCTCCCTGGAGGCAAAACACCCTGGTGAATCAGAGTACTTGCAGGCTGTAAAAGAAGTCCTGCTTTCTATTGAGGATATATACAATCAACATCCGGAATTTGAGAAAGCGTCCTTGATTGAGAGATTGGTAGAGCCCGACCGTATCTTTACATTTAAGGTGCCTTGGGTAGATGATAAAGGAAAAGTACAGGTAAACTTAGGTTACCGCGTTCAATTCAATAATGCGATCGGCCCGTACAAAGGCGGTATCCGTTTTCATGCTTCTGTAAACCTCTCCATTTTAAAATTCTTAGGATTTGAGCAAACATTCAAAAATGCACTGACCACATTGCCTATGGGCGGTGGTAAAGGTGGTTCCGATTTCTCACCACGTGGTAAGAGCGATGCTGAGATCATGCGTTTCTGCCAAGCATTCATGCTTGAATTGTGGCGCCACGTAGGTCCTGATATGGATGTTCCTGCCGGTGACATCGGTGTAGGTGGCCGTGAAGTAGGATACATGTTCGGTATGTATAAAAAGTTAACCCGTGAATTTACAGGTACTTTCACTGGCAAAGGCTTGGAATTTGGAGGTTCGTTGATTCGTCCTGAAGCAACCGGTTTTGGTGGTCTTTACTTCGTAAACCAAATGCTGAAAGCAAAAGGAATTGATATTAAAGGCAAAACGGTAGCTGTTTCCGGTTTCGGTAATGTAGCTTGGGGGGCCGTGACTAAAGCAACTGAATTAGGTGCAAAAGTAGTCACAATCTCCGGACCCGACGGCTATATCTATGATCCGGACGGTGTAAGTGGTGATAAAATTGATTACATGTTGGAATTACGTGCGTCAGGCAATGATATCGTAGCTCCATACGCAGAGAAATATCCTAACTCAACATTCGTTGCCGGACGTCGTCCGTGGGAAGTTAAAGTAGATATTGCGCTTCCGTGTGCGACTCAAAACGAATTAAATGGCGAAGATGCTTGTAATTTAATAAAAAATTCCGTTCTTTGCATTGGAGAAATTTCTAATATGGGTTGTACCCCGGAAGCAATTGATGCGTTTATTGAAAATAAACTAATGTATGCACCGGGTAAAGCCGTAAATGCCGGAGGTGTAGCTACTTCAGGTTTGGAAATGAGCCAAAATGCAATGCATATGAGTTGGAGTGCACAAGAAGTAGATGATAAGTTACATCAAATTATGTATGGTATTCATGAACAATGTGTAAAATATGGTACTGAACCTGATGGATATATCAACTATGTGAAAGGAGCAAATATTGCAGGCTTTATGAAGGTAGCCCATGCCATGATGGCTCAAGGAATTGTTTAAAGGCATTCTATTAGCATAAAAATATCTCGTTTAGTTGTATTTGTATTTTGTATTGTAGCTTGCGCTGCCCGCCTGTGAAGGTATGGCAGCGTTTTTTTATGGTATATCCAATCTTTTTTATACATTTGTAGCTTCAAGTAAACGTATGTAAAAATTAAGTTATGGAAATATTACAACTAGATGGCCTTGAACCTCAATTATTTAATTTAATTGGACCATTGGCTATGAATCCTAAAGTCCTAAGGGCTAATAACAATTATCCCTTCAAAACGACCGAACGTTTTCAATGGTACATTGCCGTCGAAGATAATGACGTAACCGGTTTTGTCCCTGTAGAGCAGAAAAGTGGCGGTTATGTCATTAACAACTACTATGTCCATAACGATGATCAGGAAGTGCTGGTTGAATTGTTGGGAGCAGTAAAGCCTAAAAACAATTTATATGCAATTGTTCAAACCAAACACGAAGCTATTTTTTCCAACTGTGGTTTTCAAACCGAACACCGTTGGACTAATTATATTAAAATGATTTACAACACGAACAAAAATGAACAATAAAAGAACTAAAGGGGAAAATGTTTATCAACTCGTTCAAAAGAGACTCAAATTCTTATTCAACGAATTTGATAATATCTATGTTTCTTTTTCTGGAGGAAAAGATAGCGGTGTCTTGCTCAACTTATGTATTCAATATATCAGAGAGCATAATCTGGACAGGAAAATCGGAGTATACCACATGGACTATGAAGCACAGTATCAAATGACTACAGAGTATGTGGAACAGACGTTCAGAGAAAATCAGGATATATTGGAAATCTACCATGTCTGTGTCCCTTTCAAAGTAGTGACTTGTGCTTCTATGTTTCAAACCTATTGGCGCCCTTGGGACGAAAGTATGCACGCCCACTGGGTAAGGCCTATGCCTAAAAACTGTTATAAGAAAGAAGATTTCCCATTCTACAATGAGGAAATGTGGGACTACACTTTCCAGACTTCATTTGCATCGTGGTACCATAAAAAGCATGATGCAGTACGCACTTGCTGCCTGGTCGGCATCCGAACTCAAGAGAGCCTGGACCGATGGAGAACTATTCACGGTAACAATCGCCTGAACAGCTATCACAACCTGATGTGGACCCGCAGACTAGGATACGATTTATACAATGCCTACCCTATCTATGACTGGACTACCGAAGATATATGGACAGCATACGCCCGTTTCAAATGGCCATTCAACCAAATGTACGAACTTTATTATAAAGCCGGAGTACCTTTGGACAGACAACGTGTAGCCAGTCCGTTCCTCAGTACAGCACAGGAAACCTTGAAATTATACAAAGCCATCGATCCCAATACTTGGGGGAGAATGCTAGGCCGAGTAAACGGAGTAAACTTTACCGGAATCTATGGTGGAACCCGTGCCATGGGATGGCAAAACATCAAATTACCAGAAGGCTACACATGGAAAGAGTATATGTATTTCCTGTTAGATACGTTACCCGAAGAAACCAAACAGTCTTACTTGGAAAAACTAAGAGTAAGCCGGGAGTTCTGGAAATACAAGGGAGGATGCCTGGATTTATCAACCATACGTAAATTAACTGATTTGGGCATAAAATTCTACGTACAAAAGAAAACAAACTACAAGACAGACAAACTTCCTGTCCAAATGGATTATCTAGACGATATAGACATCGCAGAGTTTAAAGAAATCCCCACTTATAAACGTATGTGTATTTGCATTCTGAAAAATGACCATGTATGTAAATATATGGGATTTGCCCTAACTAAAAAAGAAAAGTTAAGAAGAGACAGAGTGATGCAGAAATATAAAAACATTATCAAATGAAAGAAGAATTCGAAAGTCCTGTGTATCACGTGCACAGAGTACCAGTGGAAAAGGTACGTGCCAACAGTTATAATCCAAACCACGTAGCCGCTCCTGAAATGAAATTGCTGGAATTAAGCATTTGGGAAGATGGCTATACTATGCCTTGTGTATGTTATTATATTCCCGATGAAGATATATATGAACTGGTAGACGGATATCATCGTTATTGTGTGCTTAAAACTTCAAAACGTGTGTTTGAACGAGAAAAAGGTTTACTTCCCGTGGTCGTTATAGAAAAAGACCTTTCAAACAGAATGGCAAGCACTATCCGCCACAACCGCGCCCGCGGCACTCACAGCATTGAACTGATGGTAGATATCGTGGCAGAACTGACCAAAGCCGGAATGAGTGACGAATGGATAAAAAAGAATATTGGCATGGATGCCGACGAACTTTTACGACTCAAACAGATATCCGGCCTAATGGAACTCTTTGCTGACAGGGAATTCACAATACCTGAACCATAAAGCAATTTTCATTAATACATTATTCAGTTGAAATATAACTCATTAATAATAGGATTGTCGGTCCTGGCTTTGCAAAGCTGCACCGACAATCTTGTTTATACAGGGACCGATATCGAGGTAGTACTCACAGGCAATACATACCAAGCAGCTTTCACAGAAAGCTCCCCTGTTTCCACTTTTAACTCTGGCAATCAAATCCTGCTGAATGCTTCCGGCAGTCTTCAAATAGACAACAGAATTCTGACTTATATGGACAACCAATGGAAAGCAGAAAATGAATTTAGCTGGAGTGACCTAACAGGAAAAACAAATGTTACGGCAGTATATCCTGTCTATCCCGATTTGGACTATGTCCAAGAAAATCTTTATAAAAACAATTCGTTGGAAGACATACTGTATGTCAAGGATGAATTTCCGGCCGGAAATTCCATCCATTTACAGTTCAAACATTTATTTTCTCTTCTGACACTGCATTTGGAGGGAAATTTACAAACCTATTTTCAGAAAATAGAGGTAACATGTCCTGCTGTTTCCTCTATTATCCCAAAATCCGCTGAAATAGTTCTAGCGGATAACGGAACACATACGACTACTATTGCCCAAGTTTCTCCTTCCGGAAATTATTCGTTTATAGTCCCTCCTGTCGGAAACATGGTCATCGCCATAAATATGGTAACAAATGGAAAGAAATATACAACACAACTAGAAACAAAGTCTTTTACCGGTAATAAAGAATATACTTATCACTTAAAAATATCTGAAAAAACTCCGGGAATTATGACTGCCGAAGATTGGATTGCATTCAGTCAACTTATCAATAGCAATACATTTACCCAATACAAAGGAAAAACATTGGACGATTTCGGAGAAACGATGAATGGAATAACCACTTATTATCTATTGAATGACATTGATTTTAAAGATGTGGATTGTACTGAGTTAAAACAAATAGGATACGCCCAAACAAACTATTACTTTTCCCAAACCTTTGACGGACAAAATCACACCCTTTACAATATACCTATCAATTCCAGCAATGGCACCACAGGTGTATTCGGAGCCGTCAATATCACCGGCATAGTTAAAAATCTCCATATAGAATCCAGCAAAGTATCTATCACATCAAAAAGCAAGAGCACAGCAGAAGGTACAAGTATTTTAGTCGGACGCAATAAAGGCAAAATACTAAATTGTTGCGTTAAGGAGTGCCAAATTGCAGCCAATCCAACCAAAACGAACCAATCAGCCAATACAGGAGGCATAGCAGGAACTTCAACAGGGGAAATCACCAATTGCTATGTTACCAACACCCAAATCATTTATGACGCAAATTCAAAAATAAAAGCAGGACCAGCCGGTGGAATAGCAGGTTCCAGCCAGGCCCAAGGTTTGATAGCAAACTGCTATTCTGCCAACAACATAATAAAGAACAGAGAGAGTTACAATGGTGGAATATGCGGAAAAGCTTCGGATGGAGCGCACATTGAAAATTGTTATGTCTATAACATAGATCTAATTACGACCAAAGGATTATTCGCAGGTATAGCTGCCAACTCTTTCTTTATCCACAACTACTATGATAATGCAAAAATAACTTTTATCGGAAAAAATGACGATGGTAATCAGTTGTCTAAAAATGCCCAATACACAGGTACTTTTATGAATAAGGAAGACATTCCCATCTACCGGCTTCTCAACCAATGGATAGATGAAACAGCTCCTACCCTTTATCCCGGTTACCCCTTTACCCGATGGACTGATGGAGGAGAAAATCTTCCTGCCGTTTTCATTTCAGAATCCCTGAAAAAGTAAGTGAACTTACTTTTTCAGGGATTCTGTACAAATTAAAAGCCGCTTTCTCATTTCACTGAAAAAACGGCTTTTTATATAAAATTATAGCTTGTTCTTATTAAAGAGCACCTACTTCATGCAAAGCAGCGTTAGTCTTGCGAACAGCAGCAGCACTTGCAGCAAATTTAGCTTTTTCTTCTTCATTCAAAGGCAATTCAACGATCTTTTCAATACCGTTCTTACCCAAGATTACAGGCACACCACAGCAAATATCTGATTCACCGTATTCACCTTCCAAATAAACTGAACAAGGAACCATCTTACCCTGGTTGTGGATGATAGATTCAACAACAAATGCACCAGCTGCACCCGGAGCATACCATGCAGAAGTACCCAGCAACTTAGTCAGAGTAGCACCGCCTACCATAGTAGCAGCAGCAACTTCCTGCAATTTTTCTTCAGACAAGAAGTTAGAAACAGGCATACCTTTGTAAGTAGCAAAACGAGTCAAAGGAATCATAGTAGTATCACCGTGACCACCGATAACCATACCTTCCACTTCATTAGCGTTGCAACCCAAGGCTTGAGACAAGAAATATTTGAAACGTGAGCTATCCAAAGCACCACCCATACCGATGATTCTATTCTTAGGCAAGCCCAAAGCTTTCAATGACAAATAAGTCATAGTATCCATCGGGTTAGAGATAACTACGATGATAGCATTAGGAGAGTACTTTAAGATATTCTGAGCAACTGACTTAACGATGCCTGCATTAACACCGATCAGTTCTTCACGGGTCATACCCGGCTTACGGGGAATACCTGAGGTGATAACCACAACGTCAGAGTTAGCTGTTTTTTCATAATCGTTAGTGCAACCTACAATGTTTGTGTCGAAGCCCAACAACTGAACTGTCTGCATCATATCCATTGCCTTACCTTCTGATACGCCTTCTTTAACGTCCAGCATTACTACTTCGTCTGCTACTTCGTTAAAAGCAAGAACATTTGCACATGTAGCACCTACGTTACCTGCGCCTACTACGGTTACTTTTGACATAATCTCTATATTTTGTTTAAAGTTGATAATAAAATCGCCTTCTTAAAAGCACCGCAAAGTTACAATGATATTCCGAATTAAAGAAAAATTTCCATAATATTTTTCGAGCAGTCTACATAAATTATTGTACTTTTGTCCAAAATTCAATGTAACACTATGGATAAGAGCAAAAAACTGATTATTGTCATTATTCTGCTGGTTGTGATTATCGGCGGAGTTTCTTTTTATGCTTTTCATCAAGCAAAAGAGAATAAGGAAATGAGCGAACTCTTCGCTGTGGAAAAACTGGAAATGGAAAACGAATATACCACTTTCGCCACCCAATATGATGAACTTCAGATACAGATAAACAATGATTCCTTGCGCGAAAAGCTGGAGAGTGAGAAGCTGAAAACACAGCGGCTGCTAGAAGAATTACGACAAGTAAAGACCAGTAACGCAGCTGAGATCATGCGTTTGAAGAAAGAACTGAAAACAGTACGTGCCGTACTACGCACCTATGTTATCCAAATAGATTCACTGAACAAACTCAACCAAGCACTAGCTGAAGAAAACCAAGAAGTAAAACAAAAATATACGCAGGCAACCCGTCAAATCAATAATTTATCGCAAGAGAAAAAGAATCTGAATGAAAAGGTCACCTTGGCAGCCCAATTGGATGCCACAGGAATTAGCGTAGAGCCTAGAAATAAACGTGGTAAAACAGCCAAGAAAGTAAAAGATGTGAAAAAGATAGCCATCTCGTTCACCATTGTCAAGAATATTACCGCCAAAACAGGTGAACGTACTTTATATATACGTATTGCCAAACCAGACAATGACATACTAACCAAAAACGCTTCAAACACATTCCCATACGAAAACCGTAATTTGGTTTATTCCATCAAGAAATACATAGAATACACCGGAGAAGAACAAAATGTAACCGTATATTGGGACGTAGAGGAATATTTGCCTGCCGGAACTTATCATGTTTATATTTTCGCTGATGGAACCATGATAGGACAACAAGCTTTCAGCATGAAATAACAAGGAACATTCTCTCCTTCAATATATTTAATAAAAAAACAGCCGGTTGGAAACGAACCGGCTGTTTTTTTCTCCACCAAGCAAAAGGGCTCACCCGATAAACCTGGGGGATTAAGCATACAGCTTTGTAAGTCTGAAAAGA
>ENA-UAHI01000662-UAHI01000662.1-human-gut-metagenome-genome-assembly--contig:-NODE-662-length-8458-cov-4.943949_pt1 | contig 8458 bp, 4 predicted proteins | sample MGYA00243415_ERZ654352 | MGnify/ENA primary metagenome ERZ654352 (study PRJEB26926, sample SAMN06165071) | human gut metagenome | biome: ENVO:00009003; feature: ENVO:2100002; material: ENVO:00002003...
TGCTCAGGAGTCTCGTGGGCTCGGAGATGTGTATAAGAGACAGCAATAAGGTTTTTCCGCTGAATATGGCATTTAAAGCATCCTGGTCAGGAAGCCATGTCCGTGGATTATCGTTCAGATAATCTATAACCTGTTGAAACAGGCTTCCATTTTTCCTGATATTGTCAAGATTCATGCAAAGAACACCCGCATTAAAATATCTGTCACGACTTGTCTGCCCTGCTGCTACAGCGTATGGAGTTCCCCAATTTCTTATTGTCGAACAATCCTGAGCAGCCGCCAGACAGTAATTATCTATATATAGGTTCCATAATTCTTCAATATCTGTATTTACAAATAAATCAGAGTCCAAATATATTATTTTTTTTAAATCCGGCATAATATCGGGCAACATAATTCTGAACATTGTTCCAATTGCAAATCTATTCATTGAATCAGCAAACGTGCCAAAAACGTCCGAATTAAAATGATGAAATTCTATATCATTTCCACTATTATCGGCAATAAGACTCAGCTTATTTTTATTTATTTCGTTCAATGTGTCATCATGTAATATATGAAAAACTATTGGCGCTTTTGTGTTTTCAACAATGGATTGCATCGTTGTTCCAGCCCAGACACTGTAATTTCCATCCTTATCATGTATACCAAGACAGATATGTATTGCATTATCTAAAAAGCATACATTATTCATTTTTTTCGCAGTTACTCTCAGCCTTGACATTCTTTTCAATACCACATCATCTGAAAAAAACTTCACATATGGATTATTAAATATATCCGGTTCACTCTTTAAAAACTCTTCTTTGCAAATATCCAGTTCCCTATTCATAAAGGTTTCTATTCTACTATATGGCTCAATATATTGGTGCCATAACAAAAATGTCTGGATTTCACAATAACACTGCTCAATTACATTTCCCAGTTCTGCTTTTCTACTTTGAATAGCCTGCCTTATATGATCCATAATAATCTTAGCATCCCGGATCTTTGCATTGCTAATTTCAGAACGTATAATGCCCTCTGTATTCTCAAAGTAATAGTATAATGTCGATTGCACCTTACAATATTTCTTTGCAAGTAACACACAAAGCATAGAAAAATGTGTATCCTCATAATATACATCTTCTATAAATCTTAGATTATGTTCTATTATAAATTTGGTTGAGTATAGCTTTGCCCATGCTGTTACATTAGTAAATCCGGTCAGACCTATAATGAGATTTTTCCTATTATCAACATTATCCAAATCAAGCCTTTGAATTTCAAAATCATTTACTTCTAATACATTTGGCTTATCTGCTTTAAAGCACGATACACCACACTGTGCCACATCATAATCGTCCTCTGTCATTCTGTCATACAGCACCCTGAGCATATCCGGATGCACATAATCGTCCGCATCCACAAATGTGATATATTTGCCGGTGCAGATATCCATTCCCAGATTACGTGCACCGCCACATTTTCCTTTTTTCTGTATTTTAAGAGATATAACATTCTCCGGGTATTTTCTTTGTAAGGATTCTAATATAGACCATGTATTGTCTGTCGATAAATCATCTATGAGTATCACTTCAAGGTTTTCAAAGCCATATGTCTGGCTGTAAATTGAATCAAAGCATCTCATAATATATTTTTGGACATTGTAGCATGGAATAATTACTGATATCTTGTCTTTACCATTCATAACATTTTCTCCATAATATATAAAATAATCAAATTAACTCTAACCTTAATTGTGTAACAGCACCTTGCATCTTTTCCAACCAATTTGTACTATTCCCTTTACAACTCACAAACTATACTGTTCACATGATATTTCTCTGCGACTCTCGGATTTTTCTTTGCGAACTGGCGGTTGATTCTCTTTTTGACTATCTCGCAGTCCTCACGCTTGATTCCGATGAGCATGATAAGAAACTGCACCTTTCCATACGAGGTATATATGTCACTGTAGCGGATTGATTCACCGACGCACTTCTTGAGCTGCCTTGAATACTTGTTTATCTTTGTCTCGCTCTGTACCTGTCTGTCTTCCTCGTCCTCGAGAGTACAGAGCATGAGATACACAGGTACCCTTGTGCGCTTCATAATACGGATGGACGCCTGGTATATTCCTTTGAATACCGGATAGCTGCAGAAATATCCACCTCTTTCTGTTTCCTCCTGCTCGTTCATGCCCTCCTGGATGTTTTCCAGTATCTCATGTGCATGATTCATCTGATTACTGTATTTCTCAAGGATTTCCAAGAGTCTTGAAGATGGATAAATACCGCACTCCCTGAGATAATAGTCCACAACATCCGTGTATAGCTCTTCCGCCTCATCATAGCGCCTGGTCTCTACCATCGCCTCCATGATGAGCTCCTCCCACTCATTGAACGGGTCGACCTTTGCCGCATATACTCCGATCTTCTCCAGTCCCTTGAATTGTTTTCTCTTTCGCAGTATGTACGCAGCTTCATTTATGATTTTCTCAAACATGGTGTGATAGCGTCTGGCCTCCTGTGCTATCCACGTCTCGCCTGTATATGCCGCCAAAAACTCTCCCTTATACAGATATAGTGCTTTTACGTACAGCTCAAGCATATTGTCTTCTATTTCCTTTATCCGCTCATCACACACTGTCTCTGCACTCTCCGGTTCCTGTGGCATCTGCTTTTCCAGTGCACAGGCCTCGTTATAGAGCTTCTCAAACTCTGCTGCATCCTCTTCTATCTCTATATCCGGTGTCCAGTAATATATGCCTCCCTCCAAATATATGAGGTTCTTTCCCGGCAGTCCGAGCTGTGCGAGCTTTTGCTTTGTCTTGTATACAATAACTCTTAGTGCCGTGTGAGGTGCATCTATGTCACGCTCACCGATTACTATTTCCTCGAGCTTATCCTTTGCTATTCCGCAGTCAGAATAGTGTATCAAAGCCTGCATCATGCGGTTGAACTGGCTTTCCTTATGCATTTTTTCCGCCACAAATGGTGCTCCGTTATAGTCCATTCTGAAATTGCCAAACATCTGTACCTTGATTTTATGCGTCATAGGTGCCTCTCTTCCCGAGTTTTATAAACCTGCTTATTATAGAATTCATATTATCATTGACTCATATATTCAGCTAGTTTTTAACTAAACAAATTAATCTAATTATCATTATACATCAATTCCGCGCATGGCAATAGCAACGACAATTTACACAAAAAGTGTCAAAACTCGTACTTGACAAATCGTAAGATATATGATAGCTATTCAAAGCCAGAAATAAAAAAAGATCCTGCAAGAAAATCTCACAGGATCCGGCTTTTCAGATATATTAAATTAGAAAATAGCATTTACAATTGTTGAACCAATGGCTGTTGCAAGGAATGCCAGTCCACACACGAGTGGAAGCTTGTTGTCATCCTCTTCTATTGCCCTTACTCCAAAGAATATGCTTACATATCCTACTACACCCGCAAATGTATGCAGCCAGCTGCTCACATTGCCAAAGAACTGGAATGGGATTATGTCGATGATTGCTGCAACAAGGATAATCGGAAGGTATACTGCATCATACAGACATGCTGCTGAAAGTGTCTGTGCAAATGTCACCTTTTTATCCTTCTGCACTGCGTTTAATACAACCAGAATGACTGCTGCCAGGATGAGTACTCTCACTGCCTCTCCTACGATTCCTGAGAAGATTCCCTCAAAGAAGCTCGCCGGGTAAAATGAGAATCCAAAGCCGCCTATGCTGCCAATTACGCTTGATAACAGATATACTACAGACAGCACTACCTCTACTATGGCAAATAAGCCAATAAATATAAACCCTGATGCCATATTTGCATTCTTTACAAAGTCTACTGCAGCCTGTGCCGGCTTCTTAACAAGACCCTTGTAGAATGTGATGATAGATGCCACATTCTTGTCATTCTGCAGCTGCTGTCCTGCTGCACTCACCTGCTGTGTGAAGTTATCAAATGCCTGCGACTGTGCATTGCCCTGTGGCTGTCCGTTGAACTGTCCCTGTGCGTTGCCCTGCGGCTGTCCGTTAAACTGTGCCTGATGTGCTGCATTATCTGCCTGTGCATTGTTGTCCTGTGTCTGATTTGGTGCCTGTGGCTGTGCCTGCTGACGACATGTGCATACCTCATCATCAGCTAACTGCCTGCCACAATTTGTACAGTATTTCATAACTGAAACCTCCTTAAAATAATTAATAAACTGCTGATAATTATATTAGCATTTCGGATATTTAATAGCAATATTTATTTGATATTTATTTCATATTATATTATGATTATTTATAATCATTCACATTCTACAGAGGAATAAACATGCCACAAACACTTAATATAGCTGTATGCGAGGACGAAGCTGCAGAGACCGTGCTGCTTTGTGATATTCTCAACCACAGCGATATCCAAAATACATACACTGTCTTTACGGATGCAGATTCTTTTCTTGCCTCATATGAGTACGGAAAGTATGACCTGCTGCTCATGGATATATACATGAAAGATTCCATAACCGGCATAGAGGCAGTCTCCATAATCCGCGAGACAGATGCCGATATCCCGGTTGCTTTCATCACGACAAGCACGGAGCATGCCTTGGAAAGCTACAGGCTGTCTGCCATCGGCTATATCGAAAAGCCGGTTTCTGCAGCTGAGCTAAGTAACATTCTTCACCTTGCCATGCTGAAGAAATCCGATGCCCCATCTCTTTATGTGAAGAGAAACAAGAGTATGGAGAGGCTTGCCCTTTCTGATATCATGTACATAGAGCAGAGAGCCAGGCAGATTTTCATACATTTAAAAGAAAATGAGGAAATCATCTGCTATGAGAAGCTTTCAGAGCTTTCAGATCAGCTGCCCGCTGAGCTGTTTTTTCTGCCGCACAAAAGCTACGCGGTAAACCTGTCGTATGTCACACGCATCGATACTTCACTCAAATGCTTCGTGATGGCCGATGACACAAATATCCCTATCAAGAGAGAGCTCTCCGGCAAAGCCAAAAAGGCTCTGGAGAGATACTACTTTGATCACACCAGAGGGCTTAAATAAGACACTTTCCTATTGATTTGATATAAGCTAGACTGTCAAAAGTAATACACTGCAAGGAGCCCGCATTATGAAAAATAAAAGCACTATTCGAAATATTCCCTATCTTACAATTATACTGCTTACACTGATTTGCATACTGCTTCTTTCCTCAAAAAACATGATTATGAGCCAGGCGAGCTATCCTGAAGCCACTATCGTAAACTCTGCATATGCTGTGGTGGATGGCTCGGATTCAGATAAAGAAGAAATCACATTTCCACATACCTTTAAGCACCTTTCGCCTCGCACACATGTCACCGTCACAACACATATCAACCTGAACAAGGATGATCCAATCTACATAAAAACTGTCTATTCCCCTGCGAAGGTCTATCTGGACGATGAACTCATATATGAGTTTGGCAGGACCGAAAACTATCCATCCTATATGAAGGATCCCGCAACCGAGGGGTACCTGATAGGCACTGACGGTCATTCAGGTGATACAGAGCTTCGCATAGAGTATCTGTCTCCTGTTACCAGGAGCTCGCTTACGGTATATTCTCCTATCTACGGAGCATACAAATCCTTATTTTTCACTCTGTTAAAGCTGAATAAATGGTCATTCTTTATAGCACTGCTTGAGCTTGCCGCAGGTGTTTTGTTTATATTTATCTCACTGATGCTTTTATACTACGATAAAGAGGTTTGCAAGATGATATTTCATTTTGGATTCTTCTCACTCATGGCCGGCATGTGGTCTATCGGCGAGTGCAACTACACAGGTGTCATAGTCAAAAACCCTACACTGCTGTATCTGTGTGCTTTTATCGGGCTTTTCTCGCAGATGATTCCACTGCTGTATTTCTGCAGGCTTGCAGTTGGTTTTAAGAATGACAAGCCAATTATAGTTATCGCGAAGCTCCTCACCGTGCTTGACCTTGTCGCTTGTGTCTTACAGCTTAGCGGTACGGTTGCACTATCCCAGAGCATGTACGTGTTCCATGTCATTTTGCCTCTCATACTTTGCTTCCTGACTGCATACATCATCCTTGAGGCTGTTCGCAGCCAAAACAGCAGGGCAAAACGGCTGATGGTTCCGGTATTCATACTGGCACTTGCTTCATGTGCCGAGATAATCAATTATCATTTAAAATTTGTGGCCTCATTGTCATTGCTGTACCAGATTGGAACTCTGCTTTTCATTATAATCATGGGAATTGTAATGGGGCTTAATATAAGCGATATGCTCAGTATAAAACGTGAGAATGAAAGGCTCATATTTGATATGAATCTCCTTGAGCATTCCCTGGTGGAGCAGAAGAAATATAATTCGCTCATCACAACAAACGAACAGCTTTTTAAGAAGCAGCGCCACGATCTGCGTCACCAGCTGGTTGCAATAAAAGGCCTCGCAAACACTGAAAATAAACAGCTGAATGAATACCTGGATTCCCTGATCCACAGCATACCATCTGCGCCTGCAAGCTATTGCGAAAACAGGGTAGTCAATTCCATTCTGTCATACTATAGTGCCATATGCAGAAATGAAAATATCGCTCTTGAGACAAAGCTTATTGTTCCGGAAACCGATGATGCGGCCTTGGACAATGACCTGTGCCTGGTATTTGGAAATCTGATAGAAAACGCTATAGAAGCCTGCAGACGCATGGATACTCTGGATTCTTTGAACGAGAAATCATCGCACTTTATCCGACTGCATGCCCACGTACACTATAAGACACTTATTATTACTATGGACAACAGCTTTGACGGACATGTTACCATCCAAAACGGAAAATACCGTTCTTCTAAGAGGGACGACTATGGCATAGGTCTGTCATCCATCCGCTCTGTTGCCGGCAAATATGATGGTGACGTTGCATTTGAAGCAGCTGATGGTATATTTCAGTCATCAGTATACCTTCAAATATATAAATGACACACTTAAATCATTAATTTATATTAATGCTTCATACCTAAATATCATTTTCAGAGTCCAACTAACTTATTGTATATAATGCATACATATGCTATAATAATAAAAAAATTTTGTGCATTATACACATATGGAGTTTTAATTTATGATAGAACACACGATATACAAGGAATTTATTGATAAAATTTCAGAATTGTCAGACGGGATATATCCTATCATCACCGACCTGGATAATGACTTATCATACGTACCGGATAAGACAGCTGATTTTTTCGGCTTTGAAGCCGGCGAGCATACCTGCTTCTTTGAACAGCTGAGCTCTTGTGTCAACGACGTTGACCTGCCGGAATATAAGCAGGAAATCCGCTATCGCTTAAATGGCGAAAAACCGGATGATATATTTTATGTCCGCATGGGAAAGCATACCAAAGAATATATGATGGGATTTTATTCTGATATTTTTACCGGTGATGACGGACACCGCTACCATGTCCTCGTGCTCAGAAACGAAAATACCCTTCCGGATATCGACCCATATACATATCTTTATGGTCAGTCAAAGTTTGAAAGAGACATCAACGGCTATATCATGGAAAACAGGTCTGTAGCCATAATCGAGGTGGAGATAGGTCATATAGATGAGTTCAATATACTGTATGGTTCCAATTTCAACACTGCAATCCAGCGTGAGCTTGCGCTCAAGTTCATCGACATGATGGATGGCAGCACCGCTACCTACTATATGAATAATTGCAAGTTTGTATTTGTGGTAAAGGAAGCAGACCGTGCCTTGGCCAAGGCCTTCTATCAGAAAATTGCCGATACAATAAAGTCCATGTATTTCTTTAAATGCTTTAAATTTGAGTTTGATATATATGCTGCGTGTCTGATTCTCAAGGATTATGATGGTGATACCTCAACTGTCATCAGCAAGGTGGAATACACTCTAGACCGCGCGAAGGAGCTTCACAGCCCTGATTTGTTATTTTTCAATGATATGGTCAGGTTCAATGGCAGCTCGCATATAGATATCATGAAAATCATTCATCAGTCGGTTATCAATAGCTGTGATGGCTTTTTTGTAGAGTTTCAGCCAATTGTAAAGGCTTGCAATGGTGAAATAATGGGTGCTGAGGCTCTGGTGCGTTGGAAAAAGGAGCCTTTTGGCACGGTGCCACCCGGACTGTTTATCGACTGGCTTGAGGATACCCCTGCTATGTATGAGCTCGGAAATTATATCATGAGAACTGCAATAAGCGCAGCCAGTGAATTTGCAAAGATAAAACCGGGCTTTTTCATCAATGTAAATGCATCCTCAGAGCAGCTTGAAAAGGAATGTTTTGTGGAAGATACTCTGGCAATTCTTAAAGAGTATGATTTTCCACCTTCACAGCTATGGATAGAGATTACAGAGCGATGCAGAGATCTGCCTATATCTATGATAAAGAAAACTGTCACTGCATTCAGGGAAGCCGGAATCCACATCACTATGGATGAC
>ENA-UAHI01000669-UAHI01000669.1-human-gut-metagenome-genome-assembly--contig:-NODE-669-length-8411-cov-5.353638_pt1 | contig 8411 bp, 9 predicted proteins | sample MGYA00243415_ERZ654352 | MGnify/ENA primary metagenome ERZ654352 (study PRJEB26926, sample SAMN06165071) | human gut metagenome | biome: ENVO:00009003; feature: ENVO:2100002; material: ENVO:00002003...
AAAAGACGCGGCTGGCTGCCGCGCCTTAAACCGTAATTATTATTGTAGGAGGTGCAAAGATGAAAAACACCACACTGTGCTATATCGAAAACGAACGGGGCGAATACCTGATGCTGCATCGGGTGAAGAAGCAGAACGACCTGAACCACGACAAGTGGATCGGCGTGGGCGGCAAGTGCGAGGAGGGCGAGAGCCCGGAGGAGTGCGTTTGCCGCGAGACGCTGGAGGAGACGGGGTTGATGCTGACCGACTATCGGTATCGGGGGGTCATCACCTTTGTGTCGGATATCTGGGAGGGGGAATATATGCACCTGTTTACCGCCACCGGCTGGACAGGGACGCTGCGGGAGTGCAGCGAGGGCGTGCTGGAATGGCTGCACAAGGATGCGCTGGCGGCGCTGCCCCAATGGGAGGGGGACAAGCTGTTTCTGGCGCTGATCCACGAGCCGGACACGCCGTTTTTTTCCATGAAGCTGCAATACGCGGGCGATACGCTGGTGTATGCCGCTCTGAACGGAAAGGAGCTGGCGGTATGATCCTGGTGAGCGCGTGCCTGCTGGGCTGTGCCTGCCGGTACGACGGGCAGAGCAAGCCCAACCCGCTGGCGCAGGAGCTGGCCCGGCGCGGGCTTGTGGTGCCGGCGTGCCCGGAGCAGCTGGGAGGATTGCCCACGCCCCGAAAGCCCTCCGAGCGGCGGGGGGACCGGGTGGTGATGAGCGATGGACGGGACGTGACGGCGGAGTACCGCCGGGGCGCGGAGGAGACGCTGCGTCTGGGGCGGCTGTACGGCTGTACCGCCGCCGTGCTGAAGGAGCGAAGCCCCTCCTGCGGCTGCGGGCGCATCTATGACGGAACGTTCACCGGAACGCTGACGGACGGCGACGGCGTCACGGCGGCGTTGCTGAAAGCCCACGGCATCCCGATGTACGGCGAGAGCGAATTGGAGAAGCTGCTGTGAGCCGTCTCTCCCATTTTATTTTCCGCCAAAGGCGCACAAATTTTGGATTTACATTTGGCGGAAAAGCAGGTATACTATGACCAGCAGCGTTGATATGTGCGGCGACGGGAGCTCCCGTCATTCCGTGGGTACCCACGGAATGATGCCGCCTGTATGCTATGGGAGAATAAAAGGAGGCGTGTACAATGAAGAAGCGCGTAGTGGGTCTATTTTTTGCATTGGTGCTGTGTTTGGCGATGGTGCCCATTTCTGCTTTTGCGGCGGGAAAGACAGCCATTAGAACGGTTGATGAGCTTTTGCAATTTGCAAAAGCTGTGGACAATGGCGAATATGACGATGAAACAGATGCTGTTGTATCGCTTGAAGAAGATTTGGATTTAACAGGTGTTGCGTGGACACCAATTGGCAGCGTCTTTGACGGCGACGGAAATCTGCTGCACTACTTCAGCGGCAAATTTTACGGAAACGGGTATACGATTTCCAATTTGGATTTTTCCGAAAACTATGGAAAGACAGAGTATCCGTCTTTCGGATTTTTCAGTGAGGTTTATGACGCTGAAATTTCCGGTTTGACAATTCAAGGCAAGCTGGATGTGTCCAATTCAGGGTATGTCTATTTTGGAACGGTAGCGGGCGTTGCAGCAGACAGCAAAATTTCTGATTGCGTTTCGGATGTATCGTTCACGGATACGGACAAATATATCAACGGCACTGCGGCTTTGTGCGGATATGCGATAAATAGCACGATTGAACACTGCCAAAACAAAGGTAACTTTACAATAACAAAGGATACAACCCAATTTTGGATGGGTGGTATCGTAGGTCGTGCTCAAAAAAGTACCGTGCAGTATTGTGCTAATACAGGCGATATGACCTCTTGGACACCCCATACCGGAGGAATTGTTGGGGAGTTGTATCAAGCCTCAAAGATCATCAATTGTTATTCCACAGGGAAAATGGTTCCCCTTGGCAATGGAACTACAGATTTCGGCGGCATTGCGGGTACAGTTGGCGCAGGAACAGAAATCAAACATTGCTATTTCGCTGGTGAAATGGATCTATCTCAATATACTGCCACTACACCTTATAAGCGTTTAGGCGGTATTGCAGGCGGTGTTTCTTCTGATACACCTGCTTTTGAAAACAATTATTTCGTGGAAACTGAAAATGTCCCGGCTTGCTTTAAGTATCAGGATGCTGGAACAGAAAAGACCCTTGACTTTATGAAAACGGAAGATTTCTTTAATGAAATCACTGCTGCCGACGGCAAGTATCGATTTAATTCTGATGGCACACCGCTTCTGCCGGAGCACAAGTATCCGACAGTAGAGGAAACGCCGCGTTACTACTACAGCTCTGCGACTACCGCGAAGGACGAGGGCAAGACCGGCTCCCCCAAGACCATAGATGCGGGCGTGGGAATGTACGCCGTGAGTGCGGCGCTGTCTCTGACCGGGATGGTATATGTGAGTAAGAAGAAATCTTGAGAACGCAAAAAAGAAATCCCGAAAGGGATTTCTTTTTTGTCGGGGGACGAAGCCCCACGCCAGCGTGAGCGCTGGCTCGCAATGACAGGGAAGGGACGTCGTACCCCAAGGGCATTTGTTCCATGCGCTCCACGGCAGGACACCGGCCCCTACAAACGAAAGGACAGCGCCCCATGCGGGGCGCTGTCCTTCTATATGAGGGTGTTACCACTCCAGATTCTTTTCCGTCTCCTTGCTGAACACATGGGCCACATTGCCGCCGAAGATCATGTTGACCTCGCTGCCCATGGGGAAGTGGGCGGCGTTGCCGTTGGTGGGGACGATGACCACCACATCATGGCCGTGGGTGGAGATATGCAGATGCACAGAGGAGCCCATCAGCTCACTGACATCCACGGTACCCTTGACGCCGTCGGCGCAGAGCATGATGTGATCGGGGCGAACGCCCAGCGTCACGTCCTGTTCCGGTACATTTTTAGCGCTGAGCCGGGCCTGCTTATCCTCGGCCAGTTCCACGTTGATGCCGTCGATAGCCACGGCGTATTTGCCGTCGCTGTTCTTCACCAGCTTCGCGTCAAAGAAGTTCATCTGGGGCGTGCCGATAAAGCCGGCCACGAACAGATTGGCCGGGTGGTCAAAGACCTCCTGGGGCGTGCCGATCTGCTGGATGAAGCCATCCTTCATGATGACGATGCGGTCGCCCAGGGTCATGGCCTCGGTCTGGTCATGGGTGACGTAGATAAACGTGGTGTTGATCCGCTGGCGCAGCTTGATGATCTCGGCGCGCATCTGGTTGCGGAGCTTGGCGTCCAGGTTGGACAGGGGCTCATCCATCAGGAACACGGCGGGGTCGCGGACAATGGCGCGGCCGATGGCCACACGCTGGCGCTGGCCGCCGGACAGGGCCTTGGGCTTGCGGTCGAGGTACTGGGTGATGTCCAGGATCTCCGCCGCCTGACGGACCTTCTTATCGATCTCGTCCTTGGGGACCTTCTTCAGCTTCAGGGAGAAGGCCATGTTTTCGTACACGGTCATGTGGGGGTACAGGGCGTAGTTCTGGAACACCATGGCGATGTCCCGGTCCTTGGGCTCCACGTCGTTCATCAGCTTGTCGCCGATCCACAGCTCGCCGGAGGTGATGTCCTCCAAACCGGCGATCATACGCAGGGTGGTGGACTTGCCGCAGCCGGAGGGGCCCACCAGCACGATGAACTCCTTGTCGGCGATCTCCAGGCTGAACTGCTGGACGGCCACAACGCCCTCATCGGTGATCTGAAGATTGCTCTTCTTTTCCTGGGGCTCCTCGCCCTTCTTTGCTTTCTTTTTCTTTTCGGTGTTGGGGTAGACCTTCTTCAGGTCCTTCAGAATGACCTTTGCCATACGTCTTGGCTGTAACCGTCCTGCCTCCGCAAAAGACGGCCTCGCACGGGCATTGCCCTCGGTGCCTTACGACAGGTCTCCACACTGCCGCACCGCCAGCCACAGCGGGTATTCCTCCTTATCTTTTGCCGTCCGGCGGCATGAAGTGGAGTGCCGCCTGACGGTGGGAATACGGTAAGTATAACCGAAAACGTTTCCAAGCGCAAGGGCTTTTTGTGATATATATGAAAAAATACTGCCTGCTGGGAAGGGCAGGCAGTATTTCTCACAAATCAACGATAACAGGCGTGTGGCCGGTGTGGGGCAGCAGCTTTTCCAGCACGTCGGCGGTCTTCAGCTTCAGTGTACTGGTGCAGATGCACGGGTGGCAGGAGAAAAAGGGCGCGTCATAGACCTCGCGGTCGATGAGCAGCCGGACACGGTGCTCCGTATCGTTGGCCAGGCCCAAAATGGTGGCGGAGCCCGGGTGGCAGCGCAGCAGCTCCCACAGGCTCTCCTCCGGGGCGAAGCTCAGGCGGGAGGAGCCGATCTGCGCGCTGAGGTCCTTAGTGTGGAAGGGCTTGTCCGGCGGCATGCACAGCAGATAGAACGCAGTTTTCTGCCGGTTGCACAGAAACAGGTTCTTGCATACGGACACGTCCAGTACGCGGCTGACCTCGGCGCACAGCTCCATGTTGAAGGCGGCGTCATGGCTGACGCGGTCGTATTCGATACCCAGCTTGTCCAGCAGGTCGAAGGCTGCGGCCTCCTGTGGCAGCAGCTCGCCCTCCGGGCGGGCGTTGTGGAAGATAGGGGAGATGGTCACTGCGCGTCACCTCGCTTCAGCAGCATCTCTCCGGCGCGGTAGATGTCGCCTGCGCCCACGGTGATGATCATATCGCCGGGCTGGGCCAGCTTTTCCAGCTCGTCCGCCGTCTGCTCCAGCGTGGCGCAGTAGACGGCACCGGGGATGCGGGCGGCCAGGTCCCGGGAGGAGATGCCGATGTCGTTCTTTTCCCGGGCGGCGTAGATCTCCGCCAGCACTACGCGGTCCGGCAGGCGCAGTACCTCCACAAAGTCGTCGAACAGCGCGGCGGTGCGGGTGTAGGTGTGGGGCTGGAAGGCCAGGATGAGCCGTTTGTGGGGCAGCGCCTGCGCGGCACTCAGCAGCGCCCGCACCTCGTCGGGATGGTGGGCGTAATCGTCATAGACCTCCGCGCCGCGGAAGGTACCCTTGTGCTCAAAGCGCCGTCCGGCGCCGGTGAAGGACGCCAGGCCCGCCGTTACCGCCTCGCCGGGAAGGCCGAGAACATAGGCGGCGCTGGCCGCCGCCAGGGCGTTGGAAATATTGTGGGCGCCGGGGACGTGCAGGGACACATGGGCGTAGGTCAGGCCGTTGATGACCACGTCGAAGTCGCCGTAGCCGTCAAAGAAAGAGACGTTGTCGGCATAGCAGTCGGCGCTGCGATCCCTGACGCTGAAGGTGAACACCGGATGTGTCAGGCCCTTGACGGCCTCGCGGGCACCCTCGTCATCGGCGTTGGCGATGATAAAGCCGCGCTCCGGCACCAGGGCGGCAAAGTCGTGGAAGGAGTGCTCGATATCGGCCAGGTCCTTGAAGAAGTCCAGATGATCGGCGTGGACGTTAAGGATCACTGCCACGGTGGGAAAGAAGTTCAGGAAGGAGTTGCAGTACTCACAGCTCTCCAGAATGATGGTGTCGCCCCTGCCCACCCGATAGCCGGAGTGCAGCAACGGCAGCGTGCCGCCGATCATCACCGTGGGGTCTGCCTGGGCCGCCATGAAGATATGGGTGGCCATGGAGGTGGTGGTGGTCTTCCCGTGGGTGCCGGAGACGCACAGGGCGTTGCGGTAGCCCTGCATGATGGCGCCCCAGGCCTGGGCGCGCTCGTAAACCGGGATGCCCCGTGCCACGGCGCCGGCGATCTCGGGATTGCTGTCGTGAATGGCGGCGGTGCGGATGACCGCGTCGCAGTTTTTCAGGTTCTCCGCCGAGTGGCCGATGGCCACGGGGATCCCCACAGAGCGCAGGTGCTTCACCGTGTCGCTCTCGCTCATGTCCGAGCCCTGCACCGTAACGCCCATGCCCTGCAATACCTCCGCCAGCGCGCACATACTGACGCCGCCGATGCCGGCAAGGTGTACGCGCTTGCCGGGGTGGATATACTTGTGAAAGTCCTCAGTAGGATGAAACATATTTGCTGCCTCCTTGACAGGAACAGAAAAATTACTGTACTATTATAATACAACGACTCCGCCCATGCAACCGGCTTTTTTGCCGGTATTTGGCGGCGGAGGATGAAGAAACGTGAGGGGAGGCGAAGCCATGCTGCCGCAGGCGGTGCGATATGTGCTGGAACGGCTGGAGGATGCGGGCTTCGCCGCCTATGCCGTGGGCGGCTGCGTGCGGGACACGCTGCTGGGCCGCACACCGGGAGATTGGGACGTGACCACCGCCGCGCGGCCGGAGCAGGTGCTTACACTGTTTGACGGCTATGCCATCCCAACCGGGCTGAAGCACGGGACGGTCACGGTCCGGGCGGGGGAGATGCACATTGAAGTGACCACCTTCCGGGCGGATGGGACCTATACGGACCATCGCCGGCCGGATCAGGTGTTTTTCTCCGACAGGTTGGAGGAGGATCTCTGCCGCCGTGACCTGACGGTGAACGCCATGGCGATGGACCTACGTGGCCATATCACCGATCTGTATGGCGGGCGGGAGGATCTGGAGGCGGGTATCCTGCGGTGTGTAGGAGAGCCGGAACGACGCTTTGAGGAGGATGCGCTGCGTATCCTGCGGACGCTGCGCTTTGCCGCCGTACTGGGATTTTCGGTCGAGCCGCGGACCGATACGGCGCTGCGGGTGAAGGCGCCGCTGCTGCGCTGTATCGCGGCGGAGCGTATCCTGACAGAGATGGATAAACTGCTGTGCGGCAGTCACGTGCTGCCGGTGCTGTTGAACTGGCCGGACGTGCTGGCGATGTTCCTGCCGGAGATCGCGCCCTGCGTGGGCTTCGATCAGCACAATCGCCATCATATCTACGACGTGTGGGGGCACAGCGCCCACGCAGTGGCCGCCGTCCCGGCGGAGGTGGTCCTGCGCTGGACTATGCTGCTCCATGATATCGGTAAGCCGGCGTGCTTTACCCGGGATGAACAGGGCGTGGGGCATTTTTATGGTCACCCGGCCATCTCGGCGGACCTGGCGGCGGATATCTGCCGCCGCCTGCGGATGGACAACCGCACGGCCGAACGCATCGTGACACTGGTGCGCTGGCACGACCGGGATATTGCCCGGACGGAGAAGGCTATTGCCCGCGCTGTGTCGCAGCTGGGAGAGGAGACGTTTCGGCAGCTGCTGGAGGTGAAGCGGGCCGACAACGCCGCCCAAAGCCCGGAGGATCGCTGCCGTCTGGCGGATATACAGCAGGCGGAGGACCTTCTGAACACGCTGCTGACGAAGCGGCAGTGCTTTTCACTGAAGGACCTGACGGTGAAGGGCGGCGACCTGATGGCGCTGGGGCTGCGGGGGCGAGAGGTCGGTGATGCGCTGCAGTATCTGCTGAACGCCGTGCTGGACGGAACGCCTAACGATAAAGAGACCCTGCTGAAGCTGGCGGCGGAGAGAAAATAGCCCCGCGGCGCTTTCTGCGGGAAGGGGGTATAAGCTTCGACTTCCCGGAGGCAAGACAGCAAAAGAGGAAGATACCAAAGGGTATCTTCCTCTTTTGTGATTGTCCACAGGTTTTGTTGTCAGTGATTTACTCTTTCACACCCTTGATTCTCTTTTGAATATCCTCCACCGACGGCAGTTGGCGTTCCAGTTCTTCCAGCAGACTGCTGGTGATTTGATAGGCGCTGACGCCGATGGGCTTGCTCATGTCCTTGAGAGAATACTCCAACTTTTATTCATGAACTCTGTGGTTAGGATCAAGCCGGATAATCTTATATATTCCATCTTCGCTTACCACATGAATACGAAAGGACTTCGTGACTTCATAATGATAAACCTGCAAGCCACGATAAGTATCATCTTTATCCGGCTTGCGCGCAAAAGATTCATCAACTTGCTGAACAGACATTTGTGACACTTTGTCAAGAAATCCTTGTAGTTCTTTATTATTACGCTTTTCTAATTCCGTCAAAGTGAACTTCTTTTCCAAAGGATATCTAAAGCCGAGTATAAACGGTACATCGCGTTTATTGGTAAGCAATTGTCCCGTTATCTTTGTTCCAGTTCGATTAGTTAATACACTCATTATGTCTTGCCGCCTAAATAGATTGACGAATAATACCGTTTCATTGCTTCGGGCGAAATCCGGACATTGCAACGTTCATCTGGCGAATATCCAGCTCGAGCTTCAATCCAAGGAGGTTCACTATGGCTCAAAGCTTCTAGCGCATTACCCGTATGATCACCGTAGGTTTCCCAAACACTTTCCAGTAATTCCACGTCACCATCGGCAATATTTGAAACATATTTTCCAGCAATCCGAATGCTGTTGTATCCAAAATTCTTAAACTTATCATATAATGGTGGCGAAACTGGGCCATGAATCCATGCTTCAAACACTGTATCCATG
>ENA-UAHI01000680-UAHI01000680.1-human-gut-metagenome-genome-assembly--contig:-NODE-680-length-8322-cov-8.531753_pt1 | contig 8322 bp, 7 predicted proteins | sample MGYA00243415_ERZ654352 | MGnify/ENA primary metagenome ERZ654352 (study PRJEB26926, sample SAMN06165071) | human gut metagenome | biome: ENVO:00009003; feature: ENVO:2100002; material: ENVO:00002003...
TCCGTATAGAGTATAGTGCCAATAACTATAGTAAAATGCAGACAGCCCTTTATTCTTATAGGTTAAGTAATGGCAGTGAGGAAGGTGAGTGGAGTGAGTATAGCGAGAATAACAAGAAAGAGTTTACTGGTTTGCATGAAGGCAAGTATATATTCAGTGTAAAGTTGTTTACGGATAAGGACACGGTTCCTATAGTGACATCTTTTGCTTTTGAGGTATTACCTCCATGGTATCGCACTTGGTGGAGCTACCTGGCGTATAATATGGCTATCGTTCTATTACTGTATTATATGTATTATCGCATTGCCGCTAGTCGTAAGCACTTGTTGATGCAGAAAGAACTGGAACTTTACAGACAGAAACAGCAGTTCAAGGAGGAGAGTGATTTGAAGGACAGAAAGATTGATTTATTGAAGGAGGAGAATCTGCGTTCCGAATTGCATCATAAATCGGAAGAGTTGATTCGTACGACATTGAACATAGTACGTAAAAATGAGATGCTATTGGGAATTAAGAAGGAAGTTTTGGGCATTTCCCATTCCATCAATGAAGCGAATTTGGTTTCTCTTCGTCGTAAAACACTCCGCCTGTTAGGACAGATTGAAACGAATATAGAGCATGATGATGATTTGCAGGCATTCCAAAGTACATTTGACTCGGTACATCACGACTTCTTCCGGAAGCTGGAAGAGGCATATCCTGGATTGAATAACAAAGATAAGCTGTTGTGTGCATATATAAAGATGAATCTGCTTTCTAAAGAGATAGCTCCATTGATGAATATCTCTTTGCGTGGGGTTGAAATCAGCCGGTATCGTCTGCGGAAGAAGCTGGGTCTTGGAGAGGGGGAGAACTTGCCGGAATTTCTGCAGAAATTCAGCAAGTAATAGACTTTTGTAACACCAACAGACTTTCCGGCCCCATATTGAACAGCAGGTCTATGATGCTTAGGTTGGGCAGAAAACCAAGTCTCTCCTGAAATACCTGATAATAGGGCTGTGGTGAGAACGCTGTGTCTTCCAGCGTGAAGTCCTTTTTCAGATGGATGCTTTCGCGGAAGTCTGTTTCATCCAGAGTGAATTCGGTCCGGTATTCAGAGGTACGTTCCATATCGGGCTGTATATCTATCAAGGAACAGATGAGACGGCAAAGTTCTTCATTGAAGTCGGCCAGGAATTCATACTTCTTTTCGTAGAAAGGACGGAAATCGTCTTTATAATACTCAAAGAAAGGAGTATGGTTATAGGCCGACTCTATGGCATTCCAATGCAGGTGCCGCCAGTTACCGTGGTCGGAAATACGTATATCCCGCATGGGGCATTTCAGGGTATTCGGTTTGACGGTGGGGATGGAAAGAGCCAATTTACCGTCCGGTGCGGCAATGGTACAGCGGTTGCGGTAGGTCTGCTTCATATAGTGGTCGTGCTGTTCGATAAACACTTTGTCGTATGCCAGCAATTTGGTGTAATACTCTACGGGGGCTAGGTAGGCAGAAGAAAGAAATACGGTTTTCATCGGTGTATTTATGATTAGACGATTTACGATTGAAATTACTGTTCGTTGTTTGTACGTTTATTTTTTCGCTTGTTTGTCATTCCACCTTTTTCCACATTCTGTCCCAACGGTAGCCGTTGAAGAATCCTGTTCCCTTTTCTTTGGAGAACCAGATGATAGATGCCTTGCCTATGATGTGGTCTTCGGGGACGAAACCGAAAAGGCGGGAGTCCGAAAGATTGATGGCATTGTTGGCACCTACCCAGTAGTAGTCTTTGGTAAAATAGCAGTGTTGCACGGGCTTGCCTTCCACATAAAGGGTGTCGTTCTTGATTTCGGCCTGTTTCTTTTCGTGAAGTACCAGGGTATTTCGCAACAAAGTCTTGTTCCACGGATATACGCGTATGGCTTTGCCTTTGCTGGGGATTATCAGAGGTTTCAGCATCTCCATGGAGTCTTCCTTGACAATCGGTTCTATCCAGCAATTCCCGTTCATGGCTTGTTCCAACAAGTAGTGTTCATAACGGCTGAAACTGCGTATATTCTTTATTGAGTCCTGCCCCAATAGTTTGTTGGGAGCGATGGAAAGGATGGAAAGCAATGAATCCAACTGTCGTTCCCGTTGCCTGGGGTAAGAATAAAGGAACTTCTGGTCGGGTGCATTCTTTTCGGAAGGAATCACTGAAAAAAGCGAATCTATCAGCAAGGTATCTCCGGGAGTACCGATGCAACGGCTGATAAAGACTTCCCGTCGGTCAATCACGGGTTCTGAAAGATTGGCAGGATTGTTGAATACAAGAATATCCTCTTTCTGCACCGGACTGTCCGCCCAGCGATGATATCCCCATAACTTCATAAAAGGAAGCCGTAGACCGTAGCTCCACTTGTTTACAAGAATACATTCACCCCGGTACAGTGAGTTCTCCATACCGGAAGAAGGGATAAGATAGGAAGTTGTCACACAACCCCGGAGCAGTACTACGACGAGCACTACTCCAACCATTGCAATTGCCATCTTCCATCCTTTCATCCTGTCGTTCGAAATTAAAGAATTAAAGAGTGAAAGAAGGAAAGGCTTGAGGTCGTTTCCCCACCTCCCTCTTTAATTCTTTAACTCTTAATTCTTAATTCTTTAACTCTTTAATTCATTTAATGCCGTCCACCCACTTGAATATCCGGTTCCAGCGTATCTTGCCGTCAAACCAGTTGCGGTCTTTGTCCAGTGACAGCCATACTACAATCGGTTTTCCTACGACATGGTCTTCCGGCACAAAGCCCCAGTAACGGGAGTCGGCGGACTTGTCGCGGTTGTCGCCCATCATCCAGTAGTAGTCCATATTGAAGGTATAGGAGTCGGTCTTTTCACCGTTGATGTAGATGCCGTCTTCCTTGACTTCCAGTTTGTTGCCTTCGTAAGCAACGATGCAGCGTTCGTAGATGGGAAGGTTGTCCTCGGTCAGCTTGATGGTGGCGCCTTTGGCAGGAATCCATATCGGGCCGTAGTTGTTGCGGTCCCATTTGGTGTAAAGGTTCAGCGGATACATCTGTCCCGAGAACTCTCCCGGCTCGATGATAATCTTGCTGATGAGTTTCTTGTTGCCCGTAAGGGTCTCGTACATCTTTTTGGTGAGCGGAAGATGATAGACCGGTGCCAGCCTGCCCTGGGCATCCCGGCGGTCCAGTCCCATTTCAATCAGATTCTCTTCCCAGCCCAGACCGTCGGTCATCAGTGTCTGGTCCTCTTTGCTGATGCCCAGTTCACGGAACATATCATCGGTGATATAAGGACCTGTAGTCTGTACAAAGTAGTTGAACTGCATTTCTGCAGGGTTCTCGATGGCCTTGCCGTCGATGTATACCTGTCCTTTCTTGATTTGCAACGTATCGCCGGGCAGGCCTACGCAACGTTTTACATAGTTTTCACGACGGTCAACGGGGCGTATGACAATGTCACCGTACATTCTAGGATTGGAACGGATAAGATTACGTCCGGCATTGTAGTACAGGTCGTAGACAGTACGTTGCTGCTTGCGTGTCAGGCTGTCCATATTCACCTTGTTGGGATACACGCGTTTTCCTTCTTCGTAAGCAAGGGTATAGAAGTCTGTCTGCTGGAAGTTGGTGGCTACCGTGTCGCCTGCCGGGAAGTTGAACACCACAATATCGTTCAGTTTCACTTTGCCGAAGCCCGGCACACGTTTGTATTCCCATTGAGGCCATTCGATGTACGACTTGGTGTTGAATACCGGTAGTGTATGTTGTGCCAGCGGCATGGAAAGCGGCGTATTCGGTACGCGCGGGCCATAGCTCATCTTGCTGACATAAAGGAAATCGCCTACCAACAAGGATTTCTCCAGTGAGGAAGACGGTATCTGGTAATTCTGGAACACATAGATATTTACGAAGTAGACGGCTACCAGCGCAAATACGATGGCATCCACCCAACTCATGATGCTGCGTACGGCAGGATTCTCCGATTTCTTCCAGAACCCCCAGGGTATCTTCTTACTGATGTAGATGTCAAAAATGAAGGGTAGTACAATCAGTCCCAGCCAGCTTTTTACCCAAACCAGAAAGGCAAGGTAGAGCAAGGTGACTATACTGAATTTAATCCATTGGGTGCGTGTTGCTTTTCTCATGATGTTTTAGTCTTTTAAAAATGGAAACAAGTCACTCATTCCCAAAGCACCTTCGTGCTTGGCGGTATATTCGGCAGCAAGGACAGCTCCCAAGGCAAATCCCCTGCGATTCTTGGCATCGTGGGTGATAGTGATGCTGTCGGCTTCGGAGTCGTAGCGGATGCTGTGGATGCCCGGTACTTCTCCTTCGCGGATAGAACTTATGGGTAGCTCATTGGCTGCACATTCCGTAGAGCCCGAAACGGTTCCGTCGGGAGCCTGGAAAGTTCCTTCTATCCATTTGTCCTTACGGTCGAGATTCTCCAGAATACCTTCGGCAAGCGTGATGGCCGTTCCGCTCGGAGCGTCCATCTTGTGGATGTGGTGCGTTTCGCTCATTGTCACATCATAGGCAGGGAATTGGTTCATTATCTTTGCGAGGTACTTGTTGACGGCAGAGAATATGCTTACTCCCAGACTGAAGTTGGACGACCAGAACAGTGTCTTGCCGCCTTCGGTACAAAGTCTCTTCACTTCGTCTCCATGTTCCGCCATCCAGCCCGTACTGCCGGATACCAGTTTGACCCCGGCGCGGAATGCCTTCATATAGTTATTGTATGCAACCATGGGGTTGGTGAACTCTATGGCAACGTCGGCGCTCTTGAAGGCTGCCGATTCAAAGTCTTCCTGATTGTCGACATCGATGATGCTTACAATTTCGTGTCCGCGGCCAAGGGCTATTTTCTCGATTTCCTTGCCCATTTTTCCGTAGCCGATTAATGCGATTTTCATTGTTTCTATCTGTTTTTATTTAGTTTATCAACAAACTATAGGTCGCAAAGATAATCTTTTTCTTACATTTGTGCTCAACATTAACGTCTTGTTAACATGGAACAACTACTGCATTATGTTTGGAAGCACAAAATATTTCCTTTGTCATTGCTCCAGACAACCTCCGGCCGGCCGGTAGAAGTGATAGATCCCGGTTTGCCGAACATGAATGCAGGCCCCGATTTTTTTAATGCCAAACTGAAAATAGACGGTACGCTCTGGGTGGGCAACGTCGAAGTGCATACGCAGGCATCAGACTGGCTGCTCCATAGGCACGACCGTGACAAGGCGTATGATACCGTCATCCTGCACGTGGTGGGCGAATCGAATTGTGATGTGTACCGCACGAACGGTGAGCTGGTTCCCCAGATGGTGCTCACTTGCCCCGACACTGTCCGCTTGCGCTATGAAGAGCTTCGGCAGACAGAGATTTATCCTCCCTGCTATTCCATCCTTGCCTCCCTCCCAAAGCTGACCGTCCATTCCTGGCTGTCCGCTTTGCAGGTAGAGCGTTTTGAGCAGAAAGCATGCGTCATATCCCAGCGGCTCGAACGCTGCAATCATCATTGGGAAGATGTTTTCTTCATTACTCTTGCTCGTAACTTCGGCTTCGGGCTGAATGGGGATGCTTTCGAGGCATGGGCAAACCGCCTTCCATTCCGCGCCGTAGACAAGCATCGGGACAGTCTGTTTCAAGTGGAGGCTTTCTTCCTGGGGCAGGCAGGCCTGCTGGAGGAGGTCTCGGCAGAGGCAGATGATTATTATTTGATACTTCAGAAAGAGTTCCGCTACCTGCAACACAAGTTCGAGCTGCCAGCTCCCATGTCTGTTGAGCAGTGGCGGTTTCTGCGTCTTCGTCCCGATAACTTTCCACATGTACGCCTGGCCCAGCTTGCCTGTCTGTATCACAAGGAGCAGGCACTCTTCTCGCGTGTCATGGAGGCGGAAACGCTGGAAGCGGTGAAGAAGATACTGACAGCCAGGACTTCCGCGTATTGGGAGGAGCACTTCAACTTCAGAAAGGTTTCACCCCGGAGGGAAAAGCGGGTAGGGGATGGCGCCTTGAATCTGATTGCCATCAATACGGTCATCCCGTTTCTTTATGCTTATGGCCTGCACAAGGCCGATGACGTTTTGTGTGACCGTGCCACCCGTTTCCTTGAATCCTTGAAGGCCGAAAACAATCACGTAACCCGACTTTGGGATGGTGCCGGTTTGCCGGTATCTACCGCTGCCGATTCGCAGGCTCTGCTTCAACTTCAAAAGGAATATTGTGACAAGAAAGACTGCTTGCGTTGCCGGTTTGGTTACGAGTATCTGAAACATAGATGATAATAATTATCGCCCCATAGCCTTAGCATTTTATTACTTTTATATTATCTTTGCGCATTGAAAAATAATCCGAGTATATGAAGGCTATCCGCTTTGTTTTTTGTCTGTTTGCGGCACTCATGCTGACGACTCTCAATGGTCTGGCTGCCGAAGAGGAGGATTTCAAGACATTTCTCCAGAAATTCACGTCCAGTGCTTCATTCCAGTATTCCCGAATCAAGTTTCCTTTGAAGTCTCCCATCGCCCTCTTGAAGGATGACGGTGAGACGGAACAGACTTTTCCCTTCACCCGCGAGAAGTGGGCATTGCTAGACGAAGAAACGCTGAAGGAAGGACGTACTACCGAAGAGGAGGGAGGTACCTATATTTCTCACTTCACTGTCAATGAGCCTGCCCATAAAGAGTTCGAAGCAGGCTATGATGAATCAGAACCTTCCCTTCGTGTGGTCTTTGAACTGACGGATGGCAAGTGGTATGTCACCGACTGCTATAACGACTGGTACAACTTCGATCTCCCTATCAATGAACTGGAAGAAACTATTCAGGCGGTACAAGAGGAAAACAAGGCTTTCGAAGAACTTCATCCTTGATGAAGTGGGGGCAGAAATCCGCCTCAATCATTATTTTATCCTTCTTCTGTACGATTTATGCCCCTCTTTTTCCAAAAAGAGGGGTTTCTTTGTACCGTACTAATACATTGAAATATGCGGTTACAACTTCTTTTGATGCAACTTCTCTTATGTGTCCTCCCCGGTATGGAGATGGGCGCTTCCTGCCGGCTTACCGCCTGGGTCGTGGAGGATTCTTCCGGAAAAGTGGAAATTACATGTATCGGCGATACGATGGATATTGTATCTCCGGACGGGCTGTCCCTTTGGTATAAGGAACGGTTGACGGGAAACTATGAGATTACCTACCGGGTACAAGTGGTGGTTGAGAATGGTAGCTACGACCGTCTCAGCGACTTGAATTGTTTTTGGGGGGCCGATGACCCCCGGCATCCGGATGACTTCTTTGCCCGCAGTGCATGGCGCAACGGCGAGTTCAAGAATTACAATACGCTGGACCTTTACTATGTGGGCTACGGCGGTAATGATAATGGAACTACGCGTTTCCGTGAATACCATGGAGAGTATTATGGAGTGGACGATGCAAAGATTAAACCCATCTTGAAAGAGTATACCGATGCCGCCCACCTTTTGAAGCCCAACCATTGGTATGAAGTTAAAATCCGTGTGGAGAATGGAGCCACCACTTATGCCATGGATGGTGAAGAGCTTTTCAGCTTACCGGTTGCCGATGGCAAAGGAGACGGCTATTTCGCCTTACGGTTGTGGCAGAACCACGTACGTTTTGCAGATTTCCAAGTAGCAAATATCGATAACCTTAAATAAACAGACATGATGCAATTCAGTAAATGGAAAATAGGAGCGGTAGCGCTCGTTTGCATGTTGCTGCCGGGCAGTGTACATGCACAAATCGTGAAGAATGAGCGCTTGCTTTCTTTTGAGGAGAAGCAGGTTCCGGCGTTTGTCACTACGGCAGCTGGTTCGCAGTTGGGCATTAGCGACGAACATTATAGGGATGGTGACCACAGTTTGAGCTGGACTTTCGAGCCGGGTGCCGCACTGTCTATCAAAAAAGACTTGAAGTTTGAGAAGAAAGACCCGACGGGGAAAGACACCTATCTTTCGGCTTTCATCGTATGGGTGTACAATGAGCAGGCCCAGGACAAGCAGATTCGGTTCGAGTTCCTGAAGGACGGCAAGGTATGCACCTCTTTTCCTTTTGGCATCAACTTCACCGGTTGGCGCGGAGCATGGGTATGTTATGAACGCGATATGCAAGGCACCCCGGAAGAAGGGATGGACGAAATCCGCATTGTAGCCCCTGATGTGAAAGGGAAACTCTTTTTCGACCATCTGATTACTGCCAGCAAGGTGGATGCCCGCCAGCAGACTGCCGACTTGCAGGTACCGTTTGTAAATAAGGGAACCACCAACCACTGGCTGGTTATCTACGAACACTCCTTGTGGAAACCGGACAT
>ENA-UAHI01000693-UAHI01000693.1-human-gut-metagenome-genome-assembly--contig:-NODE-693-length-8217-cov-5.222617_pt1 | contig 8217 bp, 9 predicted proteins | sample MGYA00243415_ERZ654352 | MGnify/ENA primary metagenome ERZ654352 (study PRJEB26926, sample SAMN06165071) | human gut metagenome | biome: ENVO:00009003; feature: ENVO:2100002; material: ENVO:00002003...
ACAGATACATTATCCTCTAATTTGAAATTATTATCTTTCATATCTTGATCCAAACTTTGAATCACTTTTGATATTTCGCTTTCAAAATCAATCCAGTTATCCTTTTGGTACATGGGGCACTGTAAAAAATACTCAATCCAAAAGTTATTATCAATCAACGATTTCCACATTTGCTCTTGAGTAAACAAATTATTAGGCATATTCCCCATATTGCTCTCTATCATCTTTTTAATTTGTGGATGTATTTTTTCCCAACTGAGTTTCTGTAAGTCATCATTATTCTTTATCAATACCACTTGTCTAATTACTTTTGCAAACTCTAAAAAATGTTCATATTTTGTAGGCAACTCATGTTCTAAGTCAAATCCATTTCCAATTACAAGTATATTCATAATCATATCCTTCCTATAAACTATAACCAATTATACTACTATCATAATATTCGTTATATACACATCTGTTATACATCATATTCAAGTCTATTATTTTGGAACAACTGCTTTGTTGGAAACGCGTCGACGTACTGTCGCACACCATTATCCCAATAACGTATTCCTTTTTCTGAGAATAAATATATTCTTTTTTTTTCTCGAGATGCAATTACATATAAAAGTTTATTCGCCTCTTCATTCATCTTATCATAGGTATTAATTCCAAAATATCCTTACGCATCCTCGAATCAGGCAAACAAAACCAAGTCAATGCTCCTTCCTTATTCTGATTACCTGATAAATATTTTAATATTGCTTCCTCTTACTTATTTTCATCCAGTTCAGCAAATCTCAATGAAATAATAATTATATGCCCCCTCCAATCATCTAACATATCCGAAAACATTTTTTCAGAAATCTCTTTATCTCTCCAATCCATTCGTTTATCTAAAACTAATCTGTACTTCTTTTAAATACATAACTACCTCCAACTTAAACTCTTTCTTTTCAATCACTTGGTTTTCCGTCATATACTTAACAATCACCATAATACTAACTGTCAATACTTGTCATATTTTGAATCGTAGAATCATACGGATTTATAACTAAAACATTTTCAATAACATTATTATCCTCATCTCTTATATGTACAAATCGTTTTACCATCAATAAACTATTCAACTTATGATGAAAGCCAACAAGATCATCATATTCAATGTCTATACACATTTTAAAAGGTTCTTCTAGCATTTTATTACTGTATTCCTTCCATTCACGCTCTGATAGTTCCTTGTAAAACATTAAACATATTCCACTAGAAGTAGCAATTTCCGTATATGTCCTTAATTCAGTATCCCATGTACTTCCTTTGGAATCCAAAATCAAAGAACTAATTTTTATATTATTAGCTTCTCCTCTCCCTATATTCAAGACATACAAACTAATACTAATTCTTTTTTTATTAAATTGAATTTCCATCTTACCATTCAACGATAATGTATTTTCTATATAAAACTTTGGACGTTTTGACATCCCAAATTTAATATCATCTATATAATTCGAATCAAATGTAACTATCAAAATAGGCTTATACTGTGCAGAGAGATTAATTCTCGTATCGTTATTTCTTTTTTCATATTCCTCTTTTAATTCCTGTTCATGCTTTCTAAAATCTTCTTTCCTAGTAAAATCGGTATAACAAATAGTCAAAGCAACTCCTAGCAATGTTATTCCACTACCTATTAATGAGGCATAGAAACTAATCCAAACTTCCTGCTTTTCTATTGGTATAAATCCTATAGGTGAAGGCGTCGACACCCAATAATTTACAAATGGAGGTATAGCTAGAAACACCACTAATATGCTTACAAGTATTAAGATTTTCTTTTTCACTTTTTATTCCTCCCATAAATTTTATTGCACTTTTCCGATGATACTATCTATAAGAATATGTATTAACCTAACCACATTGGTTAAGATGTGGTTAGCCTATTTTCTTACGAAAAGTATTTCTGATTTTTACTTGATGGCTTTTCCGGTATAGTCATCTTTAACACACCATTTTTCAGCATAGGAGTTAAATACTTTCTTCTAAAGCTTGTCCTGCTATCAAAATCAAATTCATCCATTATTTCTTGGACCGACTTCGGGTCTTTACAAAAATCGATAATCAGCTTATTCACATCCTGACCATTTTGGTTAGGATGATGGTCAGGATGCTGACCATCATCTCTCAATAACCTCAAATACCTATCACAAGCCTTGCAAAGAACCATAATTCCAGCCTCATTAATCTCGTATTCTGGCAATGGTCCATCATACAACGCACAGGCTTCCCTAATCTTCTCGAATCCTCTTCCCCAAGCTTCAATCATACCGCTTTTGAAAAAGACATTAGCCAATTTCGGATTATAAGGCTTTGATGAATGTTTCATAAACAACTTGTCAGTAGAATCCAGATTTGGAGGCATCCCACCATCGTTCCAAATATATATCTTATCCTCATAAACACTAATCTGGATTGGATTATAGCTACTGTACTCCTTATGAACAATGGCATTCAACAAAATCTCACGGAATTCGTCCTTGTGGAACATAAATTGCTCAATTCTCTGGACACCCTCATAATCAATCAATGCCTTCATATATTTCGTGTATACCAAATCTACAGTCTTATCTACCTGCTCTATCAAAGGCCCGTGCACCTCATCCTGATACACCAAATCCGAATCCAATTTTCCAAAATAACCGATTTTGATATAAGAACCTGTTACCCACTTCTCTGGATCCTTATAAAACGCAAGCATTGCTGCTCTTATCAAATATCCATCTTCATCAATTAGGTGCAGGTTATCCATCAAGATAGTATCTTCCACACTGACTTCTTCCTTCGTAAGCCTTCATCTTTTCACTGCCTTATCTTTGAATAACTGTATTGCATCCTGCTTTAAATCAGATACTGACAGTTTTGGCAGAGGCACACCATCCCATGTTCTTCCCTGCGTTTTCAACAAAGCTCTTTCTAATTCCTTTCCAGTAATTTCACACATGGTACTTCCTGAACGATAATAATATTTCCCACGAAAACTTATTAAAGATGGATATTTATCAACAATTATCTACAGATACTCAAGTTCGCCTTTATATAACAAATTTACATCTACAATGATTCCCATTGTGTCCGTAATTTTATTAGGAATTCGCTCTAATAAATCTCTTGCATTATCAATACCTACAACATTACCATTGTCATCTGTACCTATGTATATTGTTCCACCGTAGGCATTGGCATATCCACAAATCCATTTTAAATACTCATCCTGCCATGACTCCTTCCACTCTATGGATTGATGTTCTTTTTCCTTCATATATCCACCAACTTTCCAAATTACTGCTTGTCCACTTCCGTAAAGAAGTATTCCAATGTATCCACAAACATATTATGCTCAAACAATTCCTTAATTTGTTCCCGATTCATCCATGCAACCTGCGCCACTTCATCTGTTGTGGCATTGCCTAAATCAACCTCTCCATCGTAATCAAACAGCCAAACATCCATAATATCATTATAAATTTTTCCATCAATGATTTTTCGTGTTTTTGTAAAAATAACTTGACCTTTTTCTGGTAATAAATCTACTCCAACTTCTTCTTTTGCTTCTCTAAGCGCTCCTTGCAGACTGTCCTCTCCTTTAACTACTGAACCATCCACACACTCCCATATCAAAGGAAATGCTGTTCTATTTGCTGAGCGCTGTGCAATCAGATACTCTCCCTTAGAATTACGGATCCAGACATGCACCACCAGATGGTATCCGTCTATCGGTAACTGTTCTCCTCTGATATGGTCTTTTCCCAGAAGCTCTCGGTTCTCATTATACAAATCCCATATTTCTGCATCCGGCACATACTCCACAATATCCCCAAAATCTGCATGTAAGGTTTTACAGATTTTGCTAAGAATTGTAAGGCTCACCTCTTCATCACGGCGAAGCTTTGTCATTGTGTTAGGAGCAATTTCTGCCTTTTTACGCAAATCCGATTTGCTCATTTCTTTATCCACTAATAATTTCCATAATCGTTTATAAGATACAGCCATGGTAATTTCTCCTTTTTCTTTTCACGCTATCAAACCAACTTATCCAGCATCTCTACAATCTTTTCTCTTTCACCGCTACCATTTGTTTTAAATCTCAGTAATGGAATTTCGTACAGCTCCATTATATGATTTTTCAATAAATCTCTTGAAGCCTGAATGGTATCCTCTTTATGGTATTCATATCCGTCAACCTCAATCGCCAACACAGGCTTTTTACCAATTCTGTTATAAATCAGAAAATCTAAATGTGTTGCTGGATTCATTGCATACTGACATTCCTGCTCATTTAATAATTCTGGATTCTTAATCAACATATTCAACGGAAAATGACAAACAACTTCCAAGCTTGAATACTTGTTAGCTGAGATAATGTCCTCTATCAATGAATACATCAGATTTTCCGAATCATATTCTGATACTTTTTTGTGCTTCTGCAAGTATACTCTTCTTTCCTCAGTATACTGCTTGTAAAGGTAATCAAAAATCGAATAAATCTTGCTTTCAGTAACCTCAAAATTATTATACTGAATGTAATCAATCAAATCTGTTATATTGTGCTCTTTTGATTGCACATTTCCAGTTACAACCAACATCAATTTCTTTTTGGCTCTTGATACAGCAACATTGATTAAATATGGATCATCTGCAAAATCAGATATTTCATCATCCACAGTAAATATGATAATATTCTCTTTCTCCTTGCCCTGGAACTTATGCACTGTAGCAGCATCAATATCTGTTATCTCCTTGCTTAATGCTTCTACCTGATTTTTGTACGGTGCAATAATTCCGGTTTCTTCCGGATTTGAAACATATTTTGGTATAATCTCATTTTTAATAACATCTATCTGGCGCTGACTATAATGGTTACGTTCATGATTTCCCGCTACCGTTTTTACTACCGATAAAACATCCTCTTCACCCTTATCCGTTGTCATAATAATCAATTCACCACGATAGAATTTCTGGTTACAGAAATTTATTATTTTTGGGTGACACCTATAATGTTCCCGTAACAATGTTTGTGTTACATTAGGCATAACATCCAAAATGGATTGCAGAAAACTGTTTGTATACTGATATCCTTCACTCACATTAAATCTGTCAAATATAGCTTTTGCTTTGGCCTTTATATCATCTGTAACAACATTAGGAAGTTGCTTGGTATCACCCACAATAACAACATTCCTTGCACAGGACAATGCCAACGCACCGGTTGCAATATCTACCTGTGATGCCTCATCCATGATAAGATAATCATACACCACATCTGAATTCAGGCTGTTTCTTGATGAAAATGTTGTACTTAATATAACCGGATACTCAGCCAGTACATTGTATGGTTCCTTCCACAAATTATCTTCACTAAAAGTTTTTCTACTACTGTTACCTTCATATTTCCTTGCCAGTTTGTCTTTTAGGACAACCATTGACTGTTTGCATAAATCCTCAAGCAAATTCTTATTAACACTATTTGAATACTTTTCAATATCTGCAATTTCCGCAGACAACTCCGCCTGCTTTGCACGATAATACATTGCCTGAAAGGTTGTAATTATCTTTGAAATATCCTGCTTATAAATACTCCAATCGGTTACTCCATATTTAAATAAAGCTTTTATCTTAAACCAAAATCCTATTGCCGTTTTCTCTTCTGAAATCAACTGGCACTCCTGCCACAATACCATCCATTGCTTTGAAGATAGTTTTTTCTTGAACTTAATACTATCTGTATGAACATCTGATTCTTTAACATATTGATTGAAATATTCCTGTTCAGTAACCAACTGTGAAAGCTCCTGCCTTAAACACGCTAATTTTTCCTGCTTAGCAAAAACACTTTTTAACTGACTGGATTGCTCTGCTATTTTCTTCTGCAAAACACTTGGATCTTCTCCCGTTTTCCACGACGAAAAGTCGGGATAAGCAGCGTCCTGATGCTCAACAAATAATTTCTTATTTTTAGAACTTCCTAATGTCGCAGCAATAAAACCTAAATTGTATTTTGGAGAAGATAATTTTTCATATACGTTTTCCGTTGCCGAATTATTATTGGATACTATCTGTACCGTTTTCCCTTGCATTAATATATTGGCAATAATATTCAATATCGTCTGTGTCTTTCCCGTTCCTGGAGGTCCCTGTATAACACTGATCTGATTCTCCATGGCATTTTTTACAGCCTTATACTGACTGTTATTGCATCCAAATGGGAAAATCGGAATGTATTCGCGTTCTGTTCTTTTCCCTTGCAATGACGATGGATTCAAATACTTTGCTAAGGCCACATCACTACCCACAAAAGAAATCTTGTCAAACTTCTTAGACAATAATTTTTCACCAGTCTCTTCATTCTTAAGATTACTCAAACCTGCAATTTGCTTTATATATTCAAATACATTTGATGACTGACTCTGGGCAAGACATGACTCTATAATATGCAAGTCGCTCCGACGATAATCTCTTTCACTACCATCGCCAAAACAAATGTGCCAATAAGACTCCCTTCCGCTTCTAAATACATATATTGCATTAACATCAAAGAACTCTCGTCCTTCTCTGCTAATCCGATACATGTTAGGATTCAAAACCTCCGGATCAGTCAACTTTTCCACATTCAAATATGCATACGAGTATGTTTTTCCATTATTGAATTTTACATCCCATTTTTGGGTATTTCTATTGTAACCACATGACATTATTTCGGATGTCTTTATTTCACCCTTGATAATGACCATATAATATTGTGTATTCATCTATTCCTCACTACTTTTTATCCGCACGCTACTTACCTTTAAATTCCTTCTCTATATAACAATGTTCCTGTTTGCCAATCAGCTTAAAACTGTAACTCGGACATTCAAATTCCAGTTCGTTACAGCTGCTTTCAAAGTCCAGTTCGATAATATATGGCATCCAGTCAATAATTCTTAAAAAATCTTCACATCCAAAATTATTGTCATAAAAATTCAATATCGTACTAAGGGCAGTACCATGGGTTCCTATAACAATATCTTTATCCGTATTATCTGATAAAATCTCATTCAGTGCCTCTATGTTACGTTTTTGCACCATAGCAATGGACTCTCCACCTTCTTCATGATAATTGTGATCAGCCCACCGTTTTCGGAACATTCCGTGGTTGTTTCCATCAAGTCCCTTTTCACGCTCCCTCAATCTCTCATCTGTTATAATCTCTTTTGTGAAAAAATCTGCTGCCTCTGCAATTGTATCCATGCTACGTTTATACGGACTACAATAAAACGCATCTATTTTCTTATCCTTCAAAAATTCCAAAACAATTGCAGAATCTTTCTTGCCTTCTTCCGTCAAAGGTCTTGTTCTGTCTTCTTCCCAATCGTGTTCCGGCTGTGCGTGACGCACGAAATAAACTCTTGTCATTTTATCAGCTCCATTTCATCTTCCATTTTTACAAATCCATACTTTTCATACAATGGCCGTCCCATCTCTGTCGCCTCTAAAGCAATCTGTGATACGCCCTGTTTCCTTACATCCTTTACCAGTAAATCTAATGTATGAAATGCAATCCCCTGTCTCCGATATTCCGATGCTGTATACATATTCATAATATAAGCCTTTTTACCTGTTGGATTATGGTAGGTCGGCATAACCTGATAAAAGCTGACACCACCTGCACCGACAAATGCCCCATTATCATACACCAAATATGCAATATGCTCACCGGTTTCTAATGCACGCTTATAATACTCATAGGATTCTTTTTCCACCAATGACATATCCACATCATTCGATAGTTTGTTAGCTGCTCGAAGGACGATAATTCTAGTTTTTACAAGTTCATCTATGTCTGCTATGGTTGCTTTTTTATATTTATAGTTTTTTGCCATCACATACTACTCCTCTAAATCTGTTAAACTTTTCGTAAAACAAATAATTCTATTTGCTTCCGCAAACCCCATTTTCAAATGAAACTTAAGACTATCTTCATTATCCAACTCACAGTCACTCGCAAACTCAAGGCACCCCTGATCCTTTGCCCAATTCTGACATTCTCCTAACAATTCTTTCGCATAACCTCTTTTTTTATATTCTTCTAAAACAAAAATGCCTTCCAAATATCCTACCGGACTAGAATCAGTTCCCTCTACATAGTCAAACCTTAATCCGCATTGTGCAAATCCAACTATATGTTCCTCTGATATAGCA
>ENA-UAHI01000720-UAHI01000720.1-human-gut-metagenome-genome-assembly--contig:-NODE-720-length-7996-cov-7.308274_pt1 | contig 7996 bp, 8 predicted proteins | sample MGYA00243415_ERZ654352 | MGnify/ENA primary metagenome ERZ654352 (study PRJEB26926, sample SAMN06165071) | human gut metagenome | biome: ENVO:00009003; feature: ENVO:2100002; material: ENVO:00002003...
CATGTTTCAATGAAAATCCATCATACAAACAGAACTATGAACGCAACTTTTAATCTGAAACGCTTCCTGCTACTGGAACAATATAAAAGGAATGAGACCGGCAGGCACCTACTTTGGTCGGCAGCCGTCGTATCGTTCATCTGCATCCTGTGCATCCTCTACGACATAAACCGCGGTGGAAGTTATTACGGCAAACATACCTCTGCCACCGAATTCTCCCGCTACGTACTATGGTTTATCCTCATTGCCCCCTGCCTGCTGGAAACAAATTTCAGCAAACGCAACTCTACTCTCGATATACTGCTGCCGGCATCGGCATTCGAGAAGTTCCTGCATATCTGGATAAAATACCTGCTGCTGCTTCCCCTATTCTGCGGTCTACTGATAGCCTGCCTCAAAGGTCTGCTGTCCTTAAGCGGCAGCGAGTTCCTGCAATATTTCGCAACGCACATCACGATGTTCCGGATACACAACACCCAGATACTGACCTATGTAATCCTGCATGCTTCCGCCTTCATCGGATACTTCGCCTTCAGCCGGCAAGTCCTGCTGAAAAGTTTCACCATCTTTGTAGGCTCCATTGCCGTCTGCATAGGAATTGTAACTTTTGTGGCCTCCCTCATGCCCGAAGCCAGAGCGGACGGATACTGGATGGATAACATTGCCACATGGCCCCACACCAACTATCCGCTGTCGGCCGGTGCACAAGCCATCGTGACTTTCTGCAATTATGCGGCTCCTATCAGTGTGCTGCTCGGTTCATGGGCATCGAGCTACTTCCTGCTCAAAGAAAAACAACTGTAGCCTATGGACTTCAAGACCAACAAGCCGATATACCAGCAGATTGTAGACTTCTGTTTCAGCAAGATTCTCACCCGCGAATGGCGGGCGGAAGAGCGGGTGGTATCCGTGAGGGAGCTCTCCACACAACTGGCAGTGAACTCGCGCACCGTGTTGAAGGCCTATGAATACCTCCAGACGGAGGACATCATCTACCCGGAACGGGGAATGGGGTTCTACCTCTCCAAAGATGCGGTGAAGAAAGTGATGCGAATACAGAAGAAAGAGTTTTTTGAAAACCAGCTTGCCGACATGTTCCGCAGCATGGAGCTGCTCAGCATCAGTATAGAAGAAATAACAGAACGATATAACAAACTTAAAAAAGACGGTTCATGAAGAGATACGCAAAGACTGCATTATGGATTACCTTCGGACTCCTCTTCGGACTTACGATTGTCAAAGTTTCGACACTGATGTACGAGATTTATTCCTTCATGCATTCCTGACTTTCATCGGACAGACGAGGAAAGTATAAACAACTGACATACAAGCCTCAACATCTTTCCTTAACGGAAGGAGTGGCTTTTGCATCCCTATCCAACAGTAACAGACTAATACAAACGATTATGAAAACCAAACTTTTTTTACTATTGCTTGCCCTCTCCGTACTCCGTACGCAGGCACAGAGCCTCTCCATCAAAGGACGCGTCACGGACACTTCGCAAGAGGCAATTATAGCCGCCAATGTGTCATTATGGACCATAGACTCTACTTTGGTGACCGGAGTAACCTCGGATGCACAAGGCAAGTTCACCCTCCATAAAATCAAGGCAGGCGATTACCGCCTTTCCATCTCCTTCATCGGCCTCCAAAGTGAAAACATACTGCTGAAACTGAATAAAAGCCTCGACCTGGGCGATGTACAGTTGCAGGAAGATGCCGTAAGCCTCGGTGAAGTGACGGTATCCGCCAGCAATGTGCTGCAGCGGGTAGACCGGCAAATTATCCTGCCTTCCGAAAGCCAGCTGAAACGCTCGTTCGGTGCCTACGACCTGCTGAACAATCTCGGCATTGCCCGTCTGCAAGTGGACAATCTGAGCAACAGCATGAGCGTCAGCGGTGGTGGGTCCGTACAAACCCGTATCAACGGCATTAAAGTGACAGACAAGGAGATAGCGGCCGTCAGAGCCAAAGACGTACTGCGTGTGGAGTTCATCGAAGACCCCGGCAAGCAGTACGGAGACGACGAGCTGGGCGCCGTAGTCAACATTATCCTGCGCCGCCGCGAAACGGGCGGTGTTGTGAACTTCCAACTCTCCGATTCGCCCCACACCCTATGGGGAGAGAATTTCCTGAGCGCGAAGTTCAATTACAAGAACTCCGAATGGGGCATCGACTACTTCAACAAGAACGGCAAGTATCACAGCCGCCTCGAATCCCATGAAACCTTCTATCTGGGCGACCGTACCATCGACCGCATCAAGGAAGGCATCGAAGACGAGTCTCCCTCCCTGAGCTTCATCAACAACCTGAATCTGACGTACAATCTGACGAAAGCGGACAAATATGTATTCAATGCCATTTTCCGTAACAACCTCAGCAATGCCCCCTACCAGAATGAGCTGAACAAGATGTGGGCAGTGGGCAGCACGGAGTCCATCTATTCGTACGTCAACAACCACACATCCAGCTACTCTCCGGCGCTCGACCTTTACTTCCAGCATACCCTGCCCCATCAGCAGAGCATCCAGGTGAATGTAACGGGAACGCTCATCCATACCAAGAACAACCGGAAATACAAGGAGTACAAGGACGAGAACGCACCGCTGGCAGACATCCAGACATTAGTGGACGGTGACAAGCGCTCCGTCATCGGCGAAGCCATCTATGAAAAGAACTTCAAGGAGGTGAAGCTGAGCGGCGGTGCCCGCCACTATCAGATGCGGACAGAGAATGAGTATAAAGGTTCCAACCCTACCACTTCGAAGATGGACCAGTCGCAGACATCCGCTTTCTTCGAGGTGCAGGGCAAGGTAAAGGACTTCAGCTATGCGGGCAGCGTAGGCATGACGCGCACCTGGTTCAAGGAGAGTGAGGAAGACCATGCCTACTATACCTTCACGCCCACCGTGCGGTTGAGCTATAATCTGAAGAAGGCGGGATTCCTGCGCTACCGGTTCAACATCAGTCCTGCCATACCGTCACTCGGTTCGCTGACGGATGTGGAGCAGGCGATGGATACGATACAGATAGTCCGCGGCAACCCGTTGCTGAAAACGTATCAACAGTTCACGAACTCCTTGTCTTACAGCTATTCGAAGAAGCAGTTCAATGCCAATCTGAGCGTGCGCCACCAGTATTATGACAATCCCATCATGGAAAGCATCTTCGTGGAGGACGGCAAACTGATACTGAAGGATGAAAACCAGCGGTCGTTCCAAAGCCTGAATACGGAACTGATGGCCGGCATAAATGGCGCTACACTGTTCGGACTGAAAGATTTCCTGACGCTTTATGCTTCGGGAGGATATACGCGCAGTTGGTCGGAAGGCCTGAACTATAGCCATATGTACGATGAATTCTATTACAGCGTGATGGCGCAAGTGCAATATAAAGGCCTCTCGCTGCTCGGGCAGTTCCGGAAAGTGCAGAACAATTTCTTCGGCGAAACCATTAAAAAGAACGAAAACCAGACGGCATTCATGGCAATGTACACCCGGCAGAACCTTCAGGCGGGAATCGGTATTATGTTTCCCTTCACCAATAATTATAAAGTGGGAAAAGAAAGAATCAGCAAAGTGGCTCCTTTCCGTTCCGAGACATTCGTCAGGGAGACGGGACAGATGGTCGTGCTGCGCGTGGGTTATACATTCGAGTTCGGACGCAAGCACAAGGCAGGCAACAAGGGGCTGAACAACAGTGATACGGACAGCGGCATCATCAATATGCAGCGATAACCCATTTCCTCTGTGAAGAGGAAGCCCAACGGAGAGTGGCGGAATTATACGTTATTTTGCTTCATGTATGATTAATTACCTGACCGCCACCTCTCCTGCGGGTATCTCTGTTTAGCGGATGATGGTCACCGTACCTTCCTTCACCTTTTTCTCCTTCACCGGAGCATCGGCGGGAGCATATCCCAGGGCTGCGCAGCCATATACCTTATGGCTCTCGGGTACACCCAGCTTTGTCAAGAAAGCGCGGACATCGGGGTCGTCGCAGGTCTGCCCCAACTGGTTAATCCAGCAGGAACCGATGCCGAGGGACTTGGCTGCAAGGAAAATGTTCTCCAAGGCGCAAGCGCAATCCATAGCAGCCCACCATTGGGTAGGCTCGTTGGAGACAATGACCAGCGTGGGGGCATGATAGTAGCAGCAATAAGTCTGGCTATGTCCACGTTCCCGTGTATGAGGGTCGTCACTCTTGGCAAAGGCGCCTTTGATTTTATCATTCAACTCTTTCAGTACTTCCTTATTCTGAATGGCAGTGAAGTGCCACGTCTCCAAATGCATACCGTTGGGGGCATAAGTAGCCGCCTCAAGGATAAGATTCAAATCTTCTGCGGAAACCTGCTGTTCCATATAGGCACGGACGCTACGGCGTGCCTTGATAGTTTGTAATGTCTCGTTCATTTGTTTAATTGAGAATTGATAGTTGATTATTGATAATGCAAATCGGTGCGTATTCAGTAGGGCTGTTTCATCGTTTCACCAGTCCAATCTTCACATTCAGCTTGAAGTACCAGACGCCGTTCTCGCGCTCCAAGAAGCCGTATTTATCTTTCTCTACGGCACCTTTCTCCAAACGCGTGTTCTGATAAAGGAAGTCTGCAAAGACCTGCGGACGGGATTTGTGGTAGCAGAGTATCTGCCCGTTGCCGTCCGTCAGGAAGATGCCTTCGACGGCAGAGTCCGTACCGTTATAAATTTTGGCAGGGCGCATGCCGAGGGCAAGCGCCAGCAAGAACTGCTTCATCTTGAACTCGTAGAAGCGGTGCTTGTTTATCAACTCGTCCTTTATCTTCAGCGGATTCATCTCCTTGATGCGCTCCGTCAATTCGCTGATGCGGGTGATGCCGTCCAAGTGCATCAAGCGCACCATCTCGGCAAGCATGCGGGGGAAGTGGAGGTCTATCATCAGCAGGTTGCAGCGGAACACGCGGTCGGCAACGTCGGCATACTTCAGCACGCCGCCCAGTCGCTCAATCATCATCATGCGTTCTGCTACTTCCATAGAAGATTCCGGCAGGGCATTCACCTTGTTCACCGTGGGCACGGCAAACTTGACACCGCTTTGCTCCAGCTTCAGATTCGCCGTGCGCCCTCCGTCCAGCAACGGATTCATCGGGGTAAGGCGACAACGGACATTGAAGCCTGTTAGCGGAGCTTCGGGATGCCAGAAAGCTACGGAGAAATCGGTACGGTCCTCCGTCTTTGCTTCCAGGTCGAAGATATTGACAGCATCCAGGAAAGCTTCCAAGCCTTCAGTCACTTCCACTTCCTCGCCCGAAACGTTCTTCAACAGATGCAGAACCAACTCTGCCGCATCACCAAAGTCTTCGCGGGGGAAACGCAGTTCCTCCTTCTCGCCCGGAACAAACGAACCGTCCTTCCCGGTAGTTCCGCTGACAACGCGCACTTCCTGCGCTTCGATATAGTAACGGCGCGTACCGTCATGCTCTTCCCTCTGTATCAAGGCAACGGGCCAGCGCAGGGTTTCGTCTTTTTCAGCTTTCGGTGTGCCCAATGACACGGCTCCATCCGCCAGCAGGCGAAAGAAGGTGTAGAGCTCACCCAGTTCTCTTTTTGTTGCACTAAATGCCATAAACTTTCTTTTGTTTAAAGGGGGGAGTCAGCCTTTCATAAGGAGTGGTGCCGTTTCCGCAAAGAAAACAGTCTGTTCCTCATAGGAAAACAACTTGTTCCGTTAAAGGAAACGAACAACTTCCCTATTAAAAGGGGCTCTTATCCCATTTGTTGTATTATTCAAACCTTAATGTTTCTACTTTCTCCAACCGTGCCCGCAACTTCGGCATCATGGACTGACGGATGCGGAGCGTCATACGGCAGTCCATATCATACGACTGTTCCAGAATTTCCGGCTCCTCCTCCTTCACCACCCGCATCACATCGTTCATGAAGGGGTATTCGAAGAGGAAAGTCACCGCCTCATCTACCGTCTTTTCAATGATGGTGGCAGCGGCAATGGCTTCGGCGGCAGCAGCCTTATAAGCTACAATCAGTCCACTCGTACCCAACTTGATACCGCCGAAGTAGCGCACTACGATGACGAGAATATCCGTCAGTTCGTTGGAATTGATTTGTCCCAGAATCGGCTTGCCTGCCGTACCCGATGGCTCGCCGTTGTCGTTGGCACGGAAGTCCTTCCGCTCATGGCCCAACATGTAGGCGTAACACACGTGGCGGGCGTCGTAGTATTTCTTCTGGTAAGTTTCCAGATGCGCCTTCACCTCCTCTACTGTACGCACCGGCAGGGCAATAGCAATGAACTTGCTGCGCTTTTCAGTGTAAATGCCCTCGGAAGGGGCAACGATGGTTTTATACGTATCTTCGCTCATGCTGCAAAGATAATGCAAACCGAAGAGAGAACTTTCATGCTTGCATGAAAAAGAAATGAAATTTTGTATATACCTTTGTAATTGTACAACTTGTCATCCGAAGCATGACGAAATTATAAAAGACCGCATTTATGAAAAAGATAGTGATTGCCCTTGATTCCTTTAAAGGATGTCTCACCTCGGCAGAAGCCGGAGAAGCTGCCGCCCAAGGGGTACATGCCGCATGTCCCGAATGCCGGACCATCGTGCTCCCCGTGGCCGACGGTGGAGAAGGCATGCTCGACGTCCTGCTTGCAGCCAGTAACGGAAAACGTATCACCGTCCGTGCCCACGACCCGTTGATGCAACCGTGCGATGCCAGTTACGGCATCTCCGGAGACGGCAATACCGCATTCGTAGAAATGGCTGCCATCAGCGGACTGCCACTGGTTCCTGCCGACAAAAGGAATCCGATGAAAACCACCACCTTCGGAACGGGTGAACTGATACGCGATGCCTTGGAACGGGGATGCCTCCGTTTCGTCATCGGACTTGGAGGGAGCGCACGAACGATGCCGGTCTGGGAATGCTGCAAGCATTGGGATTCCGTTTCTTCGATAAAGAAGGACACGAAGTGGGAAGCATGGAAAAAGGCATCGCCCTATGCGGTGCCCTTCTATCGGCAATCAGCTCCATTGACAGCTCTTCCGCCCATCCCGCACTGAAAAAGACATGTTTCACGGCGGCGTGTGATGTACGCAATCCTTTCTTCGGTCCCAATGGAGCAGCCCACATATTCGCTCCCCAAAAAGGAGCAGACGCAGATATGGTAAAGGAACTGGATGTTGCTATGCAGCATCTTTCAGACGTCATATTCCACACTACCGGCAAAGACGTATCCTTGCATCCCGGTGCCGGTGCGGCAGGCGGCATGGGCGGCAGTCTCCACGCATTTTTGGATGCACAGTTGAAACCCGGCATAGAGCTTCTTTTGGAAACTCTGGACTTCGCAGAAAAGATTAAGGATGCCGACCTCATCATCACTGGAGAAGGGAAATCGGACCGGCAGACTCTTATGGGGAAAGTACCTTCAGGCATCTTGCAGGAAGCAAGAAGGCAACATATTCCTGTCATCCTGCTGGCAGGAGCGATAGAGGATGCCGGGATACTGAATGCAGCCGGATTCCGGGGCGTATTCTCCATTACCCCCTCTCCCGCCTCTTTGGAGCAGGCCATGCAGCCTGAATTTGCTCAAGAAAATATCCGAAGGACAGTGGAGCAAATTTGCCGGATTTTCTTTTAACTCCCTCTAACTCCTTTAACATACCGATAGCACCAGATACCGACTACATCGGCAATCAGCCAGCCGATGGGGATGGACCACCAGATGCCTGTCACCCCAATCTCAGGTATCGAAGCAAGCCAGTAAGAAAGAACTACACGGGTGCCCAGCGACAGCACGGTCAGCACAACAGACATGCCCGGCATACGGATGGCCCGGTAGTATCCGTACAGCAAAAACAAGATACCGATGCCACAGTAGAAAGCACCTTCAATGCGTAGGTACGCCACTCCCACCGCAATAATCTCCGTTTCGTCCGGACGGACAAAGATAAGTATCAACGGTTTGGCAAAGATGAAAACCAATACGGACACAAG
>ENA-UAHI01000722-UAHI01000722.1-human-gut-metagenome-genome-assembly--contig:-NODE-722-length-7963-cov-5.240895_pt1 | contig 7963 bp, 9 predicted proteins | sample MGYA00243415_ERZ654352 | MGnify/ENA primary metagenome ERZ654352 (study PRJEB26926, sample SAMN06165071) | human gut metagenome | biome: ENVO:00009003; feature: ENVO:2100002; material: ENVO:00002003...
CGAGATGCTCAGGAGTCTCGTGGGCTCGGAGATGTGTATAAGAGACAGGTACGTGGCTTATTGGTATAAACTCGTGGAATGATCAGAACTTTGTCTGCAATTTTATCCTGCACTTTACGCAGACGAAGAAGATAATCACAAACAGCATCTTCGTTATCGGCAGAACATGGACCGATGATTGCAAGAAATTTATCAGATTTGCCTGTAAAGACATCACGGATCTCCTGATCTCTTTTTGCTTTCAATTCCTGAATTGCAGCATCGATGGGATACTGGTTGCGGATCTCGGCAGGTGTAGGCAGTTTCTTTAAAAAAGTGAATCCCATATTTTCCTCCTCGCATCCGGAATTTACCGGACATAATGGTATATTCATAATTGCATATGCGGGGCGTTCCCCGTTTGTCTGACAGCATCGGACATATCGCGTTTATTATAAACGATTAAAAAGTGGTTGTCGATAGAAATGTTATATATTTAACGCAAAACTTGATACAGGCTGCAATGTAAAAGAGCCGTTTTCGGGCAAGAGCGTGATAGTAGCCGAAAAAGAGGTGTTTAATGATTTTGTCCCCGACAAAACAAAGGTCAGATTAATTCCGTTCACAAGCCTTGGCGGCAGCGGAATACTGCAAGGCTTTTGTGCCGACAACATTATTATTGACGGAAAGGAAGCGGATAATTCAGTTTATATAGGAATTTGCGAAAACATCTTTAAAGATGATATAAAGGCAATAATACCAAGTGAACTTATCAATAACTGACAGGAGAAATTGCAATGAACATTATGCAGATTCTAAGAAAAATAAGATTATTTTTTAATTTTGACGATGAAGTATTTTATATTAACGGAAGTGAAACTCTGCCTCCGCCTCTTACAAAATCAGAAGAAGCCGAAATAATGCAAAGAATAACAGACGGTGACAACAGTGCCAGAGAAGAATTGATTACCCATAACTTAAGACTTGTTGTATATATTGCCAAGAAATACGATTCGCCGAGCGCAAGCGCAGAGGATTTAATTTCAATAGGAACTATAGGACTTATAAAAGCAGTAAAAACATTTTCACCCGAAAAAAACATAAAACTTGCTACATATGCTTCACGCTGTATTGAAAATGAAATACTGATGTTTCTGCGAAAATCCTCTCAATTGAAAAACGAAGTATCTATTGATGAACCGTTAAATACAGATTGGGACGGCAACGAACTGTTATTATGTGATATTTTAGGAAGTGACCCTGACCTTGTAAATAAAGATATTGAAAATGAACTTGAAAAAAGGCTTGTACTGCAAGCGGTATCAAAACTTAATCAAAGAGAATGTTTGATTATGGAATTGCGATTCGGTCTTAACGGCAGAAAAGAACATACACAAAAACAGGTTGCCGACAAACTCGGTATATCGCAATCCTATATTTCTCGATTAGAAAAAAAGATTATTCGCAGGCTTAAGCATGAACTTGAAAAAGCTGTATAACGACTATATAGCTTAACCTAAATTTTTAATTCTTAATTAAAGCTATACACTAAACTATAATTCTTCATTTTTCAATAAATAATCTATAAGATGAAACGGGCGCTTAAAAACGCCCGTTTTTCATTAAAAAATCGCATCATCAGCAAGTGTAGAGCCGTTTTCCATTCTGCCCTCTACATAATCTTCAACATCGTCTGTTAAACCGTCGTCACGATTTTCGTATTCTTCATTTCCGATAATTCCGTCACCGTCACGAACTCTGCCATTACGCTCGGCATCATCTGTCATAGAATCGGCTTTACTCTCGACTTTGTTTTTATCGTCTGATTTAGAGTCTTCGTTTTTGGAATTCTCGGAAGTTGCGGAACTATGTGCAGAAGTTTCGTTTTTAGAATTATTCTTATTACCGCCGCAACCTGTAAGTGCCGTAGCAAATGCAATGGTTGCAAGCAATGCAGCAATTATTTTTTTCATAAAACCATCCTTAATAAGCAAAAATAGTGCCCTCAAATGAAGGCACTATTATTTTTAGCAATAGTTTTGATTTTATGAATTTTTATTCTTTAACAAGCTGAATATGCGGATACGGAATTGTTACTCCGTTCTTTTTAAATTCTTTTAGTACATTTTCCTGCATCATATAATAAACACCGTAATAATCATCGGGTTCTACCCACACCCAAGCAACAATTTGAATACCGCTGTCAAGATATTTATCAACATATACCTTTGGTTCGGGATCTTTTAAAACCCTTTCATCTGATTTTGCAAGGTCAAGAATTATCTTACGAACAAGGTCAATGTCATCATCATAGCCTACAGTATATGACAAATTAATCCTGCGGTTTGTCTGACCTGTACAGTTTGTTACATTGTTTGCGGTAAGTCTTGAATTTGGAATATTTACAATTTTATTGTCAAAAGTATGAATTTGAGTTGAAAAAACACGAATACTTCTAACATAACCTTTTATGCCCTCAAATTCAAGAATATCTCCTGCAACAAAAGGTTTACTTATAAGAATTACCACGCCACTCGCCACATTTCCCAGTGATTCCTGCAATGCAAGACCGGCAGTAATTGCCGCAGCGGCAAATGTAGTTATGATTGAAGAAACATTAACTCCGATTGTAGAGAGCGCTGTCATAACAACAATCAAATATAAAACTATTTTTAATATAGAAAAGAAAAATGTAATAACAGTACGCTCAATCTTACTTTTATCAATAATTTTTCTGATTAGCTTTAACAGTAATTTTACAATTAAACTGCCTACAACAAATACAAGCAGAAAAATAAGAATTTTCGGCAAATATTTTTCATTAAAAGAATTTAGTGCAGAAATAAAATCAAAATCATCCATTTTATCACCATTCAATAATATGTTCTGAAATTTTCTTTCCGTTTTCCCATATTGAAATATAGAAATTGCCATTCTCGTCTAAAGAAATGCATTTTCCGTTTTTAACTCCGTTTGCATAATCGGCAACATCAATAAATGTACCGTCTTTATTAAACCTTGCGCCGTAGTTTGTCGGAGAATTATTCTCCCATTTACCTATATGCATTGTTCCGTCAGAAGTTCTGTATCCTACACCTGCGCCGCTGCGTTGATTCTCTTTCCAATCGCCAACATAGTTAATATCACCGTTTTTATAGTAAAATACACCAAAGCCGTCACGCTTGCCTTGCGTATATTCACCGTCATACGCTGTAATTCCACTTGGAGATACGGTTCTTCCTCTGCCTGTACGCAAACCGTTTTCATCTACCGCACCAAAATACTCATAATTGCCCGAAGTAGTGCTTACCACTGCGTCAGATTTTCTTTCTTCTTCTGCAATTGTAACATCACCTTCCTCAACAACGGAATTTTGTAAATTATTATCGTCTTTACTCTCCGTTTCGTCGGATTTTTCAAACTTTTCAGCCTGTTCGATAACTTCATCATCGTGATTTTCGGTAACTTTTTCTTCAACGCTTTCATCGGTTTGTGCGAGAACATCGGTTTCTTCATCTGCTACTTCGACACCGGAATGTTCAATAACCTGACCGAACAGATTTTTATTTGTCTTATGTGCCTCCTCAAGAATTTTCTCAATTCTGTCATAAGCCGTAACCTGTGGCTTTGGTTCTGTAAATGTATCGTCAAGATATTCAAGCAATGATAAATCTATAGGATTTTCAGGTTTGTAATCAGGTAAAAATTTATCTGCATCAAGCATAAGTTTAGCGTGTTTCGTCTTATAATTTGCATTGACTTTATTCAAAGAAGCGGGAGCAAACGCACTGTCATACCAAATCATTCCGTTATTTGAATACACAAGTGCGGCGCTGTTATTCTCGGGATTTTTGTCTGACGGAAAAAGAGTAACACCGGCGACCATATGGTTATTGCTGAAAAGTATTTTTTCAATTGCGATAACACCGTCAATTTTTTTAGGAGAAACAGTACAAAGTCTTTCTCCCTCTATGCTTTTGTCAAAATATTCCGTCCTTATCCATAAATGCGAACTGTCAAAAAATTGCTTTTTATAGACTGTTGCATTTTCTGTATAATATCTCACACAGTAAATTCCGCCTGTTTCACGCTTTACAGATTGATATGGGCGGAGGTTTTTTGTTACTTTCCACGATAAAGGCTGATTTTTACTCATTTTGTAAGAGAGCTTGTACGAAACATCGTCCAAGGAAATATCCGTATCATCTGCTTGCGGACGATGATTTGAATTAAAATAATTTGCACGAACTCCTGCAAGTGCGTCATTTTTAAAGTCAAGTTTTTCAAAATCCGACACACAAACAGAATAAAAAATCAAATCCCTTGTCAATTCCTGTTGAGAGGTTATCATAAGGCGAAAATCCTTTCAAATAAATAAGAATACAAAGTCAGGGCGAACATAGTCCGCCCCGACATTTTAAATACCGATTAAATTAATCCGAATAAATTATCAGATAGAAATTGTCATAGCAATCTTGTAAAGATCTACATCAAATACACGCTGCATATCAAGAGCCTCATTGATGTCGAGATCAATAATTTTGCCGTCTTTCATAGCTACTACACGGTTACCGAGATTCTTCTCAAGCAACTCTACTGCTCTGAATCCCATCTCACTTGCAACAACTCTGTCACGAAGTGTAGGCGAACCGCCACGCTGAACATGACCGAGAATTGTGGCACGAGTTTCAATACCGAGTCTGTTTTCTATATAATTAGCAAGCTCAGCAACCTTACCTACACCCTCGGCAACAACAATGATAAAGTGTTTCTTACCTGTTTTCTGAGTGTTGACAATTCTCTGAATAACATCTCTTTCAATGTTGTAAGGAATTTCAGGAACAAGAATAGCCGTAGCACCTGTTGCGATACCTGTCTGCAAAGCAATATCACCACAGCGTCTGCCCATAACCTCTACGATTGAACAACGGTCATGTGACTGTGCAGTATCACGAATACGGTCTACCATCTGAAGTGCTGTATTCATTGCTGTGTCAAAGCCTACTGTATATTCCGAACAAGCAATATCATTATCAATAGTACCAGGAATACCGATACAGTTAATACCTGCATTGGTAAGAGCACGAGCGCCCTTGAAAGAACCGTCACCGCCGATTACAACAACGCCCGATACATCAATGCTTCTGCAAAAATCCGCTGCTTTCTTAATACCTGCAGGAGTAGCAAACTCTTCACTTCTTGCTGTGTAAAGCATTGTACCGCCAAAACCGATTATATCAGATACACTGCGAAGATTCATTTCCTGAACATCGCCGTTAAGTAATCCGTTGTATCCACGGTAAACACCGTAAACTCTCATTCCTTTATTTATACCTGCACGAACTACTGCTCTTACAGCGGCATTCATACCGGGAGCGTCACCGCCACTTGTTAATACTGCTATTGATTTCTGAGCCATTTGATTATACCTCCATAAGGTTTTTTACTTCTTAATTATAATACAATATTTCACCCTTTACAAGACTAAATTTACTATTTTATTAAAATTTTCTTTTTTGCGGCATTTTTACATCAGTAAAGATACATTTTCTTGGTTTTGTGCGTTATTGACTTTAAATTATATAAGTTATATAATAGTATTATTAATTTAATGGATAATTCTTCATATTATTTATTTTTGGAGGCATATCATATATGACAAAATTATATCTTGCCATTCCCTGCTACAACGAAGAAGAAGTACTAAGAGATTCGGCGCAAAAGCTCTCTGACAAGTTCAGTAAAATGATGCTTGAAGGCAAAATTACCGATGACAGTAAAATTGTATTTATAGATGACGGCTCAAAAGACAAAACCTGGAGTATTATCAGCGACCTTCACAAAGAAAATCCTGTATTTCAGGGAATCAAACTCACACGCAACAGAGGACATCAAAATGCTCTGCTCTGCGGTCTTATTACATTAAAAGACAAGGCAGACGCTGTTATTTCAATTGACGCAGACTTACAGGATGACATCAACACATTTGACGAAATGGTTGAAAAATACGAAAACGGCTGCGATGTTGTTTACGGTGTGCGTTCAAAGCGTGAAACCGACACATTTTTCAAGAGATTTACAGCCGAGGCGTTTTACAAAATCCTTAATAAAATGGGTGCAAAAGTTATTTTTAACCATGCCGATTTCAGACTTATGAGCAAAAGAGCACTGAATGCTTTTGCAGAATATAAAGAAACAAACATCTTTTTAAGAGGTATGGTACCGCTTATCGGCTATAAGTCGGATATAGTTACATACGAGCGTTTTGAAAGACTTGCGGGTGAAAGCAAATATCCGCTTAAAAAAATGCTTGCTCTTGCTTGGGAGGGCATTACTTCTCTAAGTATTCAGCCAATAAGAATGATAACGGGTCTTGGCGCAATTGTATTTGCCATAAGCATTATTATGATTATTTACAGCCTTGTAAGCTACTTTATGGGCTTTGCGGTTAGCGGCTGGGCAAGTATTTTGTGTTCTATCTGGGCTATCGGCGGACTTCAAATTCTTGCAATCGGTATTATCGGCGAGTATATCGGAAAAATTTATTTGGAAGTCAAAAGGCGCCCGAGATTTATTGTTGAGGAATTTCTTGAGGACTGACAAGGCTTATACAATAATATGTAATGATTTAAAAATGCCTTTCGTAATTTTACGGAGGGCATTTAATGAGAGGTAACAATGAATCTTGAAAAGCTGCAAAACCGAAATCCTGCCATGGACATCCTGCGAATAGTTGCTGTGCTTTGTGTAATAAGTATTCACTTTTTTTACCATACAGGCTACTACAATACAACCGCAGACAATGTTCCGATGTATTTTGCAACGGTTCTGCGCACTCTGTTTTCTGTTTGCGTACCGCTGTTTATGATACTGTCGGGATTTCTTTTGTGTAACAAAACGCTGAAAAAAGGCTATTACTCAGGAATACGAAAAACAATTATAGTTTATATTCTTGTGGCAATCGCATGCATAATTTATAAATCCTGTAACGGAAGTTACACACTGACTACGCTTACATTTTTTACGGGTATTTTTGATTTTTCGGGTGCAAATTATTCCTGGTACATAGAAATGTACATAGGTCTGTTTTTGATTGTACCGTTTCTTAACATTATCTATAAAAATCTTGACAGCAGAAAGCAAAAAAATATTTTACTTATTACTTTGATTGCGATTACTATTCTGCCGTCGTTATTTAATGCTTTTAAATTTGACTCTTACGAATGGTGGGCAAATCCCGCAACCGATACCGATACTCAAAAACTTATGCCAAGCTGGTGGGTTGGCATTTACCCTATCACCTATTACTTTACAGGCTGTTATATCCGTGAATACGGCACGAAAATAAAAAATGTTTTTCTTATAATCGCACTTGTAATTGCAATTTTCGGATTTGGCACATTTAATTTTTACAGATGCTACGGCAGTACATTCACCACAGCAAATTATGTGTATTGGAACGGTATTGAACCGTATGTAATGTCTGTTCTGATTTTCTTGATAATAAGCAAGCTCAAACTCGAAAATATTAATCTAAAAGCAAAATTTGTACTTTGGAAAATTTCGGATTTGGTGCTCGGCACTTACCTTGTGTCGTTTATTTTTGATTCAATTTATTATTACGAAATTCTTAATATAAATACGCCTGATTTTTATGCCCGTTTTCCGTTTATGCCGCTTATGGTACTCTGGGTATTTGTCAGCGCTCTGTTAAGCTCTGCAATACTCAATATTATAGCCGCAGGCATTGAATTTTGTTGGGAAAAAATATGTTGTTTTTTCAGATTTGTTTTTAAAAGAAAAACAAATCTGTAATTATCGTTAATGATAAAGATTGACATTAATATTAAAATTTTAATTGCTTAACGGAAATTTACAAAAACATATAACCATTTATGCCCGCCTCTTGAAAAATCGCCGGGCATAAATAATTTACTTGAATTTCCTATGTAATTATGTTATACTAAATAGTGAAAATTTTTAA
>ENA-UAHI01000745-UAHI01000745.1-human-gut-metagenome-genome-assembly--contig:-NODE-745-length-7773-cov-2.741384_pt1 | contig 7773 bp, 10 predicted proteins | sample MGYA00243415_ERZ654352 | MGnify/ENA primary metagenome ERZ654352 (study PRJEB26926, sample SAMN06165071) | human gut metagenome | biome: ENVO:00009003; feature: ENVO:2100002; material: ENVO:00002003...
AGTCTCGTGGGCTCGGAGATGTGTATAAGAGACAGCAGCCCGAATAAGACTTTGGATTTTACATGGGTCAAATCTTTGGGAACGGTCACATACGCCATACGTTTTTCCTTTCTCGGCCTTAGTGGGCACCAAACACCGACTTGCTGATGCTGCCGGTCTTGAACAGACAGAAACAGAGTAGCACGGTGTAGCCCATGCAGCCCCAGATGGCCCCGGCAATGTCCGCTGCACCTGAAATGTTGCGTATCAGCACCGCATAGATGCCCACGACAATCATAATCAGGAACGCTTGGAAGCCTAACGCCAAAAGCGATTTCAAATAGTTCTGCCCGGTGCTGCGCCACTCGCTGCTGCCCATGGTCGCCAGCGGGATAGGCCCCAGTGCGGTCACAACGTAAATCTCAATCATGCGGCCGTAGGTCACAAGGAAGATGCAGATGGACAGGATGTTCATGGTCAGGCCCACCACAAGGGTCTGGAACCACAGGCTGAGCAGACTGCCGATGGTCATGCTTTCTAGCTGAAATTCCAGTCCGGGTATCAGGCGGTCAAAGTGGATGGATGTTTCGCCAATGATAACGCCGGAACTTTGGTTGACAACGCTCTGGGTGGCATCGAACACACCCATAACGATATTCCATGTGTTGCTGACTATGAGGATGGCAAAGGCAGACTTGAAAATCCAGCGGAAGAACATGGAAGTATCGAAGTCGTGCATATTGTTCTTTTCGGTAATCATCTGGATAAGCTCATGGCACATCACAAGGGCAAGGATAGCTGCTGCAATGGGCAGCACCACCGTTTCGGAAAGACTGCGCAGCATATTGAAAATGCCGCTGTTCCACGCCTGCGGGGTGGAGCCGACATCCGAAGCGATTTCGCCCACCTTGGCGTTCACGTTATCGAACAGGCCGGAGAGGTTGCCCGTGATGCCATCTATCAAAATGCCTTTTATCCATTTCTCGATGATCTCACTAATCAAGCAAAGATACCTCCTTTCCCGCGCCCTCCCATGTGAGCGGGAGAGCGCGGTGGGGTCTCAAAGGTGGATGTACGGATAAGTTGAGGTTAGCCCAGCAGCCCGGACAGCAGCGGGACAAGGGTCACGCCGATCAGGGCAACGCCGCCGCCCGCGACCAGCTGCTTCACGCCCTGGCTCTTGCTGCCGGGGTTATCCTGTCCATAACCCTCCAACAGGTTGATGCCGCCCCAGACACACAGGGCACCGCCCAGACCGACCACGATGGTCTGCAAAGTATCGACTGCGCTGTTGAAAAATTCCATAAGGTCCTCACTTTCTGCCGCTCGTTCTGCGGCACTCAAAAATTTTTTCAAAAAATGCCGCCTCATTCGGCGGCTGCATCTTCATCCGACAGGTCAATTTCGTACAAGTCAAAACTTTCGTCCTGTGCGATTACCTGCTGCCGCTTCCGGCGCAGAGTGGATAAAAACCTGTCTACATCAAAGGTGTTTTTCTTGTCCGCGTCTGCAAGGTATTTGTAGTGCGGGTGCTTGGTGATGTCGAACTTCTCCGAGAAGAACGGCCTTACGCCCCGCAGCTGCAAAATACATTTGCCGCCGTCCATGATTGCAATTTCGTCCTCTGACATCAACGCCTTTCCTAATTTTTGATAGTTCAGTCCGTGGGAGGTTTGAGAGCCCCGGTTCTCGCTGATGTTGAAACTGTCGATGGTCTCTTTCCCCAGCGCATCGGAGATTTCTTTGGCATTCTTGCCCCGCCCACTCAAAAAGAGAACAGAATCGCAGTTGTCCGAAATGATTTCGGCCGCATCCTTGTAGATGGCTTTCAGCTGCGACTGGCTCTGCAAAATGATGGATGCCGAGATTTCCCGGCTGCGGATGGTGGCAATCAGCTTGTCGAAGTTGGGAATCTGTCCGATGTTGGCGAACTCGTCCAGAATCAGCCGCACATGGACAGGCAGCCGACCGCCGTATTTATCATCCGCACGGTCACACAGCAGGTTGATAAGCTGGCTTTGGAGCATGGCAAGAATGAAGTTGAAGGTGGTGTCCGTGTCACTCATAATCAGAAACAGTACGGTCTTTTCATCCCCGATGGTGTCCAGTTCCATTTCATCGTCCTCCATCAGCTCCCGCACCTCCCGGATGTCAAATGGGGCTAAACGGGCACCGCAGCTTATCAGGATGGAGGAACGGGTCTTGCCCGCTGACAGCAAAAACTTTTTGTACTGCCGGACGGCAAAGTGGTCCGGGTCTTTCTGTTCCAGCCGTTCAAACATGAGGTCTACCGGGCTTTGAAAATCCGGGTCGTCCTCGCGGGCTTCACTGGCGTTTATCATTTCCAGCAGGGTGGTGAAGTTCATTTCTTCTGCCGGGGCCTCATACCAGATGTAGCCGATAAGCGCGGTGTAGAACAGCCGTTCCGACTTCACCCAAAAATCTTCTGCCGATTTTTCGCCCTCGCCCTTGGTGTTGGCGATAAGGGTATTCACCAGCTTCAGCACGTCCTTTTCCGAGTGGATGTAAACAAAGGGGTTGTACTTCATGGACTTGGAAAAGTTTATCGTGTTCAGGATTTTCACCCGGTAGCCTGCCCGCTGGAACATTTGGCCCGTTTCCAGAACCAGTGTGCCTTTTGGGTCTGTGACCACGAATGAGGTGGGATAGTCGGAAGTGGGAAAACATTGCATGAGGTTGGGCTTCACATAGAAGCGGGTTTTGCCGCTGCCGGAGCCTCCGATCACCAGCACATTCTTGTTCCGGGCCGTCTTGGGGTCTTTGGGCCGCCCGGTCATGGTCAGGCGTTCGGTCTGGGTCAGCAGGATGTTGTTTTCAAACTTGGGGTCGATGTACGGGGCAATGTCTTTGGCGGTGCCCCACCGGGCAGAACCGTATTCCTCACCCTTGCGGTACTTCTTGGCGTTCTTGCCCTTGCTGTACACGATGAGCCGGACAGCCACCGCCCCGGCAACACCCACGCACAGGTCAAACGGATGCAGGCTGGGTAGCGGGTTTGCAAAGGCGACAGAGATGCCGTTCGTCAGGTGGAGCAGCTTTGCCGAAGCATCCACGCCCGCCGCCAGACGGTACGCCTGCCCGCATTTGGCGAACAGGTACACGAACAGCAGATACGGTAGATTCAGCACCAGCAGCTTTTTCCATTCAGGCTTCATCGTTCCAGCCCCCTTTGCTTGATTTTTTCTTTCGCACGTTTCGGCTGCTGGGCCGCTTTCTGCTTGGCTGCGGTCAGCACCTTGCGGATGGAGGGCCGCTGCTCCTTAGTGAGCGTTTTGGCCGTGAACTCCCGGAACGCCTGTTCCAGATTGTCCGCATCCTTGGCCTTGAAGATCACGATGTAGTGGGGCGGCTGGGTAGTCTTGTCCTTGCGTAAGGTGAAGTCCACGCCGTACTTCTTGGCGCAGGGCTTGAACGCCCCGATGTTCGCCTCCGTGACTTCAATGTTGGTCAGGGCCGCGCCGTGGGCTTTCAGCTGTTTCAGGCTTTGCTTGCCGTGGTGCAGCTTTGGCCCCTTGGCCCGGTGCCGCAAATATTTTTTCAGGGCGGCTTGCAGCGCTTGGGCGGTGAGCTTGCCCGTTTTCATGGACAGGGCAATGGTTTTCTGGGTGACTTCTTCCTGCAATATGAATCCCTCCTTGTTGCAGAAAATTCAGAGCGGCAGCTAGGGTGGAACCACCAGCCGCCGCAGGTAAAGGGTTCTCATGGGTGGACGCTCCTTTCGGTCAGGTGTTGGGCGGGCGGCCCCAATCGGGCTGCGCCATGTCGTGCGCCACAAGGGACGCATAGTAGCTGTTGATGGTGCTGGGGGCGTTGAACAGCATGGCCCGCAGGTATTGCTTGATGTTGCGGACTTTGGTGGTGTTGTCCCGCAGGCAGTCCATGACGAACTCAATGTGATGGCTGTCCAGCTTCAAGAATTTCGCCTTGACCAGTTCTGCCGGGTAATCGTCCCCGGCCACCCGGATGGACTTGCGGGAAGTGCAGACCGTTTCCAGCAGGATGTCCACGATCTCGTCCAGCTGCTCCCGGTCTATCCGGGGATTCTGGGTGAGGGTGTCATACTCGATGTTCTCCAAAATCAGGTCCCGGTAGATTTGATAGGCCGCTTCCTTTCGGCTTCCCGTCCGTTCCGGCGGCGGTGCCTCTGCCTCGTCCTCGTCCAAAGGCAAGGGGTTTGGGGAATGGATAGGAATGGAATCGGTATTTAATCCCTCTTTCTTTTGTTTTTCTGTAATTAGTTTATCTTTATTTAATTGCATTGGATTTTCCAACGTAGGGTTTTCCTGCGTGGGATTCTCCAACGTTGGATTTTCCAATGTAGGTGAAACCGATGCAGGAACAGGCTGTGGCAGCTCGAAGATCACATAGTCTGCACCGCGCAGCCGCCCTTTCTCGTCCCGTTCTCTGGAACGCTGGATGTAGCCCGCCTGTTCCAGTTCCCGGATGGCCTGCCGTATTGCGTCAATGCTTTCCCGGTTGATACGGGCCAGCCCTTGCAGGGTGTAGTCCCAATCTTCCGGCAGGGAGAGCATTTGGGAGAGTAAGCCTTTGGCTTTCAGGGACAAGGCCCGGTTCCGCAGGTGGTGGTTTGACATGACCGTGTAGCCGCTGTTCTTTTCTACCCGAAATACTGCCATTTCACGGATGCCTCCTTTCGTTGTAAACAAAAAAAGCAGCGTCCATTTGCTCCCGGTGATGGGAGAAGTGAACGCTGCGCGTACTTGATAATTTTTAGGTTGTGTGGTATATAAAAGGCAACTATATTTCAAACACGGCTGCCCATCGGGGTGCAATACAAGCAAGTTGCTATCCGATGACCTTAAAAACGAATTGTACTACGATGGTTTTTGAAAAGTTCTGTATCACTACTCGCACCAAACCATGAAAATCCGAACCTTTTCTCGATAGGAGAAGGGTTCGGATTTTTTGTTTTCTTTGGAAATGACAATTCCGGCTCCTTCCCGACGACTGTGTGTCCAAAACCTTATCAGAAGAACCGTATAACAAAAGTCACAACTGTAAAGGTGCCGTAAGGCAGAAAGGACACAAACATGAAGTACGATGCAAGAGCCTGCCATTTCAACATGGATACCGGCTGCGTGGAGCTGCTGCTCCGGGATGGGAGAATGATCTCCATTGACTGCACTGGGGTCGAGGATGAATTGGACGTGACCATGGCGCAGAGGACGGAACTGGATTACCTTATCTACAATGACCCGCTGGCGTATGCAGACCTGATTCTAAACGGCGAGCCGGAAGAATATTTGAAAAATACGGCTGGGAACCATGGGTTAGAAGATTAAGAGAAATGCCGTTCCAAAAGCAACTGGAACGGCATTTCTTATTTTTCGCCATTCGGCATCTTCTGTCCCCGAAGCTCCTGCCGGATGGCACGGAACTGCTCCGGCACATCCGCATCGGTCATCGCACTGGGGACATCCACTGTCCCAGCGGCTTTGGCGGCTTCATAGAACCAGCATTTATACTCCACGGTCTCCAGCGTGTGCTGTAACTGCTGGATCTGCTGGGTGAGTACCTCCCGCTGATGCCGGAACATTTCCAGCCGGGTGTCAATGGTGTCGTCTCCCTGCATGGAAAGCTCAATATACTGCCGGATATCCTTGATGGACATTCCGGCTTTTTTCATGCAGCGGATGACCTGCAGCCACTCGAAGTCGGTTTCCCGGAACATCCGAATGCCGCCGGAGGAACGCTCCACAAAGGGAAGTAACCCTTCTTTGTCGTAGTAGCGCAGGGTGGAGGCAGGTACGCCCAGCTTTTGTGCCATTTCACCTACGGTATAGATCATCTGAAACCTCCGTTTTTTCAAAAAGCCCTTGACTTAAAGTGCGCTTTAAGTTGTATGATAAAATCAAACTTTATCAACATCATAATGCGGATGCACTCTGCTGTCAAGGAGGTTCCTATGAGCAAGAAGGTATTGATTTTGTCTGGCAGTCCCCGGAAGGGCGGTAACTCTGATATTCTATGCGACGAATTTCTGCGTGGAGCGCAGGATGCCGGGCACAAAGCAGAAAAGATCCGGGTCGCTGAGAAAAAGGTGGCTCCCTGTTCCGGCTGCTACTACTGCAGCACCCACGGCGGAGCCTGCGTCCACAAGGATGATATGGCAGACATCCTGCAAAAGATGATCGATGCCGATGTCATTGTGCTGGCAAGCCCGGTATACTTCTACTCCATCAGTGCCCAGTTGAAGGCAGTGATCGACCGTACCGTGGCACGGTGGCTTGAGGTCAAAGACAAGGAATTTTACTACATCACCACCATGGCAGACGAGGAAAAAGCCTCTGCGGACACTACGCTGACCTGCTTCCGGGGCTATGCAGACTGTGTGGAAGGTGCCGTGGAAAAAGGCGTCCTTGTAGCAAGTGGTGTCTATGAGCCGGGTGCGGTGCGAAACACCTCTGCAATGGCACAGGCTTACGAGATGGGGAGGAACGTATAATGGCAGTAAAACAGACAGCAGGGCGGGATGCTCTGGGCGAATTTGCACCAAAATTTGCAGAACTTAACGATGAGGTACTATTCGGGCAGGTGTGGAGCCGAGAGGATAAACTTTCCCTCCGGGACCGCAGCCTTGTGACGGTGGTGGCACTGATGGCGCAGGGACTGACGGACTCCTCGTTTCGGTATCACCTGACGGCAGCGAAAAACAACGGTATTACCCGGACTGAGATTGCAGAGATCCTGACCCATGCGGCGTTTTATGTAGGTTGGCCCAAGGCGTGGGCGGCTTTCCGCATGGCAAAGGAAGTCTGGGCAGAGGACGCTGCAGAGGATGCCAAGGCAAAGCACCAGAGTGAAATGGTGTTTCCCATCGGTGCATCCAACGACGGTTTTGCACAATATTTCAGCGGAAAAAGCTATCTGGCACCCTTGTCCACCGCACAGGTTGGCATTTACAACGTCACCTTTGAGCCGGGCTGCCGGAACAACTGGCACATCCACCATGCTGCAAAGGGCGGTGGGCAGATCCTTGTCTGCGTGGCAGGCCGGGGCTACTATCAGGAATGGGGCAAAGCGCCGCAGGAACTGCATCCGGGCGATGTGGTGAACATTCCCCCGGAGGTCAAGCACTGGCACGGTGCTGCACCCGATTGCTGGTTCTCTCATCTGGCAGTGGAAGTACCCGGCGAAGACACCTCTAACGAGTGGTGCGAGCCGGTGCCGGAAGAAACCTATAAGGAGTTGCGGTGATACGGTTTGATGTACACCCAACCACGATGAAACAAAAACAGGATGCGTCCACCCGGACGCACCCTGCCAAAAGCCACAGACGATAGCGATATGGCCTATGCGGAAAAGAATGGCATCACCATCGTCAAGCACTATATTGACCGTGCCATCTCTGCCAAGACGGACAACCGTCCAGAGTTCCAGCAGATGATAAAAGACAGCGACAAGAAGCTGTTTGACATTGTGCTGGTCTGGAAACTGGACCGCTTTGCCCGGAATCGTTATGATAGTGCCCGGTACAAGACCCAGCTGAAGAAGAATGGTGTCAAGCTTATGTCTGCCACCGAGGTCATCTCCGAGGGGCCGGAAGGCATCATTCTGGAATCGGTGCTGGAAGGTTATGCGGAGTATTATTCCGCTGACCTTGCCGAGAATGTGCCACTGCCAAAAAGCACAAGGGCTGCAAGAAAAAGACTGTCCGTAAACAGTGGCTGGAAGATCTGGCGGTCAACCAGACCATGCAGCTTGTGAAAGACGATGCCGCTATGGCTGTCTCTTATACACATCTCCGAGCCC
>ENA-UAHI01000788-UAHI01000788.1-human-gut-metagenome-genome-assembly--contig:-NODE-788-length-7484-cov-5.194643_pt1 | contig 7484 bp, 7 predicted proteins | sample MGYA00243415_ERZ654352 | MGnify/ENA primary metagenome ERZ654352 (study PRJEB26926, sample SAMN06165071) | human gut metagenome | biome: ENVO:00009003; feature: ENVO:2100002; material: ENVO:00002003...
CGAGATGCTCAGGAGTCTCGTGGGCTCGGAGATGTGTATAAGAGACAGTTCATAATCTTAGTAACCTTTGCCGCCGTAGCCGAATCCATTTTACCAAGGATATTACCTCTCGACTGGGCATCCATGGCATTTAATATCTTGGCAACAAGTGACAGATTGTCGGTCATGCTGTCAAAAATAGCTGCGGCTTCCTTAGGCTTCATTTTGGAATATGTCTGGGCATAATCCTTAATTTCATCATCCTGTTCAAGCTGTTCACACACCTGTTTATATAAGATTTCTGCATTGGCAGGATCTACCTGCTCGTAGAATTTCTTATATTCTTTTATATCGGGTGCTTTATCTGAAAAAACAACCTCCTCATAGTATTTTTCTTTTTCCTCCTCAAAGGCTGCCTGATCCTCCTTATAGGTGCTCAAATCCTGTATCTGGGCATTTAAATCATTGATTGTCTGGGCATCAGCCTGATTCTTGCTATTGGCATCATCCAATTGTTTTTCAAGCTCCTTAATTCTCGAAACCGCATCGTCCAAATTTGTGTAGCCTGCGGTCTCTTTGGACTCAGATGCAGTGATATTGCCGGAATCAGGAAGTATCTTACTTAGTACAGGCACATCCTTTAGTGCCGGCGCAAGCACAGTCGAGCCAAAGCCACCCACATCTGCTTTTACAAAAACTGCAAATATTCCAAGCCATATTGCGATAATAAGTATAGTAACAAGCACCATTACTATCTTGCTTGAGACAGAATCACTGTCATCATTTTCTGCATCGGGCTTATCGGCTTCATGATTCTTCTTTGCTTTCTTAGCCGCCTTTTTAGCGGCTTTTTCTTCCATTTTCTTTTCTTTTTTTGTTTTCTTAGCATCCTTGGTTGATTCTGCTTCGTTTAGTTCTGCCATATTTCCTCCGGACTACGAATTATAGGTAAAGCTCACAAGCTGGTCTATCTCTTTAGATTCGTTGTCTTTTTCCTCTTTTTGAAAATCCTCAAATTTCTTATCGCGCAGCTTCTCATGCGTCTTGCGCTCTTTCATAAGCTCATTCAATGCCACTCTTTTAACCTCCAGCATATCCTCCGCTTTCTTTACATTCATAAGCTGTGTGCGGATAGCCGATTTGAGTGAATTTATGTTTTTTTTGCAAATATTAATTTCAGATATATTTAAGCTGCCTGAAAGCTGTTCCTTAAGAGCAGCTTCATAGACCGCACGCTTTTTAAACAGCTCTTCGAGCTTTTCTTTTTCAGTCAGATAAGCACGGTTTGCTTCCGAAAATTCGTTCTTCGCCTGTGTTTCAAGCTTTATTTTTATATCAAGTATATTTTGCATGCTGTATTTGAATTTTCCCATACTACTCGAACACCTTCTCTAAAAGCTCAAGTTCCTCTTCAAAGCTGAATTTCTCATCTGTTCCCTGACAAAGGAATGAGTTAACAGCACCAATTTTTTGAATAGCATAGTCGATATCTGGATTTGAGCCGTTTTTGTATGCACCGATATTGATAAGATCCTCAGCCTCCGTGTATGTGGCTAGCACGTTTTTTAATCTGCCGGCGAGATTTTTGTGCTCCTTAGTTGCTATAGCACTCATAACTCTCGAAATACTCTGCAGTACATCAATAGCCGGATAATGATTTTTATGCCCCAGCTTTCTATCGAGCATGATGTGGCCATCCAAAATAGAACGCGCCGTATCTGTAATAGGCTCATTGAAATCATCTCCATCGACAAGCACAGTGTACAGCCCTGTGATAGAGCCTTTATCAGCTCTTCCTGCTCTCTCTAAAAGCTTTGGCATCTCAGAATACACACTTGGTGGATATCCTCTCGTCACAGGCGGCTCTCCGGATGCCAGTCCTATCTCTCTTTGAGCCATAGAAAAACGTGTCAGTGAATCCATCATCAAAAGCACGTCTTCACCCTTGTCACGAAAATATTCAGCGATGCTTGTAGCTGTCTTTGCAGCCTTGTTTCTTATAAGAGCCGGCTTGTCAGAGGTTGCAACTACTACAACAGAGCGTGCCATACCCTCAGGGCCAAGATCCCTTTCTATGAACTCTCTAACCTCCCTGCCTCGCTCTCCAATCAGGGCAATTACATTGATATCTGCCTTTGTGTTGCGGGCAAACATACCAAGAAGAGTACTTTTACCGACTCCTGAGCCTGCAAAAATACCGATACGCTGTCCCTTGCCTACTGTGATGAGGCCATCTACTGCCTTCACTCCCAGAGGAAGCACATCACTGATAATTTCTCTGGACATCGGATCAGGTGGCGGTGCTTCTATCGGATATTCACTGTCAAGCTTAAGGTCTTTTTCATCACAGTCAGTTACACGGCCTATTCCGTCAACTGTATGGCCTAAAAGCTCATCACCGACAGCTACCGTGAGAGGATGTCCTGTATTTTCAACTATACAGCCGACACCGACTCCCTCCACATTGTCAAACGGCATCAGAATAATATGTGAATCTTTAAATCCTACCACCTCAGACATGACATAATCCCTGCGTTCCTTGTCAAGAAAAATCATGCAAAGATCATTGAGCTTAGCCTTGGGACCAATTGATTCTATCGTAAGACCGACAACCTTGTCCACCTTGCCAAAGCATTTATAGTACTCACCGCTTTTTAATTGTAAATACTTTTGTGCTACCTCTAACAATTAAAATCCCTTTCTTCCAACACTCATACAGCTATATCAGCTGCAAAGTGAGCGTATATCCTTCACCAGATTGTTGAGCTCCATATCAATTCCACAGTCAAACACTCCAAAGCTTGTCTCAATGAAGCAGCCGCTCGTGTCAAGATTTGCGTCATTTACAACCTCGATATCAATATCATTGCCTATGCGTTCCTGAATCTCATCCAAATGCGACATCATAAACTTATAGTTTGAATAAGCTACATGTATACGAAATTCTTTGCCCACCTCTATATTTGACATGGTATTTTCAACCAGATGAAACAAGATATCCTTTTTATCATCGAACTGTATTTTAAAGACCTTGTTAAAAACCTGAATTATTGCATCTATCAGATCTGATTCAAGCTCCTTTGAATAAGCATCATATTTTGATTTCAAAGAGCTTTCTTTATCTGAAAGCTCCTGTCTTAAAGATATTTCTTTTTCGTCAAACTCTCTCTGACACTCAGCCAGACCATCCTCATAGCCCTTTGACTTGTTATCAGCATATAGAATCTGTGCACGTTGTTTAGCCTCATCTAAAAGTCTTGAGGCCTCTGCCTTTGCTTTGTCCAATATGCTATCAGCCTCAAGCTTTGCTTCCTCTAAGAGCCTTTCCTTCTCAGCTGAAACATCTATTTCTGTGACTACAGCAGTATTTATGCCATCATTGAAGCCGCTCTCCTGCGTGTCCGGACTTAGCGATTTTGTTTTTTCTAAGCTGCTCTGTGCATCAGATGATATGCCTATATAACTATCAGCGGGGCGACTTATGGAGTCGGCAAAAAACTGCTTTATCATGGAATTGCTATTTATCACGCGGACATTTTTATCTTCTCCGGCAACACGATACTGCTTTAATATATTAGACAACTATATCATCACCTCCGCCTCTTGAAATGACGATATCACCCGAATCCTCAAGCTTTCTGATAACAGCAACGATCTTTTGCTGTGCCTCCTCAACATCCTTCATACGTACAGGTCCCATGAAATCCATATCCTCTTTTATCATAGCGGCAAGTCGTTTTGAAAGATTCCTAAATATGACATTTTGTAGTTCCTCTGTAGAACTCTTAAGTGCAAGCTCAAGATCCGCATTCTCCACATCGCGGAGCACTCTCTGGATAGACCTGTCATCCAGGAGAAGGATATCCTCGAATACAAACATCTTCTTTCTGATTTCTTCTGCAAGCTCAGGTTCATCAACCTCAAGTGATTCCATAATACGCTTTTCTGTAGCACGGTCTACATTGTTTAATATATTGACGATAGAATCTATGCCACCGACAATTGTATAGTCCTGATTGACAAGAGATGAAAGCTTTCTCTCCAGCACTCTCTCGACCTCCTTTATGACATCAGGTGATGTTCTGTCCATCTGGGCGATACGTCTGGCAACATCAGCCTGCTTTTCCGGAGGCAAAGCACCGAGTATCATGGCAGCCTGTGAAGACGACAGATAAGAAAGAATCATGGCTATTGTCTGAGGATGCTCGTCCTGTATAAAATTAAGCAGCTGTGCAGGCTCAGTCTTTCTGACAAACTCAAATGGTCTGACCTGTAATGATGCTGTAAGCTTGGAAATAACTCCCTGAGCCTTTTCACTGCCAAGAGCTTTTTCAAGGAGCTCCTTGGCATAGCCGATGCCGCCCTCAGCAATATACTGCTGCGCGAGACACACCTGATAATATTCATCCAAAACAGATTCTTTATCCTGCGGAGAGACGCTTCTGGTGTTTGCTATTTCGAGTGTCAGACTCTCTATCTCATCTTCCTTCAAATGCTGGAAGATGGCTGAAGCCTTTTCAGGTCCAAGTGTAATTAAAAGAATAGCAGCTTTTTGTAAACCACTGTAATCATCTATCATATGTAACTACTCCCAATCCTCATTAAGCCAGTTACGCAACAGCTGCGCAGCCGCTTCGGGATTTTCATCAACAAATTTTTCTATCAGAAGACGTGTCTCCGTCTTCTCGTTATATCCAATATCCTCAAGAGGCTCATTATTCTCAGCAGTCTGTTCTAAAAGAGAATCTACAGACAGCTCCTCCTCTTTTGGCTCTTCCTCACTGCTTCTTGTGCTCTTAAATACCACAAAGCCAAGCAGTGCAAAAATAAGGACAGTGATTGCAATCTGTAAAATATCACTCAACGAACGCACGCCAGATGCCTTGTCAACAAACTCCGGCTGCTCATATACAAGGAATGAAATCTGTGAGATACCTGTTGCATTCTGCACGGAAGTTACAAGATCCTGGTCTACATCCGTCACCTTGACCGGATCTGCATGCTTTGCTTTGTATTCCTCCCAGCTTGTATCCTTGAGCTTTCCGTTCTTTTCAAGAGTGCTTTCATCATATACCTTATACCTGGTGGCAACTACGGTAATTGAAGATGAATCATACTTGATTGAGCCTCCATCGTTTTTACTTGTAGTGATTTTTTCATCATTTAAATACTTTTTGTCGTTATCTGTAATTGATGACTCTGATGGAGTGCCATCCTGTGTAGTGTATGTAGTATCATCGCTGTTTGAATCAGTTCCGGGAACCGCAGCCTGACCATTGGTTGCATCCGACTGGTAATTCGACTCACTGTCCAAAAGACCTGTATCGGTCTGTCCATCAGGCAAAGTGTAATTTTTCTGGGCTGTTTCAGTCTTACTGAAATCTATGTCCAGATTCATGCCAACTTCAATATTCGAGAAAATATTTGAGCTCTCTAAGGTCTTTTTGACTTCATTTTTCACCTGCTCCTCCAGCTTTTGCTTATAAGAAAGCTGTGATGTCGCAAGACCTGCCGAGGTATCGGAATCTCCGCCCGAGTAAAGTACATTGGCCTTTTTGTCGATGATAGTAATGCCCTTTGTGGTATCGTTTCCAAGAGCTGTTGCAACAAGACGTGCTATTGCGTAGGCCTGATCATCTGTAATCGAATCCTTAAGTCCAAGAGTGACAGCCGCAGTTGCCTCCTCTTTTGATTTAAGAATGGTACCATCCTTGTCAGGCATAGTGATATCAACGCTTGCTTCATTTACGTATGACTGTTTTTCCAGATGATCCTTAAGCTTATCCTCCAGATACACCTGATACTTTTTCTGCTTATCAGCCTCGGTTGTTGAGAAGCTGCCGTCTGTGACATTGTCTATCGAGTACGCCTGCGCAGGGATGCCGTTATCACCCAGTGCCATAATGGCATTTACCTCATCTGATTTATTGACAAAAAACACAAGCTTGCTGTCCACCTCATAGCTTATATTGTTATCTTCAAGTACTCCCTTTATTGTGGAAGCCTCTGATGCACTCTGTGCCTCGACCAGCTCAACCTGTGTAGGTCTTGATATGACTACGCCAAGTATTACAAGAGCCACTATAACCACAGCTACTATGCTTATGAGCACGGAGCGCTGCTTAGTATTGAATTTTTTCCACCATGCAGTTATTTTATCCAAAATAGCCTTTAAACGTTCTGGCATTTTCTATTACTCCTTATATTGACATCTGCATAAGTTCTTTGTATGCGTCAATTATTTTATCCCTGACAGCAACAGTGTACTGCAATGCCACAGCCGCCTTTGTTTCCGCAACAAGCAGATCATGTGTATTATCAGACTCGCCAAGTGCAAATCTCACTTCCTCCTGCTCAGCTGCATTCTGCAGATCATTTGTCTCACCGATGCTTCCCATGGCAGCAGAAAGTACATCAGAAAATGAATCAGTCTTGTCAGTTTTCGTAAGAGAGGTATTATTAAAAAAAGATTTAATATCTCCTGTTGAAATTCCATTAATGTTTGAAATATCCATCAAAAAAGCTCCTTTATGTATGTATCAGCCGGCTATTTGCCTATTTGTAAGCCATTTTGTGCCATTGACTTGCTTGCCTCAAAGGCAGTTGCATTGGCTTCATATGCACGTGTGGCATCTATCAGATTGGTCATCTCTGTGACTGTATTGACATTTGGATAAGAGACATAACCATCTGCATCAGCATCAGGATTTGATGGGTCATACTCCTTGATAAAATCAGTAGAATAATCTGATGTCACGCTGCTTACCTTTACACCGTTTCCAACAGCGGCCTTCTTTGATGAAGAGTATATCTGTGAAAAAGGTGTGACATTTTTCTCGGAAAAAGTCACAATCTTTCTACGGTACGGTGTGCCTTCCTTTGTGGACGTAGTGTTTACATTGGCAATATTCTGTGCAATGATATCTGTCCTGAAGCGTTCAGCCGTCATGCCGGACGCACTTATATTAAAAGCTTGAAATAATCCCATATCATTAAACCTCCATAATTACTACAGCACGCTCTTCATTCGTGAAAACTGCGAGCTTATGCTGCTTGTAAGTGCTTCATACTTAATCTGCTCAGACGCAAGCTCGACATTTTCAGTGTCTATATCCACGTTATTGCCATCCATCCTGTATGAATAATTGGAATGGTCTGTATATACATTGGCCGTCAGCTTTGAGGTATCAAGCTCACTTATTTTTTTATCAAGCGACTGATGCTTGCATCTGCCAAGCTCCTGTGACAGTACCCCCTCAAAATTTAAATCCTTGCGCTTGTAGCCCGGGGTATCCACATTCGATATATTGTTTGCAAGTATAGCTTCTCTTTGGTAGCTTGCATCAGCCGCTTTGGTCAATACATTGACATAATCAAAGGCTGTTGAGTTTATCATAAATATTCCTCCAATACACTTTTTGCATATTATAAAAAATACTATATAAGTACTCTAACTGTCTCTTATACACATCTCCGAGCCCACGAGACTCCTGAGCATCTCGTAT
>ENA-UAHI01000808-UAHI01000808.1-human-gut-metagenome-genome-assembly--contig:-NODE-808-length-7387-cov-5.894708_pt1 | contig 7387 bp, 10 predicted proteins | sample MGYA00243415_ERZ654352 | MGnify/ENA primary metagenome ERZ654352 (study PRJEB26926, sample SAMN06165071) | human gut metagenome | biome: ENVO:00009003; feature: ENVO:2100002; material: ENVO:00002003...
TGGGCTCGGAGATGTGTATAAGAGACAGGGGCGGCAGGGGTCTCGGGGATGATCTTCACCTCGGCGGGGGCGGCAACGTCTGCCTCCTCGGGACCATAGGTGATACGGATACGGGCGGGGGTGGCGCCGATGCCCAGGAAGCCTGTCTTGGCACGCTCCAGAATGGAGACAGACACGTCATCGCGGTCCATGCCCAGCTGCTCAAGGCCTTTACGCAGCGCCTCGTCCTCAGTCTTGCCCGTTACGTCGATATAACTCATAGACAAAACTCCTTATTCGTCGTAGTGTTCCTCGCGGTAGGCGCGGCCCCGTGCATAGGGACGGTTGCCCACCTTGCCGGCTTCCGTGGTGCTCTCGCCGGTCTTTTTCTTTTTGGGCTGGGGCTGGGGCTTCTTGCCTCCCTTGGACTGGGCCTGCTGCTCCAGCTGACGGTTGTAATTCTCGCGGGCAGCCTGCATTTTAGCGTAGCGGGCCTCGCGCTTCTGGCGCTCCTTGTCGGTCTCCTCGCGGTCCAGCACCTTGGAGAAGTGCTTGTTCAGCACCTGCTCCTGAATGCAGGAGAAGGCGGCGTTGGCGATCCAGTAGACGCACAGGGCGGCGGGGAGGATGTAGCCCATCCACACCGTCATCAGGGGCATCATATAGAGCATCGCCTTGGAGGAGCCGTTCATATTGCTGTTGCCGTTGGTCTTCATGGAGATGCGGGTCATCAGGAACTGCAGCGCGGCGGAGATCAGCGGCATGAGCATGATACCGATGACGGGCCAGCCGCCGGAGGGGAACTGGCCGAACAGATCCTTGGGCACGGCGGACAGATCCATGCTGAGGAAGGTGTAGTTCAGGTCGATAAGACCATCGAATTTGCCCTCGAAGCTGGACCAGTTATCGTGGATGAACTTGGCCAGATAGATCTGGTCATAAGCAGAGGCCTGACCACTGGCGCCGGACACATACCCCAGGGACACCGCCAGCTCGGTGATCTTGGCGATGACCTCATTAGACAGGGACATGAAGTAGCGCAGGGGTGTGCGGATGATGTAGTACAGGGCGATCAGTATGGGGAAGGGCAGGAAGGACCACAGGCACCCGGACATGGGGTTGACACCCTCGCGGGCATAGAGGTCCGCGATCTCCTGCTGCTGCCTCTCCTTGTTGTTGGCGTATTTCTTCTGGATCTCCTGCACCTTGCTGTTCATGCGGCCCATGCGGAGCATACTCTTCTTGCTCTTGAGCTGGAAGGGAAGCAGCACCAGTTTGACGATCAGGGTGAAGAGGATCAGAGCGACGCCGTAAGAGCCCGTCCAGGTATAGAACAGGCGGGTGAGCCACGCGAACGGCACACAGATGTAGTAGCCGAGTTGTGCGAACATAGGCTTTTATTCCTCCGTAGTTTTTTGAGGGGGGTTGGTTCAGGGCACCGGATCATACCAGCCGCCCTTGTGATGGTGGAAGGGATGGCACCGCATAAGACGCTTGAAGGCCAGCCAGCCGCCCTTGGCCGCACCGTATTTCTCGACCGCCTCAAGGGCGTACTGCGAGCAGGTGGGGATATAGCGGCAGCGGGGCGGGAACAGGGGCGAGACGGCCCGGCGATAAAAGCGGATAGCGGAGAGAAGAAGTCTTTTCATACATCCTCCCGCAGCAACCCCAGCTCTGCAAGGCAGCGGAGGTATTGCTTTTCCAGCTTATGATAGGGCAGCTCGGCGGCACGGACACGGCCCACCATGATAATATCCCAGCCGGGGAGCATATCGGCCCTGTGCAGGCGATAGAGCTCACGAAACCGGCGGCGGACACGGTTGCGGACCACGGCGTGGCCCAGCTTGGTGGAGACGGTGACGCCCAGGCGGCTCATGCCCTGTCTGTTCTTCAGGCAGTAGACCACCACGCCGCCGGAGACGGCAGACCGGCCCCTGCGGTAAATGCGGCGGAAGTCGCTGTTTTGCTTCACCGTTACTCTTGCGTCCATGTGTTCCCTCGCTATACTGGTTTTGCCTCGCCAGATACACCGATAGGGACGGGGATCTCGATCCTCCGTCCCTCAGGGCTTATCTGTATGTGCGATGCACCTTCCGTGACCTCAATGGGTCAGACGGGCACGACCCTTGGCACGACGACGGGCCAGAACCTTGCGGCCGTTGCGGGTGGCCATTCTCTTGCGGAAGCCGTGCTCCTTGGAGCGCTGACGCTTCTTGGGCTGATAGGTACGGAACATTGCATGACACCTCCATTTTTAAGATTATCCGGCGGGACAACAAAGCCCCGCGCTTACTCGACAGCGGTGAGATATTCACCGCCGCAGTAAACATTTCCACGCCTGTTGCACATCTGCGTGCAACCACGCGGAGTATATTATACAGATACAGGGGGGCACTGTCAACAAAAATTTACCCACAAGCGCCCGTTTTTGCGGGAAAAACAGGGAAAAAGCCGGCAGTTTATATTTAGAATAGGTATAGACTTCCGGCGTGTTTTCTGCTATAATGTAGTGGGATATTTTGCGGCGGTATACCCCCCGCCATTTTACCGCGGAGGAAAACAGACAGCCTCCGCCGAAAGGGGAGCTTTTGCTTGAATTCCATGAAAGACCTGTGGGACAGCGTGCTCAAGCGGCTGAGCCATGAGCTGTCCGAGACCACCATCAACACCTGGTTCGACGAGGTAACGGTGGTAACGATGGAGGACTCGGCCTTCGTGCTCCATTGCAGCAATACCTTTAAAAAAAGCACCATCGAGGCCAGGTTCCTGCCACACATCAAGGCGGCGCTGCGGGACCTGTTCTCCACGGACCTGGAGGTAAAAATTCTGGACGATCAGCAGCTGGCGGCTTACCACGGCGTGGCGCCGGACAGGCCGGGCGATCTGTCAGAGTCAGAGGCCTTCACCTTCGAGACGTATGTGGTGGGACCCCAGAACAAGCTGGCCTTTGCCGCCGCCAAGGCGGTGACCGAGAAGCCCGGAGAGAACTACAATCCGCTGTTTATCTACGGTGACAGCGGACTGGGCAAGACGCACCTGCTGTACGCTATCGCCAACGCCCTGCGTAAAAAGCGGCCGGAGGCACGGATCGTCTATGTGAAGGGCGACGACTTCACCAATGAGCTGATCGCCTCCATCCGGGAAAACCGCAACGCGGAATTCCGGGAAAAGTACCGGCAAACGGATATCCTGCTGATGGACGATATCCAATTCATCGCCGGCAAGATACAGACCCAGGAGGAGTTCTTCCATACCTTCAACACCCTGTATGAGTCCGGCCGGCAGATCGTGCTGACGTCAGACCGGCCGCCCAAGGAGATCACTCAGCTGGAGGACCGCCTGCGGACCCGGTTCGAGTGGGGCCTGATGGTAGATGTGGCGCCGCCGGACTTTGAAACACGGTTCGCCATCGTGCAGAATAAGGCTGCCATGCTGGGCGTGAAGCTGCCCAACGAGGTGACGGACTACATCGCGGAGAACATCACCTCCAACGTGCGGCAGATCGAGGGCACGCTGAACAAGATACTGGCCTATCGGGATCTGCTGGACGACCAGGTCAACGAAGAGACCGTCAGCCGGGCCATCCGGGATATGCTGAAGAAGAGCAACGACTTTGCCCCCACCCCTGCCATTATCGTGGGATACATATGCAGCTACTTCCATGTGGACGAGGAGACGCTGCGGGGACAAAGCCGCAGCCGAGATGTGGTGGCCGCGCGGCAGATCGCCATGTATCTCATCCGCCGTATGACCTCCATGAGCCTGAACGACATCGGCAAGGAGTTCGGCGATAGGGACCACTCCACTATTCTTCACTCTCTGGACAAGGTGGAGAGCACGATGCGCTCCGACCCCGCCTTTGCTGAAAAGGTGAAGGAGATCACCACCAACATCAACAGCAAAAAGTGAAAAAACACGGGTGCTGGGGGAGAGGAAATGAAAGGGCAAGGTTTTCCCCATTTCCTGTGTAATCCACGTGGAAAATCTGTGTAACATCCGCATCACACATGAAGCTGTGGGAAACCCGGCGTATTTTCCATAACGGTATGTCTATAAAAAAGCCGATAACAGCGCGGGATAAACATGGATGTCCACATAAAATTTCCCTACTAATAAGACTACTGAAATAAAAGATTAGTTTATGATTTGATTTAGAAAAATAGAACCGCTTTTTTGCATAGGGCTGATCTTTCAGACAACGCAGGCGGCAATGACTTTCGGAAAGCGAGGAATGACGGATATGGTGAGATTTTCCTGTGAAAAGGCACTGGTACAACAGGCGGTGGCCGCGGTGTCCCGGGCGGTGGCGGCTAAAAGCTCCATCCCGGCGCTGGAGGGTATCCTGCTGGAGTGCGGCGAGGGACTGCGGCTGTCCGGCTATAATATGCAGACCGGCATACGCACCACGGTAGAGGCCGCAGTGTCCGAGGCAGGGCACATCGTGCTGAACGCCAGACTGTTCGGCGAGATGATCCGCCGCCTGCCGGATGATATGGTGACCTTTGAGGCAGACGACAAGTTCAATGTGAAGCTGAACTGCGGCGATGCCAGCTTCGAGCTTCCCGGCCTCAGCGCCGACGACTATCCGGAGCTGCCGGAGGTGGACGACCAGTTCTCCGTCACACTGGAGCAGCGGACGCTGAAGGCCATGATCAACCAGACCAGCTTTGCTGTTTCCGTCAACGAGGCCCGTCCCATCCACACCGGCGCCCTGTTTGAGATCAATGACAAGGGACTGACCATGGTGGCGGTGGACGGCTTCCGTCTGGCGCTGCGCCGCGAGCCGCTGGAGCACATCGACGGTGGGGCCTTCAAGTTCGTGGCCCCCGGCGCCGCCCTGAATGAGGTGGAGAAAATATGCGCCGACACCGACGACATGGTGACGGTGACCCAGGGCAAGCGCCATCTGATGTTCGAGGCCGGGGCTACCCAGCTGATATGCCGCCGGTTGGAGGGTGAATTCCTGGACTACAAGAATGCCATACCTACCACCAACCCCATCTGCATCGAGGTGGACAACAAGACGATGATCGAAAGCCTGGACCGCGTCAGCGTGGTCATCAGCGAGAAGCTGAAAAGTCCGGTACGCTGCCTGTTCAGCCAGGACCGGGTGTATATGTCCGCCCGGACCGGAAACGGCGAAGCCCGGGATATCTGCCCCGTCCGCGGCGACGGACAGGAGCTGGAGATCGGCTTCAACAACCGTTATCTCATGGACGCCCTGCGCTATGCCCCGGCGGATACGGTGAAAATGCAGCTGAACACCGGTATTTCGCCCTGTATTATCACGCCTGTAGATGACAGTGACAACTTTCTTTATATGGTGCTGCCGGTGCGCCTGAAGGCGCAATAAAGGCCATCTCTTGTGCCCTGCCATCGTTACACCTCCTCGACATACACCCGGTGTGCCGTCGTTGGTTTGCCATCGGCAGAACGCAGGAGCTGCACCTTTATCGAACTGTGTGCGCGCTTTTTATTGAAGAAAAAAACGGCATATTATATCTATGAACGAGGTTCATTATTATGGAGACTATCACCATCACAACGGAATATATCAAATTGCAGGATCTGCTGAAGTTTGCCGCGGCGGTAGAGACCGGCGGCGAGGCCAAACTCGTCATCCAGGAGGGTGACGTGACGGTCAACGGCGAGGTGTGCACCATGCGTGGCAAGAAGATCCGGCCCGGCGACGTGGTGGCCTTCAACGGGCAGATGCTGACGGTGGCGTATGAGAGTTGACGCCCTGCACCTGCAGGGCTGGCGGAACTACGGCACGCAGGCGCTGACGTTCGACCCCAGCTGCAACGTTATTTACGGAGAGAACGCCCAAGGAAAAACAAATCTGCTGGAGGCCATCGTATATCTTAGCTGTGGAAAAAGTCCCCGCGCCCACGGAGACAAGGAGCTGATCGGCTTTGATATGCAGGAGGCCGCGCTGTTGGGAGATATCTTTTCCCGGCAGCGGGAGTTTGTGACGGACATACGCCTCTTCCGCGGAAAGCGGCGGAAAATGACCGTTAACGGTGTGCCCGCCAAAAACAGCGCCGCCCTGTCCGACGTGCTGCATACGGTGTTTTTTGCGCCGGAGGATCTGTTTTTGATCCGGGCCGGTGCGGCGGAACGGCGGCGGTTCATGGACCTGTCGCTGTGCCAGCTGCGGCCGCGGTACGCCGAGGCGCTGAGCCAGTACAGCCGGCTGTATGAGCACAAGACCCGTATCCTGCGGGACAGCGAGGACAAGCCGGAGCTTTTGGACCTGCTGCCGGAATTCAACGAAGGCCTGTGCCGCAGCGGAGCGGTGCTGATAGGCTATCGGGCGCGGTTCTGTGCGGCGCTGGCGGAATATGCCCGACAGGCACACTATGAGTGCAGCGGCGAGAGGGAGGAACTGACCCTGACGTACCAGACCGTCAGGACCGTCGCCGACCCGCTGGGCAGTCAGGCAGATATCTACGCGGCGCTGGCGGCACATATGGAGAGCCATCAGGCGGCGGAGCGTGCGTCGAAGCTGTGTCTCTCCGGCGCCCACAAGGACGATATCGAGGTGCTGGTCAACGGGCGCAGCGCGCGGCAGTTCTGCTCGCAGGGGCAGGTACGGACGGCGGCACTGAGCCTGAAGCTGGCGGAGCGCGAGATACACAAAAACGCCATGGGGGAGTATCCGGTAATGCTGCTGGACGATGTGCTCAGCGAGCTGGATCCCCGGCGGCAGGAATACATACTGAATCGCATCAGCGGCGGACAGGTGTTTATCACCTGCTGCGAAAACGACCGGCTGGACACGCTGCTCAGCGGCAGGGTGTTCCATGTGCGGGGCGGGGAGGTACTGTGATGGCGTATCTGCACATCGGTATGAACGTGATGGTGGAGGATAGGCGGGTCATCGGTATCTTTGACCTGGATAACACCTCTACCTCAAAAAAAACGAGAGAGTTTTTACAGGGAGCCGAGCAGGAGGGCGTGGTACAGAGTGCCTGCGAGGACATACCGCGGTCCTTCGTGGTGTGTGATCATCCCTATCACCGGCAGATCGTGTATCTGTCGCAGATCAATTCCCGGACGCTGGGCAAGCGGGTCCAAGGAAAAGGAGAGTAGTACATGGCAGAACTGGAAAAGACCGTGGTGGATACGGAATATAACGCATCAGAAATACAGGTACTGGAGGGGCTGGAGGCTGTGCGGAAGCGGCCGGGTATGTATATCGGCTCCACCAGCGCCAGCGGTCTGCACCACCTGGTATATGAGATCGTGGACAACGCCATCGACGAGGCGCTGGCCGGCTACTGCACGGACATTACCGTGACCATCAACGAGGGTGACACCATCACCGTCACCGACAACGGCCGTGGTATCCCCGTGGATATTCAGGCTCAGACGGGCCGGCCCGTCTGAGCCTGAATATCCACGG
>ENA-UAHI01000809-UAHI01000809.1-human-gut-metagenome-genome-assembly--contig:-NODE-809-length-7386-cov-4.090301_pt1 | contig 7386 bp, 7 predicted proteins | sample MGYA00243415_ERZ654352 | MGnify/ENA primary metagenome ERZ654352 (study PRJEB26926, sample SAMN06165071) | human gut metagenome | biome: ENVO:00009003; feature: ENVO:2100002; material: ENVO:00002003...
GATGCTCAGGAGTCTCGTGGGCTCGGAGATGTGTATAAGAGACAGGGCGTCAACCGCGCTTCGTCGTTCGCTGCCGGTGTCGCGGGCGGCGTGACCGGAGCTTTGATCGGCAAAGCCTTTGGGCGCGGCGGCAAATCGAAATACGGCGAGAGCGACGACAGCGGCCCCCAAGGCGATAACCTCGCCACGAAGGATGGCGGAGGGTCGTCCGGCGGCCATTGATGGAATGCAGCCGATCGCTTTTGTAGCGATTGAACCGCATGTCAGCCGCACCTTTTTCTGTGCGGCTCAATAGAAGAGATAAACCCGATAAAACGACAAAAAATGGAATTCAAATCGTTGAAAAACATCGAAACGAGCTTCCGGCAGATACGGCTCTTCACGCTCGTCTTCCTCGGTCTGTGCGCCGTGGTGGCCGTGTTCAGCGTCGTGAAGAGCTACCAGTTCGCCCAGCGCCAGCGCGAGAAGATCTATGTGCTCGATCAGGGCAAGTCGCTGATGCTGGCCCTCTCGCAAGACCTCAGCCAGAACCGGCCCGTCGAGGCGCGGGAGCACGTCCGCCGCTTCCACGAGCTCTTCTTCACGCTGGCGCCCGACCGGGCGGCCATCGAGAGCAACATCAACCGCGCCCTGTTCCTATGCGACAAGAGCGCCTACCACTACTCGCAGGATCTTCAGGAGAAGGGCTACTACAACCGCGTGGTGGCGGGCAACATCAATCAGCAGGTGCAGGTCGATTCGGTGGTCTGCGACTTCAATACCTATCCGTACCGCGTAACGACCTATGCACGGCAGATGATTATACGCGAGAGCAACGTTACCGAACGCTCGCTCATCACGCGCTGCAACCTCATCAACTCGGTGCGCTCGGACAACAACCCGCAGGGTTTTACAATGGAGCGCTTCGAGATTGTCGAAAACCGCGATCTGCGGGTCATAGCACGATAAATTATGATACGGAAATGGATAAAACGCGCCGGAGAGCGGATCGAGGATCGCCTGCGGCACCTGTGCGGGGCCCTCAGTCCCGACAAGAGGGTTATTGCGATCATTACGCTCTTCGTGCTCTTCGCCGCACTGTCGCTGTATAGCACCGTTTCGGCGTTCTACTCTCTGGGGCGCAACGACGGGGAGCGGATACGGATCGAACACCTGCGACGGCTTGCACCGCAGCCGGAGCAGAGGCTCAAGCCGGAATCCTTCGGAAATTCAGATCCAAAGCCGCAGCAGGAAGCAGCCTTTCCCGCTGAAACAGAACGAACACAGTCCGGGGCGGACAGCTCCGAACGATTAAACACGACCGATTATGAAAGAGAACGAGAAACACGGCAGTAACGAACAGCCTGCGCCGGAGAAGCCCGCGAAGGAGCTTACCGAGCAGCAGATACAGCAGCGGCGCAAGATGATCGTCTTCCCGCTGATGCTGCTGGTCTTCGCCGCGATCATGTGGCTCATTTTCGCCCCTTCGGGCGGTGAGGAGGCCACCGAACAGGCGGGGCTCAATACCAGCCTGCCCACGCCGGAGCAGAGCGGCATTGTCGCCGACAAACGCGACGCCTATGTGCAGCAGGAGATGAAGGCCAAACAGGAGGCCAAGATGCGCTCGCTGGAAGATTTCGCCTTCTCGCTGGGCGAGGAACCCGAGAGCGAGGAGGAACGGACCGCACGCGAGGAAAGGGAGATGCGCATGGCCCCCAAACCCGTAGAATACTACGAGAACCCCTCGCGCTTCGAGAGCGGAACCCTGCACTCATCGGTGGGTGCGTACCACGACCTGAACCGTCAGATAGGCAGCTTCTATGAAGAGACGCAGAACGAGGCCGAAAGCGACAGAGAGAAGGAGTTGCAGGAACGCATCGACCGGCTCGAAGCGCAGTTGGAGGACGAACAGGCCCGGCAGAGCGCCGAGGAGCAACAACTGGCACTGATCGAGAAATCCTACCAACTGGCCTCGAAATACATGAACGGAGGGCAAAATGCGGGCGGTGCGGCGGAAGCCGTCCAGACCACCCCGACGGGCGGTACATCCCGCAGCGGCAGGAGCACCGTGCAACCCGTCGCCCAAGTGCGCCGAGAGGTCGTATCGCGCCTCGCGGCCCCGATGCCCGATTCGGTATTCGTCGCGGAGTTCACGAAGCCTCGCAACTGGGGATTCAATACTGCGGCGGGTAACGAGAACCCCGTACAGAAAAACAGCATCGGAGCCTGCATTTATCGCACGACGACCGTGACGGACGGCAAGGAGGTACCCCTGCGCCTTACCGAACCGATGAGAGCCGGCGGCGTGCTGATCCCCGCGAACACCGTACTTACGGGCACGGCCCGCATCGACGGAGAGCGCATGATGATCACGGTCAGCGCCGTGCAATATCGGGGCAGCGTGATACCGGTCGAGTTGCTGGTTTATGACATGGACGGAGGCGAGGGCATCAGCGTCCCCGCATCCGACGAGATCAGCGCCGTGAAGGAGATCGCCGCCAATGCGGGTTCAGGATTGGGAAGCAGTATCACCATTACGGACGATGCGGGGACGCAACTGCTCTCCGATCTGGGGCGCAGCGTCATACAAGGCACGGCGCAGTACGTCGGGCAGAAGATGCGGCAGGTCAAGGTGACGCTCAAAGCAGGGTACCGTGTCCTGCTGCTGCCCCCGCTGGAATAACACGCAAGCCACTGAATATCCATAAACCGAACACATTAAAGAAAGACGAGTTATGAACCGAAAGAAAATCGAGAGCACAGTCCGCTCGCAAAACCTTTGCTCGCCGGCAGCGAAAGAAAACAAGCCGGGCGCAGTTAAAAAAATCCTTTTATCGTTCGCACTTTTAGGATGCGTAACGGGCGCTTCGGCGCAGGAGATAGCCGAAACCGCAGCGCCGGACATACCGGCTGCCGCGACACCTTCGACGGGCGACTACTTCGGCGGGCTGACCCGTCCGCTGACCTTCGACCGCATGATCCCGCCTTACGCGCTGGAGGTGACCTTCAACAAGACCACGCACGTTATTTTCCCCTCGGCCATCCGCTACGTCGATCTGGGCTCGGCAGACCTTTTGGCCGCCAAAGCCGACGGCACGGAGAATGTTTTGCGCGTCAAGGCAGCCCTGCGCGACTTCTCGCGCGAGAGCAACCTCTCGGTGATAACGGAAGACGGCGCCTATTACACCTTCAACGTCAAGTATGCCGATGAACCGGTGAAGCTGTCGGTCGAGATGACCGACTTCCTGCACGACGGCGAGGCGGTGAATCGCCCCAACAACGCGCTGGAGATCTACATGGAGGAGCTGGGAAGCGAATCGCCGCTGCTGGTGAAGCTCATTATGAAGTCGATCTACAAGAACGACCGCCGCGAGGTAAAGCATATCGGCTGCAAGCGTTTCGGCATCCAGTATCTACTCAAAGGCATCTACTCGCACAACGGGCTGCTCTATTTCCACCTGCAACTGAAGAACTCCTCGAACGTGCCTTTCGAGGTCGATCACCTCACCTTCAAGATCGCGGATAAGAAGGTCGCCAAGCGCACGGCCATTCAGGAGCAGGTCATCCGGCCCCTGCGTGCCCACAACAACGTGCAGGTGATTCGGGGCAAGAGCAGCGAGCGCATGGTCTTCACGCTTCCGAAGTTCACCATTCCCGACGACAAGCACCTCGTGGTGGAGCTCTACGAGAAAGAAGGCGGACGCCACCAGACCTTTACGGTCGAAAACGTCGATCTGGTGCGTGCCGAGGTCATCAACGAATTAAAGGTCAAATAGCATGAAACGGTTGGCATTGCTGCTATCGCTGGCCCTCGGTCTGGCTTTGGCTCCGGAGGCCCATGCCCAGCGTACCCTGCCCGGAATGCGGGGGCTGGAGGTACGCGCGGGCATGGCGGACGGCTGGTACTCCGCCTCCGGGCGCAGCACCACGGGATACTACTTCGGAGCGGCCATGAGCCGTTATGCGGGCCGTGCGAACAAGTGGGTCTTCGGGGCGGAGTACCTCTGCCGCAATTACCCCTACAAAGCAGGGAGTATCCCCGTGGCGCAGTTCACGGGCGAAGGGGGCTACTACTATAAGTTTCTCGCGGACGGCTCCAAGACCTTCTTCCTCTACATCGGCGGCTCGGCCCTGTTGGGGTACGAGACGGTGAACTGGGGAGATAAAATGCTGTACGACGGCTCCACGATCCGAAGCCGCGAGGGATTCCTCTACGGAGGCGCGGTGACGCTGGAGGCCGAAGCCTATATCACCGACCGCATCGTGCTCTGCATATCGGGCCGCGAGCGTGTGCTCTGGGGCACGACGACAGGGCATTTCCACACGCAGTTCGGAATAGGACTGAAATTCATCATCGACTGACATTCATCCACCACTTTTTATTAACCGCCGCACGAAACGGCATAAAATCAATTAAATCTATGAAAAAGATGATTTTGGCAGCCACGGCTGCCCTGGCCATGCTGGCCTCCTGCAACAAGCACACCGACGAGATCGCAGACTCGGCGACGGGCAGCGTAGTGAAAATCACCCTGACGGACAAGACGCCCGAAACCCGCGCCTTCTTCGACCAGACGGCCGCGGCCGAGAGCTGGGAGAAGAAGATAGGCACGCTCACGCTGTTCGTATTCGACGGCAACGGGGACGCCGTACTGCAACGCAACTTCACCGCTGCGGAGATTTCGGGACAGACGGCGACCATTCCCGTACCGGACGCCGCACCGGGGCAAACGTACCGTTTCTATGCCATCGCCAACGGCAGTGCCCTTTCCGGGATCGGCACACTGGACGACCTGCGAAGCCAGGCCGAGAGCGAGATCGCGGACTATAACGGTACGTTCGACGAGGTGACGACGAAGGCCAAACGCTCCGCAGGGTTCACTATGACCGGTTCGGCGACGCAGGCCATCGCTGCGGCCGGGCAGACGACCACCGTGCAGATCGCGCTCGAAAGGCTCGTGTCGAAAGTAGCCGTACAGGCCACGACCGACAGCAAGTTCGCCGCGACTTATCCGGGTCGCGTGCGGATCGCTTCGGCGACCGTTTCCCGTGCGGCATCCTCGGCCTCCTATTTCGACGTCGGCACGTCGCATTCCGGAGGAACCCAGAACCGCGAACATTCCGGGGGAACCATGCCTCTGTTCGCAGCACAGACTTTCAGCCATACGCAGGCAGCGAAAGAGCAGAGCGGGAAATATGCCAATTTGTTCTATATCTACGGCAATGAGGACAACATGGCTGCCGAGAGCGTACTGCTGACCCTCGAAGGCATTTACGATCATGACGGGGATTTCGGAACGACGGACGACCAGATGCCCGTAAGTTACGAGAGCGAACTTGCCGGGGATTCGGGTAAGGCTATCAACCGCAATACCTACCGCCGCGTAACGGTGAACATCAGCGGCCTGACGGGTGCCGACGTGGCCGTGACGATCACCCCCGCAGACTGGGAAGGGCCGTTCAATCAGGATGTTAATATCGGTATGTAGCATCAGAAGGGAAGGGACAGGGTGCAATCGTCCCTGTCTTTCCCCTTTTTCCATTTTTCATTATGAGAAACCTACTGATTTTAATTATGCCGCTGCTCGCTTTGGCGATCGGTTGTTCCAAAGAAGACATTGTTCCGGCTGCGGAGTCTGCGACCCGCTTTACGCTGCGGGTGTGTCCGGAAGAAACGCAGGCGGTTACCCGGGCCGCGGACGAACGGGCCGTCAAGGACATGAACGTTTTCCTCTTCGATCCGCAGGGCATACGCCCGTCGCAGCACTTTTACGTGCAGGGCGGCGTATTGGAGCGTTCCATTCCCGCCGGCCGGTACGATGTGTATGCCGTAGCCAATCTGCACGAAGACATGGGCCCGATGAGCCGGGAGGCGTTGTCGGACTATGAGTTCCGCGTACCCCGAAGTTACACGTCGCTGCCCATGTCCGGATATGCGGAATGTACGGTCGGGAAAGGGACGCCGGAGGCTACGGTCACCGTCCGGCGCAACGTGGCCAAAATCGTCTGCAACATCTCCTTCTACGGGGTGGACTACGACCTGAAGCTCCAATCCGTGCAGGTGGTGGATATGGCAAGTGTCACCACGCTGTTTGCGGAGGATCAGCAGGCCCGTGAGCTCACCTCTTCCGAGCTTTCGGCGATCGCATCGTATGAGAACCGCAAGGCATCGCGCACGTTCTTCTTGGCGGAGAACTGTCGGGGCGAAGTGCCGGGAATAACCTCTCAGGAGCAGAAATGTGCCGGCAACGCACCCGAAGGAGCGACTTTCCTGCGGATCAAAGCGCAGCGTGAAGGCAAACTGCTGACGTACGACGTATATCTGGGAGAGAACAATACGACCAACTTCGACGTGCGCCGCAATACGGTATATACGCTCAATATCGTCATCAAGGGCGAAAACGCGGTCGATACCCGTGTAGATGCGTTCGAAGTCGAGATTTCGGACAACTTCCCTTACGAGGGCTATCGGTTCGAGGGATATTGCCTGTACGACCCCGGCCGGCAGCTTACGATCACCGTGGACGATCCGCAAAAGGCCGGCGACCTTTCGGCGACGGTTCGCTTCGTCGCAGGAAAGAACGGGGCCTTCTTCTTCAACGGGCAGCCGCTCACCTCGTCCGTCACCTTCCCGCTCGACGCCCCTTCGGGCGTTTACACTCTCCCCGTGGACTACTTCCCCGGCGATTGCTATACCGCCGACAATCATTGCCTCGTCTATGAGGTGGCTGTAAGCAACACGGACGGGTACAGCTATACGAAAACGTTTACGCACGACTTTTATAATCTCCTGACGATATATACCTACTGGAAGCGTGGGACTACCCACCGCGGTCGGGGAAGCGTCGACAAAGAGAATATGACGGTCGTAAAATGGAGTTCCTCCTATACGTCCGAAGACAATCGCATGATGATATTGTCGTTGGACGACGGGCCGCTCGTGCCTCTCAAACCGGTGGACGGATCGAAAGTCGGAGGTTGGTATGCGGATCGCGGCCTCACGCAGTTCGTCTCAGCGGAAAACCCGTACCGCCATCCCATGAAAAGTTTTCGGGATACGCTCTACGTGGACTTCGTGCAGGAAGCCGTCTATATCTATACCCATGTCGATCTGGTCGAGATAAGTTGCGACGGCGCGTACCGGATCGATCAGGAAAAACAGGCGTTCGTTGTTCCGATAGGAAGCCGTTGCACGTTCAAGGGGATCGGAGGGAAAACGGTCGCCGTCTGGTGGAGCAACTTCATCGGCCACTATCCCCGCAAGGAGCTGTCGCGGAAGCCGGAGTATTCCTTTACCGCATGGGAAAACCGCAATGTCGTTCCCGAATTTCAGACCTATTAACCTCTCTCAACGCTCCGCCGATACCTTTTGCTGGATGCGGCGGTTACTCATTCCAACAAAATAAA
>ENA-UAHI01000828-UAHI01000828.1-human-gut-metagenome-genome-assembly--contig:-NODE-828-length-7238-cov-6.567172_pt1 | contig 7238 bp, 6 predicted proteins | sample MGYA00243415_ERZ654352 | MGnify/ENA primary metagenome ERZ654352 (study PRJEB26926, sample SAMN06165071) | human gut metagenome | biome: ENVO:00009003; feature: ENVO:2100002; material: ENVO:00002003...
TCGATTGCTTTCAGAAGTTCCGGGGGCAGCAGCATATCCATGTGCTGTGCCAGATACCGCCACCCCAGATCGTTCAGATCGTGGATATTGGGCTCAAATACGAAATAGTCGATGTTGGCCGCAAACTCCTTGAACTGCTCCGGCGCTGTCAGCTTGAAGGGCGAGGCCTGCACCGCCGCCAGCACCTCCCGATCCTCCGGGGAGAGGGCAGCCACCGCCGCCCTCACTTCGGGTAAATGTTCCAAAGTCTTATTTTCTGCCATTGACACCTTCCTTTCTTTTCGGAAATTCCAGTTTGAAGTTGATGTATTTGCCACCCGTGTCATCCAGGATCACCGCAGCGTCATAAGTGGCCTGTTTCTTTTCAGACCACATTCCCTTGACATTGGTACGCCCCTTTTTCAGAAGGTCCGTTGCCATCTTCTTTGTCAGTTCCTTCTTGCGGCTCGTCCAGAAGCGGTCATTTTTCCAGAGAACGAAACCGCAGGACCGATCCGAACAGGCAAAGTTTTTCTTCCCCTCATAGACCGGCTGGCCGCAGCGGGGGCAGGTGCCGATCACTTCCTTCTCTGGGGCAAACAGCTTTTTGCCATCCTCGGAAATGCAGGAATAGGTGGACACGATCTCTTGAACCATCGTGCGGATACCATCCATGAAGGTATCCGGGTCAGCGCCGCCCCTTGCGATCTCCGTCAATTTCTGTTCCCATTCCGCCGTCAGCATGGGAGAGGTCAGCGGCTCCGGCAGAATCGTGACAAGGTTGATACCGGCTTTTGTGGGGATCAGGCTTTTGCCCTTGCGTTCCACAAATCCGGCAGCCACCAGCTTTTCGATGATAGCCGCCCTGGTCGCAGGCGTGCCAAGACCTTTTCGCTCCGCCTCGTCGGGGATATGGCCCAGGCCACCATCTCTTGCCCCTTTGGGGCAATTCACCTTGTCATCCTTGCCTGCGTTCTCCATAGCGGACAGGAGGGTATCTTCCGTGTAGGGCTTCGGAGGCTGGGTGAAATGCTCGGTAACGGAAACCTTCGCACCGTCAAAAGTCTGTCCTTCGGTGAAGTCTGGGAGCGTGCCGCCGTCCCCGTCCGCAGGCTTTTCCTTCAAGAAGGCACGGAAAATGCGGTCGATTTCCCGCCAGCCTTCGGAGAGGTTTCGCTTGCCCTTTGCGGTAAAGGAATGGCCGCAGCAGTCAAAGGTGGCCGTGACCGCCTCATACACATACGGCTCCGCCGACGCACACAGCAGATTGCAGCAGACCAGCAGGAACAAACTTCGCTCGCCCAGGGGCAGAGCTTTGATATCCACTTTTTCAATCTCCATCGTGGGGATAATGGCGTGGTGATCGGATACATCTTTGTCGGAGATCATGGCCTCCACCAGCGGGAAGAAGTTTGTGCAGCCATCAAAAGGTGGCAGCTTTGCCGCCAGGTGGATCACGCAGGAAGCCGTTTCTGCCATGTCGGAGGTCAGATACCGGCTGTCCGTGCGGGGATAGGTCAGCAGCTTCTTTTCGTAGAGGCTCTGGGCGTAATCTAAGGTCTGCTTTGCCGTGTATCCGAACAGGCGGTTTGCCTCCCTCTGCAAGGTGGTGAGATCATAGAGCTTCGGCGGCTGTTCTTTCTTCTGTTCCTTCGTGACAGAGGTACAGGTGACGGTCGCACCCTTGCACATGACCGCTGCCTGTTCCGCCTCCGCCGGATCGGTGAACTTCTCCGACACTGCTTCGGCTCCAGCCAGCGTCAGGCGCAGCAGATGATATTTTTCTTTGTGGAACAGCGTGATCTTCGCGTCACGCTCCGCCAGCATTGCCAGTGTGGGGGTCTGAACACGGCCCACATTCAAGGTGCGGTGATAGAGAACGGAGAAAAGGCGCGTGGCGTTGATCCCCACCAGCCAATCCGCTTTCTGGCGGCAGAGGGCGGATTGATACAGGAATTCATAATCGGCGCCGGGGCGCAGACCAGAAAAGCCCTCTCGGATAGTGCTGTCCTCCATCGAGGAAATCCAGAGACGGAGGACCGGCTTGCGGCAACCAGCCATTTCATACATCAGACGGAAGATCAGCTCGCCTTCACGCCCAGCGTCACAGGCATTGACGATGGTATCCACATCGGAGCGATTCATCAGGGCACGGAGATTTTCAAAAGCATCCTCCTTGCCCGGTGCCAGCACATAGCGGAACGGCTCCGGCAGAATGGGAAGATCGTCATAACGCCATTTCTTGAAACGCTCGTCATAGCCGCCCGCATCCATCGGGGATACCAAGTGCCCCACACACCAGGATACGAGAAGTCCGCTGCCCTCATAAAAGCCATCGGCCCTGGATGAAGCACCCAGGGCCGATGCGATAGATTTTGCCACACTCGGTTTTTCTGCAATAATCAGTTTACTCATTCTTTTCCTCCGTTTCCTCGTCCTCGGTCAGATATTCTTCTTCATCCTCCAGGTCGAAATCATCCAGATCAGCGGGAACTTTCTTGCCCTGCTTCGGTTTCAGCACCAGGAAATAGACTGCCGCGCCGCCTCCGGCTGCAAGGATCAGCAGCACCGCCAGGATCGCCCCGGTATTGCTTTTCTTTTCGGGTTCCGGATTCTCCGGCTCGGTGGGCTCCGCAGCTTTCTGTTCTGTGCCAACACATTCACTGAGGTTTTTTACGCAGACCTGGCAAGCAGTGTTGACCGCTCCGGCCTGGCACTTTTCCGTACAGGTGCAGACAATAGGTGTTTCCGCTTTTTCTCCATCCTCCGTGAGTGCCATGAGGTCGGCTTCATCCACCTGATTCAGAAAATGCACGGTTTCCTCGCCCTCGTCGTCACGGTCGATAATGAGATAGAACACGTTGCCGTTCTTTGTCTCCACCGTGATGAACTGCTTGCCGCTGGCGGTCGGGCTGCCAATATCGTCGATCAGTGACAGGTTCCCATCCGGCGTCAAAGCGGCACCGCCATTCAAACCGCCGCCCAGCATCCCCAGCAGATTTTCCAGAGTTTCCGCGTCCAGAGAGAAAGGACCTTCCCCGGAGCCAGCCTCGCCGTCACTTACCGTCATGTAGCCGGAATAGACATAGCCGATTTTCTCCGGCAGGATGACCTTCAGCCAGTCGCCGTCCGTGCCGATCACCCTCACGGTCGTTCCGTTGGGAAGCTGGGTGAAGGCGGTATAATCCATTCCTGCACCCGTGCGGACATTCAGATTGCCGCCGCCCGTGGTGACAGTACCGGTCTGCCCAGAGTCATTTTCACTGGAATTGAACTGGATACCGTCCTCGGTGACGGATACCGTGACCTGGCTGCCTGCCAGAGCGGAAAGCAGATCAGAGACATCCCCAGCCGTTTCCTGTTCAGCCACGGACTCCGTGCTTTCCTCGCCGCCGCTGGCAAAGGCGGTGATAGAAAAAGCGGCAGTGCTGAGCACCACCGCCAAAAGAGCCGATACCATTTTTGTCATAAAGTTATGCTTCATCCTCGTATCCCTCCGTTTCCTCATTCTCGGTGTTGCCCTCCTGCAGCATACCTTCCGGCAGGGAGATCATACCGCTGGCATAGGCTTTCAGGAAAGCGGTCAACTCCTTGTTGTCCATCTTCACGGCTTTTACCATGCGGACGATTTCCAGATTTTCTTCCTCCGCAAGCTGGGCTTCCAGCGCACGAAGGCGTTTCTGCTGCTCCGCGATCTTTTCTTTGGTTTTCGCAATATCATTGCGGATCTTCTGTGTCGTTGCCATAAATCAAATTACCTCCATATCGTTTTTTAGTTGTAGGGCGGTCGCCCGAAAGCGTAAAAGTGGGATTGCCAGTAGCTTGTGTTGATATCTGCATACTGGATGGGGTCGCCGCAGTGCAGCATTTTTCCGCCGCCCACATAGATACCCACATGGGAAACGCCCGGCGTATCGTAAGTGCCGACGAAAAAGATCAAGTCGCCGGGTCTTGCGTTGGCAGAGGATACCGGGGTGGAAATGTCGTAGAGTCCCTGGGCTCCCAGCCTGCCCGTATTGCAGACGCCGCTTTGCGTCAGCACCCAGGACACGAAGCCAGAGCAATCAAAAGAAGTGTTTGGATTGCTGCCGCCCCAGACATAGGGATAGCCAATGTACTTCTCCGCCTCGGTAATGAGCGCCGCAAAGGTTTCATCTTCCATTGCGGAAGGTGGGATATCATAGGTGGTGGGCGGTTTGGTGTACTTGTCTACATAGCCGGAGCCTGGGAATAAATCTTCCCGGTTCCCCAGCGTTGCCATATAGACCGCATACAGGGAAAGTGTTTCCTCGTCCATGATGTAGACCGGCACATGGGAAAGGTCAAAGTTTTCCAGCTTTACCTTGCAGATATAGTAATTGTACGGCACTTCCACATCATAGTCGTTTCCCTCACTGTCTGTCCGTGTCTCCGTCCGATAGCGCACCTCCACTTCCACGGTCTGCGTCAGGATGTACTGCTTTTCAAAGAGCATTTGCAGCTCCGCCTGAACCTCGTCGATGGTAAACACCCCTTCATGGAACGCCGTGAGAATGGAGATCAGCACATAAGGGTCATGCTCGATCTCATCCAGATCAAAACGGTATTCGTCATATCCGGGATGCAGAGCCTCATAGTGGTCCAGCTCATATTGAAGCTCCTGCTCCAATTCGCAATAGGCCGCCTCCGCAGCCAGCATATCCGCATCCTCGGAGAGATAAGAAGAAGTAAATACACCGCCCACACCGGAGCCCGCCATCATGGAACAGGAAGATACCCCGCCAAACAGCAGAGCAACACAGGTACCAATGCCGATCACCAACAGAACCGCTCGGCTATGATGCTTGATGTAGAGAAAGGTTTCCTTGAATGCGTCCTTTGCTTTCTGTGCCGCACTTTTCGCCGTGGCCGCTGTGTTCTTTGCGGTTTTCTCTGCCTGTCGCAGCTCCTTTGCATAGTTCCGCTTGATCCGCTGTTTCTGCAGAAAGCGGGATACCGGGTTAGAAGCCGCCAATACAGGATCATCATGCAGTGCCTTTTGGTAAAGGTAGTCGGCGTTTGCCTTGACCGAAGCCTGCTCTGCCTTCGCCGCGTCACGCCAGGGCTTTGTGCGGTGATGGTGGACGGCGGCACGGACTTTGCCTTTTCCGTAGGCAAGCCCGCGTTCCGTCAGCACCTCGCCCTTGTGTCCAGCCTCAACACCCACATTTTCCTGTTCCACCTCATGCACCTTCGTATGGGCGGCATGGACGATCTCATGGACCGGCCGGGAAAGTGGATTGTGCCGTAGGCGTCCATTGGGGCTTTTCTCCACTTCTTCAAAGTGAAGCTGCGTTTTGCCTTTTCCGGCTGTCTCGTCAAAAACACGCTCGGTACGGAGAACTTTCTTTGTGGGGATGGCTGCTTTTGCCGCATCCAATTTGTCCGCCGCACGGTCGGAACGGTCGATGTACTTTCCAAGTATGGGATCGGCACGTTCTTCCTCGGTAAATTGCAGGCGGGAGGACGGGCGCTGCCTTGCGGCAGAACCATCCCGCACCGCCTGGGTGTCAGCCTTTTCCGCCTTTCGTGCGCTTTTCTTTTCATGGTGTTCCGCCGCACGCAGGGTAAGGTCAGCCGCAGCACCAGCGGATTCTTCCGAAGAAGCGGACAGTTCCGTTTCCGGCTCCCGGCTGCTGATATGTTCCACCTCTCCCGTGGCAAGGTTTTCCGATACCGCACCGTCACGGGTCATTTTCTGCGTGGTCTTATCGGTCGCTTTCAGTTCCCTCATAGGCAGTCACCTTCCTTTCCATAGGGGCAGAAGTCACCGCAGGTGCCATTCTCGATCATGGCGATATAGCGAAAAATGGGATAGGCCTGGGGCGGGCAGACCGCGTTGCCCAGGGTTTTCAGCCGCAGTGCCCTGTCATCCATGCGCTCGGTCATGCGGGGGATTCCTTCCGGCTCGGCGGCCCAGAGGATACGTCCGTCCATCCTTTCGGGAAGCCCATGAGCCATTCCACCCAATCCGGGTTCAGCGCCGCCGTTTCGGACACCGGCTGTTCCTGGGAGATGATTTGCGCCGACAGGTTCCCGTCCTTCTTCGCTGGATCGAAGGCCGACGGCTTCAAGGTCGAGCGGAAACCGTCCGACGCCACCGGGGTCAGATAGAATACCGCCGCCGACAGGCTCAGGCTCCAGATCGCCCCGTTTCGGTTCCTCTTGCGGAATATCCCATTGTCCGACAGGAACACATCCAGGCTTGCCGCGTCCCTGGCGGTGTTGTTGTCGGAGGCAAGGGGTGTGGGAAACATCAGCCGCGACGATAAAAGTTCGCTGGCGCTCATGCCATGCGCCGACGCCGCAAGCCGGAAATACGAATGGGAGAACAGCGTATCCCGCTTTTGCCAGGTCAAAGATCGTTTTGTCGAGCCCCATATTGATGAAGCCAGCAACATTTTCCCCAAGCACCCAACGGGGCCGCAGCTCGGTAATAACGCGGCACATTTCCGGCCACAGGTAGCGTTCATCCGCAAAGCCCTTCCGTTTTCCGGCGGTGGAGAAGGGCTGACAGGGAAAGCCGCCTGAGATAACGGTAACTGTTTCAAGTCCTGTTTTTTCAAAAAACGCCTCCTTCGTAAAAGTAGTAATATCCCGGAACCTGGGAACATCCGGCCATCGTGCGGAGAGGACGGAGTGCGGAAAATCCGCCCACTCACACTGGCAGACGGTTTCAAACCCGGCAGCCTCCGCCGCCAGGTCCAGACCGCCAATGCCGGAAAACAGGCTCACATGGGTCAGTTTATTCATAGCCCTTCGGTACACGGAACGGTTCGATCTCACTTTCCAGCTCCGCAAGGACCGCCTCCATATCCGCCGTGACCGCCTTGTTTCTGGCGATCAGCCGGTTCATCACATCAAAGAAGGTTTCGCCCTCCTGTTTTTCTTCTGTATGCAAATAGCGGGGATCATTCATGTTCGTTTTCTCCTTTCCCGGTTTCACCAAGTTTTGTCGTCATAATGCTGTAAAGTTCATTGTCCTTCGGGAAGTCATCCACAAAAGGCAGGATCACATTGCCGAAGAAGATCAGCCCCTCGCCGGGGCCTGCGTTGCTGATATGCGCCGCCTGCTGGTTGGAGATATTCAGGCGCTCGCAGAGGATTTTCCTGTCTCCGCTGGCCTGGTTCAGAAGGTACACAAAATCGCTGTTTTCAAAGATGTTCTCGATCTCCGGGGAGGAAAGCAGGTCCTGTCTCTTATACACATCTCCGAGCCCACGAGACTCCTGAGCATCTCG
>ENA-UAHI01000850-UAHI01000850.1-human-gut-metagenome-genome-assembly--contig:-NODE-850-length-7144-cov-7.765693_pt1 | contig 7144 bp, 6 predicted proteins | sample MGYA00243415_ERZ654352 | MGnify/ENA primary metagenome ERZ654352 (study PRJEB26926, sample SAMN06165071) | human gut metagenome | biome: ENVO:00009003; feature: ENVO:2100002; material: ENVO:00002003...
AGTAATAATATAATTATATGAGAAGTAATGTACAAGAATTTGATTTTCCTTTACAACGTATTCCAAGTGATAAAAAAGATGCTGCTTGGGCAGCTAATTGTTGTGATTGGATTATAGCTCAAGGTATTGCTAATAGAGGCGATAATTCAGAAATAGAAATAAAATATGCTATTCTTAACGGTAATATTCCTGATGAATTTTATAAAAAGATATTAAATCCTTATAATGCTACTCAAGAGAAATTTAAACGTTTTCCTGCTACTATGCGTAATTATGATTTAATGAAAGGTATTATAAGAAGATATGTTAGCGAATATATTAAGAACCCTCATGATTTTATTGTAGGAGCTAATAATCCAGAAGTAATGCTTGCCCGTAATCGTAAACTTAGGCAAGAATTATCTTTACTTGTTCAACAACGTATTGCTGCTCGTATTCAGCAAAGTTATCAAGAATGGGTTAATGGAGGTAATGATCCTCAACAATTTAATCCTCAAGATTCTATTGATGTTGAAGCTTTTACAAAAGAATTTAATGAGAATTATGTAGATGATATATCTGCACAAGGTCAAGAGATTCTTAATGTAATTCGAGATATTACAGATGATGAAATATTTTATGCAAGAGCATATTTTGATTTTGTAAGTTTTGGTGAGTGTTATACTTACGCTGATGTTGTTGGTACAAAATTAGTTAAACGAAATGTTTCTCCGAGAGACGCTTATCCCATTAATACAGATAGTCCTTTTAGAGAAAACGATGACATGTTTGCTTGTAGACGTAAAATGTCTTATCAACAAATTATTGATGAATTTGATGATTATCTTGACGATAAACAACGAGATTTTCTTAATACTTATTATGCTAAACATTCTCCAGCTAATACTAAAGATTTAGTTTTTTCAACTTATGAAAGTTATTTTCCAGATATTTGTCAAAAATATAGTATAGCAGATAGAGAACTATTTAGACGTTCTCCTAATATGCAAAGAGATTATAATATGGATTTGTATGATGTTTGGCATGTAGTTTGGAGAGGTGAAGTAAGAAGAGCTATTGTAACGTTTGTTAATGAAGCTGGTTTAATAGATAGTAGAGTTGAGAATGATGATTATGTACTTAATGTCTCTACGGGGGATATTTCATTAGAATATGTGTATGAACCACAAGTTTATGAAAGTGTTCGTATTGGTGGAAGACATGATGCTATTTATCCTTATGGAGCAAGAGCTATAGCTTATAATCGTAATGGAAAATTACCTTATAATGGTATTAATGAAGTTCTTCCGGGTTTTGGAAAGTTTAGTATTGTAGATATAGTTACTCCTTTTCAAGTATTTTATAACATTGTAGCTTATCATAGAGAAATGGTTATTGCTAAAAATAAACTTAATATTCTTATGATAGCTAAATCTTTATTAGGTAAATATCCTGAAGAAACTATTTATCGAATGCTTGCTGATGGTATTTTGTATATTGATGATGAAAATGATCAAGGTATGCTTAGAGCACAACAAGTTCGTATGCTTACTGCTTCTTTTGGAGATTATATTGCTCAATTAAGTACTTTACTTAATGAAATTCAACAGACTGCAAATATGCAAGTTGATATGACGCCTCAACGTTATGGTGAAATCAGTAATTATGCTGGAAAAGCATCTACTGAAGAAGCTATTATTAGAGGTAGTATGGGTAGTGTTATTATAGAATTTATGATGGATAATCTTCGAAGTTATGATTATAATCGAGATATGGATTATTCTAAACTTGCATGGATTGATGGTCTTGATACCGCATATAGAGATTCAGCAGACGATAAATTAAAGTATATTAGTCTTGATGTAGATAAACATATATATGCTGATTACGTTATTAAAGCTAAAAATTCTACTAAAGAACAAGAAAAACTTAATCAACTTAAACAATTTGCGTTTAATGCTTCTCAAAATGGTGATAGTATGATGGCAATTGCTGCTATTACTGGAGATAATGTTGCTGCTATTAGTAAACTTATTAAGAAGTTTCAAGAAGAAAAAGACGCTCATGAACAACAACTTAAACAAATGGAACAACAAACTGAACAAATGCGTCAAGAATTTGAACTTAAAAAGATTGCAGCTAAAGGAGAAGAAGATAGAAAGACTAAAGAACTTGAAGGTTATATTGATCAACAAATTGAACTTATTCGTGCTGACGCTAATATGATAAGTTATAATGCTGAAGTTAGCAGTGCTAATAAAGAAGCTGGTATTGATAGACTTAATGAAGCTCGTTCAAGAGTTGAACAAGATAAAGTAGCTTTAGATAAACAAAAGACTTTATTAGATATGGTCAATAAAGAACGTGATAGACAAGTTAAAATGCATGATATTGATACTAAATATAAGATTGCTAAAGAGAATAAAAATAGATATGATTTTAAAGGTAAATCTAAGAGTAAAAAGTAAGTTATTGATATAGTTAGTTATGTTGTTGCCCTATTTTGATATATCAAAAACGATATATTGGAATAGGGCAAATTATATTCATAAATAGCTGTTTTTAGCTATAATTTAAGCCTTCTTTTTCAATGTTACTGAATGTTCAATGTAAATAAAAATCAAGCTAAAAATAGCTTCAAAAATAGCTTATATAACATAAGCAGTATAAATAATATTGTAGTTACTGACGATTATACTGTTCTTGTTTTTGAAATAAATATTGTTTATGATATAGTTTGTGCTTATATTCGTGATAGTAAACTATAACAAAATAATAACTATTATGGATTTTAGTTTTGGTGATAGCCAAGCGCAAACCGGTAATAATGACGGTGCTGGCGATGTGAATAACACAAGAAATGATGTTACTAATATTACTAATCAAACTGTAGCTCCAGATGACGATACTACTAATCTTGATGATGTTAATAATGGAGATAATAGTAACAATAATAATGACAAAGGAAATAATAATGATGATGACAAAGGTAATGACAAAGGAAATGATGGTGGTGACAATAAAAGTATCAACAATGATGATTCCGAATTATCGCAAGGAGATGTTGTAGAAATTGGAAATAATTCTTATACTGTAGACGATAAAGGTAATCTTGTAGATACTTCTGGAAATATATTTAAAGAAGCTAAAGATGTTAAGTCTTTTCTTGAAGGGCTTGATAAACTTGATGATGATACTGAAGAATTAAATATTCAAAGTATTCAAAATGCTATAGGAATTACTGTTACAGATGAAAATGATAAACCTGTTGAATTTGAAAATACAGTAGATGGAATTAAATCTTATATGAATGCAGTCATAGAAGCTGCTAAAGAAGAGCATTATGAAACTGCTATCAACACATTATATCAACGTTATCCTATTTTAAACGATGTACTAAATTATTATATTGCTAATGGTAATTCTCTTGAAGGATTTGGAGAAGTTCCTGATAGAAGCGGAATTACAATTGATGATACTAATGAAGCACAACAAGAATATATTATTAGAACTGCTTGGAGTGAACAAGGAAGAAAAGGTAATGTAGATAACTATATTGCGTATCTTAAATCTAACGGTACTTTAGCCGCTATTGCAAAAGAAGAGCTTGAAGGTTTACAAGAATCTGATAGAGCTTATAAAGAAGAAATGGAAAAACGAGCTAAAGAAGTTGAAGATAAACGGATTGCTGACGCTGAAAAATATTGGAATGGTGTGCATGATGTAATTAAAAATCGTAATATTGCCGGCTATCAAATTCCCGAAAATATTATTATTAGTCGTAATGGTGAGAAAATATCTGCTTCTCCAGAAGACTTTTTTAATTATATTTATCGAGTTGATGAAAATGGACAATCTGCTTATATAAAAGATTTGTCACAAGAAACTCCTAAAAGTCGTAGAGATGATGAAATTCTTCGTGCTTATCTTAAATTTGTTGGTGGAAATTATTCTAATCTTGTAGATATGGCTATCAATAAAGCTACTGTAAATAAACTTCGTTTTAAAGCTAAAGAAAAGTCTACTTCTTATAGAGTAACTAAGCCTACTAATAATAATCAAAAGAAAGATATTAATTTTAGTTATTAATATTATTTTAAAAAGAATTTAGTTATGTTTTACAAAATGCGTGTACTTTCGCAGGGAAAGTATGATGATAGAGGATATTCTAATGAAGATAGTATCTCTTATCTTCAGCTACAAAAACCTGCTGAAATAAATGGATTTATTACTTATAATTATGGTATGGACGACGACCGTTTTCCTTTGACGTTTATGACAGAAGGTCAAGGGCAAGCTGGTACTGTTGACGTTCCTACTGTTCAATGGACTTGGAATACTATGGGTCGTATGAAATTTACAGATTTTATTACACACTGTGATATTCCTGCTGATAAAAAACCGGGTCTTGGTGGTGCTGAAGTTGAAATTCATACAAGTACTCATTGGTTTATTGAACAATATGGTTTAATTGGACCTGATGGTCGTACTCAAGTTCGTATTCAAAAAGATCTCGGAGAATCTCCTTATGGATATGCTTATCTTATTAAGCTGACTAATCCAGATCCTAATGCTTATATTTCTGACGAATTGCTTGCTGTTGGTAAATATTGGAGTTTGGCTGCTCCTACTGTTTCTGAATCATATTCTAAAGGTAATAGAAGCAATTCTATGGGGCCAGGTAAAATGACTTCTCAACTTGAGTTCCATCGTTATTCTAAAGAAATTGCTGGTAATTTGGCAAATACTGTTACTGAATATGAATTTAAAGACAATAATGGCACTACTAATCGTCTTTGGATTAATGAAGAGATGCGTCAATTCCATATTCATATGCGTGTTATGAATGAAGAACGTCTTTGGCTTGCTGAATATAACCGCAATATGAATGGAGAAATTGCTCTTAAAGATCGTGATAATGGTAAACCTATTCCTCATACTTCTGGTATGCTTGAGATTTGTCGTGAATCTAATTATGATACTTATGGAGAATTTTTAACTCTTAATAAGATTAAACGTATTGTTGGCGACGTACTTGATCGAGATACTGATAGTGGAACTATGGATATTGTTCTTATGGGAGGTAAAGGTTTTATTGAAGATTTCGATGACGCTATGAAAATGGACGCTAAACAAAACGGTTTCTTGACCCCTCTTGGAGATAAAGAAATTGGTACAATGAGTGGCGGTCTTGAATATGGTGCTTATTTCCGTAAATATAAAACTGTTGAGGGTCATACTGTTACAGTTAAACATTGTTCTTTCTTCGATAAAGGAACTATTGCAGAAGCTGCTAAACAGAATGGTGAAATTCATCCTCGCACAGGTCTTCCTATTACTTCTCATCAAGCATGTTTTATTGATTTCAGTTCTTATGATGGAGAACGTAATGTTCGTATTGTTCGTCGTAAAGGACAAATCTATAAAGCTAAAGTGCTTAAAGGTATGAGTGATATTCCTGCTTCTTGGGGAGTTCCTGATAGTAATTATATTTCTACTGAAATAGACATGAGTAGATATGAAATTATGTCTTCTCTTGGTCTTCAAGTTAATAATTCTACCAAGATGTTCCTTATTAAGTGTGAATTGTAATCTTAATTTATAAATTTAATTCGTATGCAAAATAGTTCTGACAGCGGTATGACATTTGGATTTAATAAACCAAATACCGAAATAAATAAACAGACAATTGAAGATTCTGTTCAATCCCCTGTAGAGGTAGTTAATACTGTTCAACAACCTACTACTTCTAAGATTGATATAGAAAAAGGTGCTGACAGAGAAGATTTAAGTGAAAATCAACCTTATACTGATGTTCGTTCTATAACGATTATGCTTGTTAAAAATACTTCGCTATATCGTAAAGTAAATGATAAAGTACTTCCTAAACGTATTGATTATATTGGAAGTTGTTTTAATTCGTCTAAGGTTATTTCAGCTAATCAAGAAGAAGTCAACGCATATTTTCCAAATCTTGTTGGTCTTTCTCCTAATGATCCTTCTTTTATGTTAAGAGTAAAACAATATCTTAATAATATTCGTATTCCTGTTGATGAATTAGGAAAAACGTTTGATATTAGTTTTTATTATTATCATAAAAAAGATTATTATAAATTTAAAGCTAAAGAAGAGGCTATCGAAGAGACTTATCAAAAAGCTCCACGTAGAGGAGATGTTGAAATTAAAGCAGCTATTAAAGCTAAAGTTAATGCTCTTAATCTTCTTGAATCTCAAAAACATAAAGTTGGTTATCCTATTAATGTAGAAGATTATCTTATGTATAGACACTGTTTGTTGTATCATAGTGTAGCAAAAGATATATCTATTATTAATTCTGATACTTCTATACGTTTTTATTTTAAAGATGATAAGAAAGAAGCTGATAAACTTCGCAAATATAGACTTGAAGTTAATAAAGCAAAATCTAATTATGTTGCTTGTATAGCCGATAGTGTTTTATTTGAAGCTGTTTATATTCAATATTGTGTTCTTAATTCTTTACCTGTTCTTACCTATTTGAATAGACCACAACTTGATAAGGAAATTGATTTGGATAAATTTAGTTCTAATGAACCTGTTAAATTCAACAAAATAGTATATAATAAGGATATTAAACTTATGGCTGTTATTGAAAAACTTATTGCCCGTGGAGAGTTAGTTCGTTCTCAATATAGTCAAAATATTACTACTACTGATGGAGAATTAATAGGTGCTAATACTGGAGAAGCTATTGCTTGGTTTAAAGATCCAAAAAATGCTTCTATGGTAGCTGCTTATAATCATAAATTAAATCTTATTTGATATGACTATACAGGAAATGCACAATAAGTTTAGAACGTTTGGACAAGTAATGGGTTTACAACTTGTTAGAGGTATTCTTCCAGAGTCTATAGACGTATATCTGAATGCAGCAATTAATGAAACTGTTAGAAATATAATTAGTAAAAATGTTGCTAATTCACTTCAAGTTGGAATATTACCACAAGCTGCTTCTATTACTCCAATTAATGCTTTGAGAACTCTTTATAGAGTTGATCATACTAATATTACAGAAAGTGATTATTTTAATAATAATCCTTTTGAACTTATTGTTGATTTCCATAATGTTTTATTATATACCTGTCTCTTATACACATCTCCGAGCCCACGAGACTCCTGAGCATCT